>Ga0335075_10000026_pt1 | contig 344976 bp, 291 predicted proteins | sample Lox_Sample_24_FD_206723 | JGI IMG/M metagenome (GOLD analysis project Ga0335075, IMG submission 206723) | Soil microbial communities from Loxahatchee National Wildlife Refuge, Florida, United States - Lox_Sample_2.4 | ecosystem: Environmental > Terrestrial > Soil > Wetlands | place: USA...
GCTCGGCGGTGGTTTTGTAGCGGCTGAAATTGTTGTAGCGCCTGATGTGATATTCGCTCCATTCGATGGCGTCCGGGGGCAGACCGGATTCGGTTTCATCGAGCCGTTGCTGGTTATGCTGGAAGATCCAATGGGCGCGTGCGGTTTCAAAGACCAGCGTGGATGGGATTATTTTGCCAGGCCGTGATCGAGATCTATGGGCGTTCGGCATGGGCGCGCAGTGTAGTTTTCACCGAACGAACTAACCGCACGTGTGGCCGGCGTCGGCCTGCGACATCCTGACAATAAAGGACGGCAATGCTGACGCATCATGCCATTGTTAGGGCGCAGCTAAGGCGGCCCTGGCCGACGTCCCGGTCCGTATCCGGCCGGCACTTTCCGAGAGGCCGACCGCTCGGGACTTACATTTGAAAGCGCAGTTTTTCCCCGGGCAGAACGTGCTCAGTTATGACCGAAAGCGATGGGGGACTGAGCATCTGCCGTTGTCGTTCCGCCACGTACGGTTGCTGAGAATAAATTTCGGGAACCCCACACAGCACTGCGGTCACAACAAGCACCCGGATTAGAGACCCTCTACGCACGATATACCTACGCCGGCCTGGACACGAGGCTAACATTTGCGAGAGGGGCCGAGCCACGGGCAATCCTTCCATTGGCCGTGCCTTCGAATCGTGTCGGAATCCACGAGCACACCCTGCGAACGCCGGCCAGCTGCTTCTACAGACCGCGTTTCGAGAGCGGTCCTGCCTTTCGCTGAACCTTTTGCGGCTGCTGAGGGCTCTTGGGCTTTCGTGCAGTTGTCTGTGTCCCCGCGGGAGTCGATTTTGAGGCGCCCGGCTTTGAGAGTTCGTTCGAGAGCATGTACGCTTCTTGAAGCCAGTCGGTGATCGGCGGCTCGACTTCATCTCGATGGGTGATCCGGATCAGGTGGTAAAGTTTCGATTTCGAGGCCTGATCTACGCGCCGCACCTGGGGAGCTTCGAGCCTCCGTCCCAGGAAGACACACAATTCGAGATATTTTTGTTTCGGACGCACGAAGAAGTAGCAGGTTTTCCGCGAGAACATGATCGAGTGGTGCGAGGCGTAGATACGCTGCTCGCCGAAAGCAGCCGCCGTTTCGCGCAGCCGTTCCCACGCCTCGCGAAGATCATCGGAAAGATGACGCGTCAGAGCAGCTTCTGTTGTGCTCCAGCAATCATGCGGTTCTCCCTCCCCGACCCATTGCTTGCAGTGGTGACATTCGTGACCGGCCATTAGAGTACATTTTGCCGCAAGAAGCGCGAGTCGCGGCGCGAAAAACGTAGAATCTCAAGGGAGGCCGTATGTCGCTTGAGGGCGAATTGCTGGCAGCCTTTGAGGTGCATTCCCCGGAGAAAATCCGGGCCGTGCTGGAGCGGGGCCAGAGTCCAATAGAGCCGATCAAAGGTAAGACGCCCATGGAGTGCTTGATCGAAATGTATCTGCGCTCTTCGCAGTTTCGGGATTGCGTGAGGGTGATGCTCGAAGCCGGTGCTGTGATTGAAGATCCAGTTATGCAAGCCGTATTGTTGGACGATGTCGTCACGCTGCGGCAGTTAATGAAGAGGCCAGGTTTCAAAACGGAGAGGAAGTTCGACTTGGACTGTACTTTCACCCCGTTGAAGGGTGCTACCGCGTTGCACATTTGCGCGGAATATAACTCATTGAAATGCGCAGCCGCGTTGATCAAGGCCGGCGCAAACGTGAATGCTCGCGCCGCCTTCGATGCTGACGGCTTCGGTGGCCACACCCCGATCTTTCACACGGTCAACAGTCATAACAACTATAGTCGTCCAATGATGGAGCTGCTAGCGAAGCTCGGCGCGAAGTTGGACCTGCGATTGAAGGGCTTGGTGTGGGGCAGCGGCTTTGCTTGGGAGACGGTGCTATTTGATGTGACGTTACTCTCCTATACGCAGTGCGGCCTGCTCAAACAGTTTCAGCGGCGCGAAGTGGATATCTATAGCAATCTCGCCTATCTGTACGAGAAACTAAATGGTACGAAGGCACCAGTGCGAAACGTGCCGAACCGGTATTTAAGAGCATAGGCACTCCGCCTTAGGTAGTTTGGGTATCTCTAATCCTGACGTAGAGCAACCATTGGGTGGAGCCGAGCGGCTCGACACGAGGTACCCAGCAGGCGAAAGCCGCAACCGAGAGAATCAATACCGACCGAGAGCACTACAACGGCTGCCGTTAATGGCATCTTGCGGATTGTGCGCCAGCCTTGATGCAAATCCGACAAAAGAATTTCCAGCTTGCGGCCGGTGCGGACATCGCGCACCTGTTCCTTCACTTGTTCGATGCCCCCGACCTCGAGAAGAGCTTCGCGGCGGGCACTCGCTGGGTCCAGACCGAGGGCAATCTTCTCGGCTCAAGCATCTCGACGTAGGAACGGAGCTCCGCATCTAGCTGATTTTCAAGCCGCGTTTTGGCGGTCAAATTGCGCCAGAGCCTGAGAATTCCGCGCATCGCTAGTGTGCTTCGAGCGCGCGGGCCATCGCGTGCGTTATGCGGCCCCACTGCTCGGCTTCAATGTTCAATTGGCGCCGGCCGGTTTTAGTTAGTCGATAATACTTCGCACGGCGGTTATTTTCGGATTCGCCCCAGGAAGATTCAAGCCAGCCCGCTTCTTCCATGCGATGCAGCGCGGGAAACAACGAGCCGGGCTTCACTTGAAACGTGCCGGCGCTAATCTGTTCGATCCTGTGCGAAATTCCGAGACCGTGCAGCGAGTTGAGCGCGAGGGCTTTGAGGATGAGCAGGTCGAGGGTTCCCTGCAGAAGATTGACCGAAGCCGGCAGTCTCATATAGGGATTCTATACGTCTGACATATAGAATGTCAATACGTACGGACGCGCGCAGCAACTACGCGCAATGCCGATCAATCGGCGCTTTGCTCATCACCTAAATGCCGCCCTGGCACCAGGTACTTGCGAATATAATCTCGAACGGCGTCTTCAAGCGGCGTGATCTTTCGGTCGAAACCGGCTTCGCGCAGCTTGTGAATGTGCGCGCAGGTGAAGTATTGATATTTGCCGCGCAGCTCTTCCGGCATGTCGATGAATTCGATTTTTGGATCACGTTCGAGCGCTGCGAAAATGGCGTGGGCCAGATCCCGCCATGTATGCGGCTGGCCCGAGCCGATGTTGAACAGTCCTCCGCCATCGACCCGTTCCGCCAGGAATAGCGTGGCCGCCACGGCGTCCTTCACGTATAGAAAATCGCGCCGCTGTCCGCCATCCGCGAACTCCGGCCGGTAACTCTTGAAAAGCGCTACCGAGCCTTTCTCGCGAATCTCGTAAAAAGCTTTGTGCACCACGCTGCGCATGCTGCCCTTGTGATATTCGTTGGGACCGAAGACATTGAAGTATTTCAGACCCGTAATGCGAGGCAGGATGCCGGCTCGCTGCGCGTAGCAATCGAAGAGGTGTTTCGAATATCCATATATGTTCAGCGGCCGCAAGCTCTCAAGTGCCACCGATTCCGGCAAGCTGGCTTCAAGTGCTCCATAGGTGGCGGCCGAGGACGCGTACACAAAGCGCCGGCCGCCGTCGAGCGCGAAATGCGCCAGCGCTTTGGTGTATTCGAAATTATTACGAATCAGATACTCCGCGTCCGTCTCCGTGGTGGAAGTGGATGCGCCCAGGTGAAGGACGGCGCCGATATCGCTGAACACATGCGGCGATTCCCGAATGCGCTCCAGCAGGTCGTCAGCTTCAATATAATCCGCAAATTGGAGTGGAGCCAGGTTCTTCCACTTTTCGTTTGTGCCAAGAAAATCCGCGATGAGGATGTTCTTCAATCCGTGGCGATTCAGCTCCCAAACCAGCGCGCTGCCAATGAAGCCCGCGCCTCCTGTGACCAGCAGCCGGCCTTTGGAAAGATCGGTCATTGCCCATGCCTGACGATCAAGATCGGCACTTTCACGCGATGGCGCAGCGAGTTGATCGTAGTCCCGAAAATCAAATCCTTAAATCCCGTATGGCCGTGCGAGGCCATCACCACCAGATCCGGCTGCACGTCGCGGACAGCCTCGGCAATCTCCCTCGCCGGGCTTTTTCCATGACGCACAACCACCTCGACATCGACGTTTTGTTCTAGCAGCGAAGCTACGATATTTCGCAGATAGTCCTGGCCTTCCGTGATTTCCGCCGTCGACGACAGCGAACCGAATAGCTGGCTTGGGATGCCTTCTTCCACGTGCAACAGCACGAGCTTGGATCCATGCATGCGAGCGAGTGCGAGCGCGTTCCCGAGCGCCTCCTGATCGGATTCGCTATGGTCGAGCGGGACCAGAATGCGCGAGTAGGTGCGCGTCGGGAAGACGGGGGCGGATTCCCCGGGCACAGTGACGGCAACTCGCGCAGCGTGCAGCGGCGCGCGCAGCGTGGTCCGGCGCAGCCAGGGCCAGAACCCCGTTATGAGAAGCAGCGCCGCGAAGGCGAGGCTAGCTATTACGCACGCAACTGCCACAAGCGGACGATAGCGGCCGCTGGCGGCCATCCATCCCACGGCTTCGTCCCACACTAACCAAGCGTTCAGAACAAGAATGAAAGCCGCGCAGAACCAGGCGCCAATCTGAAGCCAAATGCCGTTGGCGAACTGACCCATGCGTTTCTTATCGCTCGTAAAATGCACCAGCGGAATCACGGCAAAGGGCAATTGGAAATTGATGATGACCTGACTCAGGATGATCAACTGGTAGGTGCCGGTGTTGCCCGCGAAATAGAGAGTGAAGGCGGCGGGCGTGATCGCCAGGCAGCGGGTGACGAAGCGCCGCAACCAAGGTTGTATTCGAAAGCGCAGGAAGCCTTCCATTACGATTTGGCCGGCCATGGTTCCGGTCAGCGTGGAAGATTGCCCGGAGCAGAGCAGCGCCAATCCAAACAGTACGCTCGCGGCGGTGGTGCCCAGCAGCGGCGCCAGGAGTTGATGCGCCTGCTGAATCTCGGTGACCACAATGTGACGGCTGTAAAAGACCGCTGCAGACATCACCAGGATGGCGGCATTCACGAACAGCGCGCCGTTCAATGCAAGGGTGGAATCCAGAAAGTTGTACCAGCAGGCGCTCCGTTTGTCGCTCTTGCTTTCGCCGATTTGCCGCGTTTGCACGAGCGCCGAATGCAGATACAAGTTATGCGGCATCACGGTGGCGCCAAAGATCGCAACCGCGATGTAGATGCTGCTGGAGTTGAGGCGCGGAATGAGGCCGGTGACTACCTCCGGCAGGTCCGGGCGTGAAAGAAAGATTTCGAATGCGAAGCAGCCGGCAATGGTTGCGATGAGCACCAACACGAATGCCTCAATCACCCGGATGCCCATGCGCGTGAACCAGAGAACCAGCAACGTATCGGCGGCCGTGACGAGCACGCCGATGAGCATGGGCACGTGGAATAAGAGATTCAGGCCGATGGCCGCGCCCAGCACCTCCGCCAGATCGCAGGCGATGATAGCGAGCTCGCACAAAATCCAGAGCGTGTAGGAAACGGCGCGCGGGTATTCGTCGCGGCAGGCCTGCGCCAGATCCCGGCCGGTTACGATGCCCAGGCGCGAGCTGAGCGTCTGCAGGAGGAGCGCCATCAGGTTGGAAACGACCAGCACCCAGATCAGGCGGTAACCGAACCGGGCGCCGCCTTCGAGATCGGTCGCCCAATTGCCGGGGTCCATGTAGCCGACGCTGACCAGGTAAGCGGGGCCAGCAAAGGCGATGAGACGCCGCCAAAACTGTGTATGCGAAGTGGCGACGCTCTCGTGGACTTCGGGCAGCGAATAGCCGGAGTCGATAGGGGAGTCGCGCAGCATACCTGTCTCTATTAGTATCCCGTGGCCGGACGGTATGACGTGACGCGCTGGCGGTCACTCCTGCCGTAATGTTTGCGCCGGATCCAAGCGGGAAAGGCGAAGCGCGGGAATAATGCTCGAGACGGCCGCCACAACGACCAACAGCACGGCGACGGTTGCGAAAGTCCATGGGTCCGTAGCCGTGACGCCCCAGATGAGACTCTTCATCAGCCGGGTGGCGTAGAGCGCGAGTAGCAGCCCACCGGCGATACCCGCCAACGAGAGCTTGATTCCTGGCATAGCGGCTGCTTGAACCACACCTTTGGCGGTCGCGCCCAGCGTCAGTCGGATGCCCATTTCACGCGTGCGTTCAGCCACCGATTGCGCAATGAGCCCGTATACTCCGAGCGCGGAAAGCAGCAAGGCTAATAAGGCAAGAGCTGAAAACAGCCGAGCCTGGTATCGCTCATTTTCAACCGAAGCCCCGCGAATTTCCGCCATGCTGTGAAACGAAGAGAAGGGCAGACGCGGGTCGGCAGCCTGAAGCGCGCGGCGCATAGCGTCGGGCAGACCTGCGATGTTGCCGTGCGTCCTTACTAAGAAGCTCGGCGAAAACCAGATATGCACGCCGCTGAAGAGCTGGTCGGGAATTTGAGCTACGGGAGCGTACACCTGCGGCAGAGCGGCGAGCGGACCATAGGAGGCGCCCCAACCGTTGATCTGCTGGACATCGTTCACCACGCCGACGATCTGAAAATCAATGTTGGCGATCTTGACATGAGTGCCGAGCGGTTCCGGATCGTGCGGCAGGTAATGCCTGATGAACGCCTCATTCGCTACGACAACCTTCGCGGCGGTCGGGCCGTCAGCATCGGTCAACACGCGCCCGCGCAGCAGGGAAACTTGAAGAGTCTCGAAGAAACCTGGCGTCACGTAAGTAAAGTTAGTGATACCGGATGCGGGCTGCTTTCCAGCGACTTGGTCGAGATCGAGATTCAAGGCTCGCTGATAGGGCAGTGTGAGCGCCACTGCCGCGGACTCAACGCCGGGAATTTGCCGAACCTGCGCGAGGGTTTCGCGGAACAGGCGCGCTCCTGCCGCCGTGGTGTCATACCGCGCATCGTGCAGCGACATCGAAGCTGTCATCACATTTTGAGGATTGAAGCCGGGGCTCAGATTCATCAAGCTGCGGACCGTTCGAATCAACAGTCCCGCTCCGACCACCAGCACTACGCCGAGGGCGACTTCCGCAAACACCAGCGTGTGCCGGATCCATTTGCGCCCGGTAGTGGACCCGCGGCCGCCTTCCACGAGCGACGAGCGCAGGTCGAGGGAGGCGGCTGCGATCGCAGGGAAGAGTCCAAAAAGCATACTTGTGAAGAGTGCGAGGGCGAGAGTGACGATCATCACCCGCGCATCGAGTTGCACGGGCCGGAAGATTTCGAACTCAGATGCACTTACCTGGAACCCATAGCGAACAGAGCTTACATGCGTGAGGAAGTAAACCGCGAATTGTGCAACTAAAAGCCCGAGCAACCCGCCTCCAATCGACAGCAGTAGCGATTCGGTGAGCAGTTGCCACACGATGCTCTGGCGCCGGGCGCCGATGGCGAGACGAGTGGCAATTTCACGCGAGCGCGCAGCCGAGCGAGCCAGCAGCAAGCCCGCGATATTCACACAACCGATGATCAAAACCAGAATTACGGCGCCCCACATCAGCTTTACCTTGGAGCGGATATCGGTTGTGTGGGCGGTCTGCAAGGGCACGGCCGCTTCTTCGAACGTCAAATTGGGGGGCAGTTTCATCGCAACGAATAGCGGTCGCATGATAGCCGCGAGCTGCCCGTTCGCTTCAGCCAAGGTGACGCCGGGCCTCAGCCGCGCAATGACTGAGTAGTTGTCGCCGCCGCCCTCGCCGCGAGTGCTGGGCTGCAGCGGCGTCCAGAGATCGACAGGGGTATCGGAGCGGAAGCCGGCGGGCATGACGCCAACCACCGTGTACGGCGCGCCGAGCAAATCGACCGTGCGCCCCACAATGGAGGGATTGCCGCCGAATAGGCGCTGCCACAATGCGTAACTCAGCACAGTCAAGTTCGGACCGCCAGGCACGTCTTCCTGACGCGTGAACTCGCGTCCGATGAGCGGGCGGACGCCAAGAACTCCAAAGAAATTCGCACTGACTCGCTGCTCCTGCACGTACTCAACGTGGCCTCCGGTGTATAGGTTCACCCCGTCTGTGCCGCCATACACCGCGCTGTCAAGAAGAGACGCATGGTCGCGCACCATCTCCCAGTTGCTTCCATCCTGCCCGGTATCGAAGTGGGAAATCGCGCCCTTATGCTGCGATATCCCCAGCATCACGAGCTTCTCAGGGTGCGGATAAGGCAGCGGCCGAAGGAACAGCGCGTCTACGATGCTGTAAATCGCCGCATTTGCTCCGATGCATAGCGCGAGCGTCGCCAGTACCGTAATCGTGAACGCGGGGCTCTTCCGCAACTGCCTCGCGGCAAACATCAAGTTACTCCAGAAGGTCATCGGAGGTTCCTCTTTTCTTTTCCGCTACTATCGCGAACGCGGGACCGTCGGGGTGATCTGGCGCTTCAAAGTTGGTATGGATCCCGGTGAAGCCAAAGTGTTGCAGACACCTGAGAATATCTTCGCGCTTCATCCAGTGCGCATGAGGCCGCGAGCCGCCGCAAAACTGAGGAGCACCGAAGCTGCCCCAGTATTCGTATCTAAATAACTGGTGCTGGAAGCCTGCGTACTCGCTCTGCCGGTTTCCTGCAAACATTGAGGCCAACTTTCGATCGGCCGACACTAGCTTTGCGTCGTAATAATGTGTCCATAGATATAACCGGGTCGTAATGTTACTAAGTAAGGCGATTAGTTCCACGGGCTCGACCATGTGATAGAGCACGCCCGAGGCAAATGCCGCATCGAAATGGGGTGGCGAATTGCGCAGATACTCGAGGAAGTCGCCGCACAAGAAGTGAGTTCGTTGCAGTCCGACGGTCTCCTTCACGATCAGGCACTTCAGGTAAGCCTCCGGGTTGGCCTCAATCGAGACGATCGAGCCCGCACCCGCGCGCTCGAGCATGTAAGCGTGCGCGCCTTCGAGCGGCCCAAGTTCTAGGACCGTTTGGCCCTTTAGGTCACCCATCTCAGCCAGCGCCCACGCGATTCTCGGGTCTTCGAAGAGACCTACACTGCCGGCGCGCAACGCTGCGAAAGATTCAGGAAATTGCGACCACCACCGCCCTTTGAAAATGTCCAGCGCATTTTGCGCTGAGGGCGCCGATCTGACGTATTCGGTCGAGATACTCATTCGCCGGCGCAGGCTTTGGATGGGCCGGCTGAGGCGTCGAAGAAAATTGCGGACCAAGAAAGCAACCCGGGAGCTATTGATTGTCCTGGTACTCCTCGAGCCACGCCATCTGAATCGCTTCCAGCTTTCCTTCGGTAGACGCCATGGGGTTGTCTTTGAAGTCGGGCAGCTCGGTGATCCATTTATGAAGATCCGTAAAGCGGATATGCGTAGGATCCACGTCCGGATGCGCCTCGTACAGGCTGAGGGCGATATCCGCGGTGTGATCCCAGGTGAGTCCAGGCATGGCTCTATTGTAGGGGAGGCGGCTGAATCTCGGACTTGACGGATATGTATTGTTTATGCATAATGATGCATATGAGGACGACGTTGATTATAGAAGATGCCTTGCTTGAACGGGCGAGGGAGTTCAGCGGCATACATGAAAAGACCGCGCTGGTTCATGAGGGTTTGCGAGCCCTGATTGCGCGGGAAGCGGCGAAAAGGCTGGCGGCTCTCGGCGGTTCAGAACCGGATCTGCGCCCGATTCCACGGCGCCGAGCCGCGGTCGCTAAATAATGGTCTTGGTCGATTCTTCGGTTTGGATCGGCCACTTGCGAACAGCAAGTGCGGAGTTGCGCGAGCTGCTGGAGGGCGGGTTGGTATTAATGCACCCTTTCGTAATTGGCGAACTGGCGTGCGGGAGCATAAAGAACCGCAACCGGATTTTGGCGGATCTGAACGAGTTGCCGCTAGCCGTTTCGGCCACGCATGAAGAAGTGATGGGCCTCCTGGATCGCCAAAAGCTCTGGTCGAAGGGCATCGGGTGGGTCGATGCGCACCTGATCGCGTCTGCACTGCTTTCCGATTGCAGGCTATGGACGCTGGACGCCAGACTGCTTTCGGCGGCGGCCTCAGCAAAAGTTAAGATCCGCTGAGCGCCCGCTACTCGATCTTTGTTCCCTTCAGCGCGCTTCCCACCGCGGTGTTCATCATGTTCTCTGCCAAAACCTGGGTGGCGCGGTTCAAGGCTTCGATCTTTTCGTTAATCGCATGATGATCGTTCGCGTGGTATACGCTCTGCAGGTCGCGCACGGCGGATTCAATCGCCGCCCGCTCTTCAGAGCTGAGAGTTGACCAAGCCTCATGACGTTGCGCCTTTTCGGTCGCAGCCAGAATGTTGTCCGCCTCCACTCGCGCCTCGCGCACCTGCCGCTCGCGCATGTCCTCTTCGGCCTTCTCGAACGACTCACGAATCATGGCTTCCACCTGATCGTCGGTTAGGCCATAGGAAGGCTTCACTTCCACAGTCTGTTCCCTGCCGGTGCGAGCATCGCGCGCAGTCACGTTGAGAATGCCGTTGGCGTCGATTAGAAACCGCACCTCGATGCGCGCCAATCCCGCCGGCATGGGCTGAATATCTTTCAAGTCGAATCGCGCCAGGCTGCGGCAATCTTTTACCAACTCGCGCTCGCCCTGCAGCACGTGAATCAGCACGTTCTTCTGACCGTCAACAGCAGTAGTAAATGTCTCGGTAGCGCTGGCCGGGATGGTGGAATTACGGTGAATCAATTTGGAAATCACGCCGCCCATGATCTCAATGCCAAGAGATAGCGGGGTCACATCGAGGAGCAGCTTGTCTTCCACATCGCCGGCCAGAATGCCCGCCTGGACGGCTGCACCCAAGGCCACCACTTCATCGGGATTCAGCTCCGTGTGCGGCTTGGCTTTGAAGAGCCGCTCGACCGCTGCGCGCACCAAAGGAATGCGTGTGGAGCCGCCAACCAGCACTACTTCCTGAATCTGTTCCGGCGTCAGTTTGGCATCCGCCAGGCATGCGCGGCATGGCTCCAGCGTCCGCTCTATCACCGGAGCGATAAGCCGCTCGAACAATGCCCGATCAATCGCGCGCTGGTACCGCTTGCCCTTGTACTCCAACTCGATCTTGGTTTCGGGCACAAACGAGAGCTGCTCTTTGGCGTGAATGACGGCGCGACGAAGCCTCTGCACGCCTTCGGAATCCTCGGATAGGTCCTCGCCCCACTCCGACTGCACGTCTTCGAGCGCGATTCTCAGCAGCAGGTTGTCGATATCGTCTCCGCCCAAATGCGTATTGCCGTTGGTCGCGAGCACTTCGAAGATGCCTTCGTGCAAGCGAAGAATCGAGATATCGAAAGTGCCGCCGCCAAAATCGTAAACTGCAATGATTCCGTCTTCGCGTTTATCCAGGCCATAGGCGAGGGAAGCGGCGGTCGGCTCGTTCACCAACCGTAGAACCTCCAGCCCGGCAAGCCGGCCGGCATCCTTGGTGGCCTGACGTTGCGCGTCATTAAAGTAGGCGGGAACTGTGATAACGGCTTCGGTGACGGGTGAGCCCAATGCAGCTTCGGCGTTATCCTTCAATTGCCGCAGCACCGCCGCGGATATCTCCGGTGGCGTGAATGTTCTTTCGCCCAACTTCAGTTTGATGACCGATTCGCTGTCCTCCGCAATGCGAAACGGAAATAGCTTCAGCTCGTCCTGCACGTCGGCTACGCCGCGGCCCATCAGACGCTTGACCGAATAGACCGTTTGCTCCGGGTTTGTCAGCAGCAGTTCGCGCGCCGGCTCGCCAGCGATCAACTTGCCTTCTGCAGTCAGCGAAACTACGCTCGGAACAATCTTGCGACCCTGCGCGTCTTCGATGATCTGCGGCCCGGTCAACGTCATTTCGGCCACCAGGCTATTGGTGGTGCCGAGATCTATGCCCACAATCTTGGATTTGCGGCTCTCGCCAAAGTCAATTTGTAGAGTTTCCATGGTTTTCTAGAGCCGTTCTTGAACCGGCTCTGCCGCGGCAACCGCTGGATTCAATGCGCGGTCCACATCGCGGATCAGGTTTTCGATATAGCGGCGCCGGTTCAGCGCGCCACGAATCTCATGTAGTGCCTGTTTCGCCGTCTCACTCTGCGATTCGCTGGAGTCGTACTTCGCAAAGAGCTGCTCCAGTTCGTTGTCGATGCCGGTGCGCAATCCTACGAAATGTTGTTTCGCGGATTCAAGCTGCGGACGCGCCGATTCCTCGCCGCTCTTCAGCTCCTCCAACATCATATTCAGCTCGAACACTTCCTCTAGAAGCTCCGGAGGCACATCTTTCGACCGCTGTTCTCCAATCGGGAATCCTTCTTCGGTCAGCAGATACTCGGCGCGTTTCACCGGATCTCGCAAAGTGCGATAACCATCGTTGAGAATGGCCGTTGCCTCAAGCGCCTGGGCCTGCTCTTCTGCGCTTTTGCGGCTGAAGCGATCCGGGTGCCATTGGCGGCTTAGCTCGTAGAAGCGCTTCTGCAGAGTTTCCAGATCCACGCTGAGCTTGCGATCAAAGCCGAAGAAATCGTAGAAGTTCTTAGGAACGTAGACACGCTGCAATTCAGACCGGCTCACGCCGAAAACGACGTTCCGCATCCGCAGCTCTTTGTCGCGTGCGGATTCTGAAACACGAATCCCGATTGCATCAGGGAATCCTGCCAATCCAAAGTCATCCCGTCCAGAAACAGGATGCTCTTGGGATCGACAAACACCTTCACGTCGTCAAACTCGAAGACGTAATCCTTCGGCCGCGCCTGGGGCGCAAATTTAAATTGATAACTCAGCCCGGAGCACCCTCCGCCCAGCACCCCTAATCGCAGACCGCCCGTCACGCCTTCGCGCGCGAAGGCCTCGCGAATCTTCTGCACGGCTTTCGGCGTGACGTGTACCTGCTTGGGTGCGGACTCTATCCCACCCGGGGATTGCTGGCTGGCCGGCGTGCCGCCGTTAAGCTGAGTCAACTCGGCCATCAATCTACTGAACCGCTACAGGCTCGGCGTGGGTTACTACCTGCTGCTTCTTCTTGTAGTCGCCGATTGCCGCTTTGATCGCGTCCTCGGCCAGCACCGAGCAGTGAATCTTCACCGGCGGCAGCGAGAGCTCATTCACGATGTCCGTGTTCTTAATATCGAGCGCTTGATCCACCGTCTTCCCCTTCAGCCATTCAGTCGCCAGCGACGAACTCGCAATCGCGCTTCCGCAGCCGAACGTCTTGAATTTCGCGTCTTCGATGACCCCGGTCTCCGGGTTCACTTTTACTTGCAGCTTCATCACGTCGCCGCACTCCGGCGCTCCCACCATACCCGTTCCCACATGCGGGCTGCTCTTATCGAGAGAACCCACATTCCGCGGATGGTTGTAATGATCCAGAACTTTGTCAGAATATGCCATGTTTTCCCTCTTCTTCTTGAATGATATCTAGTGCGCCGCCCAAACTACCTTGGTCAGATCCACGCCCTCTTTCGCCATTTCGTACAGCGGCGATAGTTCGCGCAGCTTTCTCACCACGTCCACGACCTTGTCGCCGACGTAATCCACTTCTTCTTCCGTATTGAACCGCCCGATGCCGAACCGGATGGAGGAATGCGCCAGATCGTCGCCGGCACCCAGAGCCTTCAAAACATAACTGGGCTCCAGCGTTGCCGACGTGCACGCCGAACCGCTGGAAACCGCGATGTCGTTGATGCCCATCAGCAGGCTCTCGCCTTCAACATAAGCAAAGCTGATGTTCAGGTTGTGCGGAAGGCGATGTTCCCAGGATCCGTTGATGTAGACCTCGTCCAGTTCCGTCATCAGCTTGTCCTTCAGCTTGTCGCGCAGGAAGCCCAATTTCTTCGCTTCTTCGGCCATCTCGCGCTTGGCGATGTCGCAAGCCGCGCCCAGTCCCACAATACCGGGCACGTTCAGCGTCCCGGAGCGCATCCCGCGCTCGTGCCCGCCGCCATCCATTTGCGCGGTGATCTGCACGCGCGGATTTCTGCGACGCACATATAGCGCGCCGACGCCCTTCGGCCCGTATAGCTTGTGAGCAGTTATGGAGAGCACGTCGATGCCGTCAGCGATCACATTCACCGGTATCTTGCCCACCGCTTGCACCGCGTCCGTGTGGAATAACACGCCGCGCTCTTTGGCGATTTTGCCGATTTCTTTAATCGGCTGCACCACCCCGATTTCGTTGTTCGCGTACATGATCGAAATCAGGATCGTTTTGTCGGTGATGGCGTCGCGCAATTGATCCAGATCGATCAAGCCATCCTGCCGCACCGGCAGATAAGTGATCCGGATACCTTCCTTTTCCAGGCGCTTGCAGGTATCGAGCACCGCCTTGTGCTCAATTACCTGCGTGATGATGTGATTGCCCCGCTCGGCATACATTTCGGCGATGCCCTTCAGCGCCAGGTTGTTCGATTCGGTCGCTCCGCTGGTGAAGACAATCTCTTTCGCGGTGGCTCCAATCAGATCAGCGATCTGTTTGCGCGACTTCTCCACCGCCTCCTCGGCTTCCCACCCGAAGCTATGGTTGCGTGACGCAGCATTCCCGAACACCTGCGTGAAGTACGGCTTCATGGCCTCAAAAACGCGCGGATCCATCGGCGTCGTCGCATGATTATCCATGTAAATCGGCAATTTCATATTTGTTTCCTCAGAGAGCCTTGCAGTGGCGGCGATTTCGGCAGACCCTGCAATGCCACCAGCGCAGCCGGCAAAGACCCAGCCGGGGCGTCCTCCGTATCTTGCAGCATATCTTCGATGCTGACGCTATTCAGAAGTCGCAGAATCGCCTCGTGGATTTTCTTCAAAGGGCGTCTCACAGTGCACCGCCCGGAGTGCCCGCAATAGGCGTCTTCGGTGAAACAGTTCGCCAGCACAATCGGCCCATCGATCGCACGAATCACTTCCAACGCCGAAATCAGACGCGGATCCCGGGCCAGCCGATACCCGCCATTGGTCCCAAACTCCGAAAGCAGAAATCCAGTCTTGCTGAGCTTTTGAAGCAGCTTCGACAGCACTGGAAGCGGTATTCCGCAGCCGTCCGAAACCTCCTTAGCGCTGACCGCCTCGCCGGTTTCCCGCTGACGCGCCGCAAAATGCCTGAGAGCAATCAGACCATAATCCGCCTTTTTTGTTAGTCGAAGCATGCGGTTCGGAGCACTTAGATGGTGGATCTACGACCAAGAAGATCCTTATTCATTTATAGCACGAGTCCAGTGACAGAAGCCAGCTTTTATCTTCCGCAGAATCAGCGTTTTGCCGCAATGAGGCATAGTCTCGCCGCAGCTACTGCCACAGGCGGCTACGCGATCGCCTTCGCTTTTTCGCATGCTACACTCAAGGCGCGCATTACTCCCCATAAAAACTCCGCGTGATCCGCCTTTTTCGTGTTTTTATTCCGGCCAGCGTAGTCGCGCTTCTCGTTTCTGAAATCTGCCTTGTTCTCGCCTGCTACGGGGCGGCGTCCTTCTTTACGCTCTCTGAGGATCCCGGGGTCTACCTCTTCACGGAAGAGAATTACTGGAAGGTTCTCGTCGTCGGCGGTTTCGTCATTCTGGGCCTCTATTTTCAGGATCTCTATAGCGATCTCCGCATCACGTCTCGCATTCTGCTGGTTCAACAGGTATGTCTTGCCGTCGGCTCCGCTCTGCTGCTGATGGCTTTCCTGGGTTATTTGCGGCCGGACATGCTGCTGGGCCGCTGGCTGATGATTGCCGGAAGCCTGGGCGTGGTGCTAATTCTGCCGCTCTGGCGCATTTTCTTTTGGAAGTACGTCGTGGTGGTGTTGCGCTCCGAACGCGTGCTGCTGCTGGGCAATTCCAGCATCCTGGGCGAAGTTATTGCGGAAGTGCTTGCGCGGCCCGAATTCGGCTACTCCATCTTGGGCTATGTATGCGAAGAGCGGCCCTGCGATTTCCCGGTTCCGTGTCTGGGAGCCATAACGGATGTGCGCACAGTCTGCGAGGAGCACAAGCCCACGCGCATCGTCGTCGGCATGGCCGAGCGCCGCAACCGTCTGCCGGTGCAAGATCTGCTGGAGATCCGCTTTACCGGCGTCCTCATCGAGGACGCGGCCGACACCTACGAAATGGCGATGCGCCGGGTTTGCAGCCGCAAAATCCAACCCTCGCAGTTGATCTTTTCCTCTGTCTTGGGGCCGCGGCCGCAAGCCATCGCGCTGCAAAACTTCTATTCCTTGTTGATGGGCCTTGCTGGGCTGGTGCTTGCTTTGCCATTCATGCTCTTTACGGCTATCGCCGTGAAGCTCTCTTCGAAAGGACCCGTGCTTTACCGCCAACGCCGGGTAGGCCTCAATGGACGCGTCTTTACCTTGTACAAGTTTCGTTCCATGTATGTCGATGCCGAAGCGCGTACCGGCGCAGTTTGGGCCTCTGTGGGCGACCCGCGCATCACTCCCGCCGGCCGCTGGTTACGGAAGCTGCGTTTAGACGAGCTGCCGCAGCTTTGGAACGTTGTAAAGGGAGACATGGCGATCGTCGGGCCGCGGCCCGAACGCCCCGAGTTCGTCGACCTGCTCGCGCATCAGATCCCCTACTATCGCCAGCGACTTGCCGTCAAACCCGGTATCACCGGCTGGGCTCAGATCAACCACAAGTATGGCGATACGGAGCTCGACGCCATGATCAAGCTCGAGTATGATCTCTACTACATCAAGAACGTCGCACCGGCGCTTGATTTCTATATCATCTTTCACACTCTGAAGGTGATGCTTCTCAGCCGCGGCGCGCAATAAGCCTCACCTGAAACAACAATCGATGGATTCGGTGAGCGGGGTTACGCAAACGGTTGCAGAAGAGGCGTAGTACTCTGCCGACGATGCATTTAGGCCGGCTACGAACGTCTAGATAGTGTGAAGACCGCGTATCTGCTCGTCATTGGTTTGTTAGTGACATCAATCGCCACGGTGAGCGCGGGAACTCTAAAGCTGAACGGGCGGTATGTCGCGACGGCGTATTCGCAGACCGGCATCACGGCCTCGGGGCAATGGACGCACCGGCACGTCGTGGCTGCGGACCCTAACGTTTTGCCGATCGGTACGCGCATCAAAATCAAGCGCGCGGGGCGATATTCGGGCGAGTACGTGGTCGCCGACACAGGCGCCAAGGTGGATGGCCGCCGGCTCGACCTTTACGTGCCGAGCACCTTGGAGTGCAAGAAGTTTGGCGTGAAGCGTGTCAGCGTGAAAGTCCTTGAATTGGGTACAGGTACGCACGCGGCGGCGAAGCAGGCGGACCGGGTGGTGAAGCAGGACGTGAAACAGGATGTCGCGAAGGGCGTGGTGGGCAATGCCGCGACGGAACACGATTGGGCCACGCAGGGGGCGCCTGTAGCAAAAGCAGTGAAGGAAGGCGGTACGCCCGCCGACGCTACAACGGCGGGTACAGACTCTCAGAGGGCAAAGAAGGCCAATGGGCCGTCTGCGAACAATTCGGGTGGAGCGAGCGCGAACGGCACTACGCCCGCACCGCCGAAACCTTAATGCATCTTCACGGAATCGTCGAAGCTGATAGTCGCTGTAGCTGTCTTGCCGCCCGCGGTATCGATCGGCTCCGGCTTTCCGGGACTCTTGCTATACATGCCGAGCGACGAACCGGCGGGCGGTGGGCCCGATTGACCATCCCATTTACCAGTCGGGTCATAAGCCGTACTGACGTAAGCTGGATTCGTTTTCACATCCGAAAATGTAACAGTCCCGGTTTTCGAGCTGGTCGATTGAATAGCAGCCGGCATGGCGTTGCCTTGGGTAAACGAGGGTGAATCCCAGAGAGCCACATAAATCTTATGATTCTCGTCCACGGTTCCGGATCCCGTGTAGTCAAGCGTGACCTTGATTGTGGAGCCGGCTTGACTTTGTCGCGGAGTTGCGTGCTGCGATAGCGTAAGCAGCAAACCGGCAGCTAAAATTCCAGGCACTATGGACAGGCTCTTACTCATTTGTTGGGACCTTTCTTCTTGGAGGCCGTAGTTAAATGAGTCTTAGCATATCACTGAGATTTTTTAGTTAGCAGGCTGCGGCTTTTTCGCCCCGAATTAGACGCCGCCGCGGCAGCACGGCCGCGTTCGATGATTGAAGCCGGACCGGTGCGCGTGGCGCTCGGAGGTGTGGCGATCTCGGCCGCAGGTTCGATGCTTGAAACGGCGTTACCTGCCTCGTCGAGACGCTGGATTTCAGCTTCCTCGCGGCTTACAGGAACGGTTTGTTGTACTGTTTCCGTCTCCTCGGTTTGCGTGATGTGGATCTCTTCGGTGACGATCCATTGTTTCTCGACTCGAAGGACTTCCGAGACCACCGGGATCACCAGAGTATTACCCACGCGCTGAACTGGTTGTGGGCCGTCCACCACGCGGTTGGTCTTCACGCGCTTGACTTCGGCGTGCGATTTGCGGAGCTCCTGTTCAAGCACTTCATCGTGTGTCTCAACGTGCTTAGTCACGCGGACGCCGCCGGTTACAACCGGCACAGCGTCCGCATGTAGTTCCTCGCTGATGACGGGAACGACTACTTCTTCGTTCTCATCCATAGGCTCTGCTAACGGGAAGAAGAGGCCGATTTGGCGCGCCCCGTCACTTTGTCCCAACCGTAACGGATGGAATCTTTGATCCGGTCCCATGTGCTATTGGGATATCTGCGGCTGTAGTCAGAGCGGAGATCGGATTCCACGTCATCCCAACTGCGGCCTTGGTAACGGGGATCACCAGCGGCTTGAAAGCCGTACTGATAGGCAGGGGCGTAATCTTCATAATTGCCGCCCGTGGAAGCGTATCTGGTCTGGAAATCGCGACGAAAATCGTCGTTGTAATTAGCGGCCGCCGTAGTTTCCTGATTGGCGTTTTCCACATTCACTTCTGTACGGCGAACGGTATCGCGAACGGTCTCACGCCGTTCCGTGGCATCCTTGCTGATGCGCACTTCTTCGACAACGCGAGCTTGCTTGGAAACAACAGGTTCTTCGGCAAACTCCTGCACTTCAATTACCTCGTCGCGGCCGGCCTGCAGGTCTGATGCGTCTGCCGCGCGGTTGACCGGCTGGCGATCCACTCGAACGTGCTCTTCCCGCAGTACGACCGTTTCTTCGACGGGCTGTTCGACAACGCGGGAATAGATGCGCACGGCGCCACGGACGACGGCGCGTTTTCCAACCCGCAGGTCTTCCTGAACAACGGGGACGGACTTCGGTAGATCCGAGCTACCGCGGGTCGCAGCCTTGCGCGTAGTGCCCGAAGCGGCGGCTGGAGGTTCGGCAGCGGCAGTGTCGCGATTCACGTCCACTGCATTGTGTTTTTCCAATATGTTCACCGCATCGTCCAGATTCTGGTCGTCAGCCTGGACACTTAGCAATACGCTCCCGGTCTTGACGGCGTTTTCGTAAGTGCGGCGGTCGGTTTCGTGCTCTTCGTCTTCGCCGAAGAGCGATTTGAACCATCCTTTGATGCCGCCTTCGTGATGAGTAGAGTAGGGACGGGCTTCACTGCCGCTTGCGGCAGTGGAGGCCGCCGCGCTGCTGTCGGAATAAGAGCTTATATAGATGTTATCCGCCGGGAAGCCGTTCGCTTTTAGTTCGTCCGCAGCTGCCTGAGCATCAGAGCTGTTGCGAAAAACTGCAACGACGTTAGATTCTGTTCTTGTTGCCAATTGGTTCTCCTGGGGTCATGCTGACCACACTTTCTGGACGGAGATTGCGAAGTTTCCATACCGGGTAATAGTTCGGATAAGGATAGCCGCGGAGCGCATTTTTCTCCTTCTTTCAGATCAGATTCAGGCGTATACTCGTGGAAACAGAGTTGCTTTAGAAATCAATCTTTTCCGAACAGCAGAAATCTAAGGAGCGGTTATGAGACATCTACGTTGGATGTTGGTTCTGTGCGCGGCCGCGTGCCTGTTCCGCGGGTCGGTGTCGGCGCAAGCCGTAACGGGTACCGTGCTGGGGACAGTGACCGACGCATCAGGCGCCGTTGTAGCAGGGGCGAAAGTGGCGCTGACCGAAGTAAACACGGGCGTTGTACGCAACGCCGAGACGAATTCGAGCGGCAATTACACTTTTCCGGACATCCCCGAAGGCATGTATCGAGTAGCTGTCGAGCAGGCGGGCTTCAAGAAAGAGGTCCGGGAAAACGTGAGTGTGGCTGTGAATACCAGCGCACGAGTAGATGTACAACTCCAGCCCGGCAATATAAACCAATCGATTGAGGTGACCGCCGCTCCGCCCCCGCTACAAACCGATCGCGCCGATACCACGGTGACCATTTCCACGCTTCAGACAGCGAACCTCCCTCTCAGTGACAACCGTAACTTTCAAAGCCTGTTGAATCTTGTGCCCGGAACTGCACCCGCCACCTTCCAGCATTCCCAGTTCTTCAATGCCGAAAGCTCCTTGCAGACGGAAGTCAATGGCCAATTCCGCATGGGCAACGAATATCAAATCGAAGGCATCGACGACGACGAGCGCACCGGACTTCTGCAAATTCTTATTCCGCCGGACGAAGCCATTCAGACTGTAGATGTCTCAACCAGCAACTATGACCCTGAGCTGGGACGCGCTTCGGGCGGCGTGGCGAATGTGATTATCAAGTCGGGTAGTAACAGCTTTCACGGCGCGGGCTATGAGTTTCTCCAGAACAGCGACTTCGATGCACGGAGTTTCTTCAATCCATCCGTCAGCCACATTGCTTATAACTATTTCGGCGGAGATGTGGGCGGCCCGATCATCCACAATAAGCTATTCTTTTTCGCCGACTATTTGCGAGTTGACGATCACGAAGCGACCTCGACTCAAGAGACGATTCCTTCACTAATAAGCCGGACTGGTAACTTAAGCGCCTTTTCTACTACCATTTACAATCCATTCACAGGCGATCCGACCACCGGCGTGGGCCGCGTGCCGTTCGCCGGAAACATTATTCCTCCCAGTTTGATTAACCCGGTCTCAGCTACGATTTTGTCGTTATTGCCCGCGCCAAATGAGCCTTTCAAAGAGGGTAGCCCGGCCAACAATTACTTCGGCGCTCCTCCGTTCACGAAAACCACGGATTCCTTCGATACCAAGGTGGATTACAACATGGACGAGAAAGATCGATTGAGCGGCCGGCTCAGCTTCTCCTGGCCGATCGTCTATCAGGCTCCGCTTTTCGGCCCTGAATTAGGCGGTGATGCCAATGGTGCTTTTCAGGGTTCAGGCTCGCAAAAGACCTATAGCAGCGGCTTGAATTACGACCATGTGTTTTCGCCCAATTTCCTGACCGAGTTCCGATTTGGCGTCGCCTATTACCACAGTTCGGCGATTCCCGCCGACTACGGAAGCGCGGACGCCACCAAGATCGGCATTCCGGGCGTGAACATCAGTCAATTTACCAGCGGCCAGGCACAAATCACAATCAACGGCGGTTATAGCAATCCGTTGATCGGCTACTCAGCGAGCGTACCGTGGGTGCGCGCCGAGGCGAACATAGATACAGTCAATAATTGGACGAAGATCGTAGGCAATCACACTCTAAAATGGGGCGTCGATCTGCGGCGCGTGCGTGATGACTTACTGCAGGACCAGACTTTCGGCCCACGCGGTGTATATACCTTCAGTGGGAATCAGACTTCAATTTCTGGAGCCAAGACAGGCATTGGGAACGATCTTGCAAGCTTCCTGCTGGATGTTCCAAGCCAGGCGGGGCGCGATGTAAACACATACTTCCCCGCGTACCGGGATTGGTGGTTTTTCGCTTATGGTGGCGATAAGTGGCAAGTAACGCCGAAACTGACGCTCGATCTCGGGCTGCGCTGGGAATTCTATCCACCGGGCACGCCGGAATTTCCAGGAGGCTTTTCTAATTATAATCCGGCGAATAATCAGCTTGTTATTGCCGGCGTAGGCGGGAACCCGGACAATCTTGGGATAAAAACGCGCTACCGTTATTTCGCGCCCCGCGCCGGCGTAGCTTACCGGCTTACAGATTCCACGGTAATCCGTGGTGGTTTCGGTATCAGCTATACGCCGTTCCCGGATAACACGTATGCATATAACTTTCCGGTGCGCTCAAACAACGCTTATAATCCTGTCGGAGCTGGTTTTGGACCAGCCGTGCTAGCTGACGGCGTCACTCCAGCGACTTTCCACGCTGGTTTTCCCGCTCCCGTGCCGGTTGTGGTTCCTTCGAATGGACTGATTCCGGTCGGAAAGTCACTTGCTAGCCAGAACTTCTTTGTGATTCCGCAGGATTATCTGAATCCTTACGTCGAATCGTGGAACTTCGCCGTTCAACAGGCGCTGCCGTGGCATTTCACTTTGGATGCGGCTTATGTTGGAAATCATGGCGTCCGCTTACCGGGTCAGTACAACCTAAACGCAGGGACTGTCGTCGGCGCCGGCACGGCAGGCCAGCCCGAGTATACGATGACCGACCCGAACACGGGTCTTCAGGAAAAGCGCACCGCCGCGGCAACCGAGTTTTGGCAGGGTTTTTCCTCCAGTTATAATGGGCTGCAAGTGAAGCTGAACCGTCAGTTCAATAACGGGCTCTTAGTAACTACAGCTTTCACTTGGGCGAAAGGAATGGACTATCAAACGGATGACGATGGCCAGTACTTGTTCTATATAAATTTCCAACGCAATTACGCTCGAACCGACTTCGACCGCACCTTAACGTATGTCCAGAGTTTCGTCTACCAGTTGCCGTGGGGCACGGGTCAACGCTGGATGACTTCCGGTTTGGTTTCGAGGATCTTGGGCAATTGGCAACTCGCCGGAATCATCAGTGTGTATAGTGGAACTCCTGTCAGCTTGACGGTTGGCGGTGCTAACAACGATGGGGGGAGCCTGAAGGCGCCTGCGAATACTCAGACGCCAAACCAGATCGCACCGCTTCAAATTCTGGGAGGTATCAATACCAACCAATGGTTTAGCGCGTCCAGCTTCGCCCAGCCGGTGGGAGCGGTGTTTGGCAGCGTGGGCCGGAACACCTTTAGCGGTCCCGGGCTTTTCGACCTCAATCTGTCGCTTTTTAAAGACTTCAAAATCACAGAGCGCTGGCAATTTGAGCTGCGTTGCGACAGCTTTAACCTCACCAACACGCCGGAATTCAGCAATCCGGGTACGGATATTACCAGTTCGACGTTTGGCCGAGTTACAGGCACATTGGGAAGCGGTACAGGCGTGAACGGAACGGGCGGCGGCCGCGCGATTCAGCTCGCGGGGAAGCTGTCCTTCTAACTCTATTTCTGCTTACTCTGCTCCAAAGCAGCAGCTAAGTTGTACTGTGCATCCGCGTAATTGGGTTTCAGTTGCACTGCAGCTCTGAACTCCTGAATCGCCTGCGCCGTTCGCCCTAACCTCGCCAACGCGACTCCCAGGTTGTTGTGCGCTTCCGCATCATCGGGTTCCAGGCGCAGCGCGGCTTCAAATTGAGTAATAGCCTCCGGCGTGCGTTCGCTTTTCGCGAGCGCTACACCACTCTTGAACAACTCATCCGCCAACTGTCGCTGCGCCAAACGGAGATTACTCAGGCAGATGCTGCAATCCGGCGCAATCCGTAAAGTGGTTTGGTACTCCCCGATTGCCTGCTCGATATGACCACTCTTTGCGAGTGCGCTGCCCAAGTCGGTGCGTGCTTCGATCGACTCCGGCTGGATCCGCAGGGCTGCCTGATAATGCGCAACTGCCTCCGGCAACCGGCCGGGCTGATCCACAATCGCGAGCCCGAGATTGTGATGCGCCACGTAATTTCCCTGCGTCCCCTGAAGGGCGTGTGCGAAGAGCGTCTCGCTATTTCTCCAATATCCAATCTGAACGAATGCGAGCAGCGCACAGCACGCGCATGCGGCGGCCGCTAACGCCATCACGACAGGTTTCGCTCGCGGCCATCGGCGGACTACATCTACTGCACCCCAAGCGACCATGATGGAGAGGCCGATCATCGGTATGTAGGTATAACGATCGGCCCGAGCCTGTGCGCCGACTTGAATGAGCCCGCTCACAGGAAGTAACGTGCCGAGATACCAGAACCATCCAACGGCAAGGTATGGATGATTTCGAAAAGCTTTTACAACAAGCACCGACACAGATGCAAGCGCTAAGCCCGCAAACGTAACTTCCCATAGCGGCACCGTATGCGGATATGGATAAAAAACTGCCAGGTCCACCGGCCAAAATGTCTTCCAGATGTACACCCCGTATGAGACCAGAGCATTCTCAACGCGTAGTTCGAGCGGGAACGCCTTGACCGCGCGGCTACCCTGCTGAACAATGTATGTGACCACCGCAATGCCCGCAGAAAGTAACAAAAATAGAAGTTTTTCCAAAAGCACGAGGCGAGGTTTTGCGGATGGCAAGCGACGCAAGGGCCAGAAATCGAGCAGCAACAAAACAAACGGCAGCGTCACAATCATTGGTTTCGCCATGAGGCCGCAGCAGAATGAAAACAGCACCAGGAGATAGCGGTTTGAGCCCGGGCGTTCGGTGTACCGCACGTATGTCCACAGTGCGAGGCACCAGAAGAATGCGCTCAGGACATCCTTTCTTTCGGCAATCCAGGCAACCGATTCGGCGTGCAGCGGGTGCAGCGCGAAGACGAACGCTACAAATGCGCTCGGCCAGCGCGCTTTGGTTGCGCGGTTCAGGAATGCAAACAGGAGCAGCGTAGAAAGCGCATGAAACAGCAGATTAGTCAGATGATGCAGACCGCTGTCCAGTCCGAACAGTTGTACATCCAGCATGTGCGAAACGCGCGTTAGCGGAAACCAATTCGCGGCCTCGCCCGAGGTCGCCGCCCAGGCAAGACCTTCAGGCGTTAGACCCTGCAGTACATGTGCATTGCCGGTGACATATTCGGGATCATCGTAATTCACGAAATCGAACTGCCGCACCTGGGCGTAAACGGCAATGGTTGCGAGAAATAGCCCAATATAGATCCAGAAGGTATTAGGCGCGCTCTTGCGAACTGGGTTAGCTAGTCGTGCGCGGCTCTTACTGCGTTGGCGCGAGCGTTTGATCGATGAATCCGCCGACATCGTTCTTCATCTTCTTCAGAGAATCGGCATCCAGATAGACCATGTGACCAGCGGAAAAAGTAGTATATGAAATATTGTTACGGTAACGCTGGGTCAAGTCGAGATGATCCATGGTGAAGTTCACCGCGTAATAGGGAGTAGCCAGATCGTAGTAACCTTCCAGCACGTGGACCTTTAGATAAGGATTCTTGACTATAGCCTGACGCAGAGCGCTAGCGGTATCGGGCCATCCCTCGCCCGAATCGCCCCAGTTCCACTTGAATTCCGGGCCCCACGCTTCATGCGCCATAACATAGTACGGCATGTCAGTCTTATAGTTGAGCTCACGGCGTACGTATTCGTTGAATACGGATGTGAACGGCGGCCCGGTCTGGGCGCTCGTTGGGTCGAAGAAGCGTGTCTCAACAAATCCGTCAGGATCCGGGCCGCTGAAGCGCCCGTCCAAGCGGCCAACCCGAAGTTTTTGATCGGCCAGTAAGTAATGGGTAAATCCCTGGACATCGATGCGCAAATTATATTGATCGATGATCTCTTTGCTCAGTCCTGTGTAACGTGCCAGGCGCTCGATGGTAGCTTGGCGCTCCTGAGGAGTGAGTGCGTCGCCTTTGGCGAGTGCAAGCGTGTATTCGTTGGATGCCCAGTGCTCCACTTCAGCGCGCGTCCGTTCGAGATTTTCCGAGAGCTCCGGCGCAAGCTTGTGATGATAGGCGGCGATCATCGTGTAAGTAGGGAGGATGAGGGGATAAGGCTCATCATTCGTCTTACTAAATTCGAGTGACTCGAAAGCCAGCACGGTGGAGAGAAGAACGATGCCGTTGAAAGAGATTCCCTTGTTGGCGAGATAGCCGGAGACGCCCGCAGCGCGAGTGGTGCCATAACTTTCTCCGAACAGATAGAGCGGGGAAGACCAGCGCTCGTTGCGCGTGATGTAGAGGCGAATAAATTCGCCGAAAGATTGGATATCGCCGGTCAAGCTCCAGAACTTCTTGCCGATGGTGGGCGTTGCAGGGCGGCTGAATCCTGTGCCGATGGCGTCAATTAATACAAGATCGGTCTTGTCGAGAAGCGTGTCGGGGTTATCTTCCAGGCGATAGGGAGCGGCGGGAAGGAAACCGTCTTTCTGGAGCACGACCTTCCGCGGACCTAGCGCGCCCATATGAAGCCATATCGATGCGGAACCAGGTCCGCCATTGAAAGCGAATGTGAGGGGGCGGGACGCGGAATCTGCGTTGTCCAATGTGTACGCAACATAGAACATGAGCGCGTCGGTCTTGCCGGCCGCTTCCTTGATGGGGAGGCGGCCAGCAGTCGCGGTATAGCGGAGCAATCGTCCGTTGAGGCGTATCTCATGATGCGTGATGGCAGGCGGCGCCTCAGTCATGTCAAAGTGTTGTTCCTGGTCCTCGTCGTCTTCATCCGACGTGCGACGTTGCGCGCGTTCCTTTTCCTGCGGGTTCTGATTTTGCTCCTGCGCAGGCTGCTCGGTTGGTGGGGTTGAGGGCGGCTGCGCGGGAGTAGTGGTTTGGACTTGTGGTTTAGGAGGATTGGCTCGTTGGGCCGAACTGCTGATGGCAAAAATCAGAAGGATCGTCAGGAGAAGTGCTGGAGAACGTGTGCGCATAGGCACTTACATTCTCGCGCAAGCAGTTTTTGGCGCTCGTTCCCGTTCTGCTGGAGGGCGTCACTTGTGGGTTACTGCCCGGTGAGAGACACCGCGCCGAACCATGGCCCTAGCAATTTCCTGCGCCACACTGCTCCGGTTCGGGCGCGTTCTGCGGGGGTAGTGAATTCGTAATCGTATAGCAGCGCGCGCATATAGTGCGGAGGTTTCGAGAAGGGCGGCGGGTTCAGCAAGCCAATGACAGTTCGATCTCCGGTCAGGAGCCGGTACATCAGCCCTCCTACCCACGGATTCTCTTGATAAGTTCCCAGAGCCGCGAACCACATCTGCCAATCCAACCGCGGTTGATATGGAGCAACCAGTGGCAGATCGCGATGCAGCTCGCCGGGCTTGTATTTGAATGAATACTCTCGCCAGGCCACTTGATCGTTCGACCCTTCGATCACAATCTCAGGCCGTGTGGTCGTCATCACGGCGAACAGTCCGTATGAATTCACAATCTCGAACGGGGCGATGAGACTAAGAACCTTGCGCAGCGGGCGTCCACCGCCCGGTGCGAACATATCGATAACCTGGAAGGCGCCCAAAACCATAATGCCTGCGAGTACAACAGTCAAGGTACGGCGCAAAACTGGCCAACGTACCACAGGGACTCGCCGGCGCAACACGCCCGCCAAAGGAGCAAATATCGTGTCATCGAATGCCCACAAACAAAGCGCCAGTGCGAGTAAGTTGAAGAAGGCATAGTTACCGGTTCCAAGGATCAGCAGTTGCAGCAAGATTAACAGCGAGACTGCCACGTAGCGAAGCCCCCGAGGCGCAAAGAGCAGAAATGGGCAAACAAGTTCGATTATCAAAGTTCCAGCCGTACACCAGTCCAGTAGCCATGGCGGCAGCCGGTATGCGTAGAATGCGATTGGATTTGGAAGCGGCTGCGTCATGAAATGGAAACGCAATGCGTGAAGGTTGCGCCAGTTCGGATCGTGTGACAGCAACTTGACCGCACCCGATTCAAACATCAACCGGAACAGCAAGAATCTATAGGCCCACACGAGCCAGGGCGTCCCCGCAAATATTGCCAGAAACCCCGACTCCAGCAGCAGCGCGTCCCATTGAAAACCCATGAAAGGCTGCCCGACTAGCACTAGCGATAAATAGAGCAGGAAGCAGGTCGCAGCGGCGGTCCTCGAGTAAAATCCAATTACAAGCGCTGCGCCGGCAACGCACCCTAAAGCGCAAAACCAGACCAGCGCCGCATCGTTTATTCCAAGCCAGAAAAGGGTCGGAACTTCAAGGAACACCCGCGCTCCCAATGCTTCCCGCATGGACGGCATTACCTGCACAGCAGGGACGATTCCGTGCGATCCGATCAGGCCGTCAATCTGCGGCCATAAAGAAGTGAAGGCGGCGATGTATATCAGACCGAGCAGACGCAGAAATAGAGCCTCAGTCAGCTCAAACGATCCAGGGTTCGCGATGCGTTGCCAGATTCTATCGAACGGTTCGCGTAAGCTCATCCGCGGTAACGAAGATTGGGTGAATATCGACCGGAATATTCTGCAGGCGCGCCAGCGCTTGTGCCAGCTCCGGCCGCATCACACCATATTTATCCAGCGTGCGCTGTGCGGAGGCATAATCGCCTTGTGCTTCGATCGTGAGCAGGTCATGCGCCAGATCGCGAACTGCGTGTTTCGCTTTGGCATAATTCACTTCGAACGTCGCGTCAGGCCGCGCAATGAAGGCGCCATGATCCATCAAGTAATTGAACTGTACCGCCATTCCTCGCCCGTGGGCTTCTGTGATGCCGAATCGCAGAGTTCGAAACGCCGATGCCAAAAAGGTGTTATACAACTGGCGCTCATTCCTGCCGCTGCCCGGCAAAATGCCTCTATCGAAGAAATGCTGCAGCATGAACAGACCTGTGATGTCGGCCTTGGCCTCTTCGATGGTGCTATAAGTCTCCTTCAACTCCAGGCGCACTGAGGATTTTCGGCCGTTGATTTGAATCTGGTGCGGTCCAATGCCATGGCTCAGCTCGTGGGCGAGTATGTGAGTGAAAAACCAGTCAAAGCTGAGATCTTCCTGCGCGCTCGCCGGCAGCAGCACCCGTGCAATCGGGGCAAGTATCTTGTCGTACTTGGCATGCTGAACATTCTTCAGCATCACCTTCTTACTGCCTTTCTGCTGAATTACTCGCTCATCGTTGGGGAGATTAAACGCCGCCGTTTGCACTCCGTGATTTCCGTCTCCGGCGGACAGCACTTCATTGACAACGTGAATCGGAGTAGTGGAGCCTAGCTTAGGATTCTTGTACGCGTTGTCTATGGGTAGGTTGTTTTCAACTTCCTGGAGATGACTTGAAAATCCGCGTAATTTGGCTGTCTCGGCATCGTCTTTCACGCAGATATATGCCTCGAACGACGCCTTATAACCGAACAGCTCATCGTTGTAGGTCTCGTAGGGGCCGATAGTTATATCGATAGGAGCGTCCAGGTCCATCCAAGCGATCTCACTCTCGTAGTAGTCGTCGTTTAGAAAGGCGGCCGCTCTTGTCTGAAGGAAATGCTTGAGGGAGGTATTGATCGTGAATGTCGCCGCTTGGCGCAGCAGTTTCGCAGCTCGTTCCAGGTCACTTCTATATATCTGGCAGTACGGGACAATTTCTAACCGCCGCTGGCGGTTTCTTCGAATAATGGTGAAGAAACTCTTTGCTAGGTCTGCTTCTTCTTCGGGCAAGCGTGAAACCCAGTGCTCGAATTCCGCGCGGCCCATGTCCTCGGGATAGAAATTCGCGCCGAGCGGCTTACGATCCGGCACTCCGGGTATGAACGCGCGCTGAACGTCCAGGTCTGACCATGGCCGTTGGTAGATCTCGAAAAGTCGCATCCGCGCTTTGCCTAACGCAGTTTTGTCGCGCCGCAGCTCTTCGAGCAAAGCGTCATTCCCGCTCCAACACTGTTGGCGGAAGATGTCGTTCATGATGCGGCCTGCTTCGATCAATGTGGCGAGGGCATTCCGGTCGCCTTCGCTCAGATGCGAAATATCAGCAGATAACGGAGTGGGAGCAAAGCACGCCGCCATAGCGTCGAGTTCTTCGGGGCCGGGATAAACCGCAATAGGAGCTTCAGTGTTCATGATCGCGGCGTGGCAACGCGAGGGGAAGCCGCATTACATCGCATAAGACATCTTGAGGGTACCGCACGCAGACGTGGCCGTCGAAATTATGTTATGTTTCTAAAGAAACCCCCTGTCGGCGCGGTAGCCAAGTGGTAAGGCAGAGGTCTGCAAAACCTTTATTCGGCGGTTCGATCCCGCCCCGCGCCTCCAACAAAAGGCTCTACGCAGGCGACGTGGAGTCGCGAAATCTCAGTCAGCCCAAGAAATAATCAATCAACCAAGATGGTGAGAGATGCCGTTTCTGCAAATGCGCGCAAGTCCTGGTCTCGTGTTAGCAGCGGAATCCCAGCATCGAGGCAACTCAGAGCGATGAGCGCATCACCCAGCCGAGCCTTGCGGCGTTTTGCCAGGACATTCGCACGAAGTTCACCAGCTCGGTTCCAAAATCCAGGCTGGACCTCGATTAGCAGCAGTTCTGAAAGAGTCTTCGATGCTTCCGGGGTAATGCGGGGATCACTGAGCAACTCGGTCAAGACAGGAGGAGCCATGAGCAGTTGCCGATCCGCAAGGCTCCAATCGAGCAGCTCGACGTCTTTACCCCCCTCGCCTTGAAAGAACGCGATCCAAGTACTCGTATCGGCAGCAATCATCGGTCGACTTTTAGCTCGGCCGAGGTCCGCGCAAATCGAACCTTACCACGAAATGCTCGCAGCTTCGCATACGTCTGCGACGCCGCAACAAGCAGCAACCCGGTGCGAACAGTCTGGGTAATACCGGCGCCGCTTGCTCGCTGAGCCTTGTCTAACAGCTCAGGCGAGATTTCGACCGTGATCTTGCGCGCTCTCCCCATGACCTTTTGATGATACCCGTACTTTCCACCAGTATTGGATACGGGGTTATGCACTCCTGCATGCCTCGCACAAGTACATCCGGAAATGTCTTTCCGGATCTTACCGCCTCGCGGCCAGGGCTAAGCTCCAATGTCCCTACAGCGGCTGCAATGTGTACCATCGCCGGAAGCGGGAATGCACACTACCCGTTCGCGCCAACTCTACATTGCTGCGGCGGGGGCAGGGCACTCAATCACTGCCCGTTGCCCTGCACCCATCCAGGGCCAACTCACAATAAGAAAGGGACATTTCTATTAGGGCGAAACAGGGACATTTCTAAAGAGCTAGAAGATTTGCCCCTGGGCTCTCGATGCGCCGCTGCCATAAACTGTTAACCTCGTCTTGATGAAGGCGCGTTTCATCTCGCTGTTCGGGCGCGTTTCCGCAATCGCCTGCTATCTGTGCTTGGCGGCTGCGATTGCGCTGGGCGCGATCGATGCCAACTCGCTGCCTAAGCCAACTGGTTACGTCAGCGATTTAGCGCACGTCGTGAACCCGGCAGACAGGGAAGCACTCGAAGCGTTTTGTACACGAGTGGAACAGCAACTCGGAGTGCAATTCGCGCTCGTCACCATCGATACGCTCGACGGCCAGCCCATCCGCGATTTCGCGCTGGACGTGTTTCGCAAATGGGGCGTGGGCAGCAAGAAGACGAACCAGGGTGTTCTTTTGCTGCTGGTGATTAAAGACCACCTGAGTGACATCGAGACCGGGCGGGGCATTGAGCCGTACATCACGGACGGCTTCGCGGGAGGCACCCTGCGATCGATGCGCCCGCAGTTGCGGGAGGGCGACTACGGTGCGGCGCTTTTGACCGCGGCACGCGCGATGGCGCAGCAGATTGCGCAGGGCAAGGGCGTAGCGTTCGATGACGCTCTGCCTCAGCCCGAACGGCCAACCCGAGTAGTGGGGCACCGGGGCGGCATTCCCGGCCCACTGATCATACTGGGCATTTTCTTGCTGCTCTGGCTGCTTGGCCGAGGCGGTCGGCGAGGTGGCGGGGGCGGACGGCGAGGTGGCGGCGGCGGATTCCTGACCGGCCTGCTGCTCGGCAACCTGCTCGGCGGTGGCCGTGGGGGCTGGGGTGGCGGCGGGTGGGGCAATGGGGGCGGCTTTGGAGGCGGATCGGGCGGAGGCGGTGGTTTTGGCGGATTCGGCGGCGGAGATGCCGGCGGCGGTGGCGCCAGCAGCAATTGGTAACCCAGAATGGCGGAGACCCAAAAGGCGGGAAGCATGGAACGGCAACTTTCAGATTTAGTGGAGCGCCTGAAAACCGCGTTCAGCGACCGCCTGGTGTCGGCGGTGTTGTACGGCTCGGCAGCCATGGGCGATTGGCATGAGCAGAGCTCCGATCTGAACGTCTTGTGTGTTTTGAATCGTCTGTCGCCGAGCGAACTGGCGCAATCGGAGCCGATCTTCCGGTGGTGGCGCGAGCAGGGCAATCCGCCGCCCCTGCTGCTGACCGAGGAAGAAGTTCGCACCTCCACCGATTGCTTCCCAATGGAGTTTCACGATATGCAGGAGCATCGCCGGGTGCTCCATGGAACGGATGTCATTGCGGGGCTGGAGATCGACCGCTCATTCTACCGAGCGCAAGTGGAGCACGAGTTGCGCGCCAAGCAGATTCGTCTCCGGCAGCGAGGAGCGGAGGTGCTGACGAACTCCGCAGCCCTGTTAAGACTCATGACAGACTCGGTTTCCACCTTCTGCGTTCTCGGCCGGCATGCATTGATATTAAGCGGGCGCGAGGCGCGCTGGAAAAAGAATGAGATCGCCGCCGCTCTGGAAGATGCAATGAATACCCGGCTGAATGGGATAAATGAGATACTGGCGGTTCGAGCATCAGCAAAACGCAATACGCAGATGGACACGTTGGCGCTCTTCGAGACGTACCTCAAGGAGACGGACGCGCTCGTGCGGTTCGTCGATGCGCTCGAGCGGTAATCGCCAAAACGACTAAGAAGCGGGAGCGAGGAACAATATGAAAGGTGCGCTAATAGTTTTAGGCATTCTGGTCCTGGCGGCAATTATTATTGTGGGGCCCCTGATCTCGGCGCGGAATGAGTTGGTGACGGAGAGGAACGATATCGACGCACGCTGGGCTCAAGTGGACAACGACATGAAGCGCCGCGCAGATCTGATTCCCAACTTGGTGGAAACCGTGAAAGGCTTCGCCAAACAGGAGCAGACCGTCATTGGCGAGGTGACAAGTGCTCGTGCGGCTCTGCTGGGCGCGCATTCCAAACAAGAGGAGATCGGCGCCAATAATCAACTGAGCGGAGCCATCGGACGCTTACTGCTGCTGCAGGAGAACTATCCGCAACTGAAATCGAACGAAAATTTCTTGCGACTGCAAGACGAGCTGGCTGGCACGGAAAACCGGATCGCGGTCGATCGGCGGGACTATAACGAAGCAATCAAGAAATACAATATCGACGTCGAGATCTTCCCAAAAAATATCGCGGCTTCGATGTTCGGATTCCATCGCGACGATGCGTATTTCCAAGCTACGGCCCAAGAAAAGCAAGTTCCGCAAGTGAAGTTCTAGACTGCGGCGTCGTGATCGCCCTTCCGACCGGGCCGGAAGTTGATGCTCCATCCTACTGTCGCAGCTATCTATTCCGGGATAGTTCTTGAGGGCTGGATCGCCCCCGGCCCCGGTGTAGCTGTTGTTGGTGTCAGTTGCCCTGCCGATGTGGCCGCTTGAACCAGATGCGAGTTTTGCAGCAGCAGGCTTAGTGTCTTACCGCCGTCCTCGGTTCCGAAGAGTGCAGTTACGCTCGTACATCCTTGCCTTAGGCAATCGTCAATTCCCACCAGCCATCCGTCCTGCGAATCCACGAAGCTCATTTCCCTAATAACGAGATGGGGCGCATCGAGACCAGCAGGCAATCGCGCAACTTGCTTGCGTGTGTTCGCTGCAATGACTATGGCGTTTCCAGCGTAGTAAGCGGTCACGATTGTCGAGTCGAAAATACTCATGGCTCCCGGGCCCAGCTTTGTCGGTTGCTCTGTGCTCCTTACTTGCCACGTCTCGCCCCCGTCCGATGTAACATAGGTGGCCGTTCCCTCCAACAGCGGCGAGGTACGTTGTGCAGTTTCAGTGACGTCGTAGGACAGAACGTCCATGCCCTTCTTCGAATCCGCAAACGATGGGAGAAAGCAGCCTTTGTGCACAGCCTTTTGGACTTGAGGCGGCTCGGGGAGAACTTGTTGAGTCCAGGTTTGGCCGCTGTTGCGTGTGACGTATAGCTCGTCTCCTTGCACGCCGCCGCACAACCATCCCATACGTGTCGTAAAGAAGGCGAATGATCCGTTTACCGGGGGATCAGGTAGCCGAGACCAGCTTTCGCCGCCATTGGAAGTCGCGTACAGATAGGACAAGCTTCCAGCGCTGCTCGATGTCTTGGTTAAAAGGATCCATCCGTGAGATGCATCGGGAAACGAGAGCTTCGCCAGGTTTGCATACCCCTCCAAAACATCCTTATCCGTCGTCAGCGATTCCACGGACCATGCGTTTCCTCCATTTGTGGTCACGGCAATATAGATGTGCTCCGGGTATTCATCGCGTTGATGAATAATTGCCCAGGCGTGATTCGCATCGAGGAAGAATGCGCCGTCGATTGACCTGTTAGATCCCAGCGGAGGCGTAACATCGTTCCACTGTCCGCCGTTGTTACCCGTCCACAGCAGGCGGTCTCCGGCCAGAACCCAACCATGCGCGGGCGACAGCAAATGTGCTTCCCGGATCGGTCTATCTTGCCCCAAACTCGCCTGACTGGCTTTTCCGAGCGAGTTAGCCGCAGCATTCGGAGTACCCGACGTGAGCCAGATCGCTAGACACACGAGGACAGTTTGCGCCGCTTCCGCACGCAAAACTTGTCTAAACGAGTTGCTGAACTGCATTGAAGGAACCTCTAGGTGATAGATGTTACTAAAAAGCAGTAGCCAAAGCCATAGATCGATAGCACTGGCGTTGTTGGCAAAGGTAGTAGGCTGCGCGCTTCTGCTCCCGAGTGAGTTTTTTGCTGCTGACCATCGCTACACTGGAATCAGTGTTGGTCACCATTTCCTCGCAACCGGAGCGCCCCAAGTGGCTGCGTGCCCCGGCGCCCGTCGGCGAGAATTACCGCGAATTGAAGGATTTGGTTTCGCGGCTCGCGCTGCACACGGTTTGTGAAAGCGCGGCTTGCCCAAATGTGGGCGAATGCTGGAACCGCCGTACCGCCACGTTCATGATTCTCGGCAATGTGTGCACTCGGCGATGCGGTTTCTGCGCGGTGCAGAAGGGCGCGCCCTTGGCGGTAGATTACGATGAGCCTCGGCGTGTGGCCGAAGCGTGCGCTGCGCTGGGCCTGCGCTATGCGGTAGTCACCAGCGTGAATCGCGACGACCGGAAAGACGGAGGCGCGGAGTTGTTCGCGCTTACGATTCAGGCCATTCGCCAGCACGTCCCAGGCTGCAAAGTGGAAGTGCTGGTGCCGGACTTCCAGGGCTCGCACGCTGCTATGGATACGGTCATGAATGCGCATCCCGACGTGCTGAACCATAACACCGAAACTGTGCCTCGCTTATACCGGCAGGTTCGATTGGGTGCGCGCTATGAGCGCTCGCTCGATATGTTGCGCTACGCCAAACAGGTGAGGCCGCACATTCCTGCTAAGTCCGGCCTGATGCTCGGGCTGGGGGAGACGGAGCCTGAGGTGCTGCAGGTCATGCGCGATTTGCGCGACCACCACGTGGACATTCTGACCCTGGGACAATATCTGCGGCCTTCGCCGAGGCACCTGCCGGTGTTGCGCTATGTTGCGCCGCGCGAGTTCGACGCCTACAAACAGGCCGGGCACGAGATGGGCTTCGCACATGTAGAGGCGGGACCGCTGGTGCGCAGCTCATATCACGCCGACAGTTCCTTCTCGTAACGGACGGCAATGCTATGTCTTCTTTAGCGGTCAGACTTGCGCCGATCATTTTGCCGGATGCGGACGGACGTGAGGTGCGGCTCGGGTCCCTGTGGGAGCAAGGCCCCGCTGTGGTGGTGTTTCTTCGGCATTACGGGTGAATCTTCTGCCGCGAGCACGTCGCGCAGTTGCGCGAGCACGAAGAGGAGTTCAAAGCAGCGGGCGCCCATCTGGTCGCTATAAGTCTGGGCGATTCCAATTATGGACGGCTATTTCGGGAAGAAATGGGAATTACGTTCCCGCTGCTGATCGATGAGCGACGGGTCGCCTACAACGCTGCCTCGCTCAAATCGGGAAACGTTTTGCACGTCCTGCGCCGCGACAATGGTGCGGCACGTAAACGCGCTCGTGCCGCCGGCCATCAGCAGCATCGCACGGGAAAAAATCCGTTCCAACTGGGCGGAAGTTTCGTCTTCGGCCCCGGTAACCGCGATATCTATGCGCATTTGAGCCAGACCTTCGGCGACAACGCTTCGCCGGAGGCGCTATTGAAAGCCATAGCCGGCAGCACCTAGCCATTGCTCATTTCACTCCGCCTCCCTTTACCTCATCTCCCGATCCAGTCACTTTGTAGTCTTTCCCGTCGCTCGATTCTTCCTGCTCAAAGTGAATCTTGCTTTTACCTGTGAATACATTTGTAGTCCGATAATAAGTCGTCTTACCGCCCTGGTCCCACGTGCTCGTGTAAGTCCAGTGATCGCCTGAAATCTCTAAGTCCGCCCGGCCGGTTGCACGGCCTTCCGGCGTTATGTTCTGCGTATAGAAATGTCCCGGCTTTTCTGCGGCCACAAAGACTAGTAAATTCCCCTGCTTTCCATTTATCGTTTGTTGACAAGTAAAATACCGGCCCACCAGCGCGCATCGGTTCACTAACTCCTCGGGTTTCGCCCCTGGCGCAAAATTTGAGCGAGTGACGTGCCATGTGCCCTGGTATAACCAGAGAGGCGCAAACGTCGCATCTGAAGCTGGCGCGGCTTCGCCCATCGACGCGATCACCAGCAGTAGAATCAATCGCAAGGGAAACCTCCATCGCTATCATGTCACCGAACGTTCATGTCGCCCGGCCTGAAACTGCCCGCATCGCCGGTCAACTCCAAAACATGTATCAAGGTCCCGCCTGGCATGGTCCGGCGCTCAAACCGCTCCTCGCTGATGTTAGCGGGCAACAAGCCGCCGCGCGTCCCATCCAAAATGCTCATAGCATCTGGGAACTCGTGCTCCACACCACCGCCTGGCTGCGGATTGCTAGCGAGCGCCTTTCCGCCTCCGAAACTCGCGATCACACGCCTGAGGAAAATTGGCCTGCCGTAACCGGCTCATGGCCTGACGCCCTCGCGGCGCTCGAACGGGAACAGTATGATCTTGAGCGTGCCATTCTCGCCTTCCCCGATGAACGCCTGGATGCCCCGGCTCCCGCATCCGAGCCTCAGACCTTCTACGTCCTCCTGCACGGAGTGATCCAGCACATCGCTTATCATGCGGGTCAAATCGCACTATTAAAGAAAGCTTGAACATGCCTCGATCACGCCTATTGTTCCCTGTTGTAGCTCTCTTCATTTCACTACCCGGCTTTGCCCAGCAACCGCCGCCACCCGCCGGTCTCACTACCGCGATGCCTACCATCACCACCGTCCCGCCTGGCGCGCAGCCCTCCCCTGATTTCAATGCCGTGAAGGCCACGGACGCTTATATGGCGCTAATTCCCGCAAGTTCGACAGCTCGTTCCAACGCCTATTTCGAAGGCGGATACTGGCTCATACTCTGGGATTTTCTCTATGGTGCAGCCGTATCTCTTTTGCTGCTGAATTTCCGTTGGTCGGCAGCCATGCGTGACCTGGCAGAACGCATCACTCGCTTCCGCTTTCTTCAGACATTCATCTACTGGGTCGAGTATCTGATTCTCACTTCTGCACTTACTTTCCCTCTCGGCTTCTACGAAGGTTATATCCGCGAACACAAGTATGGCCTGGCAACCCAAACATTAGGCCCGTGGCTAGGTGACCAAGGTAAGGGCTTGTTAGTCGGCCTCGTTCTCGGCGGAATCCTGGTCGCCGTCTTGTTTGCGATAGTGCGGCGTCTACCTAACACCTGGTGGATCTGGGGTGCGGTCGTCACCATGCTCTTCCTCGTATTCGTGATGTTGATCAGTCCGGTCTACCTCCAGCCCATTTTCAACAAGGTCACCCGGCTCAACGATCCGAAGATTACTCAGCCCATTTTGAGCATGGCACGCGCCAACGGTATTCCCGCCAAAGATGTATATCAGATCGATGCCTCCCGTCAATCCAATCGCATGAGCGCCAATGTCAGCGGTTTCGGCAACACCATGCGCATCACCCTGAACGACAATCTCCTGCGCCGGGGATCTCCCGAAGAGATCCAAGCTGTCATGGGTCACGAAATGGGTCACTATGTGCTCCACCACATCTACAAAGACATCATTTTCTTCCTGATTATTGTCGTTTGCGGCTTTGCCTATTTGCGGTGGGGCTTGAATTGGTGCCTCGCCCGCTGGGGAGAAAAGTGGCGCATTCGAGACATCGCCGATCCCGCCATACTTCCTCTCGTGGTCCTGCTTGCGTCTATTTACTTCTTTGTTCTCACGCCTGTCACCAACACTCAGACGCGAACCGCGGAGTATGAAGCCGATATGTACGGCCTCAATGCCAGCCGCCAACCTGATGGATTCGCGCAAGCGGCCATTCACCTGGGCGAATACCGGAAAATGAAGCCCGGTCCCGTCGAGGAATGGATCTTCTTCGATCACCCGAGCGGCTACAATCGCATCTACGCCGCCATGCGTTGGAAGGCTGAAAATTTGAAACTAATGAATCCCGCTTGTCGTTAACACGATAAATTATCGCAGCGGCCGCCCTTCGCGATAACCAAACTCGAGCCAGTGCTTCGCCGGATCCACCTTCGCCCGCGCTACGTCCGGATTCGCGCGGAGATACGCCTTTGGATCGAACCCTGGCGGCGTCTTCGTTGGCCGCTGCATTGCGCTCGTCAGTAAGTGCCTACTAGGCGTTGTATACGCGATGTGGCTCGCCGGCACTTCCATACCGTTCACTTGATTCGGTATCCGTTTCCCTGTAGATATATCGACGATATTGTCGCGAAACTGTACCGGCCCAAGAAACTCCACAGTCCCCATTGGGGTGTAATATGAGCAGTTATCGAAGTAATAATGTGTAACTTGGCTGTATCTGGTGCGGCTCATATCTTTCTGCGCCGCGCCACCGTGCAGTAAGTTCGCGGCCCAGATCAACGCCTGCCCCTTCTTCGCATAAAAGTAAAATGGTTTTAGATCCAAAGCCTCCACGATCGCCTCCCATGCCTTTTCATAGCATGGGTAATGTCCGTACATGTTCTCCGATTGCGTTGACGGATTAACACCGATATGCTCATTTGTGAAAATAGGCAGCGCATGAGAGCCGGGATAATAAACCAGCGGCCCATTATCGGCATCAATATCTTCCAGCGCCACCCAAACTCCCGCCATGAACCTCTCCGGTGACGAGCTGAAATGCACGCTGTCAGTATGAAAATGCTGCTGGGTGCCCACCGGAAAATTCAGCGTCTGGAACGGAAATGCGCGCCTGCCGTAAAGATCGGAGAGTAACTTCAACATCTTGGGGTTACAAGCTAGTTGTTTTACCGCCGGTACCGTATCCCAAGCGTCCTGCACTCGCAACCCCGGAGTCTTTCCCTCACGCCAAGCCTTCCAGTCGTACCGCTTATCGAGCGCCTGAATGATTTTCTCCGCGGTGCGATCAAAATCCGGATCTGGAAAATCGACCACCACAAAGCCGTCCCTGCGCAGCTTCCGCGCAGTCTCCACAGTCTCGGGCGTTACATCCTTGCTCTTGAAAATCGCTTCGAAAAGCGGCGACTCGACATCCGGAACCCCCGGCAGCACGTTCACAACCGAACTCATCTTCAGCGGCGCTCCTATAAGATTTGAGCCTATTTTCCCACGCATCACTAGCGCACAGGGCGTCTGGTGCCCGTTGTGCGCGATTAGACATCACCAGCGCACAGGCATGGCGATAAAGGAATCTACTATGCCGAATGGCGTACGGGCCGGTAGTCCGTTCGGCGGTCGCCAATTCCACGCGCAGCGGTCATAGTCAACATATAAGCGCTTCGCGCTCGTCTCTACATACGCGCAACGCATGCCTATGAACCCCAATCCCCAGTCGCTGCCCGCCGCTGATATCCCCGATCATCCCGATCCGAATCCACCTTCGCGCACCCCACCGCGCCGGCGCCATCGCTGGATCGTGTGGGTCGCTGCGCTCTGCATCCTCGGCGGTGGCGCCTATTTCCTCTCCCGCCAGTCCGCGCCCACCCAGCAACAGCAGCAAGGCAAGGGCAAAGGCAAGGGCGGCTATGGCGGCGCCATCCCGGTATCCGCCGCCACTGTTACCAAAGGCAACATGGGCGAGTACATCGAGGCGCTCGGCACCGTGACCCCCGTCTACACCGTTACTGTTGCCAGCCGCGTGGTCGGCCAACTCACTGAAGTGCACTACAAAGAAGGCCAGATCGTACATAAAGGCGATCTGCTCGCTGTCATCGACCCGCGTCCTTACACCGCCGTTTACATCCAGGCGCAAGGGCAACTCGCGCGCGATCAAGCCTTGCTGGAAAACGCGCGCGTCGATCTGGCCCGCTACCAGACGGCAGTTGAGCAACACGCCATCCCTGAGCAGCAGCTCGCCACACAGCAAGCCCTGGTTCATCAGGATGAAGGTACCGTCAAGCTCGACGAAGGAAATCTCGACGCTGCGAAGGTCAATGTCGATTACACTCGCATCACTTCGCCCATCGACGGCCGCGTCGGACTCCGCACCGTCGACCCCGGCAACATCGTCCCTGCAAACGGCACCACCGGCATCGTCACCATCACCCAACTTCAGCCCATTACCGTCATCTTCACCATGGCCGAAGATTACATCTCGAATGTCGTCGCTCAAATGCGCGGCGGCCACAAACTGCGCGTCGATGCGCTCAGCCGTGACGACGAGAGCGAGTTGGCGCAAGGCACGGTTCTCACGCTCGATAACCAGATCGACACCAGCACCGGCACAGTTCGCGTTCGGGCCATGTTTGCGAACAAAGACAACAAGCTTTTCCCCAACGAATTCGTCAACGCCAAACTGCTCGTGCGCACTCTCATGGGCGTCAATCTCATCCCCAGCGCCGCCATCCAGCGCAACAACGAGATCTCATTCGTCTATGTCGTCAACTCGAATAAGACTGTGCAGTCGCGGAACATAACCGTCGCTACCTCGGACGGCAACAAAGCCGCTGTCACGGGCGTCGACCCCGGCGAAACCGTCGTTACAGATGGTTTCGACAAGCTGCAAGAGGGCGCCAAGGTTGTTATCCGCAAGCCCGTCAGCCAAGCTCCCCCCGGAACACCGCCTCAGTTGAGGCAACAACAGCAAAACAACCAGACCACCACCCAGAAGAACGCTAACCAGCAGCTCAAGACCGGCCAGAAGAATGCGCCAGGGAGCAACAAGTGAATCCGTCTCGTCCCTTCATCCTGCGGCCCGTCGCAACTTCGCTGCTGATGGCTGCCATCCTGCTGGTCGGCATCGTCGCCTACAAGCAGTTGCCCGTTTCGGCGCTTCCCGAAGTCGACTACCCCACCATGCAGGTGGTGACTTTCTATCCGGGCGCCAGTCCGTCCGTCACCGCCTCCGCAATTACCGCCCCGCTCGAACGCCAGCTCGGCGAAGTGCCCGGCCTGAATCAGATGCTTTCCACCAGTTCCCAGGGCGCCTCCGTCATCACTCTGCAGTTCGCTTTGAGCCTGAACATCGACGTCGCTGAACAGGAAGTGCAGGAGGCCATCAACGCGGCGCAGACCTATCTTCCGACTGATCTCCCCATGCCGCCGATCTACAGCAAGACCAACCCGGCGGATGCGCCCATCATGACGCTCGCGTTGACCTCGAATTCCATGGCCCTCCAGGATGTGCAAGATTTTGCCGACACCCGCCTGGCTTCAAAAATCTCGCAGCTCTCCGGCGTGGGCGCGGTCACCATAAGCGGCGGCCAGAAAAAGGCTGTTCGCATCCTGTTAAATCCAACGCAACTAGCCTCCTATGGTCTGAACCTGGAAGACGTCCACACGGCTCTTACCGCCACCAGCCTCAATACCGCCAAGGGCAGTTTCGATGGGCCTCATCAGGATTACCAGATCAACAACAACGATCAGCTCCTGTCGGCACAAGAATACGCGCAGGTCATTGTCAGCTACAAGAACAACTCGCCCGTCATGCTGAAGGATATTGCGAAGGTCGTTGACGGCGTCGAGAATGTCTCCCAAGCCGCTTGGATGAATGAGACCCCTGCCGTAATCGTCAACATTCAGCGCCAACCCGGAGCTAATATCATCCAGGTTGTCGATCGCGTCCAGGCGCTGCTTCCCAAGCTCCGCGCAACTATCCCGTCCTCCATCAAAGTTGCCATCCTCACCGACCGGACAATTACCGTCCGTGCTTCTGTTGCAGATGTCGAATACGAGTTGATGATCTGCATCGCGCTCGTCGTGTTGGTGATGTTTCTGTTCCTTCGCAATCTCGCCGCGACTTTCATTCCCAGCGTCGCCGTCCCTCTTTCGATCGTCGGCACCTTCGCGGTGATGTACCTGCTCGGCTACAGCCTGAATAATCTGACGCTGATGGCGCTCACCATTTCTACCGGCTTCGTGGTCGACGACGCCATCGTGATGATCGAAAACATCATGCGCTATGTCGAGGAGGGCGAAGCGCCGCTCGAAGCGGCTCTCAAAGGCGCGGAACAGATCGGTTTCACCATCATGTCGCTGACCATCTCGCTCATTGCGGTTTTAATTCCTCTGCTGTTCATGGGCGATATCACCGGTCGTCTCTTCCGCGAATTCGCTGTCACTCTCGCGGTCACCATCATCGTTTCGGCTTTCGTCTCATTGACGCTCACGCCCATGCTCTGCGCGAAACTTCTGCGCCACAAGGCGGACGCGCAGCAGGGCCGCTTTTACCGCGCCTCCGAACGCGTGTTTGAGCGCACCATAGCTTTCTATGGGAAGACACTCAAAGTAGTCCTCGAGCACCGTACGCTCACTCTGCTCGTCGCCGCGGGCACGCTGGTTCTCACTGTCCTGCTCTACATCGTGATCCCGAAAGGCTTTTTCCCTGTTCAAGATACGGGAGAAATCCAGGGCGTTTCAGAAGCCGATCAGAGCGTCTCCTTCACCGAAATGTCCAAGCTCCAACAGCGCCTTGCCGCGGTCATCCTCAAAGATCCCGCGGTCGAAAGCCTATCTTCGTTCATCGGCGTTGACGGCACGAACACTACTCCCAACGCGGGCCGCATTCAGATCAATCTAAAGCCACTCGCGCAGCGCGGTATCAATGCGTCCGACGTCATTCGTCGTCTGCAGGGCAAGCTCGCAGACGTAGATGGCATCACGCTCTACATGCAGCCGGTGCAAGATCTCACCGTCGAAGATATCGTCAGCAGAACCGAATATCAATACAGCATTGAAGATCCCGATCCCAACGAGCTTGCCAGCTATGCCGCGGCGTTCGTCAATAAGTTAAAAGATCTTCCAAGTCTCGCCGACGTGGCCAGCGATCTCGAAACCCATGGCTTAGGAGCCAACCTCAATATCGATCGACAGACCGCCATGCGCGTGGGCATCACGGCATCTACCGTGGATGCAGCTCTCTACGACGCCTTCGGTCAGCGTCAGGTCTCCACTCTCTTCACGCAGTTGAATCAGTATCACGTGATTCTCGAAGTGCAGCCGCAGTTCCGTGTGAATCCGCACAATTTGCATGACATTTACATTCAATCCACTGCAGGCACGCCCGTTCCGCTGAGTGCGATCACCACCACGACAAACACATCGATGCCCATCCTCATCAGCCACATCGGCCAGTTTCCCGCCACCACGGTTTCGTTCAATCTGGCGCCCGATGCCGCGCTCGGCACCGCGGTGAAGGCGATTCAGAAAGTCGAAAAAGAAATGCCGCCGCCTGCCGCCATGCAAACTTCCTTCCAGGGCACGGCGCAAGCCTTCATCGCCTCTCTCACCAACGAGCCGCTGCTGATCCTGGCCGCATTAGTCACCGTCTACATCGTATTGGGCGTGCTCTATGAAAGCTACATTCACCCCGTCACCATCCTTTCCACGCTTCCTTCCGCCGGCGTAGGCGCACTGCTTGCCCTGATGGTCTGCCGCCAGGAGCTGACTGTGGTTGCCATCATCGGCATCGTCCTGCTCATTGGCATCGTTAAGAAAAACGCCATCATGATGATCGACTTCGCTCTCGAAGCCGAGCGGCAGGAAGGCAAGACGCCCTACGACTCCATCTTCCAAGCCTGCCTGCTTCGTTTCCGCCCCATCATGATGACCACTATGGCCGCGCTCCTCGGAGCTGTGCCTTTGGCCTTCGGAAGAGGCGTCGGCTCGGAACTGCGCCGTCCCCTCGGCATCACTATCATCGGCGGTCTTCTCCTCAGTCAGCTCTTGACCCTCTACACGACGCCCGTCATTTATCTCTTCTTTGACGAACTCGCATCCAGGTTCGCTGCTTTCCGCGAGCGCCACTGGGGCAAGAGACCGGGGACCGAAATGCATCCTGCGCCCGCGAGTGGAGATTAGCCTGTGAGCCTTTCGTCTCCATTCATCAAGCGCCCGGTCGCAACCGCCCTACTCACCGTCGCGGTCGGTCTCGCCGGCGCAGTCGCCTTTAAGCTGCTGCCCGTCTCGCCACTGCCGCAGGTCGATTTCCCCACCATCTCCGTTTCAGCATCGCTCCCCGGCGGAAGTCCCTCCATCATGGCGTCTTCTGTTGCAACGCCTCTCGAACGGCAATTCGGCCGCATTGCCGCCGTCACCGAGATGACCTCCTCTAGCTCTCTAGGGGGCACCAGCATCACCCTTCAATTTGACCTCAACCGCAATATCGATGCTGCTGCGCGCGACGTCGAGGCCGCCATCAACGCTGCGCGCACTTATCTGCCCGCGAATCTGCCCTCCAACCCCACTTATCGAAAAGTCAATCCGGCAGATTCTCCCATCATGATCGTGGCGCTCACCTCGAACACCATCCCGCCCTCCGGCCTCTACGACGCTGCTTCCACCGTTCTCATGCAGCGCATTTCTCAAATCCGCGGCGTAGGACAGGTGATCGCCGGTGGCAGTTCCGCTCCGGCCGTGCGCATCGACGTAAATCCCACGCAGATCAATCATTACGGCCTGAGCCTCGAAAACGTCAGAACCGCCATTGCGGCTCAAACTGCAAACCTGGCCAAGGGCTGGTTCTCGGACTCCCACAAAACCTGGATGATCGATGCCAACGATCAGCTCATGCACGCCGTCGATTACCAGCCGCTGCTCGTCGCGTACCGGAACAGCGCGCCAATCAAACTGAGCGATGTCGCCACAGTCACCGATTCGGTGCAGACCGTCCGCTCGCTCGGTCTCTCCAACGGCAAGCGTTCGGCGTTGTTGATCATCTTCCGCCAGCCCGGCGCAAATATCATCAATACCGTCGATGGCATCAAGGCTGCGCTTCCACAACTTCATGCCTCCATCGATCGAGCTATCGACATGACGGTCACGCTGGATCAAACCGTCACCATCCGCGCCTCCGTCAAAGACGTCGAGCGCACGCTGCTGATCTCCATTGGACTGGTCGTGGCTGTGGTCTTTCTCTTCCTGCGCGACGTGCGCTCCACCCTCATCCCCAGCGTCGCAGTTCCCGTGTCGCTGATCGGAACTTGCGGCATCATGTACCTGCTCGGCTATAGCGTCGACAATCTATCCCTGATGGCCTTGACCATTTCGACTGGATTCGTAGTGGACGACGCCATCGTCGTTCTCGAAAATATCACGCGCTACCGCGAGAAAGGCATGAACGCCATGGAGGCCGCCTACAAAGGCGCCGCGGAAATTGGTTCCACCGTTTTCTCCATCAGTGTCTCGCTGGTAGCCGTCTTCATCCCCATTCTGATGATGGGCGGCATCGTCGGACGTCTGTTTCGCGAATTCGCTGTCACTTTGGCCGCTACCATCCTGGTCTCCATGGTGATCTCCTTGACTACCACGCCGACCATGGCTTCGCGCCTGCTTGGAGATGAACACAAGCACGGCCGCTTCTATAACTGGAGCGAAAAATTCTTCGTCTTCATTCTTAAGATCTACGAGCACAGCCTCGCTTGGGTGCTCGACAACTCCGCGCTCGTTCTTCTGATCGCCATCGGCACTCTAGCACTGAACATTTATCTCTACATCATCGTCCCGAAGGGCTTCTTCCCGCAGCAGGACACTGGCCGCATCAACGGTAGCTATCTGGCTGACCAGGATACTTCCTTCCAATCGATGCAGCACAAGATCGTTGCACTCTCCCGGATTGTGCAACAAGATCCCGGTGTGGCAACCGTGCAGGCTTTTACCGGCGGAGGCGGCGGCACGACTACTAACACCGGCCGCTCCTTCATAACGCTGAAGCCGTTGAATGTGCGCAAAGTCTCCGCCGACCAGATCATCAACCGCCTGCGTCCCAAGTTGAGCGTGGTTCCCGGTGTCACGCTCTATCTGCAGGCCTCGCAGGATGTCCGCGTCGGCGGCCGCTCAAGCGCCGCACAATACCAATACACGATGCAAACGGACAATCTCGACGACCTCACGCGCTGGGCGCCCCGGCTGCTGAACGCCTTGAAAAAGGTGCATCAGTTGACCGACGTCAATAGCGATCAGCAGAACTCCGGGTTGTCAGCCAATCTGATCATCGATCGTGCGACTGCGTCCCGCGTGGGCATTACGCCGCAAACGCTCGACAATGTCCTCTACGACGCCTTCGGTGAGCGTGAGATCGCCAAAACCTACACCTCCATGAACCAATACTTCGTCATCATGGAAGCCGCCCCATTCTTCTGGCAGAATCCCACCGGCCTCAAAGACATCTACGTTCCCTCCACCACCGGCGTTGCCGTCCCACTTTCCGTCTTCACGCATTATCAGGCTCAAACCGCCGCTCTGACTGTCAATCACTCCGGCGTTTTTCCCTCGGTCACCATCTCCTTCAACCTCGCCCCGGGTGTTGCGCTCGGCCAGGCCGTGACTGCCATTAATCAAGCCGAAAACACCATCGGCATGCCGACCACCATCAACACAAGTTTTAGCGGCACCGCCCAGGCTTTCCAGTCCTCGCTTGCAAATGAGCCCATACTGATCGCGGCCGCCCTCGGGGCCGTCTACATCGTTCTTGGCATCCTCTACGAGAGCTTTATACATCCCATCACCATTCTTTCGACACTACCTTCCGCGGGCGTCGGAGCCCTTCTGGCGCTGCTGCTCACGCACACGGAGCTCAGCGTCATCGCGCTCATAGGTATCATCCTGCTGATCGGCATCGTGAAGAAAAACGCCATCATGATGATCGATTTCGCCCTCGAAGTAGAGCGTCGCGACCGCAAGTCTCCCAAAGAATCCATCTTTGAAGCCTGTCTTCTGCGCTTCCGCCCCATCATGATGACCACGATGGCTGCCCTGCTCGGTGGCTTGCCATTAGCGCTCGGAACAGGTACCGGCTCCGAGCTTCGCCGTCCGCTCGGAATCACTATCGTCGGCGGCTTGATCGTCAGCCAGGCTCTGACGCTTTACACGACGCCGGTCATTTACCTGTATATGGACCGGCTCAGCCTCTGGCTCCAACGCGTGCGCGGCGGCCGCCTGCCAGATGCCCCTGTGGAGGCGGTCGGCCCGGCCCACTAGGATCCTTCATGCAAACGCATTGCAAGATCATCACCGAACCGCATCCGGCCGAGCGCTCCGTCACGCTCTCGCTCAATGGCAGGTTCAGCGAGGATGCCATTCCCGACCTGGAACAATCCATCTCCGATGCTCGCGGCGCGCATCAACGTATCTTCATAGACCTGAGCGAGGTCACCCTCGTCGACCGCAAAGCCGTCGAGTACATCTCCGAACAAGCAGGGAGCGATATCAAACTGGTGAACTGTCCTATTTATTTGCGCGGTTGGATCAAGCAGGTGAGCGATGAAGCATAGATTTGACGGCATCCTCGCATCGAACTTCCTGCCATTTGCGGTAGTCGCAGCGCTTGCCATCCTCTCCGCCTGCAACCCGGGCCCGAAATACTCTCGGCCTCCTGCGCCCGCGCCCACCGCTTACAAGGAGGCGCCGCCGCAGTTCAAAGAAGGGACCGGTTGGGTGGTTGCTCAACCCGGCGACGATAAGATCCGCCCGAAATGGTGGGAGATGTACAACGACCCGCAACTGAATGCCCTCGAAGAGCAGGTCGCCATCTCTAACCAGACCGTCATTCAAGCCGAAGCGAATTTCCGCGCCGCTCGTGCGCTCGTTGTCGAGGCGCGCTCGCAACTATTCCCCACCATCGGTGGCACCGGTTCCTACATCAGGCAACACTTTTCAACCAATACCAGAGCCGCCACCGTTACACCGACAGGCGGCGCAACAACCAGCGCTGTTAGCAGTACCATCAACCAGTACTCGGTTGCCGCGGATGTGTCCTACACGCTCGACCTCTGGCACCGCGTCCGCAACCAAATTGCCGCGAACTCCGCTTCCGCGCAAGCAAGCGCCGCCGATGTCGCCACCGCTTTGCTAACTACGCGGGCTGAACTGGCCCAGGATTATTTCGAGATCCGTGCCCTCGATGTGCAGGAAGGCATTCTCCAGGACACGCTAAAGAACTACGGTGACAATCTCAAGCTGACCCAGATCCTCTTCAAAACCGGCATCGATTCCGATCAGGATGTTACTCAGGCGCAGACTCAGCTCGATACTGCAACCGCGCAAGCCACAGATCTCGGCGTCGCCCGCGCCCAATACGAACACGCCATCGCGACACTCATCGGCAAGCCCGCCGCCACTTTCGAGCTTCCCGTCGCGCCATTCGTTCCCAAGCCGCCGCCGGTACCTGTGGGCGTGCCTTCCGAACTCTTGCAGCGCAGGCCCGATATCGCTGCCGCCGAAAGGACGGTCGCATCCGCAAACGCCCTGATCGGTTACGCGCGCGGCGCCTATTATCCCTCCGTCAGCCTCAGCGCGAGCGGCGGCTTCTTAAGCTCAGCCATTTCGAATTGGTTCACCTGGCCCAGCCGGGTGTGGTCTCTAGGGCCAACCGCCTCCGACACGTTGCTTGATTTTGGCGCTCGACGCGGTGCGGTTGAACAAGCCGAAGCGACTTACGATGCGGATGTCGCGAGTTACCGTCAAACTGTGTTGAGCGACTTCCAAACGGTTGAAGACAACCTTGCGTCGTTGCGCATCCTGGCCACTGAAGTTGATCAATACGAGACGGCTGTGCAAGCTTCCGCCCACTACCTCGCGCTGGCGATGACTCGCTACCGAACCGGTGTCGACAGTTACTTGAACGTCATCACCGCGCAAAACACGCTACTCAGTAATCGCGAAACCCAGGTGCAGGTGCAGTTGCGGCAGATGACCTCGAGCGTAGGCCTCATCATGGCGCTCGGTGGTGGATGGGATGTCTCACAGCTCCCGCAATACCAGCAGTTCCTGAAGCATCCGCCCAAGTGGTCCCCCGCGGGCGCACCGCCCGGCGCGCAGCCAACCACCATCGCTGCGCCCAATCCGCCAGTTGTTCCTGCGCTCCCGTTGCCTGGCTCTGAAGCCCAACCCAGTCCGTTTGGCCCTCCGTCGGGCTCTAAGAATCCGCCTCAAACCAAGTAACCTCATGCCAAACAACGATTCCACTCTTCGCGAACAGCTCGTCACCGCCATGAGCGGCCGTGAGTCGCAGATCGATTTCGATTCCGCGGTGAAAGATTTCCCGCCAGATCTGCGCGGAGCCAAACCCGCTGGTGCGCCGCACTCCGCTTGGCAGTTACTCGAGCACATGCGCATCGCACAACACGACATTCTCGAGTTCTCGCGAGATCCCAACCACCAATCCCCCAAGTGGCCCGAAGGCTATTGGCCTTCAACCGATGCCCCGCCGAATGCAAAAGCCTGGGACGCCACCGTTACGGCGTTCCGGCAAGACGCCCGCGAACTCGACAAACTCGTTCAGGACACCCGAAACGATCTCTTCAAACCCTTCGCGCATGGAGACGGCCAGACCTTGCTCAGAGAAGTCTTGCTCGTCGCTACCCACAACTCCTACCACCTCGGCCAAGTCATGTTTCTGAAAAAGACGCTCACTGCCAAGACCTGAGACCCTCCGCCATACTCCCGGTACGCACTGGGTGATTTACTAATGCCTACCTTTGGCGTATACTCGCGCTCATGATCCGTATTGTCACCGGGCTCTTTGTGTGCGCGCTTATTGCAAAGCCGCAGGATGTTACATCTATTATCCAAAAAGTCACTGAGCGTTACAGAACTTTGGATGGATATCGTCTTGAGGGCAGCTACGAAACCGTCAGCGGACTCAACAGAGCCCAGGGCTATGTCAGCTCGACAAGCGGTAAGTTCATGATCGAGGCGGCCGAGAAGACGCGCAAGCTACATATCGAGTTTGACGGCCCAAGCTCCCAGATGACTATAATCTCAAATGGCTCCACTACCTGGACCTATCTTCCTCACTTGAAGACTTATGCGAAAGTGGACGCGGTTGCGGTTGATGGTAATGAAGAAGACGATCAAACTGACAGCGACAACTCCGCAATGAGCCTTTACCAATTGGTAACCCGGACCTATACCGCGTTCGACAAACTCGGCCCGCAAACTGAGCTTACTAAGGATCAGGAGGTAAAAACAGCGGACGGGAAATTGCGTTGCTGGGTGCTCGTGACCAAAATCGGAAACCGGACCGAGAAGAACTGGATCGATCAGCAGCGATATTTGGTTCTTCGGTCGGAGATTGACATTGCGAACCTAAGCAGGCCGGCGCGTATAGCCTTTTCAATCAAACATTTCGACACCGCCATGCCTGGCGAAAGCGAATTTACATTCTCCCCGGCGATCGATGTGAAACGCGTAGATGAGCTCGATCTCCCGGGAAGACCCGCTTTCATCCGGAAGCCTGCCGCCGATTTCGTGCTGAAAGATCTCGACGGCGAATTAGTGCGCCTGAACGACCTGCGAGGCAAGATCGTCGTTCTCGATTTCTGGGCAACCTGGTGTCCTCCCTGTCGCGCCGAGCTGCCGACCATCAATAAGCTTGCTGGACAACTCCGCGAGAAAAACGTCGTCTTCCTGGGCATCAACGATGAGGGTGCGTCTACCGTAAAGAGCTTCAACAAGAAGCATCAGTACACGTTCACGACGCTCGAAGACACGAATCGCAAGATCCACCGTGCCTATCAAGCGACTGCAATCCCGTCGGTGTTTGTCATCGGAAGAGACGGTGTTATCCGCAAACACTTCATCGGCAGCCGCGAGGAACCGGAGCTTGTGGCCGCAATAAACGCAGCCGAGTCGCATTGACTGTCTCTGTCGTTCGTTCGGTCGAACGCCCCTGCGCGCTTGAACATCGCGCAAACTGTTCTATAATCAAACCGTAGGTCTCATGCTTCTCCTTATTCACGGCATTCTCATTAGCGTGGCCATTAGCGGCCCCGCCTGAGACCTCACGCACTCACAAATTTGAGGCCACCGGGCGGGGAAACTCCAACCGGTGGCTTTTGTTTTTTGGACCTAACCACGAAAGAGCACACATGAAGATCTTCACCTTCGACACCACGTTGCGCGATGGCACTCAGGCCGAGTTCGTTTCTTTCTCGGCGGAGGACAAGCTTCTCATCGCCGCCAAGCTCGACGAGTTGGGCATCGATTACATCGAAGGCGGGTGGCCGGGATCCAATCCCAAGGACAAAGAGTTCTTCGAGCGCGCAAAGTCGCTGAATCTCAAGCACGCCAAGCTCACCGCCTTCGGAGCCACCCGCTTCGCAAAGAACCCGGTCCAAGACGACGACAACATCGCACAGCTTCTCGCTGCCGGCACTCCCATCGTCTCCATCTTCGGAAAGACCTGGGATTTTCACGTCCGCCGCGCATTGGGCATCACGGAAGAGGAAAACCTGCGGCTCATTTCAGAATCCGTCTCTTACCTGAAAGCTCACGGCCGCGAAGTCGTTTATGACGCGGAGCATTTCTTCGATGGATATATCGCGAATCCCACCTTCGCGCTTCGAACGCTCGAAGCCGCCAAGTCCTCCGGCGCCGACGTGCTCTGTCTATGCGACACCAACGGCGGAACGCTCCCCCCGCGCCTCGTCGAAATTGTCGCTCAGGTTCGCGCCCGTTTCGAGGGCGTACTCGGAATCCATTGTCATAACGACTGCGATGTCGCTGTCGCGAACACCATCCTCGCCGTCGAGGGCGGTGTCACGCACGTGCAAGGCTGCATCAACGGCTACGGCGAGCGCTGCGGAAACGCGAACCTCTGCTCTATTCTGCCGAATCTCGAGCTCAAGCTCGGCCACACCACTATCGGCCCGGAAAATCTGAAGAACCTCACGCAGGTCGCGCGCTTCGTTGCCGAACTCGCGAATCTGCCCTTGCGCCGCGATCAAGCCTTTGTCGGCAACAGCGCCTTCGCGCACAAAGGCGGCGTGCATGTCAGCGCGGTGATGAAGGATTCAGCCACTTACGAGCACGTGCAACCGGAGCTGGTGGGGAACCGGCAGCGTGTCCTGCTCAGCGATCTCTCGGGACGTGGCAATATCGCTTTCAAGCTGAACCAGCTTGGCCTCAAGGATTCCCTCACCGATGCCGCGCGGCATGAGCTCCTGCAACGCATCAAGCACATGGAGCACCAGGGCTACGACTTCGAAACGGCTGAAGGCACCTTCGAGTTGCTGGTCCGCGAGACCGCCCAACCCGAGTTCCATCCCTTCGATGTCGTCAGCTATCAAGTCTCAACCAAGCTTCAAAACAACTTGGGCAAAAAGGTGGGCGCCGCCGACAAAACGCTTACCACGGCGAGCGTCACCTTGCGTGTTGGCGAGAATGTTCATTCATCGACGGCCACCGGCGATGGTCCCGTGCATGCGCTCGACATTTGCCTGAGGCAATGCCTTGCTTCGCTGTATCCGGCCATCACCGGGGTCCATCTCACCGATTACAAAGTTCGAGTGCTCGGGAAGGGCGGTACCGAATCGAAAGTTCGCGTTCTTGTCGAGTGGAGCGATCATCGCCGCACATGGGCTACCGTCGGCGTCTCAACCAACGTTATCGACGCCAGCTGGCGCGCGCTGGTCGATGCCTTGCGCTTGGAGCTTATGCGCCTCCGCGAAACCGACAAACGATTCGGGGATAATAACCGCGACTTTAGCTGGGCCGTCTAGCTTATCCTGGCAAAAAGGTATATACCGCCGCATCCTCGGTTCTCAGCTCTCCGTTTTTCCGGTTGTCAACTCTGTCACGGATGAGGTTGAACTGCGCTGTGAAATGAAATCTACTTCCGACCCCTGCCTCGCTCTCCACCCAGATCTTCCCTCCGAATAATCGGACAAGGCGGGTGCAGATCGAAAGCCCGAGACCCGTGCCGCCGTACCTGCGCGTAGTCGAACCATCCACCTGCTGAAACGATTCGAAAATTCTCTCCCGTGCCTCCGGTGGAATGCCGATCCCCGTGTCGCTCACCGTGAATTCAAATTCCATCTTCGAAGCGGTTCGCTGTCTACTTGCCACCGTCAACGTAATAGTCCCGTGTTCCGTAAATTTGAGCGCATTGCTGAGCAGATTCAACAGCACTTGGTGCAGGCGATGAGGATCGCCTGATACCGTATCGGGTACGCCGTTTTCCACCCGAAGAGAGGTCGCAATGCCTTTGCGCGAAGCTTCAGGTTCTATAACTCGGAGCGCTTGCTCGGCGCAGTTATGGACGGAAAAAGGAGTATCTTCGAGCGTCATTCGCCCAGCCTCGATCTTCTCGAAATCGAGGATGTCATTGAGAATCCGAAGCAACGCAAGCGAAGAAAACTGAATGGTCTTCAAATAATCTTCCTGCTCCCTGTCTATACGCGTCGTCATTAGCAGATCTGTGAAGCCCAGAATCGCATTCATCGGCGTACGAATCTCGTGGCTCATATTGGCGACAAACTCGCTCTTGGCTCGACTCGCCATTTCAGCCGCTTCCTTCAACTGCGCTTCCTGTTCCAGCTTGTGGCGGATTACTCGCGTCTGGTGCTGTACCCGCCGCCGAAGAACGAATACCCACGCCATCACTAATGCGATGCCAGTCGCCAAAATTCCCATCACGCTCATGGCATGCCGCGCCGTCCACCAGGGCGGCGTCTTCAACACGCGCACATCGCCCTGCGACCTCGCCACCAGCCTGAAAGCGCTGACCCGTCCGAGTGTGTCTACTTCATTGACGCAAATCCCGGTTACTTCCACCTCGCTGCCCTCTTCAGGCAGTTCCTGCGGCGATGGCGGCAGAGAGATAGAAAACACGGCTTGTTTCTGCCGCACCACTAGCGCCTCATGACGCCTCAATGCCGAGCGGCCTACCACCGAGCCCCGTACCGACACTAACTCGGAGTCGTATAGCCCGCTATTTGCCTGCTCTACCGTGACCGTTTTTGCAGCCGGGGCCGACCCGCTCCCGATCTTCCGCGATACTGCGTCTTCTAATTGAACATGCGCATCGGCCAACCCGATGAAGCCGAGGGTTTCGATTCGATCGCCCGGTTGCAAGGCAATGCTCTGCCGTGATTCGACATACAAGCTACCGGAATCGTCTTTCATATAAAATCCATGTCCCGGCAAGGGCGCCGTCACTATCCCGGCCAGCTTTACGCGATGCCCAGCCGAGTTATTGAATCCGTATCTTTGTAGTTGTCCAATGGGAGTCGTGCTTTCATTGAACGGATACGGTTGGGCTGCTTCAATCACCGAAACATCCCCTAAACTCGGCACGTACAACTGCACGCCTATCAACTGGTTTTTCGAACTAAACTCAGCGCCACATACGCCGTGAACGCGTATGCGTGCGTCCACCAGGCCAGGCGGCACTGGCGCGCCCCGCCAGGGAATTACTGCATCAATACGGCCGCCCGGAATGGCCAAGTCCATCCAAAGCACCCTTTCGTTCGTAGTCCGGTGCAAGTACTCAGCCTGGCGTACAATCCCTTCCACCTCCACCCACAAGCTGTCTTCGGCCGTGCTTGTCATCTGTTCGAACGAAACGCGCCTCGGGATGGGCATCGGCGCGTGCCCGACTACGGTCCATCTGGGATGCCCTATATCTGGTGCGAAATCCCCCCAGGTAGTCACGCCTTGTAGCTCGACCACACTGCCCATTTCGGGTTCCGGCAGCCCAGGCGACCATTGCACCCAAGCCGCACCCGTTGCGTCCTGCAAAAACATATCCGGTGAGACCGGATCGAAATAGGTCACCACAGCCCTCAGGTGAACCGGATACCCTCGTTTAGCTTCCTTGGGCCTGAGGCTGCGAACCTTGCCGATCGAGGTGAGAGTCGGCAAACTGGATACGTCCGCGGCGCTGGCGATTGCGCCCGTGATAAGGGGTAACACCATGCACAACGTGTTTACCGTTCCTCGGAGTATGCGCATACCTCTGCTTCTCTACTCATCGGCAATGCCCGGCAATCACATTAGGCTGCCGAGAGTATCCACGAAAGCCCTGCATCGTAGAATCTCCTACATATGAAGGCTGTCGTTGCCGATCCCGTCGGTGGTCCCGAAAATCTCAAGTACATCGATCTCCCCACACCGCAGCCCGGCGATGGCGAAGCGCTCGTCAAGATCGCGGCCATCGGTGTCAACTTCATCGATACCTATTTTCGAACCGGCCTCTACAAAGCTCCCGAAACCCCTGTTCGCCTCGGCAGCGAGGCTGCCGGCACCATCGCCGCCGTCGGCAGCGGCGTCACTTTTCGCGTCGGCCAGCGCGTTGCCTATACAATGGCGCGCGGCGCCTATGCCGAATATGCTGTGGTTCCCCAATCGCTGCTGGTCGAATTGCCCGACGCCGTCACCTTCGAACAAGGGGCAGCCGTCATCCTCCAAGGCATGACCGCGCACTACCTCACCCGCTCCACCTTCGCGCTCCAATCCCATCACACCTGCCTCATCCACGCTGCTGCGGGCGGGACAGGTTTACTGTTAGTCCAGATGGCGAAGATCTCCGGCGCAACTGTCATCGGCACCGTCTCCACGGTCGGGAAGGCGCAACTCGCAAAACAGCATGGCGCCGATCACATCATTCTCTACACGGAAACCGATTTCGTCGACGCCGTGAAGCAAATCACCGGTGGCGCGGGCGTCGACGTGGTCTACGACTCGGTCGGCCGCACCACCTTCCTCCAGAGCCTCGACTGCCTGAAACCCCGCGGCATGATGGTCAGCTTCGGAAATTCGAGCGGCGCCGTCGATCCCATACAACCGCTGCTCCTCAGCCAGAAAGGCTCGCTCTTCCTCACCCGGCCCAACCTCGCGCACTACATCAGCGACCCCTCGGAATTGCGCTGGCGTTCCTCCGATATCTTCAACTGGATCGCTGCCGGACGTCTCCACGTTCGCATCCATCACGTCTACCCGCTCTCGGAGGCTGCTCAGGCCCAGCGCGATCTCGAAGCGCGGAAAACCAGCGGCAAGCTTCTGCTCAAACCTTGACGTGACATGGACCGTCACGACGAATTCTCACTGCGCCGCAGTCGCCTGCTTGACCGCCTGCGTGAGGCGCGAGCCAGCGCCTTCCTCACCACTGCCCTTCCCAACGTCCGCTATTTGAGCGGCTTCACCGGCAGCAACGCGGCCCTGCTCGTGACCCCCGACCGCGCCTTGCTCTTCACCGATCCCCGCTATCAAACCCAGGCTCCCCAGGAATCCGATTGCGAAGTAAAAATTGCCAAAGGTCCGTTCTCGAAGGAAATCTCGCGCTGGTTCAAGCGCCTTCACCTCAAGTCAATTGCCTTCGAGGAGAACCGCATCAGCTTCAGTGATTTCCAGCTCTTTCACGAAGCCGCCGGCACCGTGCGTTGGAAGCCCATGAACGGTGCGGTCGAAGAGCTCCGCATGCTCAAATCGCCGGCTGAGATCGCCACCATCAAAGCCAGCGTGCACCTGAACTCCGCTGCTCTCGAACAGGCCCTCCGCCGCTTCCGGCCATCCATGACCGAGGTGGATCTCGCCGCCGAAATCGAATATCGCATGCGCCGCCTGGGCGCCGATGGACCCGCTTTCGAAACCATCGTGGCCTCCGGCGAACGGAGCGCGCTGCCCCACGCCCGCCCCACCGATCACCCCATTTCCCCCGATCGACTATTATTAGTGGATGTGGGCGCGACTGTTGCTGGCTACGCCAGTGACATGACCCGAACCCTCGCAGTCGGCAAACTGAGCCCGAAACTGCGCCGGATGTACCGGGCAGTCCTCGAAAGCCAGCTTGCGGCAGTCGATGCTGTAAAGCCGGGAATCTCCTGCGGCGCGGTGGATCGCGCCGCCCGCGAGGTCTTGCGCGGCTACGGCTTGGATGCGTTGTTCATCCATTCCACCGGACACGGCCTGGGACTTGAAATTCACGAACGCCCACGAGTGGGCCGCAAAGAAAGGATGAAATTGCAGCCCGATATGGTCATTACCATTGAGCCCGGTGCTTACCAGGAAGGCCTGGGAGGCATTCGGATTGAGGACACGGTCGTGGTAACCAGCCACGGCTGCGAGATTCTAACTCCTACAGGGAAAGAACTAGTCGTGTTATAGTCGTGCGGAAGTTCGCTCCGCCGCGAGCTGAAAATGACCATCGACGAAATCAAGGAACTGATTCGCGTTGTGCAGGATACCGGAATCGCTGAGTTAGAGGTGCGCCAGGGCGATTCAAGCGTTCGTATTCGCAGCGCCGCCTCGCCCGGCCATCAAGAACTTGTGGTACCCACTGTTCTTCCGATTTCCGTTGCTGCGGCCCCTGCGCCAAGCCCTCCGGCACCACCACCCCCGGCTCCTGCTCCCGATGCGCTCCCGCCGCCTCCCACCACCGCCGCCAAAGAAGCGGAGAACGATGTCGTAGTGAAATCGCCCATCGTCGGCACTTATTACGACGCGCCCGTTCCTGGCTCGCCGCCCTTCGTAAAGGTAGGGGATAAGGTTAAGCCGAAACAAGTCCTTTGCATTATCGAATCCATGAAGCTAATGAACGAAATTGAAGCCGAATTCGCGGGCGAAATCATCGCCAAGCACGTCGAGAATAGCCGCCCTGTCGAATATGGCGAATCGCTTTTCACCATCCGCCCCGCCTGAGATGATGAAGACGCCTATGTTTCGCAAGATATTAATCGCAAACCGGGGCGAAATCGCGCTGCGCGTCATCTGCGCTTGCAAAGATCTCGGCATCAAAACCGTCGCTGTTTATTCGGAAGCCGACCGCCACAGCCTGCACGTACGCTTCGCCGACGAAGCCATTTGCATCGGCCCTGCGAAAAGTTCGCGCAGCTATCTCGATATTGCTTCCGTCATCAGCGCCGCTGAAATTACCAACGTGGACGCCGTGCATCCCGGCTACGGCTTCTTGAGCGAAAACGCCGATTTCGCCGAAGTCTGCGAACTGTCCGCCATCAAGTTCATCGGGCCCAAGCCCGAAGTGATTCGCCAGATGGGCTTGAAACAGCGCGCCCGCGCCATCATGGAAGAGGCCGGCATTCCCATTCTGCCTGGCTCCGGCGGCGTTCTCGCCAGTGCTGAGGAGGCGCTCACGCTCGCGGCCGAAATCGGCTATCCCGTCATGTTGAAAGCCGCAGCCGGGGGCGGAGGCCGCGGCATGCGTCTCGTGCGCTCCGAATCGGATCTCCCAGCGCTGCTAGCCCAGGCGCAATCCGAAGCTGCTGCCGCGTTCTCTTGCGGCGATGTCTACATGGAGAAGCTGGTCGAAGCCCCGCGCCACATCGAGTTTCAGATCCTGGCCGACGAGCACGGCAACGTCGAAGTTCTTGGCGAGCGCGAATGTTCCATCCAACGCCGCCATCAGAAGGTGCTCGAAGAGTCCCCTTCGCCATCGGTTTCTACTCAGCTTCGTGAACGCGTCTCCGAACGCCTCCGCGTCGCCATGCGGTCTATCGGGTACACCAATGCCGGCACCGTCGAGTTCTTGATGGATGAAGACAAGAACCTCTACTTCATCGAAGTGAACGCGCGCATCCAGGTGGAGCATCCCGTCACCGAATTCGTAACCGGTATTGATTTAGTTAAAGCGCAGATTCGCATCGCGGCCGGCGAATGTCTGAAGAAGATTGTCAGCGCCCCGGTGATCCTCAATGGCCACGCCATCGAATGCCGCATCAACGCCGAGCATCCCGAGACCTTTGCGCCCTCCTCCGGCCGCATCACGGGGCTGAATCTTCCCGGCGGCATCGGCGTGCGGGTCGACACGGCGGCCTATACCGACAGCATCATACCGCCTTACTACGATTCCCTCATCGCCAAGTTGATCACCCACGGCGCGAACCGCGAAGAAGCCATCCAGCGGATGCGCCGCGCGCTGGATATGTTCGTCATCGAAGGCATTCACACCAGCATCCCGCTGCACGAGCAGATCCTCGCCGATGAAGACTTCCTCGCCGGCAACTTTGACACCAGCTTTCTCACACGCCTGCAGGAAAAAAAAACGGAAGTGATTGAAGAGCTCCAACTCGCTCACACCGCCGCCGGCAACGATTGAGAGCCGCAAGAGCCAGAATATGCTCGGCGCCTCGGGGGCAACCCGGATGATTGATGGCGTGCCGATCTGAACCGTCTCCCCCGGGCAACTCGTCTTGCCTTAAGCAGGTTGCAATGCGAAATCGGGACTCACAAGATGGTTACGAATTGTCGCTTCGAGCGACGCGCTTGTGAAGGGTTTAGAGATATACCCATCCATCTGAGCTTCCAGGCATCTCTCGCGGTCGCCGCTCATCGCGCTCGCCGTCATGGCGATTATAGAAACGCGCTCGCCGCGCAGCCGTTGCCATTCTCGAATGATCGCCGTAGCGGCGAATCCATCCATCTCAGGCATGTGAAGATCCATGAAAATCAGATCGAAGGCGTGCTCCTTTACACACGCTACGGCTTGCACCCCATTCTGAGCTACAGTAACCGAGTGCCCCAGGCCTTCGAGCATCTTAATTGCAACCTTCTGATTAATCACATTGTCTTCGGCTAAGAGAATACGCAGCCGCCGCCCTGATTCTGAGTGCGTCCCGGCGAGCGATCCGGCATTCGCGCGTACTGGTGAGGCGCCAGAACGCAAAGTCTCGAGCAGCTCCGAGCGCGAAAAAGGCTTCATGATATAGCTGATCCCCATCTCGCGACACTCAGCGGCTAGGGCGGTATAGCGATCGCAATCGAGCATCATCACGGTGTGGAAGCCCCGACGCGAATCCACCGCCTCTTGCTCGGATTTCAATATTTGATAGAGTTCGGTGCCGTTCATTTCAGGCAGCCGGCAATCGATCAGCAGAGTTTCGAAGCGCAAGTTTTTCTTCAGGCTGGCTTTTAGCACCTCAATTGCCTCACCGGCGGTCCCGGCCGTTACTGTTTCTGCACCGAAATCACAAAGCATCCTTTGAACCAATTGGCGCCTGGAAAGGTTGTCCTCCACAAGAAGAACGCGCATTTTCCCCAAATCCGCGTTCACGTTATCGGTATGTTGGCGCGCGTCAGGTGCCGCAAATCTTGCTGTGAAATGGAATGTTGATCCTTTTCCTGGCTCGCTCGAGAGCCAGATCCGCCCTCCCATTAGCTCAACGATGCGCGCGCATATCGTAAGGCCCAGACCGGTTCCTCCGAACCGGCGCGTGATAGATGTGTCGGCTTGCGAGAATGCCTGAAAAATAGAGTCTTGCTTTTCTTTGGGAATCCCGATGCCGGTGTCAGCAACCGAGAACGCCAGTTGCATCTCCGAGTCCCGAGCCGATTCGAGTTCTACTTGCAAAACAATTTCGCCGGTCTCTGTAAATTTGATCGCGTTTCCAAGCAGGTTCAGTAGAATTTGACGCAAACGGGCTGAGTCTCCGATTAGCCGGTTAGGGACCGCGGGCGCAACGGAACAGATGAGTTCCAGCCCTTTCGCGTGCGCTTTCACACCAACCGTGCGGCAGGCGTTGACGACGGTTTCGGCGAGATCAAATGGCTCGGATTCAAAATACAGTTTGCCGGCTTCAATCTTTGAGAAGTCGAGAATGTCGTTAATGACGGCGAGAAGCGCGGTAGCCGAGTGGTGCGCCATGCTCAACAGCTCATTCTGATCCGCTGATAGGCCGGTACCGGCGACTAATTCGAGCATTCCCATAACGCCATTCAGCGGAGTGCGGATCTCATGGCTCATGTTGGCGAGAAACTCGCTCTTGGCTTGCGTAGCAGCTTCCGCCCGTTCGGTGGCGCGCTTTCGCTCGACGATCTCCTGCTGCAGTTCTTCTTCGGTCTGGTGATGCCCCGAAATTTCTTTTTCGAGCGCAGCCGTGCGTTCCGCTACCTGCCGTTCGAGTTCGTCTTCCCGCTTTCGTAATTGCCGTATCCGCCACACGTAGGAGGCCCCTGCGAACGTCAAAACGAAAACGGCGCTCAACAGATAGAACCACAGGGTTTGAAAGAACCTGGGCTGCAATTGGAATGCAAAGCTGGCTCCGCCATTATTCCAGACACCATCGTTGTTCGCCGCGATGACGCGAAATCGGTAATGTCCCGCGGGAATATTGGTGTAGTATGCATCCCGGCGATGCCCGGCATTGATCCAATTGTTGTCGAACCCTTCCAGCTTGTAACGGAAGGTGACTTTTTCCGGTGCCACATAACTCAGCCCGGCAAAATGAAACTCGAGCTCGCCTTTCCCGACCGGTATAGTGGCCCTATCGCCCCGCTGCACGCCATTAATCAGCACTTGCTCAATCACAACCGGGGGCGGCAGCGGGTTGCTCCGAAGCCTATCCGGATTCACCGCAACAATGCCGTGCACACAGGCGAAGAAGAGCGTTCCGTCGGCGGCTTTCCATCCGGAATTCTGGCTCCCGCCATTGCATTCGGCGACAGGCATTCCGTCTGAAGTCCCATAGGAGACGCTATGCACGCGCGCAATCTTTCCCGCCGCATAGTCGTTCAATTCCTGCCTCTCAGCCCGAAAAATTCCGAAGTTCGAACTCATCCACAAGCGCCGGTGGCGGTCTTCCAGGATGTTCCAGACCGTATCATCAAACAGGCCGTTGCTTTTGTTGTAAGTAGTGAGCTTGCCGTCTTTGAGCCGCTTGAGGCCGCCTCCATAGGTTCCGATCCAGAGCACGTGGTCCGCATCCTCATAGATGTAAATCACGCTTCCCACAAGCGGGTCCGGCTCGGCTGGGTTGGACGTCTTAATGACGTTAAACTGCCCGTCATGCATACGTGTCACTCCCGTGTCGCTGCCCACCCAGAGATCACCCGAGTGATCCTCCTGAATACACCAGACACGATTGTCGGCAAGACCATCCTTAGACGTATAGGTATGGAAGCGGCCGTCCGTTAAAACGGCTAGTCCGCCTCGCTCCGTGCCGATCCATATCCGGCCCCTGCGGTCTTGGTACACTGCGTGGACCTGATTATCGGGTAGCCCATCCCGGGTTGTGTAGTTTTTGATTCCGCCTTTCGTGAACTCGTTCAACCCGCCCTGATTAGTTCCGACCCATACGTTGCCATCCTTATCCTTCATGACGGCCCACGCATAGTTATTTGCGGATCCGTAAGGAGTTTGATACGGCGTGGCTTTCCCATCTTTGAAATGTTCTAGCCCTAAATCGGTTCCGACCCAGAGCGAATGATCGGGATTCTCAAAGATAGACCGTACGGCGCCCTTTATGCCTTGCTTCGGACCATAAGTGATTAATGAGCCGTCTCTGAAGCGGTTCAGGCCGCCCGATTCCGTGCCCATCCAGATATTCCTCTCGCGATCTTGATAGAGCGCGAGCACCGTATTAACACCCGAGATTTCGCTCGAGATGTCACAGGCAAATCGATGCTCGGTTTCGGGATGAATGAGACACACGCCTCCGGCTCCGGTCCCCACCCAAAGAGTTCGATTGTTTTCTTCAAGAATCGACAGAATAGGCGCGTGGGGCAATCCGTGCGCGGAAGTGTAGGCGACGACCCCACCCCGAGACAAACCAAACAGCCCGTCGTTTTGCGTGCCGGCCCACAACGTTCCGTCGGGAGAAGTGTAAAGTGCTGTAATCGGCATTCCCACCAGGGGATTCGCTGCATGCGGGAGGTCTCCGAAACGAGCGCGGGCCCCCGCGATCCCGCCGTTCGGCTCGATCCGCTTTAGCCCCTTATTAGTTCCAATCCAGAGAACGCCATCCGTACCGGTGGCCAGAGCGGAAATTGTATTGCCCGAGAGACCTGCTGCGCTCTCGAGGTGAACGAATTTGCCGGATTGAAACGCACTGATTCCATCATCAGTTCCCAGCCAGATCACGCCGTTTTTGTCTTCTACGATCGCGTTTACGAAGTCGTTTGACAATCCTTCTCGAACGCCATAGTGGCGAAACTCCCCTTTCGCGTACACCAATGCGCCGCCGCCCGCCGTGCCGGCCCACACTGCGCCATCGTGAGTCTGGCAGAGCGCCTTTACGTCGTTGTGTTTAAATGCCGGCGTGTTCGCCTTGCTGAATACCGTAAACTGGACGCCATCAAACCGCACCAGCCCTTCCTCGGTTCCCATCCACAAAAATCCATCCGCGGTCTGGATGATTGCCTGAACCGAGTTTTGCGGCAGACCCTGTTCGGAAGTCCAGGTGGTATGAACATATTGCGCAAGAGTTTTGTGGGTAATATCCGCGAAGGCGAGTGAGAGGGCCGACGCGGCAAGAAGGCTTATCACTCGAGTGAGAGTGTATATACGGAGGCGCAGGCTCTCTGCGTGCAACATCGCTTTTCGGCCTCTCACGAAGCGAACTGCTTAACGCTCACCGATGAGAAGCATAATAGTTATCGGCAATAACCTGCGCAATGTTATGGCCAGCACATCCGGCGACTGGCAATCTCGTATCTACAGCTTTCCCTGACCCCGGACGATAGCTGTAGTAATGACACACGCAACCGAACTCGCCGCAACGCCGCCGAGCCGGAATCGCCTAGCAATTTCCGTCTGCTTAGTCCTTCTGCTGGCTGGTTTCGGATCCCAGCTCGGTCTCGCCGATATGAATCCGCCGAAACCGATTACTGCGAAAGCCTACGTTCCTAGAACTCCGAAGATCATACGGCTTTCACACGTTCCGGCTAGTCACGGAATTAGTGCCGATCGCAATGCTGCAATTCGGCAAAGAATCAGCGAACGACAACATATGCCCGTGACGGCACGAAGTGCCTGGCAAAAACGCATGTCCGGTCAATTCAGTCAAGCGTCTAAAGCCGGGACCGTCTCCACTTTGCTCTCCCACAACTAACCACCTAACGTCTCCAGTGACCCCTGTGGAAACGATAGCCGTGGCCGTGCGGTTCCCAATAAGGCCGAACCCAAACCGCGCCCCGATAAGGCGGCCGTACCCAGTGGCCACCGACCCAAACCCATCGGCCGCCCTGGAGGTCGAAAAAACCGTCCGCCCAGACGAAGCCAGGGCCTGGAGCATAACCGACTGGACCATAAACAGGCGGAGGGGGTGGAGGACCGATGACCACGCCCGCGCGGTAATACCCGCCACCGCATCCAGCCAGAGCGCTGGCTCCCAGCAGCACGGCAGCTAACAAACATTGCTTAAGATTCGGCATTGCGTCCCCATCTGTTAGGACGCAGATTGCTGGCGGGGGTTTACAGGGACGTGATCGGCGGCAAGCCTGGGACCGGTTAGCCGGCTACTTAGGCGAAGCAGCCCAGTATGCGCGGTGACCGAGGTAATCCGGATCCGGTAGATTGCCCAGAATCACGCGCCGCAGCTCCAAAATATCTACCTCGCCCTGGTGTTCGTAAAGCACCTTGCCCTCTGGCGACAGCAGCACGGAATACGGCAGCGCGCCATCCCACGACGGGGCGAACGCGTGCTGCATCTGGTCGGTATCCGTGGAACCGAACAACAGATTCCGGCTTGAGCCGTGCAGCCTGTTCAGATATTTGAGAACACCCGCCTTTTCGTCGGGCATGTTGGCCGAAACGGTCACAAATTCGTAATCCCGCAGCCGGTACATGCGCCAGGTCGTCTCCAGTTCCGGCAGTTCATGCACGCAGCCGCCGCACCACGTCGCCCAGAAGTTCACCAGCAGTACTTTGCCGGTCGGATTGGTCCGCAATTTCTTGAGATCGTCGGCCGAGGCAAGCTCGACGCTGATGGGCTCGGCCTCGATCTTCTTCATCTCCTCGAGCCGGCCGGCTTCTTTAGAGATCCATTTCGTGGAGCACCCGAATACGCCCGTGTGCGTTACCTTAACCGGCTCCCCCGCCAGTAGCGCATCGATCGCACTACGCGCCTCGCGTGTCTTCACCAGCGACTCGCGCTGGCTATTATCGATCCGCCCTTCATAGCGGAGCTTGCGCTCGCGATCGAAGATGAACACATGCGGTGTGGCTTGCGGTCCATACGCTCGCGCAACCGATTGTGTGTCGCCGTCATACAAATACGGAAAATCGAAGTGCCGGTACGCCGCCCGGATCTTCATATCGTCGAAACTATCGCTCACGTCCGTATATCCCAGCTCGTCCAACCGTATGGCGGCCGGGTTATTCGGCTGTATCGCCACCAGCGCGACACCTTTGTCCCGATAATCATCTGCCAACCGCTTGATTCGGCTCTCGTAGAGCTGCGCCGTCGGACAGTGATCGCACGTAAAGACGATGACCAGAACTTTAGCGGAGGAGTAATCGCTCAGTTTGTGCGTCTTGCCGTCCACGCCTGGTAAAGAAAAATCGGGCGCCGGTGATCCCAGCGCAAGAATAGGATGCGTGTCGTCAGCGAATGCCGCGGAAGCAATCAGTAGGAGTGCAATCAATCGCCACATTAGATAAGCCGCTCGAGACCGTGAGCCTTAGCGCCGGCCGCCGTTCAGCACCCGCAGCAAAATGTTCAGCGTTGCTACGAAAATGTTGAAGACACCCGCAAACAGCATCAGTGCGCCGGGAATCGGGCTATCCACATCGGGCGAACGAAGGACGCCGCTCGTGGCGTACACCAGCGTGAACACGCCCAGCGCCCCGATACCGAGCGCAATCAGAACCCCTGCCACGCCAATATGCATGAAGCTGTTCAGAACAACGGCGCCGATGAGTGAGAAGAACAAACCGGCCATCAAGCCGCGCGGCGCGGAAAACGTTCGCTTGGCGCTCAGAACATACATGGTCACGCCGATGAACACAAACCCCGTAATCGCCAGTGCGACGAAAATGAAAGAGGGCGCATACAGGCGCGCAACCCACAGCAGAGGCGAAAGCGCAATGCCGGAAACGAATCCGTCGAAGACTAGCGCAGCCACGCCAAGCTGGTGGTTGTGGCGCACCGCGATCGCCATTCGCGGAACCAGATTGAGCAGCAGCAAAGCCGCAATCCAGCCAATCCAGGTGGAGAAGAAGCGGGCTAATGTCTCGGAAGTAGCGCCTACATACCCGCCTGCCATTGCGCTGACCACGGCAAGCGCGAACAGCAGATAGGTCTGCTTCACCATCACCGCGCCCTGTGCCGTTAGGGGCGTCGTGCCACTTAGCCTGTCCCAAGCTGATGTCTGCTGCTGATACTCCAACATTCTCATTGCCTTCCTTTTACGTGATGCTCCAAAAGCCTGAAGAGTTGCCCTTCACGTGACCGTACCATATTTGGGGTCATCCTGGTCTACCTCTATCCGTCCTTAGTCTGAATCGCGCTAGCGGTCCTAAGGGGTGCCCTTGCCTAGAGAAACGCCCCGTGCCGCCCGAAGAGATAGCTAGGTCAGCCTGGTGGCAAACCGGGGCTACGGCCTACCTTCTATATGGCAAATTGCGAAGTCGACCAGCTCATCACCGAAGATGCGGTCAGAAGTTACAACGAGTTCCGGCCTGCGACACAGTGCCGGTCGGTCGGCCTGGTAGACCGGCCTTGCACCGAAACGGAGATGCTGGACTACCTGCTCGAGGTCGAATCCTCGCGCCAGCACCTGCAGCGCTATGCGACCGAGTTGAACCAGTTGGTGGATCAATCGGTAAAAGCCACTCGCGAGGCTGAGATCGCAACCCGCCAGAAAAGCGATTTCCTCGCCACCATGAGCCACGAAATCCGAACGCCTCTGAACGGAATCATCGGCATGACTTCTGTGCTCCTGGCGGAAGATCTCGATTCCGCCCAGCGCGATTGCGTCGAAACCATCCGCAGCTCGGGCGAAGCGCTGCTCGCCATCATCGACGACATTCTCGATTTCTCCAAGATCGAAGCGGGCCACCTGCAACTCGAGCAGGCGGATTTCCACCTGCACAGCGCTGTCCAGGAAGCCATGCAGATTGTGCAGAACGCCGCCGCGCGCAAATCCATTTGCCTGATTGCTTCTATCGATCCTTCCGTCCCGGAATTAGTCTGCGGAGATATCGTTCGGCTTCGCCAAATCCTGCTCAATCTGCTGAGCAATGCGATCAAGTTCACGCCCATCGGCGCCATCGAAGTCAAGGTCGAGCTTGCCTCGTGCACTCAGGAGCAATGCGAGCTCCGATTCGCCGTCAGGGATGAAGGGATCGGAATGACGGCTGAGCAACAGGCGAAGCTCTTTCAGCCGTTCAGTCAGGCCGAGGTCTGCACGGCGCGCAAGTTCGGCGGCACCGGCTTGGGTCTAGCTATCTCGAAACGTCTGACGGAGCTGATGGGCGGACGCATTGGCGTCGAAAGCCATTCTGGCCTGGGTTCCACGTTCTGGTTCACCGTCAAGCTCCTGACGCACCATCGCGCCCGGCCTGCCCAGCCCCCCGCTGCAACGCCCAAAGCTCAACCCAATCCGGAGCACTTTCGCCTTCTCTTGGTCGAAGACAATCCGATCAATCAGAAGGTTGCCCTCGCCATGCTGAAGAACCTCGGCTATCAGGCAGATATCGCCCGCAACGGTGCCGAGGCCGTGAAGGCTGTCATTTCCAACCGCTACGACCTGGTGCTCATGGACTGCCTCATGCCCGAAATGGATGGCTTCGACGCGACCCGCTGCATCCGCGGCCGTGGAGATTATTGGGCAGAGCTACCCATCATCGCCATGACTGCCAATGCCTTCGCTGAAGACCGCGATGCTTGCCTCGCCGCCGGCATGACCGACTATCTCTCCAAGCCCGTCCGCGAAGCCGAATTGCGGAACAAGCTCGAGCGCTGGCTGTCTGTTCGCCAAGCGGCGGCGCTTTGCATTTAGAATCGGCGCCCCCTCGCTTGCTACAATCGGTCGCGTGTCTGCTCCTCACACGCAAACTCTCGCGCCCATGCAGTTGAAGCAGCTTATCCGCGAAATCCCCGATTTTCCCAAACCTGGCATCAAGTTCTACGACATCACTACGCTCTTGAAGGACAAGCGCGGCTTCGCAGAGACCATCGAAGCCCTCCAAGACCATTACCGAGACTCGCCAGTCGATGTCGTCGTTGGCATCGAAGCTCGCGGCTATTTCTTCGCTCCCGCCATGGCCCACGCCCTCCACGCTGGCTTCGTGCCGGTTCGCAAACCCAAAAAGCTGCCGCACGTGGTTCGCAGCATCGAGTACCAGCTCGAATACGGCACGGACCAGCTCGAAATGCACGCCGATGCCATCGAGCCCGGCCAGAGCGTCCTGATCATCGACGACGTGCTGGCCACCGGCGGCACGGCCTCCGCAGTTGCGCGCCTGGTCGAGCAGGTCGGTGGGAAAGTTGCTGGCCTCGGATTCGTAATCGAACTTACGTTCCTAAAGGGCCACGAGAAGCTTACCGGCTACGACGTTTTCTCGCTCCTGCAGTATTAACCGTGCACGTCACGGTCCCCTCCTTCGCCAAACTGAACCTCGATCTCCGCGTTCTTGATAAGCGCGCGGACGGCTATCACGAACTCCGGACTATTTTTCAAACGGTCAGCCTCAAAGACACACTAACCATCGACTTCGATTTTGCGAAACGAACCCAAATTGATCTCAGTAGTTCAGTCGATATCCCCGACAACCTGGTAGTTCGTTCGGCAAAATTGGCCCTCGATGCCCTCAAGGTTCGCGCTTGGGTTCGTTTCGTACTCGACAAGCGAATCCCGATGGGAGCCGGACTAGGGGGTGGTTCTAGCAATGCCGCCGCCGTCTTGCTTGCGCTCCCCGCGTTAGCTAACAAACACATCAGTCAACCGGACCTATTTCGTTTGGCAGAATCGCTAGGCAGCGACGTGCCCTTTTTTCTGCAAGGTGGCACTGCTCTCGGCTTGGGCCGTGGGACGGAACTCTATCCGCTTCCCGAACTGCCTGCCCAGCCCGCTCTGATCGTCGCCAGCGGCATCCACGTTTCGACGCGCGAGGCGTATGCCGCGCTAGGCCGGGAGGGCTATTCGGCCTCGGTCCGGGATGTTGCAGATCCGTTGACTTCATCTCCGGAGTCCCCTATCCTGAGAGAGTTTCAGACGATCGCGTGGACTCTTGACGGTTCGGGTCTGGACCGGCTTCCGCTGACCAACGATTTCGAAAAAGCAGTGTTCAAGATGCACGCCACGCTTCCGGCTCTGGCGCGAAAACTGCGCCGCCTCGGGGCCCGGCCAGTCCGGCTGACGGGCAGCGGTTCGGCTCTTTTCGGCGTGTTCAATTCGGTCGAGGCAAGCCAGGCCGCAGCTTCGGAGTTTCCCCCGGGAACCGCATTTTCGGTTCGTTTCGTATCGCGGCGGCAATACAGAAGCGCCTGGCGCCGTGCTTTAGGCCGGCTGACCCCGGGGCTTTCGCTGATGAGTGGAGGATAGTGCAGATGTCCAGCCCAAAACCGATTCGAGCTCTGTATACCGACTTCAAAGTCTTTAGCGGGACCGCCAACCCCGCGCTCACAAAGGAGATCTGCGACGCTTTGGGCTGCCCATTGGGCGTCATCATGATCAAGGGCTTTGCCGACGGCGAAACGCACCTCCAGATTCAGGAGAATGTGCGCGGAGCCGACGTATTCCTGGTTCAACCCACCTGCTCGCCGGTCGATCACCACCTCATCGAATTACTGCTTATGATTGATGCGTTTAAGCGCGCCAGTGCGGAACGCATCACGGCAGTGTTACCCTATTATGGGTATGCGCGGCAGGACCGGAAAGACCGGCCGCGCATGCCGATATCCGCGAAACTGGTGGCCAGTCTGCTGGAAACAGCCGGGGCGAACCGGGTTTTGGCGCTCGATCTGCACGCCGCTCAGATTCAGGGTTTCTTCGATATTCCTGTCGATCACCTGTATGCCGCGCCGGTTATGGTCGAGTATTTCAAGGGCCGTTATGATCGGGGCGCGCTGGCTGTGGTCTCGCCGGATGCGGGCGGTGTGGAACGCGCGCGCGCCTTTGCCAAGCGCGTAAATGCGCCGCTGGCGATTATTGATAAACGCCGCACGGATGCCAACGTGGCCGAGGTGATGAACATTATCGGCGACGTTCGCGGCAAACATTGTTTGATGGTGGACGATTTGGTGGATACTGCGGGCACTTTGGTTCAGGGCGTGGATGCGCTTCTGGGACAAGGGGCGGCAAGCGTAGCGGCTTTTGCGACCCACGGGGTCTTATCCGGCCCGGCGGTGGAGCGCATCAGTGCGTCGCCGCTCGAGGAATTGGTAATCACAAATTCGATTCCGACTTCCGGGCCGGCGGCCAAGTGCCCCAAGATCCGGACGCTTTCGGTGGCGCCGCTGCTCGCTCGGGCCATCCAGTCGATCCATCAAGGCGGCTCGATTAGTACGTTATTTATCGACTAAGTACGTTATTTATTTTGTAATGGGTGAAATATGTTGAAGGACATGACGATCACCGCGGAAGCGCGGGATTCACGCGGGAAGAACGAAGCGCGCCGTCTGCGGGCGAAGGGGTCGATGCCCGCTGTGGTTTATGGAGGCTCCGCCGGGCCCACCCCGGTGGCCGTGAGCCCGAAAGAGCTGACCAGAATTCTCCACAGCAAGACCGGCCACAACACCATCTTCAATCTGAGCCTCGCGGGCGGAGAAGCGACGCCGGTGATGATCGTCGATTGGCAGTTCGATCCGATCAAGGATTCACTCTTGCATGCCGATCTCAAGCGAATCGACCTCAACCAGCGGATTTCCGTCCAGGTTCCGGTCGTGACGCAGGGTGAGCCCAAAGGTGTGAAGATCCAGGGCGGCATCCACGAAATCATCACCCGCGAAATCGAAATCGAATGTCTCCCGAACGAAATTCCCGAACAGTTCGTGGTGAACGTCGCGGAGTTGATGATCGGCCAGAACGTGCGCGCCGGCGACATCGCCATGAGCGGTTCGATGAAACTGCTTAGCCCGCCCGATGCTGTCATATCTCACGTGGTGGCGCTGCGAGCCGAGGAAACACCTGCGGTGGAAGCTGCCGGTGAGGCCGCTCCAGCGGCTGCCGAGCCCGAAGTGATCAAGAAGGGCAAGAAAGAGGAAGAGGCCGCGGCCGAGCCTTCTCCCAAGAAGAAGTAGACTGGCTCGAAACTCTAGGGAAGAATGTCTCAGGGGCCGGTTCTGTTGCAGGATCAGGAAAGCGAGCTTCCGCTGGTTCGCTGGTCCGGTCCGCGCAGCTATTGTGTAGTCGGGTTGGGGAATCCTGGGGTGAAATATCAGGATACGCCGCACAACCTGGGTTTTCGTGTGGTGGAAGAACTGGCTAAGCGCCACCTCATTCGCATTTCCAGGAATGAGGGGATCGCGCTGACCGGTAAAGGCAAGATCCGGGATAACGACATTCTGCTGGTTAAGCCGCAGACGTTCATGAATAATTCGGGTGCGGGAATACACGGTGTTCTAAAGTCCCGCCGGATGACCAATAAAGACCTGATCGTGGTCTATGACGAGCTGGATCTTCCATGGACCGCGCTGCGGATCAAGAAGGCCGGTTCAGCGGCTGGGCACAACGGTGTCAAGTCGATCATCGCCGCTCTGAAGACGGATGTCTTCACTCGGGTGCGGGTGGGTATACGCCCGAATCACCCGGTCGAAGATGCGGCGGCTTATGTTCTCGCTCCTTTCGAGCGGGAATTGAAAGAGGACGTGGGCGAGGTGGTGACGTATACCGCGGATGCCATCGAGTTCATCGTTGCCGAGGGCGCCATTAGGGCCATGGCGAAATTCAATCGCCGCGCTCGAGGCATACAAGAAGAGGAACAATGAGAATTTACGAAGAGTTGTTCATCGTTCGTCCGGATGCCACTGAAGAAGAAGTGGATCCGTTCATCGAACAGTTGAAAAACGTTATTACACACGGGGGCGGCACCGTCGACAAGGCCGAAAAATGGGGCGTGCGTAAGCTCGCCTATCGCGTCATGAAGTATAACGAAGGGCAGTATATTCTGCTTCAGTTTGTGTCGAACCCCGATGCGGTCAAAGAGGTGGAGCGCCGCTTGCGCGTCGCCGACCTCGTGCTGAAGCACCTGACTGTTCGCATCGATGAGAAACTGAAGCGCATTGAGAAGCGCAAGAAGGCTCGTGAAAAGCGCGCAGCTCGCAGGCCGGCACCAATTCCGGCGACGCCAGCCATCGCTTCGCCGTTAATGCCGGCCGAAGCGCCTGCACCGATTCCGGGCGCTCCGGGTGCAGCCGCTCCCGCGACACCTCAACACCCCTCTCAACCCAGGCCGGAAGGAGAATAGAAGAATATGCCAGAACAGAGAAGCGGCCGCCCCATTGCGGCTTCGCAGCGGCCCACCGGCGGCGACAAAGCGATCGCGACGGGCAAGAAGCAATATTTCCGGCGCAAGAAAGTCTGCCGGTTCTGTGTCGATAAGGTCGACGATATCAACTATAAGGACGCGCGACTGCTCTCCAGCTTTATCTCAGAGCGGGGCAAGATCACGCCGCGGCGCATCTCCGGAGTTTGCACCCCGCACCAGAAGCGGCTGAGCGAAGCGATCAAGCAGGCGCGCAACATCGCACTGCTGCCGTTCGCCGCGCGCATGTAAGGAGGCACGGAATCAATCATGGAAGTCATCTTACGAGAAGACGTCGATAAAGTCGGTGCGCGCGGATCGGTGGTGAAAGTGGCCGATGGATACGCGCGCAACTTTCTATTGCCGAAGCGTCTCGCGGTTCCGGCGACCGGCGCAAACAAGAAGATTGTCGAGCAGGAGCGCGAAGCCTATCTGCGGCGCGAAGTCAAGGTGAAGAGCGAATCGGAAGATCTCGCCAAGCTCATGAGCGACGTAACGGTGACCATTCGGCAACGCGCGGGCGAGAACAATCAGCTCTTCGGGTCGGTTACGGCGAAAGATATTGCCGATGCGCTTGAAGCACAGAAATATCATGTGGACCGGCGCAAGATTCAGCTCGATGAACCCATTCGCACGCTTGGCGAGCATAAGGTGACGTTGCGTCTGCATCGTGACGTGACCACGCAGATTACTGTCATCGTCGAAGCCGAGCAGTAATCCCGGGTTGATGTTTCTCGATCCCGACAAACTCCCCGAAGCTGCGCCTTCCGAAATTCTGGATGCCGCTGCCAAGGGGCATCTTGCCCTAGATCACAGGTTTTTGCATGCGTTGCTTGATCGGCCGGCAGAGGCGCTGCCGGCCGTAGTAGCCTTCGCTGAGCGAGACCGCACGGAAGACATTGTCGATCTAGCTCCCGAGTTGATTGCGCTGCTGCGTTCGTGGAAGACTCCTGAAGCGGTTCCATTCCTGGTCCGCTATATCGGGGAGGATCCGGAGGATGTGCCCGACGAAGCGGTGGAAGCTCTGGTCGAGATCGGACAACCGGCCTTAGAGCCCCTGCTCTCGCTGTATGGCGAACTGGACGAATCCGAGAGCGGGGAAGTCGCCTTCATTCTTGCGAACCTGAGAACACGCGACGAGCGGGTTCTGAAAGTCTTGCTCGATCGGCTCGAGTACGACCTCTCGGATACCGTTCTGCTACTCGGTATTTACGGCGATCCCGCCGCTCGTCCGGTTCTGGAAAAGGCGGCAGCAGAGCTGGACGACTCGGCTCGGGAGATCAAGAACGAAATTGCCGAGGCGATCGAGTCATTGACCGAAGAGCCGTCAGCCGCTGCCACAGCGCCAAAGGAAACGGAACCCTTCGACATATGGCCGTTGTATCCGAAGCGGGCAGACTTGCCGCTGGACCTGCTTGACGAAGATGCGCGCACCGTCCTGCTGCGCCACCCGGTTGCGGAGCTGCGCGCGGCGGCAGCCAATTCGTTCTTCAATCAGGAGCTGACGGAGCTTCAACAGCGAACTCTGCTCGAAACGGCGACACAGGACGATAGCGTCACCGTGCGCGCGCGGGCTTGGGAGGCGCTGACGAGCGCGGTCGAAGATGCCGAGGTTTTGGAAAAGATGCTCGCTGCGCTCCGCAATTCCGAACTCGCGCCGGAAGAGCGGGCCGGACTGCTGGTTGGACTTGCGCCGGAGGCGGATCGCAACGAAGTGCGCACCGCCATCGTTCAGCTCTACGAGAATGCCGAGCATCGCGCTAAGGCACTGGAGGCGATGTGGCGCTCCTTGCATCCCAGTTTTCACGGCTATTTCGCAAAGCATCTGGATGACCCGGATCTCGAGACGCGCCGGGGCGCGCTTTGGGGCGTGGGTTATTACAAGTTGAAGAGCGAACTCGACCGAGTACGAAGGCTCTTCGAGGATGAAGACCTCCGCTCCGATGCACTCTTCGCGTACGCGCTGGCTATGCCGGCGGAGGTTTCACGAGGCCGCATGAAGGGCCTGCTTGCGCGGATCGAAAGAGATGCGCATGGACTTTCGGAACTCGAAGAAGAGCTGGTCAAGGCAGCGCTCGATGAGCGATTGATGCTCGCCGGCAAGGAACCGGTGTTCGCGCAGCAGGAAGACTGACCGGGTCCAATTCGGGCGGCAAACAAAAGAAGGCCGGTCCGCGATTTGCGTCGCGGGCCGGCCTGTACAGCCTTTAGTTGGGTTCTAAAGCGCGCCTAGTTGTTCACCTTTTGAGTGAGAACCGGCGAGGTGCTGGATGCATCGTCGGCGCTGCCGCCGTACGCTGCCGTAATCGAATGGCTTCCGACACTCAGCGTCGAAGTAGTAAACGTCGCCTTATTGGTTGACGTATTTACCGCTCCTGTACCCAGTGTGGCCGTGCCGTTCTTGAAGGTCACCGTACCGCTCACCGATCCTCCATACTCGGAGGTAACGGTCGCCGTAAATGTGACCGCCTTTCCGGAGGTTGAAGGATTCAGCGAAGAAGCGATCGCCGTGGTAGACGTCACTCGCTGGACGGTCTGGGTGAGAATCGACGAAGTGCTCGTCAAATCGTTCGCGCTGCCATTGTAAACGGCCGAAATCGTATGAGTACCCGTGTGCAGCGTACTCATAGAGTAAGTGGCCTGTCCGCTGGTTAGCGTGACAGTTGCCAGAGCGAGAGTTCCGTTCTTGAACGTCACCGTTCCGGTGGCCGTGGCGCCGAAATTCACCGTTACCTTAGCGGTGAACGTGACGCTCTGCCCATAATAGGATGGATTCCGCGAAGAAGTAAGCTTCGTAGTTGTCTGCGACTTGATCGTGAAGGAAACAGTATGAACGGCTTCGACGTTCCCTGCCACGTCCTTGCTGTAGAAGTGAAGCGTATGCGTTCCAGTCGCTGAGACCGTAACCGGGGCGCTGTAAGTCGCATAGCTCCCGCCGTCCAAGCTGTAATAGGTAGCCGCTACGCCGCTACCGGCGTCGGTGGCTGATAGGGTGATCTTGACGCTTGAGACATAAACACCGCTGCTCACTGTTCCGCTAAGGGTATCAGTGGTTACAGGAGGGATGGTGTCGTAGCACAACGGCCCGTACTTCACGTCGCCGGTGGTCTGACCCATGTTGTTCCAGCCTTGAACGTTCACCGTGTGGCAGCCCTGGCTCACACCGCTGCCGGTGAAATCGAGATAACCAGTCGTAGCGTTAGGGAATTGCGGTCCGCTGTAGAACGAATTGCCTGCGCCGGGTGCCGCCTCGCTTGTCGGATCGCTCGGAATTGAGTCCCAGCCCTGCGTGAAGCCGGATATCCCAGTCCCCGGATAAGTAACGTAGGGGTCGTTCACCGTCCATGAGACTACCTGGTCAGTGTTGTACCACTTATTGACTGCCGGTCCCGAAAACGTGACGGTAGGCGCGGCGTAAGCAGCCGCAGTCCGCCAGTTGATCGCCCAGGCAAGCTGCAGCATGTTCGCCGAGCCCCATCCAGTCACCTGGTCGTAACCAGATCCCGCGCAATAGTAACCGAGGCCGTAATACGAAGTCACGTCATTGTCGTTGCAGCCGGAAAGGATGTCATAGAACGGTTTATGGGGCGCACCGTATAGTCCATCATCATAGATGTAATAATGCGGGTCGCCCATGGGGGCGCAAGCACTCGAACCTCCGCCGCAGACGTTTCCAAGCGACAGCAGATAAGCGTTCTCCTGCGCAAAGAAACCGGCCAATTCCGGTGCGACGATGCTTGTTCCACCATTACCGGATAAGGAGCCTTCAAAGAAGAAGTTTTGAGGCGTGTTATACCAATCGGCATTGAGTGCAATGTCGGGAACTGAGCGGCTGCCGAACCCGAATGACGATTGATATCCCGGCGTGCCCCAATAAAAGCTGAATCCGCCAGTGCTACCACCGTCATTGTTACCACATCCATACGGGCCGCCGGTCCAGCCGACCTCGCTGACATATTGGGAGTACGAATTTAAGCGGAGTGTCGTGCCGCCGGCTGCAATAACGTTCGGATCTGAAGCAGGGTAGAAAACTCCATCGAATGAGTTACACCAGGTGGCAGTAGCGCCTTCATCTCCCGATGCCGCCACCAACGTCCAGCCCTGGCCCACCATGCTCAAGAAGATACTGTCACGGGCGTTCATCGTACCTGCGTAGCAATCCGAATCGCTGACGCCCGGGACCGCCTGCTCTTCGGCGCATGCCCAGCTCGTGCTGAAGATACGCGCATACCCGTCGTTCAACATATGATTGTAGACGTCGGTGATTGTATTGTTCATATAGTTGGCGCCTTGATAGACGTAGACCTTCGAGGTATTCTGATAGCTGCCGAAGCTATTAGACATTGCCGTGGCCCATTCCGCATCCATTGTCCCTTCACCGTCACCGCCGGCTGGCGTGCCGTCGATATCGAATAGCTGGATGTTATAAGCCAGATACGGATATTGGTTATGGAATCCCGCGATGTCACTTAGATTCTGCGCCTGGTAGGTGGCGATGGCGATCGATGTGTCAGGAGGCGTTTGCCCGGGATTATTGAGGGGATTGCAGCAATGCCCTTGCGCATACAGGGCATTGAAATCATACGCTTCAGAGCTGTAAATGTCGGTTGGATCATAAGCGCCGCCAGTTATCTGAGGCGAAAGCCCGCTGGACCCAATTGGCTTGCGCGCCGCGGCTAGCTTCGATACGTCTCCATCGCCATGTTGATTCGGCCCCGTTGCGCGTACCGGTCCAGCGACGTAAGCTGGGCGTGGAGGTACGGGGCGGTTGGAAGCGGGGCGTTCCTGCTCCAGGCTGTTTAGTCCAAGCACCGCCCACACGACACCATTGAGATCGGCACGCAGCGTCGGCGCTTTGTCGTTTGAAAAGAAGGATGTCTTGCCTACCGTGTAGTTGTTGAGTTTGATGCTGAGGGCTTGCTCGATTGTAGCCACCGGCGCTTCCACATCCACTAGCAGCCGATTCGGGTAGCGCTGCGTAATCGTCATGCCTGCGCTCTGGAGCCATTCCACGACATTCTGCTCGTCCTCAGCCGACGGAGCAAAGCGCGCGTTCCACTCTTCCGCGGTCAGGAAATGGTGGAATTCGGGCGATTTCTTGTCGTGCAGTTGGGCTATGAGCTGCCGCTCTTCGTCGAGCTTCGGCGGTTTCAGCGCAAAAGCCAGCCTCAGCATCGGCGTATCCCGGTACGGACCGACCAACTGTGCTGTGCCGTTCACAACGGCTTTTGCGGGTCGTCCGATGGTCGAGTCCACGGGCGAAAGAGGCGCCTGAGCCAACATATACGGCGCGCAGCTCGCGGTTAGCGCGAGCAGGAAAACGACTGAGTTAAATCGATTTGAACGCAGGGGCATGCCCCGCGTTCCAAATACTGTTCGTGTGCACATCATACCTGCCTCGTTGAAATGGATTTCCAGAACACACAATGTACCGGCCCGGCGCGTTACGCATTACAATCGCTCCGGCTTCCAGGCCGCGCCGTATGTTCGGGTCTCTTGATAGTGAAGGCAGTGCGCGCAGCGTTTCAAGCGTGCATAGAATAAGGTCCGCCGCCGCGGATCTATTACAAAAATGAATCGCGGAAGGCGTACTTATGGCCAGAACGCATAAGTTATTCTCGTGACGCGGGCATGTCAGTCGAGATACGCACTCGACGGAAGCGCACGGCTCTGAATCAGTGTGCGACTTGAATTACTTTGGAACGCCGGTGAGCGCCAGCGAGTTTTGCAGCGCGCTGGTCCTGCGCCCGTATGAGAAATAGAAGATCAATCCAATACTCATCCAGATCAGGAACGCCGCCCAGGTAATGATGCCGAGCCCCGCCATCAAGGCCAGGTTCACAAGCACGCCGAGAATCGGAACGAGCGGAACGAGAGGCGTTTTGAAAGGCCGCGGTAGATCGGGCTCAGTTTTGCGCATGATGATGATGCCGATGCAGACCACTACAAACGCAAAGAGCGTCCCAATGCTGGTCAGGTTCCCGAGACGCCCAATCGGCGTAAACGCTGCTCCGATAGAGACGAAGACCATCAGCAGCAGGTTCGATTTCCAAGGGGTTCGGAATCGCGCGTGAATCTGCGAGAACAGCGGCGGCAACAGCCCATCATTCGCCATCGAGTAAAAGACGCGCGATTGGCCGAGCAGCATGACCAGCATCACCGATGTCAGGCCACACAATGAGCCCAGCTTCATCAAGAATCCGACCCACGGTAAGCCCTTCATGTGATCGACCGCCACGGCCAACGGCGCCGCAACGTTCAGATCTTTATAGTTCACGACACCGGTTAACACGAGCGAGTAGAGGATGTAAAGAATAGTGCAGACGAACAGCGATCCGATGATGCCGATGGGCATGTCGCGCTTGGGATTGCGCGCTTCCTGCGCGGCGGTCGAGACCGCATCGAAGCCGATATAGGCGAAGAAAATCTGGCCGGCGCCGGCCAGTACGCCCGACCATCCGAATGCTCCGAAGCTGCCGGTATTTGGGGGAAGGAATGGATGATAGTTCTTGTAATTGATGAAGAAGTAACCAATGCCGATGAAGAAGACGACCACTGTAACTTTAGTAATAACGATGAAGTCGTTGAACTTCGCGGATTCGCTAATGCCGCGAATCAGTATGCCCGAGATGATGCAGATAATAATGATCGCGAGCAGGTTTACGGTCCCTGGCACCGGATCGAATGGTCCGGCGACGATGGAGCGCGGCATTTCGATGCCGAACGACAGCAGAATGGAGTCAAATGTTGCGGCCCAACTGACCGCGACAGTCGCAGCTCCCACGGCATATTCCAAAACCAATGCCCAACCGATGATCCACGCGATCAGTTCGCCCATGGTGGCGTACGAATAGGTGTACGCGCTGCCCGCAATGGGGATCATGGTAGAGAACTCGCTGTAGCAGATACCGGCAAAGGCGCACCCGAGCGCCGCGAGCATGAACGAGTAAACCATCGCCGGCCCGGCATGCGTGGAGGCAGCGACTCCGGTCAATGTGAAGATGCCGGCGCCGATAATCGCGCCAATGCCGAGAGCCACCAGCGACATGGCACTGAGACTTCGCTTGAGACAGTGCTCGCTGTCTTCTGCTTGTGCCAGCAGGGCAGCGATCGGTTTCTTGGCGAAAAGATTCATTCGAGCGTCCGTTCCGGTTAGGCTAGCACACGCCTATCCTGGTGTGTCTGCGTGTTCGATGCCTCACGTCCTAACGGACACGCCGGAAGACAAATTCGTTACAGCCGAGGCTATGGGTGGTCACCAGACGAGTGAGGGTGAAGCCGCGCTGCTTGAAAAATTCGAAGATCTCACCCGGTCCGGCGACTTCAAACGGATAGCCTCCTACCCAATCGATCATGTCGTGCCACACGGACATGCCGCGGCTTGGGCCTTCGAACGCTTTGGTGGGGCGGCCGCGCAGCAGGTTTTTCAGGAAACTTCCGCCGAAGAGATACGCAAATGACCACGCGATGATGGGACCGCGTAGAATACGGTGCCGGTTGTAGTTCTTTTTGATGGCGGTCCAGCGGCGGCTGAGACCTCCTTGATCGTTATAGAGCGCAATGAAAAGCTGGCCGCCGTCGCGCACCGGAAGCACGGCGTTCTCAAGCGCATGCCACATGGCGCCGGTGTGATGCAGCACGCCCCAGGAGTAGACGACGTCAAACTTGCCAAGGCTACTGAGATAGCCTGAGTCGAGCGCGGATCCTTCTTCGACGCGCCAATCGGGGTCATCTTCGAAGTAGCGGCGCCGTAGTTCCCGCGTGCAGGCGACCGATTGCGGATCGTAATCGAAAGAATGAACACGCGCGCCGAGCCGCCGGGCCGCCAGGCTGAACAGCCCGCTGCCCGAACCGATGTCCAGGAAGGTGCGGCCTTTGAGGTCCGACACTTCCAACATGTTGCGCAAGCTCTCTTCGGCTGCCGAAATGCGCTGCTCGCTCAAATTCGCGAGAAAGCGGCGCCAATTCTCGCCGAATTGAAAGCGCTCTCCTTGCGCAATTTCTACTGCGTGGGTGGCCATCGATGATTATCCTAGCCTTGCTTCTTATTATGCTTATCGGCCCCTCAGCCTGAGCGCGATAGGGTGCCGAGGCAAATCCGAAGCGCTGCTACTCTGGCGTTAGAAACGTATGGCACGCACAGAATCGACGATGCTTCCGCTCGGCACCCCCGCGCCCGATTTCCAGTTGCCGGAGGTGACGTCCGGCGAAATAATCAGCCTGGATCGGTTTCGGGATAAGAAGGCGCTGCTTGTCATGTTTATCTGCCGCCATTGCCCGTATGTCAAGCACGTGCAAAATGAGTTGGCGCGCCTCGGGCAGGACTACGCCGATTCGCCACTGGGGATCGTTGCAATTTCTTCGAACGACGCGAGCGCTTATCCCGATGACTCGCCCGAAAGCCTGCGTGAAATGGCCGCTGAGCTGCGTTTCAGCTTTCCTTTCTGCTACGACGGGAGCCAGGAGACGGCGCGCGCTTACAGCGCCGCTTGCACCCCTGATTTCTTCCTGTTTGACGAAGACCGATATCTCGCCTATCGCGGGGAGTTGGACCCCAGCCGACCTGGGAACAGCGTACCGGTAAACGGCTGTGAGCTGCGGGCGGCGATTGAGAATGTCCTGAATGACCGCGCGGTCGATGCCAATCAAAAGCCGAGCCTAGGCTGCAACATTAAGTGGCGCGGGGATTCCTAAACCACGTACAACGAGCGAACAGCGCTCTGTAAAATCTCAAGAAAAAGTCATATAATAGCCTGACAGCCGAACATTTAAGCACTCCGCCCCGGGCGGCGGTCGACAGCTTTCCGCTTCAGCGACCGCGCACAACGGCCATCAAGCGGCCTGACCGGCCCGGGTGCCCCGCAGACTGTGCGCTACCTGCGTGGAGTTCCGGCTGAAGGAGGTCACGTGGCCTGTTTTCGCTTGGCGCTTGCAGTTCTTGCCGCGCCTTTACTTACGTCCCTTGCATTTGCTGCTAGCGGGCCGCCGAATTTCAGCGGTACCTGGGAGTTGGATGCCGCAAAGAGTCCGTCTGCCGAGGGGCGAACGATCACCTACACCATTCAGAACGCGTCGGGAAAGATCAACTTTACGCGTGTCGTACACGAACGCGATGGGAAAGAAGTCACGTCGCAATTTACCTGTGACACCATGGGAACCCAGTGCGATTTCGACGAAGGCGGCCATAAGGCGCACGTTTCGCTGTGGTTCAACGGCGCTGCGTTGATGATTCTGAAGACGGATGGGCCGAAGGAAGACGCCACCACGCAGTGGAAGTTGGAACTAGCGCCGGGCGGTCATAGCCTGACGGTGGAACTTGAGCACATCGATCCCACCGACAAGGCGGAGACGATGGTCTTCGATAAGAAGAGCTAGATTGTAAGCGGCCGCCTGGGTCTAGCCTCCCTCGCTGGCCTAAAACGTGGCGCGGCGGATGGCTGTACGGTTGGTGCTGCGTTTGAGGCAGGCTTTTCGCCGGGCGCGGCTGCCGGCGGTGGCTTGCCCGAATCGAGCACTCGTATGCTCTCGGCCGTCGCCTTGCCCTGATCGTTTTGCACTTCCAGCCGGAAAGTCACGTCGTTCGACGCGGGCTTATATAAGACGGAGCCCGCAACCACCTGTGTGGAGTCCATGATCACATCCCGTTGCTGGCCTCCATCGTTTATTCGCAATACGCCTTGCACAGCGGAACGCACAGCGGGGCTGGTGCGGCTCCAGGTGATCAGCAGGCGGTCGCCTTCGTATTCCACCTTCAGTCCCAAACCTGTACCCGGAAAAATCGGTTGAAGAAATCGTGGCATCGATAGGGCGGGCCCGGACCACAATTCATGCACGTAAACAGCCGCAAAGGTCACACCCGCGGCCAATAAGAAAACGAGCAGACAGGACACCCATGGTATACCGCCACGCAGTGGCTCGGGCATACCGGCACGCAGCGGCTCGGGCGTGTGTCCTTGTGACTTGTCCAGAACCGGCGTAGGCGCCGCGGCATCGATCGTTCGCGGGTAAATTACCAGGGTGACGAGCCCCTTCGGCGCAAGTTCCTTCTGATTGGCAAGCCCCATGCGTTGGTGAGCGCAACCTCTCACCAAGACAAACGGCAGAGATTCGGAAAAGCTTTAGGGGCTCCTGCGGGTTGGCGGCGCGCTCGTTACTTGAACTCGATCGTGCTCTCGCCGGTGTACTTGTGGTAATCGCGAAAGTCGATGGTGTTCCTGGTACAGACAGGCGATCCGCGTTGGCACGCGATGTTTTCGGAATGAACGGGCAGCAGGAATTCGGATGTTCCCAGGTGCACCCTGTCGTAGTCGACGGCCATTTGAATTGAATCGAATGGGAAATCTTTCGGGACGTTGTCGGCTTGCATCTCGAGGCGGCGCACCTCGCCGCTAGTCTTGTCGATCCAGACACTACCGCTATAGGCCGGGAGCAGTTCCTGGCCGCCGACCTTAATGAGCCAGTCGGAGCGATGCAACGCGACCTTGAAATCGTAGATGGCGGCGGCGCTTCCATCGACGCTGGTCGATTCATATAGCTTGAACTCCGCGTTGGTGGCCGAAGAGAATAAGCTATGCATTGTGGAGGCGAACTCGCCGGTGGAGGTTGTGCCTCCTAAATCCATCATGCTCTTGTTGGTTTTCTTGCCACCGACGGTGATGTCGCGGTAATCCTCGCGGCCGTCTTCGTAGACCACTTTGGCGGTGATGACATCCAGCGGCTCCCAACCGGCCGACCGTGAACGTTCGATATAACGCGTGGTCAATTGGTCGCAGACGTAGTTGGGCAGGCCATTGGTAAAGGTCATGGCCCAGGCCTTGGTTTTATCGACCAGGGTCTCAGCGGGCGAACTGGAGCGTGCGCGCGGCGTGTCGTCGTCGATCGTGAAGTCGGTCTCTCCGTTCGGGGAGGCGGGTTTGCTGGCTGGGCGGCTGCTGGCTACTTTGACATCGTCAGTGCTATCGGCAGAGTCAGCTTTGGTCGGCTTGCCATGATGCAGCAAGGGACGGTCCGGCACATTGACCGGGTTCTGCAAGATGGTGGGTCTGGCCATCTCCTCGTCGTCCGCGGCGGCATCGGAGCTTGCCGCGTTCTTCCCGGAACTTGGCGCGCCAGGCGCTGGTGATGGTGTTTCGTCCGGAGCATCCTTCAGCAGATCGACCTTGACCGCTGTGAGATAAGCCTCGTCGTCTTCGGCGGCGTCGACATGAACGGTGGTCCGCGGCACAACCTTTTCCGGCGCGATAGCGGCCCCCGAGCGAGTGAATTGGGTCTGCGGGGTGACGGACATGGTGAGCCTGCGGCCATCCTGGGTCACGATGACCAGCGTCTTGCCGTTGTTCGAGGTGGTCAGGCCCTCTGCGGAAATAGTTGGCTGGGCAGCTTCGTTCTTCTTCTGCTTCTTCTTGCCGGAACCGGCTGGCAGCCGGCCTTCGGGCATCGGGCCGGGAAACTGTCCCGGTGGAAAGGGATAAGGCGTGCTCCCCGGAACGGTCGGCGGTTGGGTTTGCGCGGTGAGAAGAGCGCACGTGGCCAGAGCTAGCGCGGAGAGCAAGGTCGACTTTCCCATTTCTGTTTAGATGCGCCGGAATAAGGGGCGGGTTACGGGTCACCAGTGCAGGAGCACGAGTTCGGAGCAAAAGCCTGGACCCATAGCGGCCAAAAGGCCCCAAGTACCGGCTGCGGGGCGGTTTTTCAGCGTTTCTTCTAATACGAACAATACGGACGCCGACGACAGGTTTCCGGTTTTTCGCAGGCAACTCCAGGAAACATCTAGCGCGCCTGGAGCCAATCCCAGCGCGGCTTCAGTAGCCTCGAGCACTTTGGGGCCGCCGGTATGGATGACCCAGTTGCCGATATCCGCTCGTTCGAGACCCTGATCGGCCAGGAATTGGTCGACATCGCGGCCGAGGTTGCTCAGAATCACGTCGGGCACCTCGCGTGATAAAACGATGCGAAATCCCTTTTCGGAGATGTCCCAACCCATAACGGATTCGGTTTCGGGATAGAAAATGGAGCGGGTAGCGACAATCCGGGGTCCGGCCGGTCCGTCTAGATCCGCGCCAGAGACGATGACGGCGGCTGCGCCATCGCCGAACAGGCCGGTGCTGATGAGATTGGCGACAGATAGGTCGTCCTGCTGCACGGTGAGCGAGCACAATTCGACCGACAGGAGCAGCGCAGCTTCCGCCGGGAAGGCCTTTACGTAATCGGCCGCGCGCGCGATACCGGCGGCGCCCGCGACGCAGCCGAGGCCGAAAATGGGGATGCGTTTCATGCGCGGGTTCAAGTGCATGCGGTTGATCAGGCGGCCTTCGAGAGAAGGGCTGGCGACGCCCGTAATCGAGACGAAGAAGAACGCGCCGATGTCTGCCGCCGAGACGCCGGCCCGGTGCATGGCGTGGCAGATGGCCTGCTCACCGAGTTCGAGCGCGGCCTCGATCCAGCAATTGTTCGCTTCGCCCCAGGTGGCGAACGGGTAACGTTCGATCGGGAATGCCAGATAGCGGCCGTCAACGCCGGTAGCGGCATGCAGGCGTTCGAGGACATTGAACCGGTCCAGCCGATTGCCCCAGTGCCGCCGGAAGGCCTCGATCAAAATGTTCTGTGGATAGTAGTGGCGGGGCAGAGCCGTGGCGGCGCTAGTGATCCTCATGTGTCGTCTCAGTATCGGATGCCGGAAGGAGGCGATTGGCGGGTTCGATGAGAAAAGATTGTAAAGAAAAGGGGCGGGTCTGCTGTTCGGCCGGATTGGCGCGCTTATTTCACATCGACGGCAGGATAGCTTTCGACATACTGCTCCCCATTGCAGCCATAGTAGGCGACGGTGCGCGCGGTGAAATCGACATCGTAGCGTACAACTCCGGCCCGCCATGAAGCCGTGAGAAACTCGGGAAACGTGCTTTTTCCCGCCTGATCGGTTCGCAAAGCCTGGATAAGCGCATTCCGGTCGAACACGGGTACATCTGCCGTGCCGGACACCAGCGGCGCTCCTTGCATCACGACCGGTCCGTCATTGGTCAGATATAAACTCTGGCACGCCGGCAAAGCCCAGAGGTTGCGGGTTACGCCCGCCTGGCGCAGGACTTCGGCCAAATAAGGAAAGCCGCCAACCTTCGGGCGGATTGCCATTGCTCGCTGTAGGGCCGCCTGCACGTTTTCGACAGCTTTGCTCATTGAGGCTTTCTCCGTTTCCGGGAAGTTGGTCACGAAAATCTACATTACCAGTGAAGGCGCGGCGCAAAGCTTAGCCTTGTGAAACACTGCGGACATCCGGCTTGAGGCGGATAACTTCCGTATGGCGCGGCGTTCGCCTATAGTCAATTACCGGAGTCCATATAAGGCGATTTATCAGGAGGTTGGCGAGCCGACTCTCAATCTGTGCATACGCGACCCACCGGACGACCGAAAGAGTCCGGCAGCGGCGTTCTCCAAGACCGATCGAGGTTAATCGGGCGGATGTCCTCGATGCCGACTGTGTGGCGACTTAGGTCCCCGAAGCGACCGTTCATACGTTCTGGCATCCACGGATAGCACCAACGTTAGCGACCACGCCGCCTATGCGACTTCGAAAGAGACATTGGCACGCGCTTTGTTCGTGGTCCATTCCAAGGAGAAGATGACTCGGCTGCAACTACCAGGCGTCCGGGACGGTGCCAAGCGGGTCTCCATAAAGAGACTGGCCCATCAACAGCTGAACGATCTCTTGATGTTGCAGGTGAAAGGACCAGTCGCGATACGTGTAGACATCCTTGCTATCATCACCTTTCGCAGGATGAATCACAACCTCGACCGATTGAATTTTCGTCACCTCTAAGCGTGCATGTGAAACTTCAGCCTGAATCAACTTCACAAAATGCCTAATGGCGTTTTCTGTGGCTGGATCGGGGCAGGCTGCCGAACGGTATGTGAGCTTGCGTTCGCTTTCCTGGAATTGGATGCCCGTAATAACCAAATGCTTGCGCCATTCCTGTTTACTCAACTGCTGCCAACGATCCTGCATTTCGAGGTCCAGGCCTAAATGATGAAAAAGGATCGTCGGAGTTCGTGACGAATCAAAGTCGAGTATGTCGGCAAGTCGAAGAATTGTCGCAAGACGCTCTAGATTGAGCTGTTCCAAGCCAAAAAATAGATCAAGCCTATCTCGCCGAATTTTTTCCTCTAACAAACCGTGGGATTGATTGTGGCTGATATCGAGTACTTCGAAGATGGGTTCGAAAGCAAACCCCACCGTGTGTCAAGATAGACGCATTATTCGATTCACGGACGATACCCAGTATGTGCTTCCGCAGTCGTTCGGCTCGAAGATCGGAATGCGTCCTTCGCAAGAATTCGGTCAGAAGGTGGTTTCTGATTCGCTCGGCCGCGAATCTTCCCATTTTGATTCCGTGACCGGCAAGTTCAAGCAACCAGATCCCGGCGGCTACTCGCCCGCTGCGCTCGTGTTCTTCGATTTCACGCGCCGCCTTCGGTCGCTCAGAAGCGCTTTGCCCACGCAATGACTACAACATCTCAGAAGATGAACTTCATTCCCAGTTGCAGTATGCGCGGATTGTGAGCTCCGTTTGCCGTCAGAAACGTGTTGCCGCTCGCGATGCAGCTTGGGTCTCCAGCCGAATTAGTTGGGCCGGCATAGCAACTAGCAGTCGCGTTAACACCAGTCCATTGAGTGTGATTGAACACGTTGAACGCTTCGCCGCGAAATTCGATTGCCTGCTTCTCGTTGTTGATGGCAAAATGCTTGAATATTCCGGTATCGAGATTCCAGCGGGAAGGATTGTTCAGGATGTCGCGGCCGGAATCGCCAAAAGTAAGTCCGGTTGGTTCGGCAAACGCGGCCGGGTTGTATAGCAGTGGTCCTGTCACGCCCGGTACATTGGAATTCGTTACTGTCGCGTAAGGATTGCCAACCAGATCTACGTAGGAGCCCGTTCCTACGCCATTACCTACTCCGGCGTTATCACCGTAAGCGCCATTCGCAATGGTAAAAGGCGTCCCAGTCTGGAATGTAAACAGCCCTGACCACTCCCAGCCTCCGAAAAGGGTGTGGAGGATGCCAGGTTTCGTCAAGAAAGGCAGGTCGTATACGTAACTCATATTCAACAACTGACGCTGGTCGAATGTCGAGCTTGCCCGCGTGGCCGCAAGATCGTAAGAGTTCACAAAGCCCGAATCGTACCGGTCAGACGAATCGTCTATAGAATGGCTCCAAGTATACGCGAGACTAAGTGTCAATCGTCCCACGTTCCGTCTCACCGTAGCCTGTAGCGCGTTGTAAATCGAATTCGCTTCGAGTTGCAGGTCTGTTATGCTGCCATACCCGAGATAGGGGCGATATGGATTGGGTGAAACATTGCCGCACGCCACGTTGAGGTTGTTGATCGCCTGGCCGGCGACGGTGTTGCCGTATGAATTAGTAAATGGGCTGCCGCCTGCGGCATTTGTGCAGTCAGCCGAAGTGATCACCTGCCCCGGCGTATACGGATTTTGCGAAGCAGGAACCGGAAAGAGCTGGTTTTCATCAACCTGATCCGTGAGGTGCGTGCCCTTGCTACCCGCGTATGCGACTGTCAGGAGGGTATTGCTCGGGAGCTGACTCTGAATGCTGAAGCTCCACTGCTGCACGTATGGCCAGATAGCTTTGTTCGGAATGGCAATCGCGTTCAGCGGCTGGGAGCTGATACCGACGGGCAGTACGTTCTGATACCCCATGATGTTATAAATCGTCTCCTGCAGAACCAGCGGTGGAGTATCTTCGAGCGATTCGGTGTTTGCCTCATCGCCGTTCGTGTGCTCAAAGAAAATTCCATAGCCGCCGCGGATCGCAAATTTTCCTTTGCCCGTCGGGTCATAAGCGAAGCCCACGCGCGGCGCCGGGTTGAAAAGATGGCCCTTCATGCATCCGGCTGGAGCGCCATTCACGCCGCATTGAACAATGCCCTCAAACGGATTCCCGGAAACCGTCCCGTCGGGATTTAGCCCGATATTCGCCGGATTGTAAGCGCTCGGTTCCCAGTTATATGACTCATGATAGATATCTCGATATGTTCCGAACAGGCTGATTCGCAGCCCAAGATTCAACGTAAGCTTGTTTGTAACGTGCCAGTCATCTTGTATATACGGTTCAGCGATCTTATAACGATTGTAATACTTGGTGATCAGGTTAGTTTGATCGAACGAATAGATATCGCCAATCAAAAAGTCCGCAAAGCCGTTTCCAGTGCTGCCTGTTGCAGTGCCATTGAACGTAAGTGAGCCCTGGGTATCCGCGAAAGTTGAGCTGTCCTCATTCTTCTGAGCCGCAACATAGTAAACGCCCATGAAAAGATTATGCCCGCCGATGATCTTAGTAATGTTGTCTTTAAATGTATAGGTGGGATTCGCGTTGTTCCATGGGGCATAGCCTGTCCCGATGTTGAAGCCGCCGCCGTACTCAGCAGTGTTCTCAATCGTCACGTTCGGCAATAGATCGCGATAGCCATTTTGGAAAATACCCGGCATATCGAAGTTGCTCGGCCGCTGAACGTTGCCCACAGAGCTCAGATAAATGTGATCGGCGGTATAGCTGAACACGAATTCATTCAGCAGTGACGGGGAAAGCGTCGAAGTCAGGTTTGCAACAAAGCTGGTTCCAGGGCCGTTTACCGCAGTCTCAGCCGTAGGAAAGCTGGTCGTACCCCATAACGGCACCACCGAATTCCATGAATCGTTGATGTAACGAACAAAGAAGCGCTCTTTATCGGTGATGTTCTGATCTACACGAATCAACTCCTCACGCCAGTTTGTAGACTGAGCCGGGGCCGCGACATAGAACGAGTTGGCGCCCGAACCCGAAGTAGGCGCTGGCAGCAGCGTCATCATGCTCTGAGCCTGCGGGGACACGGGAACAGTGTTGTTCGGGTAGTATGCGCCGGTCGAAGGGTTCACCGGGCAATTTGGAAAATCAGTTGTATCCAACGGGCTCCCAACCACCGGGCACACGTCTGAAAAATTGCCCTGACGTTCCTGGGTGGAGGGGACCGGCTGGTCGAAAGTCGCCGCCGGAACTACTTCCTTGCGCCATTCCTGCGAGTAAAAGAAAAACGTCTTCTGCTTACTGGAATTATAAAGCTTGGGAATGAAAACCGGACCGCCGATCGTAAATCCATAATCGTTTTTCTTGTATTCAGGTACGGTCTGCTGAAAGAAGTTCCGCGCGTTGAAATCGTTGTTGCGAACGAATTCAAACAGGTCGCCGTGAAATTCTTGCGTGCCTGATTTAGTAACAGTTTCGATAGTAGCCGAGCCGTTCCGGCCATATTGCGCCCCGTAGTTTGAAGTAAGCACCTTCACTTCTGCGATGGCGTCAATGTTCGGATAGGTGTTCAACGTGCCGTTGCTCCCGTTATCCATGTTGTCGCCGCCATCAATCTCCCAGTTGTTATATTCGGTGCGGCCTCCGTTTACGCTGTAGAGCACATTTCCTTCGACACCGACCACGCCCTCATCCGAGCCCGTTTGATTGCTGACGCCTGGAATCAGCGTGATGAGCTGCGTAAAGTTTCTTCCGTTCAGAACAAGTTGATTGATCTGCTTGTTCGTAATGACACCGGAGAGCTCGGCGGATTCGGTTTGCACCTGCGAGACCTGATTTCCAGCCACCGTGACCTCGGTATTGACCTGCCCCACCTTCAGTGCGGCGTCCGCGCGCGCCTTCTCGGCGACGCGCAACACCAGTCTCGTCACCCGAAATTGTTCAAATCCTTGTGCCCTTACGTCGATGTTGTAGATTCCCGCCGGCAATCCGGACACCAGGTAATCGCCACTCGCGTTTGTGGTCGCCGTGCGGGAAAAGGCTTGTTCGGTACTGGTGACAGTAACCTTCGCGTTCGGGACGGCGCCCCCACTCGCATCATGAACAGAGCCCGTAATGGAACTTTCCTGCGCCCAGACGCAAGTTGAAAATAAGAACAGAAAAACAGCAAACGGGACCCATCTGAAAAGCAATTTCATCGCACTCTCCCAAAGAAGATTTCCGGAGCGCTTGCCACACCCTGAATGCTCCAAATATATCCCGAGCACACTTGACTGATCCGAACGCAGCCTTCTGCGTCGCACACATCAATGCAATAGAAATCGGGCTCTGAATATCACAGAGCAGCCCTCGTCTCTTGCCTCGCGTTAGGATTGATTGACAAACCCACGTTAAGAGGAAAGCCCATGAGAAAGCTCCGACGCCAGTCGGTGGTATGTAGTTTGGTCTGTGCCTGTATCGTCGTATCCGCGCGGTCGCAAGACAAAGAGACTGTCGAAACCAAGGTGACGGCGACAACTCCGGCACCGGCGCCTCCGCCGGTGGACCCGGATTCCACCACCGAGGGCAGTGTAACGGTTGGCGGTCAAGCGATCGCCTATCGCGCCATCGCTGGAACTTTGACCGTGGGCGCCACAGATATCCAGGATGCCCTTTGGGGCGTCGATAACAAGATGCTGGCTAACACGGGCGAAAAGCCGCCCGATGCTGCTAAGCCCGAGGACGCTCCCGCTACGGCGCGCATGTTCTATGTCGCCTATTTCAGGAAAGGCGCGGCGGCTGAAACGCGGCCGGTGATGTTCCTGTACAACGGCGGCCCAGGCTCCTCCACTATGTGGCTGCATATGGGCTCATTCGGGCCCAAGCGGGTGGTGACCACGGACACGGAACATGATCCGGGAGCGCCTTACAGGCTGGTGAGCAACGACTACAGTCTCCTGGACGTAACCGACCTGGTGTTTATCGATGCGCCCGGCACCGGCTTCAGCCGCATCATGGGAAAAGACAAAGAGAAAGCGTTTTGGGGAACGGACGGGGATGCTCACGCCTTCGACCGGTTCATTCGTCGCTTCTTGACCAAATACGATCGCTGGAACTCACCCAAATTTCTCTTCGGCGAAAGCTATGGAACCCCTCGGAGCGCCGTGTTGAGCGCGATGCTCCAGAACGTCGATCTGAATGGCATTGTGCTGCTGTCGACGATTCTCAGCTTTGACAATTCCATCGATGGTCCGCGCTGGAATCCTGGCGTCGAGCAGCCCTACGCGATTGCTCTGCCTACGTACGCCGCCACCGCTTACTATCACCACAAACTGCCGCAACAGCCAGCGTCGTTGGAGAGTTTTCTAAAGACAGTCGAAACCTTCGCCATGAATGAGTACCTTCCAGCGCTGATGGAAGGTTCCGAGATAAGTGACGCTCGTAAGCAGGCTGTCGCCGAAAAGCTGCATGAATATACCGGCTTGTCTGTCTCCTATCTGATGAAAGCAGATCTGCGCGTCACCGGCGGCCAGTTTTCTAAGATGCTGCAAGATGATGAAGGCCTCACCACGGGACGTCTGGACACGCGTTACAAAGGTCCGGATATCGACCGCCTGAGTGAATATGCCGATTACGACCCGCAGGATGTAGCCATTTCCGCGGCATACACTACGGCAATCAATCACTACCTACGTTCGGAACTGAAATATGGGCAGAATCAAACGTACAAGCCGGGTGCCTATTCCGACCCTGGCTTTACCTGGGATTTGCGGCATCAGGCGCCCGGCGGACCACCGGCTCAGTTTTCCTGGTCCGGCACTAACGTGATGCCCGATCTGGCAGTGACCATGAAAGCCAACCCCAAAATGAAAGTGATGCTCGGGGGTGGGTACTTCGATCTTGCCACGCCCTTCTATGAAGGTATGTATGAGATGCACCATTTGCAGATCCCTCAGAGTCTGCAATCGAACATCAGCTATCACTATTACGAATCTGGACACATGGTGTACGTCAACGAAGACGTGCTGAAGAAGTTCCACGGCGACGTGGCCGCGTTTGTGAGAAGCGCCTCGGAAGCGGTAGGGAAATAAACATCGGGAAGCTCGGCTTCCTCTCCGGAGAAGGACCCAAACGCGCATACCGCATCTTTATGACCGGCTTCCTTAGAGACATCCGCTTCGCTTTTCGTCAACTGCGCGCGCGCCCGGCTTTTACCGGGATCGCCGTTCTTGTCCTTGCGCTGGGACTCGGAGCAACCGCAGCCATCTTCAGCGCGGTGAATGCCGTCCTATTGCGGCCACAGTAATCTTGGCCTGCCTGGCTCCCGCGTTGCGAGCCGCATCCATCGACCCCACCACAGCCTTACGGACCGAGTAGAGAAAACAGTCGCGCGCACCGCGCCAAAGCGATATAATCTCGGGCTATCACGTGGAATAACAAGTCAAGCGAGCAGCTTGACAAGATTCTACGGAACTCTGATCATAGTCAAGGCTCACGTAAATGGACTTCAGCAAAGTCAAAACCTGTAAGATTTATCCATCTATCGGAATCGCTCGGCTCGGCAACAGCCCGGCTGAATTCTTCATCGCGCCCGAACTTCCCGGCGTTACCGTTGAGCCTGAAGGCGGATACAAAGATAGAGCTGGGTTGATCAAGCGACAGGGCGCCCGCTTTCGCGTCTATGCGTTCGATGCAGCGGGACAAGTCTTAGGTGAATGCCGGCTCGACGAACCCGGCGTTGACATCGTGTGGACCGTCAACCTCGCCAACAAAAAAGCCGCCTGGCATGAGTTCCAAGGAGTCGAAGCGGGACTTAATACAGACAGCGGCAAGAAGCCAACGCCATTAAGAAACAAAGGAGCTGCCGACCGCTCACAATTGGAAATATTGCCCCTGCCATGTACCGTTTCCGGAGTTCTCCAACGCGGTCCCAAGTATCAGTTTGATGACGGAATGTACCAGGGGATCAACGTTCCGCTAGGCGAGCTGCAAACAGACACATTCGGCAGGTTGATCGTTCTCGGCGGATTCGGCAAATCCGGACACACCGATAATGCAAAACCAATTACTCACTATGCGAATAACGACGGCTGGTTTGATGACGCCTCCGACGGGTCCGTGAATGCCGAAGTTACTCTCGCTGGAACGAAAGTCCCCGTAAGCGGAGCCTGGGTAATCGTAGCGCCCCCTGATTTCTCCCCGTTCACCGACAACATCGTCACCTTATATGAGGTGATGAAGGAAGCTTCTTCAGGGGCGAAACCGCCCTCCAAGCTGTCCTTTGTTCAGGACGTCTATCCAATTTTTAAACGCCAGAACGGCTATCAATGGGTCAACGAAATGGCGCTTCGCGGGCATGGCCCCGACAAAAACGGGAACTTTCTCGCCGATGATGTGCTGAAACGGCTGAGGGACAACTCGGCCTCGAACCAAGCCTTTCGGCAAAGTATCTTTGCGAGGATTAGAAGTCCAAGAACGAAATCGCAGAGCCAGGCCAATTACAATTTCATGCCCCTCCTATCCGGCGACGAAGGCGATTGTGAGGAAGGAAGGCCGGATACGTGGCTGTATCTTCTCGAAACCCAGTACGCGATTCTCGAGCAATGGGCTCAGGGAAAGTTTCAGGATGACTGGCCTCCGCCGCGCCCCATAACAGATTTCGATTCCATCCCGCTTGCGGATCAACCGGGCGCTCTGAATTTTGCGTCCCTCAGCCGTTGTGTCGGCGGCCCGTTCTTCCCCGGCATCGAAATTACTTACATCGCCAGAGACAAGAAACTCTATTCAGAACCTTTCCGCTTTGACGCTTCCGCCATCAAGCCGGGGGACATTACCAAACGGATGGCGGTGCCCTGGCAGGCGGACTTTTATGAATGCCAGATTCATTGGTGGCCTGGACAGAGGCCGGACTACGTTTTGAATGAAGAAGAGTTCCAGGCCGCCAATTCCCTGTTTCCTTATGATGCGAAGGACACCACGCTGAATGTCGCCCTTCTGAAGCGCCTTAACTGGGACCGGGGCGTTGGGCAACGTCTTCGCTTCGACGATGACGACGAATCGGATGCGCTGCCTGGCGACAACGACATGGTCAGTAAATGGGCTTCGCTCGGCTTTGTGGCCCCCAGGAAGACTGACGCCGGAGAGGTTCTCCTGGTCGAAACCGGACGTTCCAGGTACGACGGACTCAGCGACCGCGAATACTATTACATGATGCTGAATCTGGATTCCTATCCCGATTTCAGACCCAAGGCCAAACAGCTTGCCCAACAGTTCCTCGATGATGCCTGGACACTGATAGAAACGCCCGCCCCGGACGGCGGAGTCGATGATTATCTCCGCTTCTTTCCCTATTCGGAACGCGCTCTTGCGGAGCGGCTCGAAGAGATTTACGCCATCTTACTGCGCGATAAACAGAATGCCGAGCGGCAGGATCCCAAAGATTTCACCAACCCCGAGAATCCGCGCTCGCGAGAAGAAGTTATTGAGCGTATCCGGCAGCTTGCGCCCTTCAATCAGCTCGACGGTGTTTGGTTAAGAAATATCAGCCAGGCCGGTCCCATCGACGAAATCAATTCATTCTTGTTCTCAATTTGGATGGACGAAGCCGGCGACGGCAATCCCGACCAAAATCATGCCAATCTCTATACCAAGCTTTTGGGAAGTCTTGGAATCACGATGCCGCCTGTTAATTCCAGGGAGTATGTCGATAACCCGGACCTCTTGGATTCTGCGTTTACGGCTGCCGTCTTCGAGCTTGTGATCTCGGAATTTACTCGCACATTTTTCCCCGAAATACTAGGCATGACCTTGCAGCTTGAATGGGAAGTGCTAAACCTCTGGCCTGGCATCGTCCGCCAGGAAGCATGGGGAATCGATACTCATTTCTATCGCATGCACGTGGGCATCGACAATGCGTCCAACGGGCATGGCGCCAAAGCCAGGCACGCCGTTGCGATGTACCTTGATCGGGTTCGCCAACAAACGGGAAGTGAGGATGAGGTTCAGAAACAATGGAAGCGCATATGGAACGGATTCGCCGCTTTTGAGACGCTCGGAACGCTGTCGGAAGATCTCCGCGACCTTCTTCTGTCTCGGCGCGACGGCACGCCCGAAAGCGACCTGATCGACTTGGTGAATCGAAAGAGAGCCTACGGCCGGTTAAATCATGGAGACAAGAGGATTCAATCCGAGCTCATAAACGATCTGTTCGAAGATCCCCAGCTTCTGCTCGATAAGCTGAGCAGCGATAAGAACTACATCACTCCGGGAGATCCGGGTAACAGCGGCTTCTTCCAGAAGCTGACTTTCGATGGACCCATGTACAAGGTCTTTACGGATGACGAAATCGAAGTGTGGCGGCGCTGGGTCGTATGGCTTGGAAGCAAACCTCAAGCCCAGCCTCATGCTCCGGCGCCTCAACCTCCCGCTCAGCCGCCCCAGCCATCGGCACAAGGCCCCGCCCAATTGATGGCGGCCCTTATCGCGGCGCTCAAGGATCAGCAACTCGGCGACGCAGCACATCAACGCTTCACTCTCAAAGGCCCCGATCCCACCAATCCCGGTCAGCAGATCACGCAGCCGGTCGCCTGGTGGTTCGACCAGCCAATTCCCAGCTTCATGCAGGCGCTTGCCGATCCCGCCAACGGCTGGGTTACTCCCGGTAACCCTAGTCAGAGCCGCTTTCTAACTCAACTCGTTGACGGTAACAACGCCATGGCGGATGCCTACAATCAGCAGGCTCCCGGTCTCTCGAGAACTTGGAAAGATATTGCCACCGATTGGATTCGGCAGGGATGTCCCATTCCGTCTCCCGCGAAAACCGAGACTTTCGCTCTCGCCCTGGCGCTTCCATTCCCGCCCAAGAGCAAGAAGGCGTTTCGTCTCGGCATCTATGCGAGTCCTTCGGAGCGCGCCAGGCATCCGCGCGGCAAGGTCCTGGGAATGGGAACTGTTCACTGACGCCTCTGTCCCTTTCAATGCAGCAGGCTTTGCTAAATGGTCTGAAGCCCAATTACGATGCAGCGGTGTTCGGGAAAGGACCCGCGGCCTGTATTTTTGCGATCCGTATGGCGCGATGCGGCGGGACTGTGCTTCTCGTCCCGCCACTTACTAAGTCGAGTCCGAAGCCCTGGGGCGAAACTCTTGCGCCTCGGGGCGAATTCCTGTTGGCGCAGCTTGGATTGGTAGACCAGTGTCTGGCCGGCCAGCACGTTACGCAAACCACGCTGTCCTGCTGGCTCACGCCGCGCCTCGACAAAGCGGACTTGGCCTTCGACCCTCACGGTCGCATGTGGCATCTGAACCGGCCGACCTTTGACCATGCGCTTTTAGCTCATGCCGTTCATTCCGGTGCGCACATTCTTGACAGAAACTCGCGTCGCGTATCAGGAATCAGCAGACAGGCCGGCCACTGGCAGATCACTTTGGCATCTTCAAATGGCGAGCACACTATCCAGGTTGAACATCTGGTAGACGCTACTGGACGATCTCATTCCCTCGCCCGCGCGATGGGAGCGACGCGCATCCTTCGAGATCCTTTGATTGCTCTGTTCTGCATCACCGAAGAATTGGGCCCGGATATTTCACCGCTGCTCATCGAGCCTGTCTCTCAAGGCTGGTGGTATTCTCTCGGGCTCCCTCAGGGGCAGTTCCTTGCCGCGTTCATCACCGACCCTAAATTACTAAAGCTCTCAGCCGAAACGAGGCAATCCGTCTGGGACGCAATGCTGGACGATGCGCCATACACGAGAAATCGAATAAGCGCATCCACTAACATGCTCAACGTTGTCAGCGCGGAGTCCGCTCGCCTCGACCAAATGAGCGGAGAGGGCTGGCTTGCAATCGGTGACGCTGCGATGTCGTTCGACCCGCTTTCTTCCCATGGGCTCTGCAGCGCGATCGAACAAGCGATGCATGCGGCGGAAATCTTATTGACTCGCGGAGAGGAAGCCGCACTTTCCGAATTCGAAGCCAAGCGCAAACATCTATTCGGAAAGTACACGGCTCAACGGCGAGCATTTTATAGGAGCGTCCAGCGCTTTTCCGGATATCCGTTTTGGCAAAACCGAATGCTCTGCTAGCTGTCGGCGCTTTCAGCCCCCATGCCCGCTATACTTCCGTTTACGTGCCTACTCAACTTCTCAAGACCAAGAGTATCGACGACCTGGTCGAAGAGACTCACCACGAAAGTAAGCGGCTGAAGCGCTCGCTCGGCCCTTGGAGCTTGATCGCTTTCGGTATCGGCGCCGTAATCGGAGGCGGGATCTTCACTGTCACCGGCACCGCCGCCGCCGGCCAACACATGGCTGTCGCCTCTGTCTTCAACGCTCCGCTGCTCGATCTCATCATGCACGGCGGATCGGCCGCTTCGATAATCGGCCGTCCCGGCGCTGGCCCAGGCCTCACGCTGTCGTTCATCCTGGTTGCCCTCACCTGTGGATTCGCTGCTCTCTGCTACGCCGAGCTCGCCTCCATGATCCCCATCGCGGGCAGCGCCTACACCTACGCATACACCACCATGGGCGAAATCTTCGCCTGGATCATCGGCTGGGATCTCATTCTCGAATACGCCGTCTCGAATATGTCTGTCGCGGTCGGCTTCTCCGCTTACTTCAATGTCATGTGCGATTACCTGTTCGGCGCGCATCTGCCGCACTATCTCTCCGAGCCGGCCATAGTCGAAGGCCATCTCACCGGCAGCTTCTTCAATGTGCCTGCGTTACTCATCGTCATGCTCTTGAGCTGGATCCTCGTGCGCGGCGTCAAAGAAAGCGCCGGCGCCAACAACATCATGGTCGCGATTAAGCTCGGCGCCATTCTCCTGTTCGTATTCGGAGCCGCGCGCGCCGTCACCGCTTCGAATCTCCATCCGTTCCTGCCCAACGGTTTCAACGGCGTCCTCAGCGGCGCAGCCATCGTCTTCTTTACCTTCATCGGCTTCGATTCCGTCTCCACCGCCGCCGAAGAATGCCGCAGTCCGCAGCGCAACATGCCCATCGGCATCATCGGCACCCTCATCGTTTGCGCCATCCTATATACGTCCGTCGCGTTCGTCCTCACCGGTATCGCCAATTGGCGCACCCTCGATAACGCCTCCCCCGTCGCCAATGCCCTCCAGGCCGTCGGCATGAACAAGCTGCGCTTCACTGTCACGGTCGGCGCTCTGCTCGGAATGCTTTCCTCGTTGCTCGTCTATCAATACGGCCAGGCGCGCATCTGGTTCGCTATGTCGCGCGACCGCCTCCTGCCCGATGTCTTCTCAAAAGTTCACAAGAAATTCCGCACGCCCTACGTCAGCACCTGGATCGCCGGGCTCGCCGTCGGCATCCCCGCCGGCATCTGGGATATCGGCACTCTCGCCGACCTCTCCAACATCGGCACGCTCTTCGCCTTCATCGTCGTCTCCTGTGGCGTCATCATTCTGCGCCGCTCTCAACCCGCGCGCCCGCGCTCTTTCAGAGTCCCGTTCTCGCCCGTCACGCCCGTCATCTCCATCGCCTGTTGCTTCGGATTGATGCTCGGCCTGCCGCTCGCCACCTGGGTGCGTTTCGTCGTTTGGTTGTTCATCGGACTCTTCATCTATGTCTTATATAGTCGTAAGCGCAGCCCGCTGAATGCAGCCAATTGAACGCCCTCCCAAGCCCACCTGGCAATACGCCATCCTCGGCGTGTTGTTTGCCTGGGCTCTCATCGCGCAGCTCACCATCGCCGCTTGGGTCGTCTATAGCGAAGCCACTGCGGCGCAGCACGCCGCCGCGCCATTTACTAATCGTTCGCAAACCGTCGAGATTCTGCGCCTCTCCTCCGGCTATGAGCACAGCGGCTTGCAAGTCGGCGACGAGATTCTGGCGCTCAATGGCCAACCCGTCCTTGGCGCCGAGCAACTCGAGAACATCCTCTTCAATGCTCGCCCAGGCGAAACGCTCGCCGTTACCGTGCGCCGCTCCGTCCACGGCCGGCCCGAGACGCGTATCGTCCCGGTCTTCCTGCACATGGGAAGCAAGGATGTAAACTCCTGGATTTTCCTGCTCGGCGTCATCGTCTTGTTCCCTCTGAGCTGCGTTCTTCTCGGCTTCTATATCGCCTTCGCTCGCCCCACTGACCCGCTCGCCTGGATCACGCTCGGAATGCTCGTTTCATTCGGGCAGTTGGTCGGCGTCGGCGGCTATTGGGTCATCTGGTCACCCTGGCGCGAGATTTTCCTCACTTACCACTCCCTGCTTAGTGATCTGTGGCCGGCCTGGATGGTGCTCTTTGCGTTCTATTTCCCCGTTCCGTTCACCTTTATCCGGAGACACCGCTGGCTGAACTGGATCGCCGCCGCTCCCCTGCTCGCGCTCTGCGCCATCGAGGTCTACCTGGCTTGGCAAGAAGGCAATCACATGCGGCAGATTCGCCCGATTGTTGATTTCTTCGATCACTTAGAGAACCCATTCCGCATTCTCTTCACCTGCTATATCTTTGCCTTTTTCGCCCTTTTAGGCGCCAAGAGCGGCACCCTCAAAACTCCCGACACGCGACGCCGCATGCGTGTAATGAGCGTCGGTTGCTCCCTGGCGCTTATTCCTCTCTTTCTCGTCCTGCTCTCCGAAATCCGTATCCTTCCGCCGTTTCCTCAATGGCTTGTGACCGTATGCCTGCTCATGCTCGTCTTCTTCCCCCTGACCATGGCCTACGTCATCGTGGTCCAGCGCGCCATGGACGTCCGCATGGTCATTCGCAGCGGCGTGCGTTACGCGCTTGCCAGCACCGGAGTGAAGATCGCCCGCGTTGTCTTGATCGCGGTGATAATTACCATCTGTGTGAATCTCGCGCTCCGCAGCCATGCCACCTGGGCCGCCATCCTCATTGGCGTCGCCGGCGCGGCCCTCATCGCGGGTTTTCGCCGCCTCACCTTCAAGCTCACGCTGTGGATGGATCGCCGATTCTTCCGCGAAGCCTATAACGCCGAGCTGGTCCTAACCGATCTCAGTAACTCCGTCGCCACCATCCGCGACACTCGCTCTTTGCTCGAAACAGTCGCGCGCCGCATCGCCGATTCCCTTCACGTCTCGCGCATCGCCATGCTGCTTGAACGTGGGAACCTCTATCAACCCGCCTATGCGCTCGGCTACGGCTCGTCTCCCGCCGTCGAACTCAGGCGCGACACAACCACCGTGCGTTTCCTCAAACAGTCGCGCTCCCCCGCCAGGATCTACTTCGACGATCCTCAATCCTGGGTTTACGGAGCGCCGGACGAAGAGCAAACCGCGCTCCAGCAACTCGGCGCCCAAGTTCTCCTTCCCGTCTCCTTGAACACCCGCTTGCTCGGCGTCATCAGCCTCGGGCCGAAAAGATCCGAGGCGCCTTACTCGCAAGCCGACCTGCAACTTCTAAGCGCGGTCGCGTCTCAAACCGGCTTGGCTCTTGAGAACGCAGAGCTCACCGAGAGCATCCGCCGCGAGGTCGCCCAGCGCGAGCGTCTCAACCGCGAGCTCGAAATCGCCCGCGAAGTCCAGCAGCGCCTTTTTCCGCAAAAGCTCCCCGAAGTGCGCGGACTCGAATTCGCCGGCTACTGTCGGCCTGCGCTCGGCGTCGGCGGCGACTACTACGATTTCGTGCATCTCGACGACGGCTGCCTCGGCATCGCAATTGGAGATGTATCGGGGAAGGGAATCGCGGCCGCCCTCATGATGGCGAGTCTGCAAGCCTCGCTGCGCGGCCAGACCATCAATCCGTGTTCCACTCTTTCGGAGATGATCCAGCACATCAATCGCTTGGTCTACGAAGCCTCGGCGGAAAACCGCTATGCGACCTTCTTCTATGCGCAATACGACCCCGCCACGCGCATCCTGCGCTACGTCAACGCCGGCCACAACCCGCCCATCCTATGCCGCAACGGTGCTTCTGGCGAGATCCTTCGGCTCGAAGAAGGCGGCATGGTCCTCGGCCTGTTTCCCGAGTTCGCCTACCGTGAGACTCAGGTCCCGCTTCAGCCCGGCGACGTTGTGGTGGCCTTCACCGACGGCATCAGCGAAGCCATGAACAACTCCGACGAGGAGTTTGACGAGGAGCGCCTCATTCACTCCATCCTCACCTGCGATTCCCGCTCCGCCGCCGACATGATCACCTCCATCCTCAAGCGCGTCGACGGCTTCACCGCTGGCGCACCCCAACACGACGACATGACGCTGGTCGTTGTGCGCGTGCAGTAATTCGTTATCGGCCCTCCCCGATCTCCTGAAGAAATTTCGCGTAAAGTCGCTCGCCAATCCAGAAGCCCGCGATTCGAATCATGTCATCCAACACAGACTTGCACTCCTGCAAGAGCTCCCGCTGTTTCGCTTCGGCAAGCACGCCCAGCAGTCCCAGTGGGCGAAGGTTAAATTCCGAAGCAACTCTTCGCGCCCGGCGCTCATCGATAAGAATTCGATCTGCGTGCAATTCGAGCGCAATAGCAATTGCTTCTGCCTCTCCTGGATCCAGGCGGAGACTCAACTCGTTGATCAGCGCTCTATTCGTCGGCTCCTTCAATACCAACCATTCTTGGCCGCGATAGTCAACGCCGTTTCGCTGCAGCTCGGCTCCGACCTCCGGCGGAATGAAAAGCTCTCTATATAACTGCCGTAGCAAATCCAGACGGTTGACGGCCCAAAGGTTAAGGATGGGAGAAGTATCTGAAACGACGATCAATGTGCAGGGGTTCGCCGAAGGGTTTGAAGATCGTCGCTCAGTTCCTCAGCGCCGTAGTGGATGGGGACGCGACGCGAAGCCAATATCTTTTGGAATTCAAGCTGCGTCTGGTGAGCGACCTTGGCGGCCTGCGCCAACGTGAGCCTCTCGACCTGAAAAAGCGCCACAGCGAGCTCCCGTCTTATCTCGGCCTCGGTCAGGCCAGTGGAAGTCAAGATCTCATCCGGTATTGTGATCGACACCGCTGCCTCTCTCTCAAAGCTTATCTCCTTAGTTCTTGAAGCGGCCACTATTCCCCAAGAGCCGATCGACTGCTTCCTCGACCACCTGTTCGGCGTTCCTGCCCGTGCGGAGCGCAAGTCGCTGAAGCTGCTCTTCCTTCTCGGGTCCGAAATGTACTTCCATGCCCGCCAGTGTAGCCCAAAACGTCTTGACAAAGCTCTCTACACCGAACATACTAGAAAACACTATCCAAGTTGCTAGGGACCTGCGGCGCTGCTTAGCAGATGAATCGCAAGAGTTCTTTTGAACTCTGCGCGTCTGGTAAGTTCAGCCGCACATGCCTGATGTTATTTTTGCGTGGCTTTACAAACGGGGAGGGGAACCTATGTTTGCTCGGTCGTATAAGTCATTGGGGGTCGTGTGCCTGACTCTGTTCTCGTGTGCAACTCTGCTCGCTCAGGTCACCGCTGACGCCAATCTGACCGGCGTTGTTCAGGACAGCAGCGGCGCTATTATCGCCGGCGCTGACGTGAAGCTCGAAAGCGTTGAAACAGGCGCCGTCCGTGAGACTCATACCACCGGCCAAGGCGAATACCGGTTCGATCTTCTGGCGCCGGGAACCTATAACCTCACCGTCTCGGTGACCGGTTTCCAGACCAAAGTATTCAAGAACGTCACTCTCGCCGTTGGCCAGACCGTTACCAACAACGCAACTCTTCAGGTCGGCCAGTCAACTCAAACTGTTACTGTCGAAGCCACGCCCCCGCTTCTCAACGCCGAAAAAACCGACGTCAGCACCACCATCACCCCGAGCGAAGTAGAGGATTTGCCGCTCGTCGGCCGCGATTTCGCCAATCTCGCATATCTCGCGCCCGGTGTGAAATTAACTGACTCCTACGACCCCACTAAGAACCGCTACGCCATCCTTTCCGTCAATGGCAACAACGGACGCGACGTTAATGTGACCGTGAACGGAGTCGACAACAAGGACAACACCGTTGGCGGCCCTGTGATGCAATTTCCCCTGGAGGCCATCGAGGAGTTCCACATCAGCACTCAGCGGTTTTCCGCCGAAAACGGCCGTTCGCAGGGCGCTGCCATTAATGTGATTACTAAGTCGGGTACCAACGACTACCACGGCTCGCTATTCGGCTACTTCCGCAACGACGCGCTGGATACCGCTGAGAAGGTTCCCAACGGCACCGGCGGCTATACTCTCGAAAGTCCGCCCTACAGCCGCCAATGGTTCGGCGGCTCTGTTGGCGGTCCCATAAAGAAGGACAAGCTTTTCGTCTTCTTTGCCTACGAGCGGGAACGCGAAAACCAGTCCCTGGCCGAGAGCGGAACGTCTTACAACGAACTCGTGCTGGCCAAAAACGCCGGTCTTGCAGCCGAGCCGGCCGCCATCATTCCCACCCCGTTCTTTGAAACCCGCTACACGGGCCGCATGGACTACACCATCAACGACAAAAACACCGCCTACGTTAGCTATAGCTCGCAGTCCAACAACAGTTTGAACGATCAATCCAATGGCACCGGCGATCTGACCAATGGCAACTTCACCAAAAACAATTTACTGCTCGCCAACTTCACCCTGAACTCCATTCTTTCCAGCACAACGGTTAATCAATTTACTGTCGGATATCAATATTGGAATAACTTGATTGCCAGTAACATCAGCGCGCCGCTAGTTACTTTCCCGGATGCATCCTTCGGAACCAACACCAACGTGCCCCAGCAATCCTTTCAGAAAAAATGGCAATTCAAGGATGACGTTTCCAAGACCATCGGCAAACACCAGTTGAACTGGGGCGTGGATTACATCTGGAACCCCGTGGAAGGCGGCTTCTTCGAGTTCAGCTCTACCTTGGAAGTCGATTTCTCAGTTGATCCGAGCACCATTCTTGGCAACCCCGCACTCTATCCACAAGGCTTTTCCACTCCCGGCCTCGTCACCAGCATGTCGGAAGCCAATGGCGACCCTTACTTCGAGGTGGCCACGAAACAGCTCGGATTATACGTCCAGGACGATTGGAAAGTAACTCCTCGGCTGACGGTAAATCTCGGCCTGCGTTGGGACAAAGACTTCAACCTGATCGGTGGCTCCGATGTCAAGAATAGCCGCACGTACCAGGAACTGGTTGCCCTCGACAATCCCATATCCAATCCCTACGTCAGCAGGCTTCCGCATGACGATAACAAAGATTTCAGCCCCCGCGTTGGATTCGCCTATGACCTTACCGGCGCCGGCAAGCATGTTATCCGCGGCGGCTACGGCCTTTACTTCGGAAACGTCTTTCAGAACATTCCCTTGTTCATGGAACAGATGGCTAATCCGACCGTGTTTCAGACCGCCATCAGTCTTTCCGCTCCTACCGACATCGTTACCGGAACCGGCATCCCGCTCGGAAGTTGGCGCTACGGTGTCGATCCATATCCCGTTCTTCCACCGCCTTCCACGCAGCTTGCGCCCGGCAGCGTCGGCCGCTTGATCGATCCCGATTACCGCAACCCTGTCTCCGAAGAGTTCAACATCGGCTATAGCTGGGCGCCAAACCCCGCATCTGTAGTCGAGGTCGAATATACTCACGTGCTCGGTTTGCACGAAAACGAAACTATCAACATCGATCAAAAAGTTCCCGTCGCCGGAGCCTGCTGTTTCCGTCCGCTCGACCCTGCCTTTGCCGCTTCCACTGAGCCGGAGTTAGCGAGCGTCCGCGACGAGCAGTCCATCGGCCGCTCTCAATACAACGGTACGAACTTCAGCTACCGCCGGCGCATGAGCGATCACTTTTCGTTGATCGCAAACTATACTCTCGCTTGGGCCGACGGCTTCGATTCGGGACAGCCCTCTTTCCGGCAGTATCCGCGCCTTTCGACTAATACCTTCGCGCCTTACGAATGGGGACCTACCCCCAACGACGAGCGTCATCACGTTACGTTGAGCAGCATCGTGAATCTCCCCTGGGGTTTGGAGCTTGCGCCCATCCTGCAGTTCGGTTCGCCGCGTCCGTGGATCAGCCCGGGCCAAACTCCCGGCGTCACGAATTCATCCAATACATTGAATACCGGTGGCGGCACCGCCAACGCCGTAGTCGTCCCGAGCGACGACATCACCAATTACCTCGCCTTCTCCGGCAACAACACGGCAGCACAGAATTGTTTTTATGGCTTGAACGGCTACGCACCGGGCTCGTGCACCATCGCCAAGTATGATCCGGTCCGTGGCGACGCGTTCTTCCAACTCGACCTGCGGCTCTCCAAAACCATCCGTTTCGGTGAGCGGTTGAGGGTGGAGCTGATCGGCCAGGCGTTCAATCTGACCAACCGGGCGAACTACGGAAACGATTTCAACAACGACATCGCCGATCCGACCACCTTCGGGCACCCAGCCGGCTTCATCGCCCCCGCGAGTACCGTCATCCCGCGCTCCCTCTGGGGCGAGTTCGGCGTCCGCTTCTCGTTTTAGTCTGCGCTCGAAGTAAGGTACTCGGTATCTACCCCTGTCACCCCGGGCCGGCCAATAATATTGCAGTTCCGCCGCCGCCGTGCGAAATTCAAGGTATGGATCCCGAGACGGTGAAAGCGATGCTGTTGACTCACGCACCAGAGTTGAAAAACGACGGCATCGCGAAGCTCTTCATTTTCGGCTCCGTCGCCCGGCGCGAAGCAACCGAGGGATCTGACATCGATCTCCTGACCGATTTCGATTCAGACAAGCGTCTCACCGCGTTCGATAAAGCCGGCCTTGAGGTGCGTATTTCTGAGATCCTGCAGACTCGTGTCGAGCTATGCGATCGTCGTTTTCTGCGGGACGACGTGCGCAGTCGAGCCGAGCGCGAGGCAGTTGTTGTCTTTTAGACATCCCGCGCACTCGCTCCGCGACATTCTCGATGCGATCATTCTGATCGAGCGCTTCACCACTGGCATGGACTTCCGCCGCTTCCGCGAAGACCCAAAAACCGTTGCCGCCGTCGAACGAAAGCTCCTGGTTATCAGTGAAGCAGCGATTCGGCTAGGCGAACAAGCCGCGGTTCTCTGTCCTGACCAACCCTGGCACAAAATACGCGGAACGGGCAACTGGATCAGGCATCAATACGAGCGCATAGATCTTCAGAGCGTCTGGGGAACGGTACAGGAAGATCTGCCGTCGCTTCGGGCCTCCGTCGCGGCCGCGCTTCTCAGACTCGGCGCTGACGACACCGACGCAAACCAGCGCCGCCTATAGGCGAGGCAACAATTGCTACCCCCAACAGTAGTGATTCTCGGCGCGCGAGGCAAAATCTCCCGAAGCAATCCCCTCCGAACATAACTGCCAAATCTCAACCGAGCCTTCGATCAGGTTCTGACCGAGGTCGAATGCCTAAAGAAGCTGGGCTTCTTCCGCGGCGACGTTCCAACCGCATCCCCAGAACTTGTATAATTGCGGATCGAAACAATGGACGCCGAGAAACCTGCTGTTGCGTGTTATCAGGCATGTTCAGTCGCGGAATTTCTGTCGAAAGTGGCTCTATTCGGAAAGGATTGGCTCTCCTACTGGAACGAGAAGCCGAAACGTGAAGATGAGCAGGATATTGCTACCGCCTGGGTGCCGTGGTTCCGTGGCGAAACGGATGCGGAATCGCCGACGATTTTGCAGCCAAGGCTCTATCGGGTGGATCGTCGGTACACGAACCGCACCTTGCTCAGACACGAGCAAGAGCTTCGGGCCGATTTCCGGCGAAGAGGCGCTCAGCTGCTCACCGATATTCAGCGACCACGCGACCACTGGGAGTGGTACTTCCTGATGCAACACTAGACCCGTTCGCGCTGGCCGATCTGATGTCGAGCGATGACTGCCATCTTGTTTGCGTTCGAATCAAGTCTGACGCGATCCCAGACGTCAACCAAGAGTTGAGGATCTGCGGCATCACCGAGGCAACGATATTTCCAGATCTGGAAGGCCTTGGCAGGGAGTTGTCAGAGTGGTTTCGTTACAGTCTTACCACGATTACATGAGATTCTAAATAGCCTCAACGCAGATCAGCACCCGAACCAAGCGGGACTAATTTGCCTGGTCCTTCAGCCACTTAGAGCGAACCTACCGCCTGTCGGAAGGAGCCGGACATTGGGCTGAGGATACGGCCACATCTAACCGATAGCGCAAATTGGCTTCACTCCGTAATAACCGCCAGTTGCCATCTAGGAAAACGCTCCACCACACTCCACCCATTTCGTTCGGCAAAATGCGCCGTCTCTTCGCCCACCGCGCACAACGGTCACCAAGTGGCCTGTGCGCTTCAAGCTCGCCTCAATTTGGCTTCGTCTCGCAAAATAACCACTCCCACACCCGATAACCGCCCCGCCACCCGAGTTATCATGCAATTTCAAGCGTCTTCGCGCGCTCGCGCGGCCATGCCTACCACCGTCGAAACCGCTCTCACCGTCGAAACTCAAGTCGCCACGTTCACCTCGCTCGCGCTCGATTGCGGCGTCACCCTGCTGGACGTCGACATTGCATACGAAACCTACGGCGCTCTGAACGCAGATCGCACCAACGCCATTCTCGTCCTGCATGCCTTCTCGGGCGACGCCCACGCCGCCGGCATCAGCCGCGATTTCGGCCAGCCCGGCTGGTGGTCCTCTATGATCGGCTCCGGCCTCGCCTTCGATACCGATCGCTACTTCGTCATCTCCTCCAACGTCCTGGGCGGTTGCCGCGGCACCACTGGTCCCGGCTCTCTCGACCCCACCACCGGCGAGCGTTACGCCATGCGCTTTCCGGTCATCACCATCGGCGACATGGTTCGCCTCCAGAAAATGCTCATTGAGCACCTCGGCATTGAGCGCCTGCTCGCCGTCGCGGGCGGCTCCATGGGCGGCATGCAAGCTCTCGAATGGAGCGTCGCTTATCCCGATTCCGTCGTCGCCGCCATCCCCATCGCAGCCACCTCCCGTCACAGCGCGCAGCAAATCGCGTTTAACGAAGTCGGCCGTCAGGCTATCGTGGCCGACCCCGATTGGAACCAAGGCAATTACTACGACTCGAAACCCCCGGCGCGTGGTCTCGCCGTCGCTCGCATGGTCGGTCACATCACCTATATGAGCGATGCCTCCATGCGCGAAAAGTTCGGCCGCCGTCTACGCGACCGCGACGCATTCGGCTTCGATTTCTCTGCCGATTTCGAAGTCGAAAGCTATCTCCGTTATCGCGGCAGCCAATTCGTTAATCGCTTTGACGCTAACTCGTACCTCTACATCACGAAAGCGATGGACTATTTCGATCTCGCGGCCAATCGCGGCTCGCTCGCCTCCGCGTTCGAGCGCACGCGCGCGCGATTCCTCGTCCTGAGCTTTACCTCCGACTGGCTCTATCCCACTTACCAATCGCTCGAAACCCTCACCGCCCTGCGTAGTCGCAACATCGACGCGGCCTTCTGTGAGCTGACCTCGACTTACGGCCACGACGCATTCCTTCTCGAAGCCAAGGAACAGACCGACATGATTGTTGGGTTTCTCAATAGCGCAAAGGGCGCGGATGCGCGCCACGAATCAAGGAAGAAACCAGATGGCTCTTCGTGTGGCGCGCCCGATACCGCGACCGTTTCGCGCGAGTTCCCCAAGAGCGTCTACCGCGACACACAAGCTGCCAAGCCGCGCCCGGCAGCAAGTCAGCTTCCAAAGAGCGCACCCGCCGACGCAGTCCTCCACCGCTTTGATTACGCCATGATCGCCGAAATCATCGAGCCCGGTTCGCGAGTTCTGGATCTCGGCTGTGGCGATGGGCAGCTACTCGCCTGGCTCGGCGAACGTAAGCATGTCGATGCGCGAGGCGTCGAAATCGATCCGCAGAAAGTACGCCGCGCCATCGCTCGCGGCGTGTCGGTTTATCAAAGCGACATTGAACAGGGTCTCGCCGATTATCCGGACGCCGCCTTCGATTTCGTGATCCTTAGCCAAACGCTGCAGGAGATGCGCTATCCCATGCGCGTGTTGCGCGAGATGCTCCGCGTTGGCCGGCACGCCATCGTGACGTTTCCCAACTTCGGTCATTGGACCACGCGAGCCTCCCATCTGTTGAGCGGCCGGTCGCCCAACACCAAGCTCTTTCCGTATCCTTGGCACGATTCGCCAAACCTGCATTTCCTTACCATTCACGACTTCGTTCAGCTCTGTCGCGAACAGAACTGGACCATCGAACGCCAGATCTTTGTTCGAGGCAATCGGGAAGCCCGCGTGCTGCCAAACTTATTCGCTGAAGTCGCCGTGTTTTTGATCCGCTCAGATAGCGAAAAACTAGAACGCAATCTTTAGGCCCAGCGCGTATTTAGACGGCTTTCTCTCAGGCAGGTTTACTCTCAACCCCGCCGCATCTTGTTTCCACTCGACCCGGCCGGCCCCGAGCAGCTCGACATTTTGAACCTTCCGAGCACTGCCTTCGCCCTCCGTCGCGAGCGAACGCACAACGGCGTCCCGGTCGGGTACGCCCATTACGAACGCATACAACACGTCTCGTTTCGTCGTGAACCGAACATCTTCAGAGGTCAGTTCCTTGCGTTTGCTTTCATTGAATTTCGCGTCATCGCTTGGAGCGGCAGTGGCGGCTGGTCCTTCGCCGAATATCTTCCAGGGCCGCGTGCCGTAGATGCCGTCGCTATTGACGGACATCCACTCTGTAATCTCCGACAGGATGTTTAATTCTGTCTCATTCAACCGCCCGCTATTCGGCAGCGGGAAATTCAATAGTAAGTTGCCATTTCTACTTACTACATCCACCAACATATCGACCACCGTCTTCGGAGATTTATAGCTATCGTCGCGCCTATAATGCCAATCCCCAACCGAAGTATCCGTCTGCCACGGTTGTGGCCAGATCTTATCGACAATTCCACGCTCCACATCCAGCACGCACGTGCCTGTCGCGCAATCCTCCGGGCGCTTGCTGTTATATACGGCCGTTACTCGCCCGCCGTTCCGCGCCGCGCTCGAGTTATAAAGATGCGCCACGATATTCAATCCATAAGCCTCAAACGGCAGCGGCCCGTCTGTGTACAGCAGGTCCGGCTGGTTTTGATCGATCAGATCCTTGATACGCAGATACCAGTGCTGTTTCCAGCTCTCCGGAATGCCGTCCGCGTTCCACGGCAAGTCCCAATAGACCGTTTGGTCATCTGTATACAGGTCCCAATTTGCTCGATTCACTCCGTCATAGAGCACGCCCGCAAGCGGTCCCGTCTTATCGCTGCCGTGGCTCGTCGAAAACCATTTGTATGTAATCCACAGGTGCTCGCTCATGCCGAACTTCAGCCCGTGGTTCAGCGCCGCCTGGCGGAACATTCCGGCGATGTTCTTCTTCGGGCCCATTTTGACCGCGTTCCACCGGGTGTGCTTTGAATTCCAAAGATCGAAATTGTCGTGGTGCACGCCCATGCTGACAAAATACTTCGCCCCCGCCTTCTTATACAAGCCCACCAGATACTCCGCGTCGAACTCGCTCGCCTTCCAGGTAGGAATAATGTCTTTGAAACCGAACTTAGAAGGATGCCCGTAGTGCTGCACATGATACTCGTACTGGCGGCTGCCCTGCATATACATGTTGCGCGCGTACCAGTCGCCGGCCTCTGGCGCCGATTGAGGTCCCCAATGCGCCCAGATGCCGAACTTTGCGTCTCGAAACCATTCCGGTGGCTCGTAACCCTTGAGCGATTCGCGTGTACCCTCGAACGGGCCCGCTGCAATGTTGAATGGCATCTGCGGCGATCCTGCTTGTTTTCCGGCAGCTCCCGCGGCAGCCCCCGCCAGTAGTCCCATCGCTGTTCGTCGTGTCATGTTCATGGAAGTCAACCTCTGCCATTACACAATAAGGGCATGGACCGTTCCACTCGCACCGAAACCGACAGCATGGGCGCCATCGAGGTTCCCGCCGACCGGTATTGGGGCGCACAAACCCAACGCTCGCTGATCCACTTCGACATCGGCGAAGACAAGATGCCGCCCGAGCTGATCCGCGCCTTCGGTGTGCTCAAGAAGGCTGCGGCCCTAGTCAATCGCCACCTCGGCAAGCTCGACCCCGAGAAGACCCGCCTCATCGTGCAAGCCGCCGACGAGGTGATCGAGGGCCAGCTCAACGGCCACTTTCCCCTTCGCATCTGGCAAACCGGCAGCGGTACCCAGACCAATATGAATGCCAATGAAGTTATCTCTAACCGCGCCATTCAGCTCGCAGGCGGTGATATGGGCAGCAAGAAGCCCGTTCATCCCAACGATCATGTCAACATGTCGCAATCTTCGAACGACACCTTTCCCACCGCCATGCACATCGCCGCCGCGGAGCGAATCGAGCGCAATCTTATTCCCGCTGTCCAGGAGCTCCGCGACGCGCTCGACGAGAAAGCCCATGCCTTCAGCGGCATTGTCAAGATCGGCCGCACGCACTTGCAGGACGCGACTCCGCTCACCCTGGGCCAGGAGATGTCTGGTTGGGTCTCGCTGCTCGACCGCGACATCGAGCGCCTCCGTTATTCGCTCGCAGGCCTCTACGACCTTGCCATCGGCGGTACGGCGGTCGGTACCGGCCTGAATGCGCATCCGGAGTTCGCACAGCGAACCGCGGCGAAGATCGCCGAAATCGCCGGCCTTCCGTTCCGCTCCCATCCGAACAAGTTTGCCGCGCTTTCGGCACACGACGAGCTGGTTGCCGCAAGCGGGGCCTTGAAAACACTCGCTGCCTCCCTTATGAAGATTGCGAATGACATCCGCTGGCTGGCGTCGGGTCCACGCTGCGGTCTCGGTGAGCTCATTCTCCCGGAGAATGAGCCCGGCTCCTCCATCATGCCCGGAAAAGTCAATCCGACCCAGTGCGAAGCCATGACCATGGTCGCCGTGCAGGTCATGGGCAATGACGCCGCTATTGGATTCGCCGGTTCCCAGGGCAATTTCGAGCTCAACGTCTTCAAGCCCGTCATCATTTACAACTTCCTTCACTCCGTCCGGCTGCTGTCCGACGCCTGCCGTAGCTTCACCGAACACTGCGCCAGAGGCATCGAAGTCAACCAAACTAAAATCGACGAGTATGTCCGGAATTCACTGATGTTAGTCACGGCGCTGAGCCCGATAGTGGGTTACGACAAGGCCGCCAAGATCGCACATACCGCGCATCATGATGGTTCGAATCTGCGCGAAGCCGCCCTGAAACTTGGTTTCCTCACAGCCGAGCAATTCGACGCCCACGTCAAAGCCGAAGAGATGACGCACCCTCATTAAGTAACTCTGCCCCTGAGACTTTCGCTGCTTTCGGCGCACCATCAAATCGGGTATCCATCCGGGAAGATGGCGATGCCCGACAGGACGGCAAGACATGGACACGTGCCAGGAAACAACACGCCGTGAGTACGTTGTCGTAAACATCAATCGCGGTTCAACCGTTGCCCAGCGGGTCTGCGTGGCAGGCAGCAGCTCCACGCGCCGTAAAGGGCTACTTGGAATCGAGCGCCTTCCCAGCGGCGCAGGGCTATGGATCGCCCCTTGCGAAGCCATTCACACCTTCGGCATGAAAATGCCGATCGACGCGATCTTCCTCGACCACCATTTCCAGGTACGAAAATTGCGGCCAAATCTGCCGCCCTGGCGTATCTCGCTCTGTCTCTCCGCAGCCTCGGTTCTCGAACTGGGAGCAGGAACCGCCGCTCGCACCGGCACCGTGATTGGCGATCGCTTGCGCTTTGAAGTGTCAGACGAATCTGAAGTCCTATTACCTTCCGGCCGATGAGTGTAACAGCGATATGCCTGTGTCCTTGAAGGTCATCCTGATTTGCACCGTGCTCGCGGCGGGCATTTTCGACCTTCGGTACCGGCGTATTCCGAACTGGCTGAACCTGAGCGCTATCGCCTTGGGCTTGGGGATGAATATTCTCCTGTTCGAAGTTCACGGATTAGTCCTGGCTCTGCTCGGCCTTGGGTGTTCGTTACTCATCTATATACCTCTCTATCTGGTGCGCGGCATGGGCGCCGGTGACGTGAAACTGATGGCCGCAGTCGGCGCCATCGTCGGACCCATGAACTGGTTATGGATCTTTCTCTTTACCGCGGTCCTCGGCGGAGTCGTGTCGCTTATATATGTTGTGTTCCGGAGGCGTCTGCATCAGACGCTCCTGAATCTGGCGTTGATCGTTACCGAGCTGGCATGTGTCCGGCTGCCGGCCGCCCGCGAAGCGCGCCTCGATATCCATCATGGCGACGCGCTCCGGGTTCCTCATGGGGCCGTGATCGCCTTGGGTGCGATGTCTTTTCTTGTCCTCGGCTCCAAGGTCTTAACATCCCTAATCTGATGCTTTTAGACGCAATCTTTGGGGAGCCCTTTCCGTTTGGGGAAATGCACCCTAATGGAATTTGGCCATACAACCGATTAGAAGCGTAGACAGTACTTAGTAACAAGTGGAATATATGCAGGCAGCGGCAGCGCAGACGTGGGAGCCCACCTACACCGTGAACACGCGGTGGGCTATACGACTGTTCCCGTCTCTTACAGATTTCGCTTTCATTCTGCCGGTATTCCTGCTCTTCAAGTTTCTTTCGGGAACCAAACGACTGCTTACCGATGGCGACACGGGCTGGCACATCCGCACAGGCGAATGGATCTTGCAGCATGGCGCCGTTCCGAAGACCGATTTATTCTCATTTACCAAGCCGCATGATGCCTGGTTTGCTTGGGAGTGGGGCTGGGACGTGTTGTTTGCCATCATCCATCGGTACTGGGGCCTCGCCGGGGTGGCTTTCGTGAACGCCTGCCTGTTGTGTTGCATATCGGCATTGCTGTTCCATTTGATCCGGCGCTGCTGCGGTAACGATATTCTCAGCTTGCTGTTCACCCTTATCGCGGTGTGCGGTTCAACCATTCATTGGCTGGCGCGTCCCCACCTTCTTTCCTGGATTTTCGTTCTCCTTGTCCTGCACGTGTTCGTGTCGGCGGAGCGGGGAAGAGTAAAGCTGCTCTGGTGGCTGCCTTTTCTTACCGTACTGTGGACGAATCTGCATGGCGGGTTTTTTCTGGCTATTGTCATGGTGCTGACCGCTGCGGCCGGCGCCGCTTGCAGCGGGTTTGCCCTGCGGCACTCCTGGTCTTCGGCCTATACGAAAGCGAAACCATATCTGCTTTGTGCAGCCGGCTGTACCTTGGCAACGTTCATTAATCCGTATGGGTGGCGCTTGCACCAGCACATCTTTTTTTATCTGCAGGATGCCAAGTTGCTTGACCACATCTCGGAGTTTCAGTCGGTGAGCTTCCATCATGGAGGAGCCCTGTTCTTCGAATTCATGCTCCTACTGGGCGTTGGGTCGGCGTGGTGGTGCTTTGGGCGAGGGAAGTTTACCCCGGCGCTGTTGATCGTCCTATTCGCACATTTGGCGCTGCTGTACGGACGGAACATACCACTTTTCCTGCTGGCCGCCAGCCCGTGGGTAGCTTGTACCGCGCGAAGCGTGCTCAATCGGGTGAGGTGGGCCCCCTGCTTTGGTCGTGTGACCACTGCGGCCGCCGATATTTGTCAAGACCTTCGCGCGTTCGAGCGTATAGGGCGATGGCATCTTGCCTCAGTTCTGTCGATTCTGGTGGTCGCCGCACTGTTTACCTCCGGCAGGCCGGGTTTCGAAGCGCAATTCGATCCGAAGGAGTTCCCCATCGAGGCTGTCCCCTCGCTCGCCGCTGTGTCGAAGTCGCGGATCTTCACTTACGACCAATGGAGCGATTACATGATCTATCGCTTCTATCCCGATACCAAAGTCTTCATGGATGGGAGAAGCGATTTCTACGGATCGGATTTTGTCGATATTTACCTCGGAATAGTGAATGCCGGCTACAACTGGGAATCGGATCTGAAGCGGTTTGCGGTAGACACCGTGGTCCTGAAGCCCGACGCGCCGCTTGCGACAGTGTTGAAACAATCGCCGAGATGGAAATTGCTGTTCGACAACGGTACTGCGATCGTTTTCGCAGCTTGCGCTGAGCCGGCGATCGGCCATCCGGCCCCGGCTGGTCAGCCACGACTTTCACCCGTTTCTCACGACGGAGGGAATGAGTCCGAGGTCCTCACGAAACCCCGGCGAGGCTCTAACTCAAAATTCATAAATTACGAAAGGAGAAGCTTATGAGCACTTCAGTTCTCAACGCATTCTGGCGGGAGGAGGACGGGCAAGATCTGGTTGAATATTCGCTGCTGCTCGCCTTCATCGCGCTCGCTGCCGTGACGGTGCTGACCAGCACTAGCGGCAGTCTCAATAAGTTGTGGGACACGATCAGCAACACTCTGTCCAGCGCTGCTACTTCCGCTTCTTAACAGGGAGCGAAATGCGTCATCGGGAGCCGTGCCTGCACTCCGCGCGCGCACGGCTCGCCACGCGATCTTAGTAATTCGTAAGTGACCGGTTGAGCACGGCCTAATGGTTAAAAGCCGGGCTTGGCTCTTCCAGAAAGTTTAGCTAAAGGATAATGAACCGCCGTTTAATTTCTGTTTTTGCGTTCGCATTGCTGGTTGCCGGGCTCACCAGTTTCCTGGTGTACCGGCTCATCATCCTGCATGTGCAAGCACCAGGGCGTCAAGTACCGAAAAACAAGCTGGTCGTTGCGGCACACGAACTGCAAGTAGGCGCGCTCATTCACGATTACGACCTCCAACAGGTCCCTTGGGGCGCTCCCATTCCCGAGCAGGCGGTCAAATCCATACCGGATGCAGTTGGCCGTGGGGTGGTCGCCACCATCTATCAAAATGAACCCATTCTTGAGCGCAGGCTCGCCCCTAAAGGCGCGGGCGCGGGATTGGCGGCTACCATCCCGGTCGGTAAGCGGGCAGTTGCGTTGCGGGTGAATGAGGTGGTCGGACTTGCCGGCTTTGTATTGCCAGGAATGCGGGTAGATGTATTGGTGGCTGGTACCGCGCCGGGAACCGATTCAAACTCTACGGGAACTCTCTGCCGGACTGTTTTGCAAGACATTGAGGTCTTGTCTGCGGGACAAAAAATCGAGAAAAGCACGGACGGCAAGCCCGAATCGGCGCAAGTTGTCAACCTGCTGGTTACGCCCGATCAGGCCGAGATTTTGAATCTCGCTAGCAGTGAAACCAAGGTTCAGCTTGTCCTGCGGAACCCGCTCGACAACCGGGAGGAGCCCACTCACGGCACATCCATCGCCAGTCTGTTCGGACAATCGGGTAAGCCCGTGCCCGTTGCATTTAGGCCACCCATGCCGCGCCCGGTGATCGCGCCGCCAGTTCATGCTGACCCGCCGGTCACAACCATTGAGGTCTTTAGCGGCACCAAGAAGAGCGAACAGGTTTTCGAAGTGCCGCAGGGGAAGAACTAAGTGAAACTCCTTATCAGCTTACTCCTCGCCACTGCGCTGCTCGCCGAGGGGCCTAACTCCGGTGCCGGCGGCCATCCCTCGGACAGCACCAATAATCCAGCGGCGCCAGGTTCTGGAAAAACGACAGCCGCAGCTATTGCTACTCCGAAGCTAGTTTCGGAACTCACGGTTACGGTGAATCAGTCTCTGATCCTTGATCAGCCGGCCGGTATTCGCCGCATTTCGATCGCCAGCGGCGACATCGCCGAGGCCGCCGCCGCCAGTCCCCGAGAGATCCTCGTGAATGGCAAAGCGCCTGGCGACACCACGCTCCTGGTTTGGGACGCCAAAGGGGACCGGCAGGCCTATCAGGTTCATGTCCTCGCGAACTCTTCGAAGGTGGATGCCGTGGTCCATGAGTTGACCAGAGAAGTCGGTCCGGATGTTTCGCTTTCCGTCGGCGATGGAACGGTATTCTTGAGCGGCACCGTAAAAGACTCGACCGCCGCCGATCGAGCTGCCGCCATAGCCGCCACGCTGGGTAAAGTCGTTAATCTGCTGCGAGTGACCGTTCCACCCGGTGACCCGCAGATCCTGCTGAAGGTTCGCTTCGCGGATGTAGATCGTACGGCGGCTCTGCAGTTAGGCTTCAATCTCTACACCATGGATCCGTACAAGGGGCTCGGCACCTCGACCACCGGGCAATTCGGAACGGTTCCCATCTGGAATTACTCTCAACAGGGCAGCCAGCACTCCGTCGCATTCACGCTCTCGAATCTGTTGAACCTCTCCTATTTCAACCCCGAAATCGACATGGGAGCCATTCTCCAGGATTTGCAAGCCAGGAATGTCTTACAGATTCTTGCTGAGCCCAATCTGTTGACTCTAAGCGGCCATCCCGCCAGCTTTCTGGCTGGAGGCGAGTTCCCGTTTCCTACCCTCCAGGGCGGAGCGGCCGGCGTCGGTCAAATTACGATTCAGTTCAAGGAGTTCGGAATTCGACTGAACTTCTTGCCCACGGTGACCCCGCGTGGCACCATTCACCTGGTAGTCACGCCTGAGGTGAGCTCGCTCGATTACTCGAACGGCTTAACGGTCAGTGGATACACCATTCCCGGCCTATCGACCAGGCGGGTTCAGACCGAAGTGGAGCTCGAGAACGGCCAGAGTTTCGTGATTGCCGGCTTGCTGGATAACCAGGTGACCGAACAGCTCAATAAGGTCCCGGGAATCGGCGATATTCCCATACTCGGCAAGCTCTTCCAATCGAAATCCGTGAACAAGACCAACAGCGAACTACTGGTCACTGTCACGCCTGAGCTCGTCGGCCCTGTTCCGGCCGGTGTCAAACCCCCGGATATTAAGTTCCCGAAGCCGTTTTTCGAGGGCTCAGCGAAGACCCCGCCCCAGACGCCCGGACCGGCAATTACTGGACCGATAGCGCCTTTGCCGAAGAGCAGCACCATTCCTATAGAGGAGATGAAAAACCCGACCGGATCGCCCTCCTTACCCGCGAATCCGGGTGTCGCACCACTGCTCGGGATCCAGCCTATCTTGACCATACAGCCGATTCAGCAACCGGCGTCCGCGCCCGGCACTCAGCCCAGTAATCCGCCTCCGAACAATTGATTCGTTTGCCATGAGCGCCATTAAACTGCTACTCCACATCAAAGAAGAAAACCTCTGCCGCGAGGTTGTCCGGACGCTCAAGGAATCGAGCAGTCCGATGTCCTTCGACCAGCACGATTCAGATTGGAACTCGCTTCTCGAGCGGCTTTCCAAAACGCATCCCGAAGTTCTGCTTCTCGATCTTTCCGCGGTTCCGGGAGAACTCAACATCGCGATGCGCCAGCTCCGCTACTACTCGCCCGGAGTCAAGGTCATAGCCCTCCACTCGAGCGCCGATCCGAAGACCATTCTGTCGGCCATGCGCGCTGGTGTAAACGAGTTTCTACATCCGCCGTTCGAGGACAACTTACAACCCGCCATTCAACGAATCGTCAGCGCCGCGGCTTCCGAGGGCGTGCCGGCCATGCGCGGAAAGTTGATCGGCTTTCTGTCCGCGAAAGGCGGCTGCGGAGCCACCACGCTCGCCTGCCACGTCGCTTGCGAATTGCAGAATCTTACCAAGAAGAACGTTCTTCTAGCCGATCTCGACCTGACTTCCGGCCTGGTCGGCTTCCTCATGAAGACGCCCAGTTCATATTCCATCCTCGACGCCATCAAGAATTTATCGCGCCTCGACGAGAGTTTATGGCGGGCGCTCATTGTGCAGCACCGTCCGAATCTCTCCGTTATTCCTGCACCCGCCTCTTATTCGCGATGGGATCACCCGGATGAGAACCAGTTGCGCCAGGTGTTGCAATTCATGCGCACGCAGCACGATTGGATCGTACTCGATTTGGGCCGCAGCCTCAATTCCATGGCCACGGCGGTGCTCGATGAAATCGATCAATTGTTTCTGGTGTCGACGCTTGAGGTCGTCGCGCTGCACGGCTTGAAATCCATCGTCCACGGCTTATTCGAACAGGGCGAAAAACTGCAACTGGTTTTGAATCGCACCCCGAAGATGATGGACATCAGCACACAGGAGCTGGAAAAAATTCTCGGCCGGTCGCTCTACGCCGCCTTGCCAAACGACTACATGGGCCTGTATCAATCGTATTCGAGCGGGAACCTGCTCGATTCGAATAATCGGCTGGCGCAGCATTTTGCAATGCTGGCCACGAAAATCGCCGGCATCCCGCCCGTAAAAAACAAGAAGAAGTTCGCCCTATTCGGATGAGAAAGGCTTATGGTCCCGACCGATACACTGCGAAATGACACCCGGACCGAGCCGGCGCGATCCGCCTCGGCCCTGCGCGACGCTTCCACCATTCAACACCAGGAACTGAAGTTCGCGATCCACCGAAAGCTGCTCGACCGTATCAATCTCGAAGCGGTTTATGCCATGCCCGGCGAGCGCGTCCGGCAGGAGATCCGCCCCTCGGTCGCCAAACTGGTGAACGAAGAGAAGACGCCGCTCAGTTTGACGGAGAAGGACAAGCTCATCGAAGAGGTTCTCGATGAAGTGTTCGGGCTGGGTCCTCTCGAGCCGCTGCTGCGCGACCGGACGGTCTCCGATATCCTGGTCACCACTCCGCGGCTGATTTACGTGGAGCGCGGAGGCAAGCTCGAGCGCACCACCATCGAATTCAAAGACGATGCGCATTTGATGCGAATCATCGAGCGGGTCGTTTCTCGCGTGGGACGGCGTATCGACGAATCGTCGCCCATGGTGGACGCCCGGCTACCCGATGGGTCGCGCGTCAATGCGGTGATTCCGCCGCTGGCGGTCGATGGACCGCTGCTGTCCATCCGCCGATTCGGAGCTGATCCGCTGCAACCCGCTGACTTGCTCCGCAATCTATCGCTGACCGAAGGAATGCTCGAGCTCGTAAAGGGCTGCGTGAAGGCGCGGCTGAACATCATCATTTCCGGCGGAACGGGCGCCGGCAAAACGACGTTTCTTAACATGCTCTCCGGATTTATCCCGCCGAGCGAGCGGATTGTCACCATCGAAGACGCCGCCGAGCTGCAGCTCCGGCAAACGCACGTGGCGCGGCTCGAAACCAGGCCGGCGAATATCGAGGGCAAGGGCGCCGTGGTGCAGCGGCACTTGCTCATCAATGCGCTCCGCATGCGGCCGGACCGCATCATCGTTGGTGAGGTTCGCGGCGAAGAAGCCCTCGACATGTTACAGGCCATGAACACCGGCCACGACGGTTCGCTCACCACCATCCACGCCAACAGCCCACGCGATGCGATCAGCCGCCTGGAAGTGATGATCGGAATGGCCAGCTCAAATCTGAACGTGCGCTCCATTCGCCAGCAGGTTGCTTCCGCCGTCGATCTCTTCATTCAGATCTCGCGCTTGGCGGATGGAACCAGAAAAGTGACATATATCACCGAATGCGTGGGCATGGAGGGCGATTTGGTCACTACCCAGGATGTCTTCATTTTCGAGCGCACCGGCGTGACCAGCGACGGGCGCGTCACTGGGCGCTTTCGTCCCACCGGAGTTCGCCCTAAGTTCAGCGAGCGCCTGAAGGCGGCCGGCATCGAATTTCCTCCTCACCTGTTCCAAAACGTCGTTGAAGTGCGGTAGCGCGCATGCTTCTGGCCACTGTACTCTTTTTCGTCGTTTTTTTGACCGTGATCGGGTGCGTGGGCCTGGGCTTCTCCTATTTCAAATCCAAGCAGAGACAGCATATTCGTTCCATGCTGCGCAACGCCGAGGCGAGCACGCCGGTAGAGCAGCGAACCGTGCAACTGCTCCGTCCGGCAGATGTCGAGGACATGATCACCAAGTTCGTCCGGCGCTTCAAAGTAGCCGAACGGCTGGAACTCACTCTCGAGCAAGCCGGCAAGAATTGGAGCGTCAGCAAACTGGTGACGGTGTCCTCTGTTCTGGGCCTGATCGGCTTTCTGCTGGGATGGCGATTCCGGATTCTTGGCTACCCGGAATTAAGCGGATTGGCGTTTGCCGCGCTTGGTCTGTCGCTGCCGCTGCTGTTGATTCTGCGCAAGCGGGCGAAAAACATCGGCGCGTTCGAAGAGCAGTTCCCGGAAGCACTCGATTTCCTCTCGCGGTCCATGCGCGCCGGCCACGGCTTCACGATCGCGCTCGAAATGCTGGGCGCCGATTCGCCCGATCCTCTGGGCACCGCCTTCAGGAGGGTCTCAAACGAATTGCAGCTTGGCTCTTCGCTCGAGGTGGCGCTCGGCAAACTGGTCACTCTGGTACCGCTCGTGGACGTGCGCTTCTTCGTTTCCTCTGTACTCCTGCAGCAGGAGACGGGCGGCAACCTGGGTGAAATTCTGAGCAAGCTTTCGCACGTCATCCGGGAGCGCTTTCGGCTCAAAGGACAGGTCAAGGCCGCCAGCGCGCACGGGCGCATCACCGGTATCGTCTTGGTCTTGATGCCGGTCGCCGTCACCGGGTTCATGATGGTCAGTTCGCCATCATACCTGCGTGGGTTGGCGGCCGATCCAACCGGACAGAAGTTGATCTACGGGGCCATCATCGGCCAGATCATCGGCTATTTCGTCATCCGCAAAATCGTGAATATCAAGGTCTGACCATGGGCATCTTGCTTTGTGTGGTTCTGTTCTTTCTCGTTGCCGCGACCGTCTCCGTCTTCGGATACCTTCAATACGTCAAGCCGGCTCGGCTGCTCGATCAACTGACCACAACCACCTCCGACGCCATTCCTGTGCCCTTAACGCTGGCGGAGCGGAAGCCGAAAAGCAACTTATCGTTTTCGGCGCTCTTTCAGCCGGTCGGCAATTTGCTCCCCGTTTCCTCGCAAGATGCCACGAACATCAAACGCGAGCTGACCGCCGCCGGCATTCGCTCGAGTTCGGCTGTGACGGCGTTGTACGGAAGCAAGATGGTGCTCGCCGTGGTGTTTCTGCTGGTGGCCATCGTCTTCCGTGACCATATGCCGTCCCCGGTGCTGCGTATTCTTGGGCCGTTCGGATGCGCTGGACTGGGATATACGCTGCCGAGTTTCGTGCTCGGGCGAATGGTCAAACGCAGGCGCGAACAGATACGATTCTCGTTGCCGGACGTCTTGGATCTCTTAGTAGTGTGCAGCGAGGCCGGTTGCGGGCTCGATCAATCGATCGTCAACGTCAGCCGGGAGCTCAAGACCGTCCATCCTCCGGTTGCCGAGGAGCTGTCGCTGGTGAACATGGAAATTATGGCTGGGAAGAGCCGCTCGGACGCCCTGCGGAATTTCGGGCGCCGAACCGGCGAAGACGAAGTCAAAAAGCTGGTGGCGATCCTGGTGCAGACGGACCGTTTCGGCACCAGCGTGTCGGAGGCGCTGCGCACCCAATCCGATTTCTTGCGCATCCGGCGCCGGCAGGAAGCCGAAGAACGGGCGGGCAAGGTGGGCGTCAAACTGGTATTTCCCATCTTTTTCTTCTGCCTTCCTTCTTTATTGGTCGTGACAGCCGGCCCCGGGATGCTCCAGTTGTTCCACAATCTTTTCCCCGCCATGAACGGTATGGGCTAGCGAGCGGGGCTAAAGATAAGCGTGGGAGGGTCGATAGGGTTTATGAGGGTTATTGCGAAGAAAGTGGCGATGCACCCACTTTTCTTCAAGAGACCGAGCAAGATCTTGGCGAGGCCAGAAAATCTGAAAAGGAGAGAACTATGAACGACGTACTGGTGCAGAGCGCGCTCTGGATAACGGCAGCAGCGACCTTGGTACTGTATTTGAAACGGCGCCGTAAGCGCAAGATGCTTCCCTAACCAGCGGACGGCAATGACGGCGGAAGCCGGCCTACTTCAGCAGCAGCTCCTTAGCGCGCAAAATCCCGACGGCGGCTGGGCCTACCAGCGAGGTACCTCTTGGACTGAACCCTCTGCGTTGGCCTTGCTGGCGCTTGCCGCCCAGGGGAATTCGGGACAGGCTTACGAACGCGGTCGCGGCTGGCTGCTCAAAACGCAAAAACCCGACGGCGGTTGGGCGCCGAACCCGAGCATCGACACGAGCACATCGGTCAGCAGCGTTGCCGTTCTGGCGCTGGCTCACGCAGATTTCAAAACGCCTGAGCTCATCCGCGGTGTACGGTGGATTCTCGGCCAAGAAAATGGCGACACGCCCGCCCTGGAGCGTATCGCGCTACGATTCTTAGGAGCCTCACCGCCCAAAGCGCCTGGTGGCTCCCCCTGGTTTCCCGGCACCGCCGCCTGGGTAGCACCGACCTCCATGTCGATACTCGCACTCGCGGCCGCCGCGTCCATCGGCTTGCCTGCTGCGGCGGATTACGAACGGCTCCGCTCTGCTGTCCAGCGCGCCCAACAATATCTACTGTCCCGTACCTGTCGAGATGGCGGCTGGAATCATGGTGGCTCGTCGTTCCGCAGTGAGGATGCCGAATCTTATCCGGAAATGACCGGTTTGGCCCTCCTCGCTCTGCAAAATGTTTCCCCAGCGAAGCTGCAAAATCCCCTCCGGCGCGCCGAGGCTTTCCTTTCCTGTCCCCAGCCTGTAGAAGCCCTGTCCTGGCTGCAGTTGGCCCTCTTACGGCATGGCCGGAGCGTGCCAGTTACGACTACGCGTGTCGTGTGCCGTAACAATCGCGATGTTTGTCTGCGGCTGCTGGCCTTGGCTTCGCCTGACAACAATACCTTCGCAGCAGCCTTCGCGAGCTGACCCATGAACCGGCGCTACTTCTTTCTCGGCTGCCTCGCTTTCGCTACCGGCTGCTCGCGTGTTGCGCAACAAGCCAAACATCGCGTTTCCATCGTACGGGCCAAATCCTACTCCGTGGATTTAGTCAGTATCATGCGCCGCGTGTTGCTCGATCACCAGATCGCGCTCGCCGGCAAGAGCGTCGTCCTGAAGCCGAACCTGGTCGAATTCAGTACGCATGCTCCGGCCAATACCCATCCCGTGTTCGTTGAAGCGGCTGCGGAGGCGTTCCGCTCGCTCGGGGCTCGCGAAGTCCGCATTGCGGAAGGTCCGGGACACCGTCGCGCGACCTTAGACATGGCCTTCGATGCCGGTTTTTTTTCGGCGATTCCCAACTTCGAAAGGAGCTTCACCGATCTAAACCTGGACGAGGTGACGCGGGTTCGCCTCCCCGATCCGTTTTCATCGCTGTCTCACTTATATCTGCCCAATACGGTCCTGAAATGCGACCTGCTCGTCTCCCTGCCGAAAATGAAAACGCACCATTGGGCGGGAGCCACCTTGAGCATGAAAAATCTTTTCGGGCTCGTGCCGGGCGCCGTATACGGCTGGCCCAAAAACATCCTGCACTGGAGCGGCATCGACGAGTGCATTGCCGATCTCCATGGCCTGTTTCCCCGGCAATTCTGTCTCGTGGATGGGATTGAAGGCATGGAGGGCAATGGCCCGATCCTCGGCAAGCGCAATGCGCCGGGCTTGATCGTTGCGGGATCGCACCCTCCGAGTGTCGACGCCACTTGCTGCCGCGTTATGGAGATCGATCCGGATCGAATCGGCTACTTGCAGCTAGCCGCGCGCCGCTCGGGATGGAACTCTGCTTCTGTGGAACAGATTGGCGAGTCGCTCAGCGAGGTGAGAACTCCGTTCGCCCTAATCCCCGCTTTCGAGCGTCTGCGCCTGCGGGACCACGTCTAGATGAACATTTCTTCGTCCGCAGTAGCATGGTCTACTGTGGGACGGCCGCCGCGACCCAAATATGTGAAGAACGTCCGGAAACCCGCGAGCACCCCGTGCACCTCTCGGATCGGCCGCAGCACGCCCGACTGCACCGTAGTGACGGTCTCCTGCACCCGGGCCATGCTGTCATCCAAAATCATTTCCGCGCGTTCCATCTGAACTTTGGCGCGCGTCGTTGCATCGGTCAACAGCTCGTCAATTTTCGAGACCTGCTGTTTGGTAGTGTCCAGGATAGCGGTACTAAGGGAGCCAATTTTCTCCACGTGCTTCTCCACACGTTCTGCTGTTCGTCGCGTCGTACCGACGATGCCTTGGATCTGCGGCACCATCGGCATAATCGCCTGTTGAAGCTTCCGAGCGACTAAAAAGAGCCCGACAAGCATTGACGCCTGAATCAACATCGCTATCGCGGACAGTGCGACAAAAATGATGAGAAGAATGAGAAGCGTATTTTGGTCCATGCAAACGCTATCCTGAACTGCTCAGAGCTCCCCTCAGCCGGCGTTGCCGCCGCTCGCCGCCGGACTACCGGCCGCGGCAGATTTCACGTCGCCGACAGCATCTCGATACGCTTGCTTGGCAGCCTCGGCAGCCGCACCCAACGTGTCTTTCTGGCGGGACACGGTTTGACGGCCCTTCTCATAGAGATCCGCCGCCGTTCCCTTGATATCATCCGCACGCTGCCGGACATAGTCCGTGCCTTCCTGCGCGCGCGATTTCAGGTAATCCGCGCCTTCACCAGCTTTTTCGGCGAGCAATTGACGAGTCTCTTCACCTGCCCTCGGGGCCCAGAGAATACCGGCCGCAACGCCGATCCCGAGTCCCAGCAAAAAGTAGCCGAAGCCGCTTCTTTCCTCCATAATCTCCTTATCCTCCTTTAAATTGCAGGCCTTTCACCCGCAGTTTACATCTTGTAGAGCATGGTACAGTATCAAACGTTTCAGTAAGATGGCAGCGCGCGCCAAACCGAAAAAGCTTGACGAAGATGGCTTGTGGAGCTACGCTCTCCGGGCTCTCGGCCAGCGCGCGCATTCCGCTAACGAGCTGAAACAGAAACTCGCACAGCGCGCCCAATCGCCCAACGTTCTTAGTGCGACACTCGCGAAATTACGTGAATATGGCTTTACGGATGACGCCAAATTCTCGGAAGCATTCGCAGCCAGGCGCCTGCAAAACGAAGGGTTTGGCCGATATCGCGTGTTGCGCGATCTGCGATCCAGGCGAGTCGCGCCCGCGCTCGCCGAACAGGCGGTCGAAAAAGCGTTTTCTGGAACCGACGAACAGGATCTGATCCAGCAATTCCTCGCACGCAAGTATCGCGGCAAGGATCTCACCAGCTTTTTGTCCGAGGAAAAAAATCTTGCCTCGGCCTATCGGCGTTTGCGAACCGCCGGTTTCAGCAGCGGCCGAGTGCTTTCAGTGTTGAAGCGGTACACAAGGAAAGCGGAGGATTGGAGCGAGTTAGAGGCGGAAGAGTAGCCTAATCTAAAGGAGAAAATATGAAAGGGTTCAAGCAGTTCATGCTGCGTGGCAACGTGTTGGATCTTGCCGTTGCCGTGGTCATGGGCGCCGCCTTCGGCGCTGTTGTAACTGCGTTGGTAAAGGATCTCATCACGCCGTTGATTGCGGCCATCGTGGGTCAACCGGAGTTTTCGCAAATCGTATTTACCGTTAACAACAGCAAGTTTCCGATCGGAGATTTCATCAATGCTCTGGTTTCGTTTCTCCTAATCAGTGCGGCGGTCTACTATCTCATAGTCCTTCCGGTCAACAAGCTCATTGCGCGCATGAGGCGTGGCGAAGCCCCTCCCGACCCAACCACCAAGAAATGTCCCGAATGCCTCAGCGAAGTGCCGATCGCCGCCCGTCGATGCGCGTTCTGTACTTCGCCGCTCGAATCGAACAAGCTTGGCGCATAGGAATCCGTATGGACAAATCTCGCCCTGCGCGTGCTGCCGCCGTCTTGGCGCTGTTTGCGATTGGCACAGCCGCTCTGGCACAACACCGCTTGCATAATCAGGCCGAGGATCAGACCCAGTCCCATCCTTGGATGAACACCAGCCTTTCGGCCGACGAGCGCGCCGGTCTCGTGCTGAAGGAAATGACGCTCGACGAGAAGATCTCTCTGCTTCATGGCAATGGCATGCCGGGCTGGGGCCCGCCGAGGCCAAACGCGTATCTAGGGAATGGCGGCGCGGGATTCGTGCTCGGTATTCCCCGGCTCGGCCTCCCTTTCATCCAAATGAGCGATGCCGCCTATGGCGTGCGCAGCAGCGGTGAAAACGGGCGCTATTCGACGGCGCTGCCATCGAACATCGCCGCAGCCGCCAGTTGGGACCCGGAGGCGGCCTGCGAATATGGTGCGCTCATTGGGCGTGAGCTGCGCGCGCAGGGCTATAACATGACGCTCGGCGGCGGTGTGAACGTGACGCGCGAGCCGCGCAATGGCCGGACGTTCGAATACCAGGGGGAGGACCCGATACTCGCGGGAATCCTGGTGGGCAATCGCATCAAATGCGAGCAGGGCCAGCACGTCATTGGCGACATCAAACATTACGCCGTGAACGATCAGGAAAGCGGCCGCAATGAAGTAGACTCCATCATTGGTAAACGGGCCATGCGCGAGAGCGATCTGCTGGCGTTCGAGATCGGCATCGAAGTTGGCGATCCCGCCGCGGTGATGTGTTCCTACAACGCCGTGAACGGAGACTTCGCATGCGAGAACAAGTACCTGCTCACAGATGTACTCAAGCGCGACTGGCGATTCAAAGGCTTTGTGGTGTCGGACTGGGGTGGGACACACAGCACCGTGAAGGCTTCATCTGCCGGACTAGACAACGAAGAGCCTGAAGACAATTTCTTTGGCGCAAAGCTCAAGGAAGCCGTCCAAGCGGGCAAAGTCTCCATGCCTGAGCTGAACGATCACGTGCGCCGCGTTCTGCGTTCCGAGTTTGCGAGCGGCATCGTCGATTACCCGGTACAGAAAAGTGTTGTGGATGTGGAAGGCGGATTCGAGACGTCGCGCCGTATCGCTGAGCAGAGTATCGTGTTGCTCAAGAACGAAAGCAGCATCCTGCCGCTCGATCGCGAAAAGCTGCACTCGATTGCGGTCATCGGGCCGCATGCCGATATGGGAATGATTTCAGGCGGCGGGTCGGCTCAGGTGGATCCGCCCGGACGTCCGCCCACAAAATGGCAGGAGCACGTCTGGTTTCCAACTTCGCCTTTAAAGGCCGTGAGCGCCAGGGCTGCAGGCGCGCACGTGCAGTTCGACTCAGGCGCAAACCCGGCTGCTGCCGCTGCGCTTGCCAAGCAGTCGGACGTGGCGATCGTTTTTGTTTATCAATGGACCAGCGAAGGAATGGATTTACCCAATCTTTCTCTGCCGGACCATCAGGATACGTTGATCGAGCAAGTTGCCGCTGCGAATCCGCACACCATCGTCGTGCTCGAGACGGGCACCGCGGTGACCATGCCGTGGATCGATAAGGTCAGTGGCATTTTGGAGGCTTGGTATGCGGGAAACAAAGGTGCCGATGCGGTGGCTAATATTTTGTTCGGCGCTGTGAACCCCAGTGCGAAGTTACCGATGACGTTCCCTCGCAGTGAAGCCGATCTGCCGCATCCGCATCTGGTGACGCCGCCGCCGGGAGCGCAGGGTAAAGCTGCTGTCATGAGGACGGGAGAGGCGAAACCTACCTTCAGCGTGCATTATGACGAAGGACTGAAGGTCGGCTATAAGTGGTATGACGCCGAGAATAAACCGGTGCTGTTCCCGTTCGGTTACGGGCTGTCTTATACCACTTACAATTACTCCGATCTCAAAGTAACACCGGGCAAGCAGACAACGGCAGCCTTCGTAGTGAAGAATACCGGCAACTGCGCTGGGGCGGAGATTGCCGAGGTTTACGCTGCGCTGCCGCCCGATGCGGGCGAGCCTCCAAAGCGGTTAGTTGGATGGAGCAAAGTGCATTTAAATCCTGGCGAGAGCAGGGAAGTGACCGTCGCCATCGACCCGAAGTACCTGTCGATTTACGATGAAACACAAGACGGATGGAAGCGGCTGCCGGGCAATTATAAGTTTCTGGTCGGCGGCTCGTCGCGCGACTTGCCCCTGCAGCAAGAGGTCAGCTTTCAGTAGCTTTACGCTTATCCCGGCAATTGCGGCGCGAGCTCTTGCACCTGCGGCGTATCGGCCCCCAGCCAATCGGGATGCCGCGCTGTCGTATCGAAGTGCGACGTCGTCTTGAATAACTCAAATCGCCCGTCCATCGCGGCCTGCTGCGTCTTCGCCAGCAATGACGCAATCTGCTGCTCGTCCATTACCCGGAACGTCTTCGCCGCCTGAAACGCCTGATCGAGCACCTCGGGCTTGTCAATGCCTGTGATCACAACCGAAGTCGGGAGGTTCAGGGCGTAATGCAGGCACTCAATCGGCTGCACGGTGTTGCTCTTGAGAGCGATTCCGTCCCCGCCGCAAAATGGCTTCATGCCGAGCACCCCAATCTCCTGCTCAACCAGCTTCGGCACCACGAGCTGCGCAAAGCTGCGAAAGTGCGCGTCCATGACGTTCAGCGGCATCTGCACGGTATCGAAACGGAAGCCGTGCTTGGCTGCCACTTCGAGCATGTACAGGTGCACGTGCGGATCTTTATGGCCGGTGAAACCGATGAACCTTACTTTGCCTGCCTTTTGTGCCGCGACTACTGCCTCCATTCCGCCACCCTCCGCGAAGATGCGGTCCGGGTCGTCGAAGCGCAGCACCTCATGGTGCTGCAGTAAATCGATATGATCCGTCTTGAGGCGTTGCAGCGACGTTTCAATCTGTCGCGCCGCCACGTCCTTTGTTCGCCCGTCAATCTTGGTCATCACGAACACTTTGTTGCGGTATCCGCCTTGCGCCAGCGCCTCGCCCACCAGCCGCTCGCTACGGCCCTCGTTGTAATCCCACGAGTTGTCCAAGAAGGTGATGCCCCGGTCAATGGCCTGGTGAATGAGACGGATGCTTTCGTCATCCTTCAGTGAAGCTTTGCCGATATGCGATCCGCCCAGTCCAATCGCCGAAACCGTCTCACCGGTGCGCCCGAGTTTGCGGTAAAGCATCTCACCGCGAAGCTCGCCTGGTGCGGCGGCGCGAGGCAAGCGCGCTGCATCGGCGCCGCTGTTGGCGGATAGTGCCGGCGTAGCGCTTTGTTGTGAAAAGGCGGTCGAGGTCGCGAGCCCCGCAGCCACGACGTTCTGGAAGAATTTACGGCGTTCCATAGGTTTGAGAATTTGATGGTTCGATGCAATCACAGCACCGGAAACTACCTCGGTATTTCTACAGTTCCTCTAGCTGGCCGATCTTCCCGCGCTCGCGATTCCTGTGAGATACTCGAACCACGCACAGATTGGGGAGGTTCCATGCGTCATAAATGGACCAACCGTAGCTTTCTCATCGCCTTGGCAGTTGCATCCCTAGGCATATCCGCTTCGCCTGTTTCCGCTCAGAAGGCGCCCAGTGGCGGGGGCGGTATGGGCTCAACCGGCGGCGGCGTCGGTTCTACGACCCGCGGAACGCTCGGCACCGGATCCTATCCGGATAACGGAAACACCGGTATCGGCGGAATTGGAACCAACCCGCGCTCCATTTTCCTGTCCGGCAAAGTGATCATGGACGATGGCACGCAGCCGAATTCGGATATAAGAATTGAGCGCGTCTGCGGTGGAATTCCGCGGCTTGAGGCTCACACCGATAGCAAGGGACGATTTTCCTTTCAGGTGGGGCAGAGCTTGAGTGTGGATACAGACGCCTCCGACCCTTCGGCCGGCGTTCAGCCGAATCGCCAGTGGTCGTCTTCCCCTGCGAACGGCGTCAATTCGAACAACCGCCTGGACCCGCTCTGGAACTGCGAGCTGCGGGCCTCTTATCCAGGCTATCGATCCGATCTCGTAGAACTGTCGTCGCGCCGCTCGCTCGATGACCCGGACCTGGGCACCATCGTTTTGCACCGCTTGGCGAACGTGCAAGGATCGACCATCAGCGTCACCACTGCGCTCGCGCCCAAACATGCCCAGAAAGATTACGATAAGGGTGTTCAGCTTGCACAGAAGGGCGACTTGCTGAATGCCGAAAAACGTCTGGCGGCGGCAACCGTAGCATATCCTAAATATGCAATCGCTTGGTTTGCGCTGGGCCACGTTCAACAGTTGCAAGGCAAAGACGTGGAAGCCGGCAAAGCATTTCAAGCGGCTATAGCGGCCGACAACAGATACGTGAGCCCGTATGATGCGCTCGCCGCGCTCGCCATTAAACAATCGAAGTGGCAGGATGCGGCAGATTACAGCAAACAGGCGATTGATCTCAATCCGGTGGAGTTTCCAAACGCCTTCTGGTGCAATGCGCTGGCGAACTATCGTCTGCAAAAGCCGGATGCGGCGGAAAAGAGCGCCCGAAGCTTGCTGAAACTCGACACGGCGCACAAATATCCGGAGGCGGAAAATTTACTCGCGCACCTGCTTGCGGAGAAAGGTAGCTATTCGGAGGCCGCCGAGCACTTGCGCGCCTACCTTGCGCTCGTGCCGAACACGAAAGATGCAGCTACGCTGCGGGCAGATCTGGCCAAACTGGAGCAAGCCAGCACGCAAGCCAAGCAGTAGGCGGGTGCACTCACGTCAGTTGATCTACGCGTTACTCTGAAGGTGAATGGAGTTACCTGAACCTGCTCCTGACCCTGCGCGACAGAGGTTGGCGGCGCTCCGGGAGACGTTGTTGACGTTGCACAAGGCCCTGCTCGACTCCGAACGCACCTCCTATGAAATAACGCACGGCCCGATCGCCTCGCCGGCTGCATTTCTCCAGTTGCTCATCAACGACAACTGGTTTGCCTGGCTGCGCCCGGTGACCACGCTCATCGTTCAAGTCGACGAAACGTTGGCGGCGAAGAAGCCACCCGCCACGTCGCGCGATTTCGAGCGCCTCATTGAAGACATGCGCGCCCTGCTGACGCCTTCCAGAGACGTCGACGGCTTTTGGAAGCGCTACTCAGCCACGGTTCAACGCGACCCGGGCGTTGCAGTGCTGCACGAAAAAATCGAGAAGGAGTTGGCCTCGAACGGCGCGGCTTAGCCCCGCATTCAGCGGTAAGCCGGAACGCCAGTCACCTTTTCGCCGATCACGAGTGTGTGAATGTGCTCGGTCCCCTCATAGGTCTTAACGGTTTCGAGATTGCACATGTGGCGCATGATCGGGTATTCATCCATGATGCCGTTCGCGCCCAGCAAGTCTCGGCTCAGCCGCGCGCACTCGAGCGCAATCGCGACGTTGTTGCGCTTCAGCATTGAGATGTGAGCGGCCTCTACTTTGCCCGCGTCCTTCAGCTTCGCCACCTGCAAAGCCAATAGTTGCGCCTTAGTTATCTCCGTGATCATCCATGCCAGTTTTTCTTGCACCAATTGATGGCTTGCGAGTGGCCGGTCATCGAACTGTTTGCGCGCCAGTGTATAGCTGCGTGCCGTTTCGTAGCAGTCCATGGCGGCGCCCAGCACGCCCCAGCCGATGCCGAAACGGGCTTGGGAGAGACAGCTCAGAGCGGCCTTCAGGCCCTTGGCGCAGGGCAATTGGTTTTCGCGGGGAATGGTGCAATCTGCGAAATGCAAGCTGGAGGTGACGGAAGCGCGCATGGAGAGCTTGCCATGGATATCGCTGGCCGAATACCCCGGCGTCCCCTTTTCAACCAGAAAGCCGCGGATGCCTTCCTCGGTGCGCGCCCACACCACGGCCACGTCCGCAATGGAGCCGCTTGTAATCCAGGTCTTCTCGCCATTGAGCACCCACGTGTCGTCACGCTGCTCAGCTCGCGTACGCATGCCGGATGGATTCGAGCCGAAGCCCGGTTCGGTGAGACCGAAACATCCGATCGCCTCGCCCGATTGCAGTTTCGGAAGCCAGCGCTGCTTCTGCTCCTCGGAACCGAAAGTGTAGATCGGATACATCACCAGCGCGCCTTGAACGCTCACAAAGCTGCGCAGGCCCGAATCGCCGCGCTCAATCTCCTGCATGATCAGGCCGTATTCCACATTGTTCATGCCCGCGCAGCCGTAGCCTTCCAGGTTCGCGCCGAAGAAGCCCAGCTCGGCCATTTCAGGAATCAGTTCTTTGGGAAACGTGGCGTTGTTGAAGGCTTCACGCACGAGCGGCAGCACCCGGTCATCGACGAACTGGCGCGCAGTTTGCCGCACCATCAACTCCTGTTCGCTCAAAAGCGAATCGAATTGGATGTAATCGACGCCGGGGAAACGGGGCATAACGGCTTCATTGTAGCGGGATGCCCTACCGTTCGCGGTTGTCAAGAAACCTTCCTGCGTTACCCTGAAATTGTCAGCGCCTCTTGTCAGATGCCCGCACTACAACTGACGAAGGCGCTCTTTTCTCGCTGAACGCGAGTAACTTCAAAATGGCTACACCCGTCCTCGCTGCTGACGAGATCCGCCCTGCGCGCTTTTGGGCTTCCACCAATGGCAAGAAGGCCGTCATGGCGATCACCGGCGCCATTCTCTTGCTCTTCGTCATCGCCCACATGATAGGCAATCTGCAGATCTTCGAAGGCCCCGAAAAGCTCAACGACTACGGCCACTTCTTGCATAGCGTCCCGGAAATTCTGTGGGCCGTGCGCAGCGTGCTCATCGTCTCCGTCGCGCTACACATCTGGGCTTCGGTCGAGCTCGCCGTGCGCAAAACACAAGCCCGGCCCATCGGCTATGCTCAGCGCGATAATGTCGCCTCCAGCTATGCTTCGCGCACGATGTATTGGAGCGGGCCCATCCTGCTCGCCTTCGTCATCTATCACCTGCTGCATCTCACGGCAGGCGCCATCCACCCCGGCGGCGAATTCGTTCCCGCAGACGTGTATCACAACGTCGTCACGGGCTTTCAGGTCTGGTACGTCTCGGCATGGTATGTCTTCTCCATGGTGCTATTGGGATTTCACATCCGCCACGGCGCCTGGAGCATGTTCCAATCGGTCGGCATTAATCATCCCCGCCACACTCCCATCTTGAAGAATGCCGCGCTGGTTCTGGCCATCCTCATCGTGGCCGGGTATATTTCGATTCCTGTGACCGTCATGTTGGGGATAGTCAAGTGATGCAACTGAACGCGCGCATTCCGTCGGGGCCTATCGAGCAATTGTGGGACGAGACGCGTTTCACCATGAAGCTGGTCAATCCGGCCAATAAGCGCAGGCATTCGCTCATCGTGGTCGGCTCCGGTCTCGCCGGCGGATCGGCCGCCGCTTCGCTCGGTGAACTCGGCTACAACGTGAAGTGTTTCTGTTTCCAGGATTCGCCGCGCCGCGCGCACTCCATCGCCGCGCAGGGCGGTATCAACGCCGCAAAGAATTATCAGAATGACGGCGACAGCGTATATCGCCTCTTCTATGACACGGTCAAAGGTGGCGACTTCCGAGCGCGCGAAGCGAACGTCTATCGGCTCGCGCAGATCAGCGTCCACATCATCGATCAATGCGTCGCTCAAGGCGTGCCCTTTGCGCGCGAATACGGCGGCACGCTGACCAATCGCTCTTTCGGCGGCGCACAGGTATCGCGCACTTTCTATGCGCGCGGCCAAACCGGCCAACAGCTTCTGCTCGGCGCCTATCAGGCTCTCGAGCGCCAGGTGCAAGCCGGCACGGTCGCCATGTATCCGCGCACTGAAATGCTCGATCTGATCGTCATTGATGGCCACGCGCGCGGCATCGTCACGCGCAATCTGGTGACCGGCGAGGTCGATACCCATCTCGCCGATGCGGTGATTCTCGGCACCGGCGGGTACGGCAACGTCTTCTATTTATCGACCAATGCAAAAGGCTCGAACGTGACTGCGAGTTGGCGCGCGCACAAGCGAGGCGCACTCTTCGCGAATCCATGCTTCACGCAGATTCATCCCACCTGCATTCCCGTCTCCGGCGACTATCAGTCGAAGCTCACGTTGATGAGCGAATCGTTGCGCAACGACGGCCGCATCTGGGTGCCGAAGAAGAAAGGTGACAAGCGCCCGCCGAACCAAATCCCCGAAAAAGATCGCGATTATTATCTGGAGCGCCGCTATCCAAGCTTCGGCAATCTGGTTCCGCGCGACGTCGCCTCCCGCAACGCGAAGTATGTGTGCGACGAAGGTCGCGGCGTCGGAGAGACTGGCCTGGGAGTCTATCTCGATTTCGCGGACGCCATCCGCCGGCTCGGCCGCAAAGCCATCGAAGAGCGCTACGGCAATCTGTTCGACATGTACCAGCGCATCACTGGCGAAGACCCGTATGAAGTTCCGATGCGCATCTACCCGGCCATTCACTACACCATGGGCGGCCTTTGGGTGGATTACCACCTGATGAGCAGCATCCCTGGCCTGTTTGTCATCGGCGAAGCGAATTTCTCAGACCATGGCGCCAACCGGCTCGGCGCCAGCGCCTTGATGCAAGGGCTCTCGGACGGCTACTTCATCGTGCCTTACACGGTCGGCGACTATCTGGCGACCAACAAGCTCGAGAAAGTGAACGAATCGCATTCCGAAGTTCGCAACGCCGTCGCTTGCGTGCAGCAGATGACTCAAAAGCTGCTGGCCATTAACGGCAAGCGCACAGTGGATTCATTTCATCGGCAGCTCGGCAAAATCGTTTGGGATTACTGCGGCATGTCGCGCACCGCGGAAGGATTGCAAACAGCCATCGACCAGATCCGCGACCTGCGGGAAGAGTATTGGCACAACGTACGGGTACCGGGCAGCGGCGACGATTTCAATCAGAGTCTCGAAAAAGCCGGCCGCGTCGCCGATTTCTTCGAGCTTGCGGAGCTGATGTGCGTCGATGCTCTCGAACGCAACGAATCGTGCGGCGGTCATTTTCGCGAGGAGTATCAGACCCCGGACGGCGAAGCGCAGCGGGACGACGAACATTACTCATATGTCGCGGCCTGGGACTATCGCGGCTACGGCAATCGCGAGGAACTGGTAAAGGAGCCGCTCGAATTCGAGTATGTTCACCCCAGCCAGCGGAGCTATAAGTAATGCGAGTCAGGCTGAAGGTCTGGCGCCAGCAGAGCCGCGGCGCAAAAGGCAAATTCGTTACCTATCCCGTCGACAACGCCAATGCCGACATGTCGATGCTCGAATGCCTGGACGTGTTGAACGAACAACTCATCGAACGCGGCGAAGACCCCATCGCGTTCGAGCATGATTGCCGCGAAGGCATCTGCGGTTCCTGCGGTTTCATGATTAACGGCGTTGCGCATGGTCCGCTACCGGCCACTACGGTTTGTCAGTTGACCATGCGGCATTTCAAAGACGGGGAAGAGCTGGTTTTGGAACCCTGGCGCGCGCGGGCGTTTCCCATGATCAAGGATTTAGTGGTCGATAGGCGCTCCTTCGACCGCATTATCGCTTCGGGCGGCTATATCTCTGTTTCGACGGGCAGCGCGCCGGACGGGAACGCGATCCTTGTGCCCAAAGAATCCGCCGACCGCGCCATGGATGCAGCGGCCTGTATCGGCTGTGGCGCTTGCGTTGCCGCGTGCCCGAATGCTTCGGCGGCGCTGTTCACTGGCGCGAAGATCGCCCATCTCGGCATTCTGCCGCAGGGCAAGCCAGAGCAGGACATTCGCGCCCTCCGCATGGTCACCCAGATGAACGCGGAAGGTTTCGGCGGCTGTACAAATATCGGCGAATGCACCGCAGTGTGCCCCAAAGAAATTCCGCTCGAAGTCATCGCCGCCATGAACCGCGACTATCTGCGCGGCAGTTGGCGTGAGCGCGACAACTTAGTAACCACCATTCGTCCATTTACGGAATGGAGCACGGGATCAAAGCTGAAGATCGACCCCAACGCGGGCAATTGAGATTAGTCCGCGATCGTGATCGTCGGCCGCTGCTTGCTCTTCGTTGCTTCGGCCTTCTCAATCACCGTACGCGCGAGTTTCTCGAACAAAGTTACTTGCGCGTTCGATTCCTTTAGCGTTGCAATCGGCTTGCCGGAATCCCCGCCTTCGCGCGTCTTCGGATCCAGCGGAATCTCGGCTAAGAGCGGTACCTTCATCAGTTGTGCTGTTCTCGCTCCGCCGCCTTTGCCGAAGACGTAGATCTTCTCGCCGTTGTGTTCGAGATAGCTCATGTTTTCGACAATTCCGAGAACCTGTTCGCGCACCTGCTCAAACATATGCACTGCCTTGCGCGCATCTTCGAGCGAAACGTCGGAAGGCGTCGTCACCACCACGGCGCCCGTCAGCGGCGTCGTCTGAATCAGCGTCAACTGCACATCGCCCGTTCCCGGCGGCAGATCGATGATCAAATAATCGAGCTCGCCCCAGTCGACATTCCGTAGAAACTGCTGCATCACACTGTTCAGCATCGGGCCGCGCCACACCAGTGGCTTGTCGCCAGGATTGAGGAAACCCATCGACATGATCCGGACTCCATGCGCCTCGAGCGGCTGTATGCGCTGTCCAATCGCCTGCGGGCTCTCTCGAATACCCATCATCAGGGGAACGTTGGGGCCGTAGACGTCGGCATCGAGGAGTCCAACCGCGTGTCCAAGTTTCGCCAGCGTGATCGCCAGGTTCACCGCGACGGTGCTTTTGCCGACGCCGCCCTTCCCCGAACCGATCGCGATGATGTTTTGAACACCTGCGATCGGCAGTTTCGGTTGCTCGCCCGGTGCTTGAGGACCCATAACCTCAAGCTAGCATCCGGCGCGTGCGCGCCTAAACCAAACTGAGACCGGCTTGCGCCTTCAAGTCAAATCCCGCAAACTCCTGTCGCTGAAATTTGGGGAAAGCCGCGGCGGCAATCATCGCGGCATTGTCGGTCGCTAGCCCCGCGGACGGGAAATAGAATCGCAAGCCGGTCTGCTGCTCGGCTTGCTTGCGCAGGCCCGCATTGCATGCGACGCCACCCGCGACAATGACGGACTCGGCTCCAATTTGCTCCGCCGCCGCAGTCGCTCGGCGTAACAGTTCTTCGATGACCGTGTACTGGAAACTGGCCAGCAGGTCAAGCGTTGCCTGTGGCGTTACAGCCAGCCAGTCGGGCGGATTCCGCATCTGTTTTCGTCTCGCTATCTCTTCCGCCATATCGTGCTGTTCGGTCCAACGCAGCACCGCAGTCTTTAATCCGCTGAAACTGAAATCGAGCTCGTTGCCCTTCATTTTGGCCAGCGTGAACTTCACGGCGCGCGGATTGCCGTAGGGCGCTAGCTTGTCGACAATGGGGCCACCGGGATATCCAAAACCAAGCAGTTTCGCAACCTTGTCATATGCTTCGCCGGCCGCATCATCGCGCGTCTTGCCCAGCAGGCGATATTCGCCGGGCTCGCGGACTTCGAATAAGTGCGTGTGGCCGCCGCTCACGACTAGCGCCAGGGCAGGGAACTGAAGCTCCGGGTTATCCAATAGAACCGAGTGGATATGACCTTCCACATGATTCACCGCGATCAGCGGAAGACCGCGAGCGAAGCACAGCGCCTTGGCATAAGTCACGCCCACTAGCAGCGAGCCGACCAGACCCGGTCCTGCCGTCACGGCAATCGCACTCAACGTATCGACATCGGCCTGCGCTTCTTCCAGCGCTTGCCGCACCACCGGCACGATGGCGCGCAGGTGTTCGCGGGAAGCCAGCTCCGGAACGACGCCCCCGTATTTGCCGTGAACATCCAGTTGCGAGGCCACGATGCTCGACCGAATGTGCGATCCGTTCTCAACCACAGCGGCCGCGGTCTCATCGCACGAAGTCTCGATGCCTAGAATATAGGAGTGCACAGGGCGTTGGGTGCCCGTTGTGCGCGGTGTGAGGTAGGAGTGCACAGGGCGTTGGGTGCCCGTTGTGCGCGGTGTGAGGTAGGAGCGCACAGGACGTGGGTTGTCCGTTGTGCGCGGTGTGAATAGCCGGTGCAAGTCTCTGACTTCAATTATGAGCTGCCGGAAGAGCTCATCGCGCAAGAGCCGCTAGCTGAGCGGGGCGCGTCACGCATGCTGGTGGTTTCGCGCGAGAAGCATTCGTTCCATGATGACGAGTTTCGAAACTTCCACCAATACATCCGCGCGGGCGATTGCCTGGTCTTGAACAACACGCGAGTCTTCCCGGCGCGCTTGCACGGGCGCCGCAACACAGTCCAGGGCGGCGGAGTGGAAGTGCTTCTGATTCGCGCATTGGATGAAGACGAAACTGTCTGGCGCGTTTTGGTGAAACCCGGGAAGCGCGTGCGCACCGGCGATCAAATCGTCTTTGATGAACAACTGCGCGCAGAAGTGCTCTCGCAGGACGATTTCGGCGAGAGAACGTTGCGTTTTCTGGCCCATGAGCCGGTCAGCGATTTGCTCGAGCACCTCGGCGAAACGCCATTGCCGCCGTACATTCACCGGGCGCCAGGCGCAAGCGATCGGGAGCGCTATCAAGCCGTGTTTGCCGCGAAACGGGGATCGGTGGCCGCGCCCACGGCGGGACTGCACTTCACGGCCGAGATGTTGGATAAGTGCCGGGATGCCGGAGCCGAGCTCGCGTATGTAACCTTGCACGTGGGCCTCGGGACATTCGCACCTTTGCGCCACGAAAAGCTTTCAGAGATTCGCCTGCACGAGGAATATTTCGAGATCACCGAAGCGAACGCCGGGATCATGCGCCGGGCCAAGCGGCTGTTCTGCGTCGGCACCACCAGCGTACGAAGCGTAGAGACCGCCCTGTTGCGAGGCGGCTTCAAAAAGATGAGCGGTGAGACGAATCTTTTCATCCAACCCGGCTTTCACTTCCGCGGAACCGGCGCGCTGCTGACCAATTTTCATCTGCCGCAGTCGAGTTTGCTGATGCTGGTCTCCGCGTTTGCCGGATATGAACGAACGCTCGCCGCCTACCGCCATGCCGTCGAAAAGCGATACCGCTTCTTCTCCTACGGCGACTGCATGCTTATCGAATAGTCGCGAAGAATTGCTTGTAGGAGTTCAAGCCATCGGCGACATACGACTTCAGAGCGCACAGGCCGTCCTGAGCGGCGCGCGGATCGAAAAGCAACCGGCGGCCCACGCGCGCGATGTCGAGCACGTCATCCACGTTGGCCTTCCAATCGTTCGGCGCCCAATCAATGGCGTTCGAAACCACGGAGGCAACGCCTTCCGCAACGCCGTCAGCCGTGACCATGTTGAACGATTCGGTGTAGCTGGGCTGCAGCAACAGATGCATGTGCGCAACCGTCTTCCGGAACGCGGGCCAGGTCTGCCATCCGTTCAGCTTCAGGGTCACGTTGGGGAGACCCGCAAGCATTTCCTTCACAGCCGCGAGGATCGTATCGCCGCCTCCCTCGGCGCGTCCCGCCGAGAGCCAAAGCTCGAGTGGCGCACGCAAGTTGCGCGCAATCTCGAGCGCCGCACCCGCCGCGCTCATCAGGTTCTTCAAAGGCCGGGTTGCGCCGAAAACACCGATGCGCAGAGTGCCGGCGCTGAACGGCTGCCGGTAGACGGGATCGCTTTCGAGCCAATAGAGATTCGGAAGATACGCGCAGGGCGCGCCGAATGCGAAGCGAATCCATTCACAAAAACGGCGACTGTTGCCCGCCAGATGCACGTTGGCGGTAGCCATCTCGAGTTCCATCATTTCGCGCACCAGGCGTATGCCGTTTCGATCCGCCTGCAGGAAGCCGACGTTCGAGTGGCAGTTGACGGTGAAACGGATTTGCGGAAATTGGTTCGAGAGCGATTGCATCTCGAGCGCCGGAATCCAGGGAGCCGAGATGATCACGTGCGCCGCCGGTGCGGCCTTAAGGCGTGCGCGGAGATCCGATGCGCTGATAATCGGCCACACATCCGTTTGAATGGCCTCGCGGCGGAGGACTTTGGCGGTGTTGATGGCTGCTACGCCGAGGCCGATGTGGCTGATGTTGCGGTTAGCCGCAAAATTCTTGTAAGCAAGGATGACGCTCATTCCTGGGGCTCTCCTGGAGTGATAAAACTCCTGTGTGGTCGCTCCCAGGATTCACGCGAGGCGTGCGCCGCAAGCCCGAAATTCGGGCCTAACGAGATGATTCAACGGCAGAAAGTTTTTTTTCGAAAGTTGCGAACGGTCCGAGGGTGTCCGAAAGATCGTAGAAAAGAGAACGACTCAGCCGGAGCCTGTGATAGGCTCCGGGAAATTTTTCTTGCCAGAAAAAAGGAGAGTCGTTTTGAAGAGAGCGTATCAGAACACAACCGTACAGAAGAGTGGAGAACGGGAGGAGCAGGGCGTCCAGATTTGCTTGCCCATGGCAGAAGTGCTGACGAGCCTGGAGCAGGGGTTGGGTGAACTGGTCCGAAAGGTGGGCCGGCTGTTCATCGAGTCGGTACTGGAGTCGGAAGTCGAGCAGATTGCCGGGCCGCGGTCTTGTCGCAGGCAAAGACGGCAGGCCTACCGCTGGGGCGTCGAGAAGGGCTCCTGCCTGATTGATGGGCAGCGGGTGCCGATTGCGCGGCCGCGCGTACGGGAGTGCGGCGGCAAAGAACTGCCTTTGGGAACGTATCAGCTGTTTCAGCAGGTGACGCCGGCAGAAGAAACGGTATGGAGCAACGTCATGCGGGGGCTCAGCATGCGCGATTACAAGCTGGTGCTGCAGCAGTTCATGGATGCCTACGGACTGGAGAAGAGCACCATCAGCGACCGCTTTGTGGAGGCGAGCCGGAAAAAGTTGGAAGCATTAATGACCCGCTCCCTGCATGATTTGCAGATCTGTGGACTGCTGGTGGATGGCACCATTTTCAAAGGACAGCATCTGATCGTCGCGATTGGCATTGATGCTTTCGGCAACAAGCTCGTGCTGGGCTTGGTGCAAGGAGCCACCGAGAATGCGAAAGTAGTTAGCGGATTATTCGATCAGCTGTGTGAGCGCGGACTGGATTTCAGCCAGCCGCGCTTGTACCTCATCGACGGAAGCCGTGCCTTGCGCGCCGCCATCGAGCGGCATGCCGGCGAAGCCGCCTTCATTCAGCGGTGCCAAGTGCATAAGATCCGCAACGTCCTGGCCTATGTGCCGGACACGCATCAACACTGGTTCAAGTACAAACTGCGGCTGGCCTATGCCCACGCTGACATTAGCGATGCTCGGCAAGCACTGTATCGGTTGCACGATGAGCTGAACGAGCTGAACCCGAGTGCTGCGGCCAGTCTGATGGAGGGCTTGGAGGAAACCCTCACGCTACATGACTTGCAGGTGCATGCTCGCTTGCGCCGCTCCTTGAGCAGCACCAACGGCATCGAATCCAGTTTCTCGGTGGTAGCAACTATCTGCCGCCGTGTGAAGCGTTGGCAGGGCAGCGATCACCGTCTGCGTTGGGTGGCCTCCGCCCTGATGTATGCCGAAACACGCTGGAATCGCCTTCACGGCTATCGCCACCTGCCGCTGCTGATTCACAACCTGCAGCGTGCTTATGACTTGCGTTGTAACCTAAGTGCGATCACTGTCGCTGGCCATTCAGCGGCTTAGATCCGTGTCGTTCCTTTTCAACGGAAAAACGGACATCCTCCCTCCCTCCTACCCGCTCGTTCCCACTCCGCTATTTCGTTTGGCAAAACACGCTCTTCGCTCGCCACCGCCACCTGGGTCGCCTAACGGTAGTACTGGTACCGAGCCAGGCGAAATGTTGTCGGCAAAGCCGTAGTCCACTACCGGAAACCTACTACCTGTCACGTTTAGGAGGAGAATTCATCTTCATGAAGATTGGCACCATTCTGTTGCTCGGCCTACTCGCATCATCCGCGGCTCTGGCCGACAATTTCTCGTTCCAGGGCACCTTTACCTCGGACGACAACGTTCAGCTCTTTACCTTCGCCGTCGGCTCTACGTCCACCGTCACCCTTCAGACTTGGTCCTACGCCGGAGGCGTCGACGCCCAGGGTGTTGCCATCCCGCGCGGCGGCTTCGATCCAATCCTTGCGCTATTCAATAGCGCTGGTGCGGAAATCAACCAGAACGATGACGGCGGCAGCAACGTCCCCGCGGACTCAGTTACCGGTGAGCACTACGATACTTATTTGCAATCAACACTCGCTCCCGGCACTTATACCGTCTCCGTCATGGAGTATGACAACTTCGCCATTGGCCCGAATCTTTCTGACGGCTTTACCCGCACCGGTCAAGGCGACTTCACCGCTGCCTTCGGCTGTTCGGAAGGCAAATTCTGCGACGTCTCTGGCGATCCCGCAGGCAACTCACGCAACGGCAACTGGGAATTCGACATCCTCGGTGTAAATTCCGCGACCACTGGTGGCGGTGGCAGCACTGTCCCGGAGCCCGCATCGGTCGGTCTCTTGCTGCTGGGCGTTGGCGCCTTGGCCGCGGCCGGCAGAAAAATTCGCGCCCATCGCTAATTACTCACTACCGTAAAGTGAAAGCCCGCCGGATTATCAGGCGGGCTTTTTGTTGTTGACGCGCACCAGTCGCTCTTCAGTAGTGAAACTTCCAACGGAATTCAACGTAGATCTGTCGCGGATCGTTATAGTGGAACCCTCCAAACGTCAGGCTGTTGTCAAGTAACACCCGGCGGTTGGCCACATTTAGACCAGTCAAAGAAATCCGGTACTTCTCCTCTTCCCCGAAACTCTTTCCCAGCGAAATATCAAACGTCGTGTGTTGGGGCAGGTAGTCGCCCGGATACTCCGCGTCCGGCATCCCGTTGGTGAATCCCGAGCCGTAATATACGTTCGCCGCGGCAAACGCCTGCCAGGGAAGATTCGCATTGAACCCGACGTTCAACGTGTTTCTCTGGTCATGGTCTACCGGCGAGTATCCTCCTTCTTGCTCGCATCCCGGCGGCGCCGGAACTGGGCACACCAGGCCGCCAGTGAACGGCCCTTTGGCTTGTGCGATTTGATTCGAGTACGCCAGGTGCACCTGGCCGCGGCGCCACAAGCGCGGCGAACGTAGTGTGGTTTCCCAGCCTTGAATCAAAGCGGCGTCCCAGGTAAGTGGCCAGAACAGATTCGATTCGCCGATGTTACTGTGGTCCAGCCAATTTCGCGCGCTTGTCTGAAAAGTATCTTCATCGAGCACCCAGCCGTGAAAAGGAATCGATACGCCGAATTGATATTCTGTATCCCGCTCGCCGCGCAGCGGTGCAAAAGCCAAGTCCTGGCTGTTCGCTAAATCGATCACCGGTCCCGTCGCAGTCAGCAGCGGGGGCGCTTGATAAAAGCGGCCGTAAAAGCCGCGAAACACCCAATTCAGGCGCGGCACTCTGACGGCAACACCAAAGCGTGGGTCCGTCGCGTTTTCCACAATCCCCGCCTGGTTCCCGAATGAACCGACCCCGAAGTGCGATTCCCGAAGGCCGGCAATCAGCGTCAGCCACGGCGTAACCTTGAATCGGTCGCTGAGGAACTCCTCGCCTAGTCCGCCCGTCACCGCGGCAGTGGATGGGCCGAAGTTCTGGCAACTCGTACCGCAGTCCGTGAAGACGTTATTGAAGAAGTTACTTTGATGCTGGACGAATCCGTACAGTCCCACTTGAATGTCGTTGTTCTTCAAACTCGTGATGTCCAGGGTTGCTTGCGCCCCGCCATAATGGGAGGTCTGGTCCACATTCGTAATCACCGGCACATCATTGGGCGAAGCATTGTAACTAGCCTGGTTATAGTGATAGAACGGTGAAACCGTCATTACCAGGTTTGGATTAAACGTGTGAATCCAGGAGAAGGTAACATAGCCATCGGGTTCTTGTTCGCTATCGTGAAGCCCGTAACTGGGATAAACTTGATTTCCCGATGAATTGGGATTCGGGTCGATCGGAATCTGATAATAATCCTGCCGCAACGATGCGACCAGCCGAAATTGATCCGAGGAACTCTTGTTGAAGATCAGCGAGGCAAATCCGCCATAACCGTTGTCGGCATCGTGAACAACATTCCCGATCGGCGTCTGCAGACCGTAGTCGCTGCGGTTTGCGTTTAAGCTCGCATAGTAGGCGAAACGCTGGGTGTGCCCTCCCAAGTTAAATTGATCGTTCGTCTGGTACCAATTTCCGAATGACGTGACTAATTCCGCTTCATTGTCACGCTCGAAGCCGTCCCGCGGCACGATATTGAAGATGCCATACGTCCGGTCGCCGTATTCCGCATCGTAGCTGCCTCGCTGAACTTCGAGGTAATTGATGTCCTTGGGATCGATCTGCGGTCCCAAATTGGTCGCGATGTTGGTGTTCGGTATGGGCACGCCGTCGATCAGCCAGTCCACTTGATGGCCGCCGCGCATGTGCAGCATATCGTGCGTGACATAGGCGGCCGGCACATAATCGGTGATCATCGCCATGCTGTTCGTGCGGTCCGCGCCGGGGGTTTCGGCGATGTCCTCGCGATCCACTAGCGTCGTGGGCGTCGCCGAATCCGTAGTCACAGTCGAGGTCTCGCCGGTGACCACCGCGGTTTGACTCAGCGTCGCAATCGCCAGTTGAAAGTGGAGAATCGGCGACGATCTGGAATCGACCGTCACCGTCTGCTCCGAAGTCTCGAACTTAGGCGCGGTCACGACGATCTTGTAATCGCCGATCGGCACCGTGGGAAACGAAAACTCGCCATTATTATCCGTTTGCGTAGCCTGCGACCAATCGGAAGTAATCGCCTGCAGCTTTACCGATACTCCGGCCAGCGGTCGATGCTGCGGATCGTGCACGATCCCTTGTATCTTCCCGAAGATCGTCGCCTGAAGCAGAGAGCCAGATATTAGAAAGACCGCCAAACACAAACTAAAAGCATGCTTACCCACGCACTCCTCCTAGAAAAACACACCAACGTGCTTGAACCCACGGTTCTCTTTCGTGAGTTCTTTATGACAGGTTGTCTACGACAGGAGAAATGGTGGTCCGCGCTTGTGCCTGGACCTGTTGTACGAGATGCGGAAGCCCGCTTCCGTCTGTGCCTGGACAGCGGGATGTCTAACTATGCCGGCAAATACCGCCTGGCTGAGCGGAGGCGCGAAAGCCTGCCCATGGTTGGCGGCGGTGGAGCGAGGAAAACAAGGACACGTCGCGCCGTTGCGGAGCGTCGGGCCGGACGCCGCGGAGATCTCTCTCCTGTTCATCATGCAGTGGTGCTTGCCGCTCTTCCGGCAACACGCCGGCAGATTCGATTCGCTCGAACTCGCGAAAGCGGGCAGCACCAGCAATGAGCTGAACACAATCGCAAGGACTAACGCGATGCTCCGGCGCATTAAGCAAAGTGTAGCGCGAGTGCTTCCGGAGAGACAACAGATCAAACCGGCAGCAAATTCAACGCCGCTTCGATCTCCCCGCGCGCATGCAGATCGCCTTTGCGCGTCGTCACGTCAATCCCTTTTTCGTAAACCGCTCGCGCCTGCTCAACGTCGCCTAGCTTTTCGAGCGCCTGGCCGAAATGGTAATACGCCGCCGCGTAGTTCTCGTCGCGCTCCAGCAGAGTTCGAAACTCTGCGACGCCTTCCTCCAGCTCGCCGTTGTTGGCAAGCTCCATCGCCAGCCCGTAACGCGCAAAGCTGTTGTTCGCGTCCTGGCTGACCATCTGCTTCAACAACTCCAGGCGGTTGGTTGCCATGCCGGGCTATCGTCCTACTCAGATGCCGACGCCGTAAACTCCTTCAAGTGGCGTGCCGCCGTTTCCACCACACCCGCAGCTTTGGAAGTCGTGCCACGCGCGGTCTTCGCTGCGTCGCCGAAGCGCTGCTGCGCGCGTCCGGCTACTTCTCCGAACAGCGCCGCCGCTCCTTCCACGTGCTCACGGCCCTTCTGAATCACTTCTTCCGCGCGGCGCATCGACCAGCTCGCTACCGCCGGTATGACCAACGCGAGTCCGGCCGCCGCCAGACCGCAACCCACGCCGATCAGTATGGCGCCAATGATCCCCGATTTCGAGTTATTTTCCATGGTTTTTCTCGACTGACAAATATATGACTAGCAATCACAGGTGTGTGGTTTCCGTATAAGTTCCGAATACGCCGCGCAGGGCGTTGCAGATTTCGCCGAGCGTTGCATAACAGCGCACTGCATCGACGATGTACGGCATCGTATTCTCCGTGCCCTCCGCAGCACGGCTCAATGCGTCGAGCGACCGCTGAACGGCCGCCTGGCTGCGCCGCTCGCGCAATCCCGCCAGTTTCTCTTCCTGGTGTTTCTGCGCCGTCTGGTCGATCTGCAGTAGCTCAATCGGCTGATCTTCCGATTGAAAACGGTTCGCACCCACTATGGTCCGCTCGCCCTGCTCCACCTCGCGCTGATAGCGGTAGCTCGCCGCCGCAATCTCCGACTGCGGGAATCCCGCTTCAATCGCCGGAATCATGCCGCCCAGCTTGTCTATCCGATCGATGTATTCATTCGCCGCCGCTTCCATCTCCAGCGTCATTTTCTCGAGGAAGTACGACCCGCCCAGTGGGTCCGGCGTGTTCGCCACGCCCGTCTCATACGCGAGAATCTGCTGCGTGCGCAACGCGATCGTCACCGCCTGCTCGCTCGGCAGCGCATAGGCTTCGTCCAACGAGTTGGTGTGCAGAGACTGCGCACCGCCCAGCACCGCCGCCATCGCTTGCAGAGCCGTCCGCACCACGTTGTTGTACGGCTGCTGCCAGGTCAGCGAACAACCCGCTGTCTGTGCATGGAAGCGCAGCTTCAGGCTGCGCTCGTTCCGCGCACCGTAGCGGTCGCGCATCACATACGCCCAGATCTTGCGCGCCGCCCGGTACTTCGCGATCTCTTCAAAGAAATCGCTATGCGCATTGAAGAAGAAGCTCAGCCGTGGGGCAAACTGATCGATCTCCAATCCCCGATCGAGCGCCCAATCCACATACTCGATGCCGTCGCGCAGCGTGAACGCCAGCTCCTGCGCCGCCGTCGATCCCGCCTCGCGAATGTGATATCCGCTGATCGAGATCGGGTTGAACCGCGGAACCTGTTGTGCCCCGAACTCAATGGTATCCGTCACCAGCCGCATCGACGGCCGCGGCGGAAAGATGTACTCCTTCTGCGCGATGTACTCTTTCAGAATGTCGTTCTGCAGCGTCCCCGAGAGCTTCTGCCAATCCGCGCCCTGCTGCTCCGCGACCGCCAGGTACATCGCCCACAGCACCGCAGCCGGCGAATTGATGGTCATGGAAACCGTGATGTTCGCTAGCGGAATCCCGCGAAACAGGATCTCCATGTCTTCTAGCGAGCAGATCGAAACGCCGCACTTGCCGACCTCGCCCTCGCTCATCCTGTCGTCGGCGTCGTAGCCCATCAGCGTCGGCAGATCGAATGCCACTGAAAGCCCCGCCTGTCCCTGTTCGAGCAAATAGTGATACCGGCGGTTCGTCTCCTCCGGCGTCGCAAAGCCGGAGAACTGGCGCATGGTCCACAGCTTGCCGCGATACATATCGCGATGAATTCCGCGCGTATATGGAAACTCGCCCGGCTCGCCCAGCTCCCGCGCGGGGTCAAAATCCTCAAGCTGCTCGGGCCCATACAGCGGCTCGACCGGCACTCCGCTGATCGTGGTGAAGAGGCGTTCGACGGCTTTCATCCGTCTTGATCGTAGCGCGAAAGGAGCTATAAGACACCTCAAAGAGCGTTTGACGGATCGGCGCTCGGCGCTTATCCTGAAAGCGAAGCGGCCGCACAAAGTACAGCAATGAAGACCTACAACTTCAAAGTGGTCATCGAACCTGACGAGGATTTCGACGGCAAGCCTGCCGGTTGGCACGCCTACTGCCCAGCGCTGGAGCGCCTCGGCGGCTCAACCTGGGGCGAGACCCGCGAGCTGGCCCTGAAGAACATCAATGAAGTCGTGCATATGATCGTCCAGGAACTCATCGAAGAAGGGCAACCCTTGCCCGAAGGTCCGCACGATTCCGTCGAGGTTGAAGAGATATCCGAGCAGGAGCAGCCTCGAATAGCAGTCACCGTCTAGCATGGCCATCGACTATCGTGGCCTGCGATCGCTGACTGCTCGAGAACTCATCGCCGCCCTGACGCAAGACGGCTTCTATTTCGTCCGCCAAACCGGATCACACCAGCGGTATCGGCACGCGGATGGACGACGCGTAACGATTGCGCCGCATGCGAGCGGCGGGACGTTCAAGATGAAGACTCTTAAGAGCATCATCGAGTCTCAGGCCTGTTGGTCTGAAGACGATTTGAAACGCTTGAAGTTGATCAAATAAGAAGTACCAAGACAACAGCAGTGCTTGACCTTATAGCGCCCGTTCGGCGATCTCCGTCAGCTCTGCCGTCGTCAGCGGCAGCGCGTTCGCTTTCATGCTGCTGGCGCGTGCCGCTTTCGCCACCAGCTCCGGGATCTGCCCCTGATCCAGCCCGTAGTGCCGCAGATTTGGAATCGCGAACTTACCGCAAACCGCCGCAATCCACTCGGCTCCATCGTCGGGCATCGCATCGGCTTCGCCGGTAAGAATGCACGCAATCTCCTCGTAACGCCGCAGCGCCTTGCTGTGATAATCGCGCGACCGCAGCGCTCGAATGTTCACCGCCGTCGCATGCGGCAACACTGCCGCGCACAACGCGCCATGCGGCGCCTCCAGCATCCCGCCCAAGGGCGATGCGAACCCGTGTACTGCTCCCAATCCCGCGTTCGCCAGCGCCAGTCCGCTCAGCAGACTCGCAAACGACATCGACTCCCGCGCGTCAATATCGTGCCCGTTCTGAAAGACCCGGTCCAGCGACGCCGCCACACGCTTCAATCCCTCCACGCAAAACAGATCGCTCATCGCATTCGCGCGAACAGATACATACGGCTCAATCAACTGCGTCAGCGTATCCAGCCCCGTGCTCGCCGTCACGTGCGGAGGCACATCGCGCGTGAGATCGGGGTCAATCAGCGCAATCTTGGCCAGCATCAGCGGACTCCGCAAGCTCGCCTTCACCTGATGCTCGGGAGAGCCGATCACCGCATTGCGCGTTACTTCGGCTCCTGTTCCCGCTGTGGTTGGAACGGCTATGAAGGGCAGGGGATTGCGATCGATCGTCCGTCCCTTCCCAACTACTTCGAGATAATCCAGTGGGTCACCCGAATTCGTCGCCAGCGCCGCAATCGCCTTTGCAGCGTCTATCGCGCTTCCGCCTCCGAAGCCGATCACCAAATCGCATCCCTCGCGCGCCGCTTGTGCGCCTTGCCGCACCATCTCCACCGTCGGCTCGCCATACACCGAAAACACTTCGCAAGCGAGCGCGTTCCGCACCCCTGCGGCTCGTTCCGCATCGCGTCCCGTTACCAGCAGCGGGCGGCTTCCCAACTCTCGCGCCAGCTTCGGCAAATCTGCAATGGCGCCGCGTGCAAACACGATCCGCGCAGCCGTCGCGAAATCGAAACGCATCACCAGGCTTCGTCGCCGGGGAACACGTTCTGGAATTCGACGCTCGTGCGCGGCTCGGCCATCATGTCGGCTACGGCATCGCGCCACTTCGCATAATGTGCGGTAGCCCGGTGTGCGGCCCGGGCATCCGCCTTCCGATATACCTCCACCAGCACGAAGTGCGTCGGATCGGCTGCATCCTGAAGGAAATCGAATCGCGCGATACCTGGTTCCTGCACGCTGTTCCGCGCATTCTCGATGCTCGCCTTTCGAAACGCCTCCACCGACTCAGCCTTCACATGAATCTGTACATGAACAATCAACATAGTTATCGCCTCGTATCCACTACTGCCTCGTATCGAGCGGATGTCCCGACTTCTCGAAAAACTCGTTCTGCAGTTCCAAGCTCTTCTGGTCCGCCTTCACCGCTTTGATGGCGGCTGCCACGCGATCGGTCCAGGCGTTCATGTCGAACTGCCCCAGCGCCGTATTCGCCGCGGTTGCATCGCCCGCATAGTGATTCGGAAAGCGCGCATACCACCAGATGCCTGTATACACATCGCTCGGCAGATCGAGCCGATGCTGATCCGCTCCCGATTCGCTCGCCGCCCGGTCCAAATGCACCAGGTCCGGACGCGAAATCATGGTATGCGAAGTCTCCGATTCACCGGCGTGCATGTCCGTCTTCGAATGCATCGCTGGCCGCCCGGGCGGATACTCGCCGTGATCCACCACATACACCACATAATCATGCGGCGACGCAAGCTGCGACTGCGCGAAGTAAGGCAGAAAGCTTGAATTGCCCCCGTGCCCATTTACGATGATGATCTTCTTGCAGCCGTTGCGCGCCATCTCATCCGTCGTCGCCTGCAGCAGTTCCATCTGCAAGTGCGCAGGGTAAGCCATAGTTCCCGGCTCGTGCCGCGCCTCAAAGATCTGGCCGAAGTAGTACGCGGGGAACACGATCGCAAACTCACGCTCGGCCGCATGCACCGATACGTAGCGCACATTGATTAAGTCCGTGCCGAGCGGCAACTGCGGCCCGTGCTTCTCGATGATGCCGAATGGCAACAAACACGTTCCTCCGCTCTTGTGAATCGCCGCTGCAAAATCCGCCGCCGTCAACTCTTCCCATTTCACCGCTGGCGTCTGCGCGCTCAGACTCACCGCCCCCAGCAAAATCAAGCTGCCTGAAAACCAGTTAGAGAATCGCATCGTCAACCACTCTATACTGATCACTGATGCCGTGCCCGTACTTCGAGCCGCGAGGGATGGCTGCAGCTCCAAAGCACGCGAGCGCCCGCTTGCCGCTGCTCGATGAATACGACGGCGTCTGCCGCGCCCAGCCGGAGCCTGTTCCCGCTCCTGCCGAACATCGCTTCCGTTGCTGCAACCACGGATATTCTCAAGGCCTCTGCGAGATCCTTCCAGTCGCAGCCGCCCATTGTTGTTTTCGCTATACCGTCCTTGCTCACTCTTCTGCCGGCCTGGAGATTATCTGTATCGAAGAACAGAATTATGCGCCGCTTCGCTGGCATCCCACGCAGTACCGCGTCGCAACCGGCTGCCTCGAACCTGAGCTCGCCGACGTCTGCATGCGCGCCCAAGCCCTTGCCTTCTGCCGGAGCTATCTCGCGCGCTTTCCCTTGCCTTAGGCAATTCCATGCAGAACCCGGATCCAAGTCTGCTGGTCGAGCCGCCCTCAACCGAGCCGCGCACGGTGCGCCAATCGCAATCCGAATATTTTGAAGTCTGCCTGCCTAACGATGCAAACCTTTTAGGCAACATGCTGGGCGGTCACGTCATGCACCTGGTCGATCTCTGCGGCGCCATCGCTGGCATCCGCCACGCGCGCTGCATGGTCGTCACCGCCTCGGTCGATCAGATGACTTTTCTCCATCCGGTCCGCATCGGCGATCTGGTCCGGTTGAAGTCGCAAGTGAATCGCGTGTTTCGCACGTCGATGGAAGTGGGAGTGAAAGTCTGGGTGGAGAATCTGCAGAGCGGCGCCATGCGCCATACCTCTTCGGCCTACCTGACATTTGTAGGGCTCGATAAAGCGGGCAATAAAGTAATTCTGCCGCAGGTCGTGCCCGAAACCGACGAAGAGAAACGGCGCTACCATGAGGCAGCGGAGCGCCGCGCTTACCGGCTCGCATTCAAAGATAAGACCAGGGGCATGTCCGACAAGTGAATTGCCCGGAGCGCACAGGGCGTTCAGTGCCCGTTGTGCGCGGTTAAATGAAACCACAGGGCGTTCGGTGCCCGTTGTGCGCGGTTAAATGAAAGTGTCTAGGAGTTGTTTTGGCCCAGTTCATGTTTGCCACCGGCATCGAGAATAGCTACCCCACTATCTCGCTGCCTGACGGCTCAACCAAGCGCGTCGATGAAATGGAGAAGTGCTGCCACTATAAATACTGGCAGGAGGATTTCGAGCTGGTGCGCGAGCTCGGCATAGAATTCCTGCGCTACGGGCCGCCGTATTACAAGACCCATCTCGGCCCTGGCAGATACGATTGGGAATTCGCCGACGAGACCTTTCGGAAGTTACAGCAGCTCGGCATCACGCCCATCGTGGACATGTGCCATTTCGGCGTACCCGACTGGATCGGCGATTTCCAGAACCGTGATTGGCCTGTGCTCTTCGCACAGTATGCGCACGCCATCGCTGAGCGCTATCCGTGGCTGCGTTTCTTCACGCCGGTGAATGAAATTTACATCGCGGCCACATTCTCAGCCGATTTCGGCTGGTGGAATGAGCGCCTGCGCGGCGACAAACCCTTCGTCACCGCCCTGCATAATCTCTGCAAAGCCAACGTGCTCGCGATGCACGCCATTCTCGATGTGAACCCCAAGGCCATCTTCATTCAAAGCGAGGCCTCCGAATTTCACCACCCCATCAATCCGGCCAGCGCGGCAACGGCGCACATCTATAACCAGAAGCGGTTTCTGTCGCTGGATCTCTCCTACGGCAATCCCGTTACGTTCGAGATGTACGAATACCTGATGGACAACGGCATGACGCGCGAGGAATATCACTGGTTTTGCGACAATCACCGCAAAGAGCATTGCGTAATGGGAACCGATTACTACGAAACCAATGAACACCTGGTGGGGAGCGACGGCCAGGTCAGCCCGTCGGGCGAGATATTCGGCTACTATGTCATCACACACCAGTACTTCAGCCGCTATCACCTGCCCGTGATGCACACGGAGACGAACCTGCCCGACGCGGCGCGCGCACCACAATGGATTCGGAAGGAGTGGGCGAACGTTCACCGCCTGCGGGAAGATGGCGTGCCAATGATTGGCTTTACCTACTACAGCCTGACCGACCAAGTGGATTGGGACACCGCCTTGTGCCAGGACAACGGTAACGTTAATCCGTTAGGTCTGTATGATCTGGATCGGAAGATCCGCCCGGCCGGAGACACATATCGGGATATTATCCGCGAGTGGCGGCACATTCTGCCCACCCAAAGCCATAGCTTGTATTTGAACTGCTAGGCGGCTGGGGCCGGGACGCTAATCGCCCTCGGCCTTGTACATATACTTTATTGATCGTTTGTACAGCAGCAGATTCGGCGCGCCTATGCGGTTCAATTTAAGGCACTCGCGGTCATACCATTCGATGACGCCCTCCAACTGCTCGCCATCGGTAAGCACGACCACCATGCGGGTCTTGCTCTGCATCTGCTTTGAGTAATAGAACTGTTCGGCGTTAGTTTGGTCCGGTGGGGTAGTCTTTTTCGTGGATGGGGGACGCCGGGCTGGCTCCCGGGTCTCCAAGGCGGCACTGCGCGTCGGTTTTCGAATAAGCGGTTCGAGACGCCTCTCCTCAATCATTTGGCCTCAGTCTGGATTTCCCGAATGTCGTAGGTCGCCGTTGAAAAACGGCGTAATTGTCTAATTAGGTGCTGATCTTTTCCGCACGGTTACGCAAATTTATAATCATAGCGTCGAGCGCTGCTGTTTTTTGAATGTTCCTTCGTACCATTACTACAAGCTCATCTACAAAACGTACTGCCCGTTCGATCCACGCGAAATTCACAGCTTGCGAAAGCGCCGCGATCCGCTGCTCGGCGTCCCGATTCCGCACAGGCGGCTTCCCGTATAGGCCCGCCAGCGTATCCTCGAGCACGCCGTAGCCGATCTTCAGGTACGTTTCCAGCTTCTCAGACTTGCGCGCGCCAAAATTCTCCGAGTGTTGGACCCAGTTCGAAAAAGGACTCAGATTTGCGCCGCACTCAAAAGCAGTCAGCATGAGCGAGCGGCGTTCGCGAAACTGGTCCAGATCCAGCGTTGCAGCCAGCCCCGGGCTGCCTTCCGACAGCGCAATCCGAGTTTCCATCTCCGGCAGATTCCGCGACCTGCCAAATTCGTTCATCTCCGCATCCGAAAGGCGGGACATCTGCAGCACGACGGAGCGTGAGCGGATGGTTGGCAGCACGTCGTATAGATTCTCGACCGTCGAGAGGATAATCAGGTGTTCGGGTGGTTCTTCGAGGACCTTCAGCAGCGAGTTTGCCGACTGCTCGTTGGCGCGCTCCAGATGATCGATCAGAAACACGCGATGCGATCCGCGCAGCGGTTTGAATTGCGCGCGTTCGCGCAACAGCCGCATCTGCTGAATCGTGATCTGGCGCAGCGGACCGTCGGGTGCGAAGGTGATGAAATCCGGATGTGTGGAAAACAACAACGGATCGTCATTGCGCTTGTCTGCCGGCCATCGTTCGCGCTGCTCGACAATATCGAGATTCTGCGGCAGGCTCAGGTCGTCCTGCTCGATTTTTTGCGCATCACCCAAAAGCGCAGCGGCGAAGCGCCGGGCTAAAGTTGCTTTGCCGATTCCCTCGGGACCGCTCAGAAGAATTGTCTGCGCGATTTTGCCGCGCTCCATCATGTGCGCAAGCGTTTCCGCCACGCTGGAATTGCCGTAGAAGTTCGGGAAGGTCAATCTTTATTGTCCGCCAACACCCGGCTCACTTCTGCCCACACTCTTTCGGCGACCTGCGCCGGTTCGCCTGTCCCGTCGATCATCCGAAAACGGTCCGGCTCCAAGGCCGCGATCTTGCGGTAACCCTTTTCGACGCGCTGGTGAAATTCCAACGGCTCCTCATCGATCCGCGCTTCGCTTGCGTCTTGATTGCGGCGGGCGGCGCGGCGTAAGCCGGTTTCAATGTCGATCATGACGCAAATGGTGAGATCGGGAATAAGCGAGCCGAGCGCCAGCCGCTGCGCGTCGCGCACCATGTCGAATCCGAGTCCGCGCGCCTCACCCTGATAGGCCAGGGTCGAGTCGGTGAAACGGTCGCTGAGCACGATCTCCCCGCGCTCGAGCGCCGGCACAATGATTTCGGCCGCCGCCTGTGCCTGTGCCGCAACCATGAGCATGAGCTCGGTCGTGGCCGTCATCTCGCGATTGTGCGGGTCGAGCATAATCTGCCGGATCTGGGCGCCGATTGAGGTCGTGCTCTCGACCGCGCGGAAGCCCTTGGCCTCGAGCCGGGCATGCAACAGGCGAAGTTGCGTGGTTTTGCCGCATCCCTCGACGCCTTCAAGTGTGATGAGCAACCCGGAGCGGGCAGGCTCAGTCATACACGAAATGCAGTAGCGCCTTCAGGTCTTCCCAGGCTTCGCGCTTCGCGGTCTGATTGTATTGCCGTAACAGATAGGAAGGATGGTAGGTGACCATCAACGGAATGTCGCGCCACTTGTGCCATTTGCCGCGCGATTTGGTGATGCCTTCCTTGGTGTTGAGCAGCGCCTTCATCGCGGTTGCCCCCAGCGCGCAGATGGCTTTTGGCTTGATGGCCATCAATTGCCGGAACAGGAACTGACCGCAAATTTCCATCTCATCCGGCAGCGGAGTCCTGTTCTCGGGTGGGCGGCATTTGACCACGTTGCATATGTAGACATCGGATCTTCGGATCGGAATGCCTTCTTTGGTGGCGGTGCCTTCGATCATTTGCGTGAGCAACTGACCGGCCCGGCCGACAAACGGTAGCCCTTGCTCGTCTTCATCGGCGCCTGGACCTTCGCCGACGAACACCAGCGGCGATCGCTCATTTCCAGATCCGAAGACGATACTGTGCCGGCTTTCGCACAAGCGGCAGCGCCGGCAGTCGCCAATGTCCACGCGAATCGTAGCCAGCATGTCGCCATCGGGCGCCAGGCCGGGCAGCGCCGCAACTTCCAGCCGTGGAGGCGCTACCGCAGCAGGCGCCGCGGAGGCATGCTTATAAATGGATTCAAACCCCAGATCGCGATAGAACTCCAGGTAACTGCGAATCTCGTCTCGGGTCATTTTCTAGGCGGGAGCGTCTACAGCGCGCAACGACAAGCGCAGCATCGCCACCTGGTCGAGTATTTTTTCCGCAATCTCCCGCTTCTCCGCGGGCCCCGCATGCACAATCTCGCCGGAGCGGGAAAGGATCTCCACTTCATTCCGATCCGATTCGAACCCGATGCCTTCCTGGTTTACCCAATTCGCCACCACCATGTCGCACTTCTTCGATATCATTTTGCGGCGCGCTTCTTCGATCAGGTTCTGTGTCTCGGCCGCGAATCCGATCAGCAGCCGGTCGCCTTTGCGCTGCCCGATTTCGGCCAGGATGTCAGGCGTGGGGTCTAGTTCAATCGACAGCCGCGTAGCCGTTTTTTTCAGCTTTTGCTTTGGAACCTCGGAGGCGTAGTAATCCGCTACGGCTGCGCTCTTGATGATGATGGTGGCGTCGCCCAGCCGTTCCATCACGGCCTTGCGCATCTCCTGTGCCGTGCGGATATGGACGATTTCCACGTGCCGCGGCACCGGAAGATTCACCGGACCTGAGATCAACACCACGTGCGCTCCACGCCTGGCGGCGGCATCGGCGATGGCGTAACCCATTTTCCCGCTCGACCGGTTGCTGACGTAACGGACCGGATCGAGCGGCTCCTGCGTCGGCCCTGCCGTGACCAATACGAATTCGCCGTCGAGATCTGTCTTCTGCTGCGTCAGGGAATCGATCTCATCGGCAACTTCAATAGGATTCGCCAAACGTCCCGCGCCCACGGTGCCGCAGGCCAACCATCCTTCTTCGGGATTCACAATGCGGCACCCGCGCGCGCGTAGCCGATCCAAATTCTCCTGCGTTGCCGGATGCTGCCACATGGCAGTGTTCATCGCCGGCGCAAGCACCACGTGCCCGGTAAAGGCGAGGTACAGCGTCGAGAGAAAATCGTCCGCTAATCCGTAGGCGAACTTAGCCAGCAGATCGGCCGTCGCGGGCGCGACCGCTAGAACATCGTGCTCCTGCGCAACGGCAACATGCTCGACGGCGATCGAGAGTGCGTCCTGCGCGCTCGCCTTCGAAAACAGATCGGTGATTACCTTGCGGCCTGTGAGCGCGGCGAAGGTGAGCGGCTGGATGAACTCCTGCGCCGCACTGGTCATAACGACCTGCACATCGTGACCGCGCTGCTGGAGCGCGCGCACAAGCTCAGCCGATTTGTACGCTGCGATTCCGCCGCCGACTCCCAGTACGACGCGCATGCTACCGCCGTTTATTCGGCTTCAGCTAAAGCTTGCGGCTCTTCCGCGGCGAAGTCCGCATACGGAACCAACCCCCGCCGGACTTCTTCCATCGCCAACATCGTAGGCTTCTTGTTGGTGGCCGGCAACACGCTGCGCTGGCCATTCTGCAACTGCCGCGCACGCTTGGCCGCGACAATGATGAATCTATAGGTGCTCGCATCCGCATCGTCCGGGATGCAATACATTGCGTTCTTGGGTCTATCTGCCATATGTCTCCTATGAGCGCCCCGGCTTCATTCGAACAATGAAGGGGACCGCTCTTCAAAACTCTTGAGGATCGGTCGAATCTGTTCTTCCATGCGGACTCTCCGAACCCGTTCGGCCCTGATGATCGCCGCCAGAGTATTCACGGATTCTTCCACCTGGTGATTCACCAGCACATAATCGTACTGGTCGTAATTACGAATTTCCTCCGCGGCCTCTCTCAGCCGGCGCTGAATGACTTCTTCTGAATCCTCCGACCGCGCGCGCAGCCGTTGTTCCAGGATGTCGCGCGAAGGCGCCAGAATGAATATGCTGACCGCCTCCGGAAGGCTGTCCTTTAATTGTCGCGCACCCTGCACGTCGATGTCGAGTATCAGGTCTTTGCCCTCGCGCTGCGCCTGTTCCAGCACTTCGCGGTGCGTTCCATAGTAATTTCCGAACACCTCGGCGTGTTCCAGAAACTCGCCGCGCTGAATGCGGGCCTCGAATTCGGAACGGGAGATGTAGTTGTAGCTCTCGCCCGGCCGCTCCGTACCGCGCGGCCTGCGCGTCGTGTAGGACACCGAAAAGCGCAGTCCCAGATCGCTCGCCAACAAGCGCGATACCAGCGTCGACTTTCCCGAGCCGGACGGCGCCGAAATGATAAATACAGTGGTCATGCGTTGGCTGACGCCGGCCGTCGCTAGCCCGTCCATCTGTCCGATCAGCTCCGGCACGGTCTGGCTATTCAAGGTTCAAGGCCTGTTCCCGTATCCTTTCGATGTTAGCCTTTACGGTCAGCGCCAGGTTAGTAATGGTCAATCCGATTTCTCCCGCGCCGGAGGTCTTCGAAAGAATCGTGTTTGTCTCGCGATTCATTTCCTGCAGCAGAAAGTCCAGGCGCTTGCCCACCTCACCGCCGCTCTCGAAGATGCGCCGCAACTCTTGCGCATGAACTTCCAAACGCGTCAGCTCTTCCTGCACGTCGGACTTGTCGGCCAGCAGCGCAGCTTCTTCGGCCAGGCGGCTCTGGCTTAGCTCGGAATCCGCCAGCAGCTCCAGCAGGCGCTCTCGCAATCTTTGGTAAAGAGCCTGGGCTGCTTGCGACCGAATGGCGGCGATCGCGCGCGACTGCTGTTCGATGGATGAGATTTCGGTTTCAAGTTGCGCCACCAGTTCGGCGCCTTCGCGCTCGCGGTAGGCATTCAGTTCGGCTACGCATTCGCTAAGAGCAGCTACGATTTCGGCTTCGAACGCAGCGTCTACCGGCGTGGGTTCGCGGGCGGCATCGAATACGCCGGGCAGAGTGAAGGCTGCATTCAGGTCCGGCTCGGCCGCCAGTCCGAATTCGTCACGGGCCTCGCGGAATAGCGCGACGTAACGCGCCACCAGATCGCGATTGTAGGCTGCGGCCGCCGCCGAAGCATCGCGAGCGAGCGAAATGCGAATCTCTACATGGCCTCGCAAAATATTCTGCTTCAACACCGCGCGAAGGGCGTTCTCAAAGCGCGCCAGTTCGCCGCCGCCATGAAAATGCAGATCCAGTCCGCGATGGTTCACGGTTTTCAGGGTAATGGCCAGCTCTCCCGCGCTGGTCTTTTTGCGCACCAATGCATAACCCGTCATGCTGCGGATCGGCGCCGCGGAACTACCCGGTTCTGCGCTCATTAAATTGGGACTCAAGAAATCAGTGCGCTCAGCTAGAGAATGTTATCCCACCGCCGCATTCGAATCGGCGTGCTGCATCTCATGCAGGCGCCGGTAAAGGCCTCGCCGGGCGATCAGCTCGTCGTGGGTGCCGGATTCCGCGATCTTTCCAGCGTCGAGAACTACGATCTTGTCCGCCTGGCGAATGGTCGAAAGCCGATGCGCGATAACCAGCACTGTGCGGCGCTTCATCAGCGCGGTCAGCGCCTGCTGAACCAGCCGCTCGGACTCGGTATCCAGATGAGACGTCGCTTCGTCCAGGATGAGAATGGGCGCGTCCTTTAGCAACGCACGCGCAATGGCGACCCGCTGCCGCTGCCCGCCGCTGAGCTTGAGGCCGCGCTCACCAATTACGGTCTGGTAGCCGTGAGGCAGCTTCTCGATGAACTCCGCCGCAAAGGCGCGCCGCGCCGCCGAGAAAACTTCTTCCTCTCGCGCATCCGGCCGTCCGTAAGCGATGTTGTCGAAGATTGTGTCATTGAACAGGAAGGTGTCTTGCGCGACGATGCTGACGTGCTCGCGCAAGCTGCTCAACCGGATCTCGCGCACATTCTTCTCGTCGATCAGCACCGCGCCGCTCGACACATCATAGAAACGAGGAACAAGATTGGCGAGCGTTGTTTTTCCCGCCCCGCTCGGCCCCACCAATGCCACCACGTCGCCGGCTTTGATTTCCAGGTCGATACCGTCGAGCACGCAGCGCTCGCTCGCCAGCGGATAACAGAATGCGACGTTGTCGAACCGGATGCTCTTTTCGAACTTGGTCAATCGCACGGCGGTCGGGCTATCGATAACGTCTTGCGACCGGTCCAGGTACTCGAAGACCTTCATTGCCGCTCCGATGCCTTGCTGGAAAATGTTGTGAATATTCGTCAGCCGCTTAATCGGTTCGTACAACATCACGAGCGCGAGCACAAAGCCGGTGAACGTTCCCGCGGTCATCATGCCGTGCTTCACCTGCTGCCGGCCGAGCCACAGCAGCAGGATGATGGTGAAGGCGCCGAAGATTTCAATAATAGGCGAGGCGAGCGCCTGGTGCGCCACATACCGTAGATTGCCGGCCTTCAGCCGCTGGGACGCCAACAGGAAACGCTTCGATTCGTAGTCTTCCGCGCCGAAGCTCTTCACCACCTGATGTCCGGTGAGGGTCTCTTGCAGGATTTGGTTCAGACCGGCCGCCATGTCTTGCGCATGGCGCGTAGTGCGCCGGATGCGCTGGCCCAGCCGGATGGTAAGCAACGCGACCACCGGAAAAACAATCAGGCTGACCAGCGATAGCTTCCAATCGATGCTGATCATCGCCAGCAGCAGGAACAACGCCGTGAACATCTGCCGCAGCCAGTCGGCGAGCATGGTGGAGACCGAGATCTGGATGCGGTCAATGTCGTTCATAATCGACGACATGATGCGCCCGGTGGTTTGATCTTCGAAGAACGCCGCATCCTGGCGCAGGACGCGATCGAACACATCCTGGCGGAGATCCATGATGGCGCTGATGCCGACCCAGTTCACCAGGTAATTGCCCAGGTAATCGCAGATGCCTTTGGCCACAAAGCACGCGAAGATTCCGAAGGCCACCATGGTCCAGACGTTATGCACGAACGGCGGGACAACGTCGTTCAAGTAAATTTGAACGCTGGTGTGAGGGATGGAGAGCAGCAGCACCGGAGTATCCGGTGTATTCGGGTTCAGCACGCGTTCGAACACCGGTGGGATCAGGCGAACCAGCAGGCCTTGCGATAGGCCCACCACGGCCATGAAGACAACCGAGCCGATGAGCGCGAGGCTGTAAGGCCGCGCGTATTCGAGCAGCCGGCGCAAGTCTTTCATTACCGCAAGTCCCTCAAGCGTGCGCCTCTTCGAACATGCGCAAACGTTCGAGTGCGGCAATTACGCGTGAGACACTCACCTTGCTCAAACCCTCCGGAGCAACGACGATCTCGGCTTCGGTGCGCCACGGTCCCCAGATGGCCGGATTCGAGGTGCTGAACAGCACCACGCTGGGAACGCTGAACGCCGCCGCGACGTGCGCCGGGCCGCTATCGTTGGCGATGAAGACAGAAGCCTTCGAGAGGACTGCTTTCATTTCCGCCAAATTTCCTTGAAATACCTGGTGAGCGCGGAACGGCGCCGAATCGTCCTCCGGCCCGGCTAGAAAGACGGGACGAATCTTCCAGAGTTCCAGGAAACGCGCCACTTCGCAGAAGCGTTCGGGCGCCCATTGTTTTTCGGGCGCGGAGGCAAACGGATGCAGCACGGCATAGCGGCCCTGAAGCGGCGATTCGGCCGCTCCTAGCTGCGCGCGCGGCACATCCTGAATCGGCACGCCCAGCGCGAAGAACGCGGAGGCCAGGTGTTCCGCGGTATGGACCGTCCTGTTCACAGAGAGGATACGCTGGGCACGCGGAATTCTGACGTTATAGGCAAAGGTGAAGTTGTGATGCGCGAAACCCGCGCGCCACCTTGCGGCGGACAACGCGGTCATCCATTGGCTGCGCGTGCCGCCGTGCAGGTTCACGCAAAGCGAAGGCTTCCAGCGGCGCAGCGCCTGCCAGGTGGGCGGGAGAATCTGATCGGCGGCTGGACTGTTTTCGAACACCTGAGCAAAACGTTGTTCCACCGCCACGCCGATTTTCAGATCCGCCCGCGCGCGCTTCAGGAGCGCCAGAGCCGGCGTGGTCAGAACACAATCGCCCAGCGAGCGCAGGCGAATAACGCCCACCCGTGAACCCGGCGGCAACTGCTCTAAGATCGTCATGGGCTTAGGGCTCGACTTAACTCAAGGTTCAACCTCAAGGTTCAACAACGGCCTGGTCGATCAGCATGACGGGGATGTCGTCCCGCACCGGATAGACTCGTTTGCACGCGACGCACTTCAAGCCGCTTCCGTCCTCTTTTAGGATGACCTTGGCTTTGCACGCCGGGCAGACTAAAATTTCCAGCAGCTCCTTGCTGATCGCCATGGAAGTTTCCAGTTTAGCAACGTTGAGACGATCTTATTGTGTGGCTCGGAGTGGGGCTTTGGGTCTGGTGAAGTACCTCGGTTAACGTGAGCGAGAATGCAGTCTTGTGAAAATAAGCTAGACTGATTTTCTTTATTCGATGATCCGATCATCCGTGCATCGCCCCGCGGCCACTCCTTGCCTGTGTGCTCCGTGTTGCCGTGATTTACCCGGGAGATGGGGACGATTGTCGAACACACGAGGATGACACCTTCGCGCTGGGCGAGGGTGAAATCGCTCTTCGTTAAAGCCCAAGCTTCTTCCCTGCTGGTGGATGACGATCTGACGAAGGGACCCACCGTAGAGGAGTTGTTACGGCTACTTCGCTTCAGAGATGAATCTTCCGAACGGGGCGCGCCAACCGGGCCGATGCATGAACAAGCGGCCACTGCGGAGCCGGTTTCTAATTTCCAGCCGGGCGCATTGATTGCCGATAGATTTGAGATCAAATGCCTCATCGGGAGCGGCGGCATGGGGGATGTCTACGAGGCGCACGACATCGTCAAGGATGTGACGGTCGCGTTGAAGGTTTTGCGGCCGGAGTTATCGGTTGATCCCCAGACGGCGGAGAGTCTGCTCAGGAAGGAGGTCTCCCTCGCGCAGCTCGTCAGCCACCCGAACGTTTGCCGGATCCATGATCCCTATCTGCACCGATTTCCCGGAGGAGAAACCCGGCTGCTTCTGTCGATGGAACTGCTTCGCGGGCAAACTCTCGCGCAGTTACTGACCGCCCGCGGGCGACTCACCACGGACGAAACGCTAATCATCGCCCGGCAACTGGCGGCAGGGATCGAAGCGGCCCACGCGGCAGGCGTGTTTCACCGCGACCTGAAGCCCTCGAACGTGATGCTGGTGGAAGAAGGCGGGCAATTGCGGGTAGTCATCACGGATTTCGGCCTTGCGCGCTCACAGCCCGCAGCGCAGTCAGTGGAAGAACTCAGCCGCGGACTCGCGGGAACGCTTCGCTACATGGCGCCGGAGCAACTGGAAGGGAAAGGCGGATTCCGGTCTGACTTGTATGCGTTCGCCCTGATTCTGTTCGAGCTTCTGACGGGAGAACTGCCGTTTCAGGGTGAATCCGACCTCGTGATCGCGCTAAGCCGCTTGTCGGCGCCGCCGCGCGATCCGGGCACGCTGGTGCCGCGCTTGCCTCTCGCCTGGCGGGCTGCGTTCCTGAAAGGACTCAGCCGCGATCCACGGGAGCGATTCAGGAAAGCAAGCGACATGGTCGCGGCGTTGGCGCCCGGCCGCAGCGCCGGCCTGCTTTTGTGGCTGCAAGTGCTCGCCCGGCGAAGGCACAGCCCCGGATGGCTGGTTTGGCTTTTGCTACCGATCGTGTTGACGGCGCTAGTATTGCTCCTGCTGGAGCTTCGGCCTGTATCGATGCCGGGGTTCTCCAGTGTGCTGGTGCAGGATCTCGAGCACGGCTCGACAGTGGACAAGGGCGTGCTGGGGACCAACGTTGCGTTCTTTTCATCGCTGAGTCAATCGCCCCATTTGACCGTCTTCCGGCCTGCCGATTTCGCGCCGACCCTGATGAAAATGGGAGCCACGCCCGGGCACCTGAGCGTCTCCTCGCTACGCCAGCTCGCCTTACGGACGGGTGTGCCGGCCATCCTATATGGGTCAATTTCGCAAGCGCATGGAGAGTACAAACTGCACCTGCGCATGGAAGTGATGAGCGATAGCCCGAGACATCCGATGGGGGCGGAGAGCAGAGATTTCGAGGGACGAGACCAAACCGAGCTGTTTGACGCGATCGCGGCGGCTTCGCGTTGGGTGCGGAAAGTGTCCGGCGAAGCACCGCGCGAGCTTCGCGAGCAAGACGCCCGCCCCGAGGACTTGACGACATTCTCCTGGGACGCGCTGAGCCTGTTTGAGCAGGCCCGTTCGCGCCGGGACGCCAATCAGCCGCAAGAAGCTTTAATTTTTGCGAGCGAAGCGCTGGAGGCCGATGACGGTTTTGCGGCGGCCGAATCTTTGCGCGGCGATCTGCTGGCGCAACTCCGGCGTTACCGGGAAGCTTTCGCGGCGCATGCACGAGCTCTCGAGCTGGCCAAGAAACGCAACATCACCGGCCGCGAGCGATTCCGGATTGAATCCATTCTGGACGTGGATACCGGGGATGAGAATGCGTCCGTTCAAACATATCGTGCGTGGATGGCGCATTTCCCGAGAGACTACTTGCCTCACTTTTTCATGGCCTATCTTCAATACCATCGAGGCAATTACGCCGAGGCATTGGCGCAAATCAAAGTGGCTCGACAATTGCAGCCATCGGGTTTTTTGATCTATCCGCATCTGGCTACCTACGCGATGGCGGCAGGACAGTGGGAAGATGCGCAGGCGGCGGCAAACTCACTGAAGAAGCTTGGCGAAGAAGACTGGGCCACTGAGGTAGAGGGGCAAATGCTGCTAGGCAGGCATCGATTCGATGCCGCGGCGGCTCACGTTGAGCCGCTGATGACCCGGCATAATGATGTGTTTTCCGAAGTCGCTCCTTGGTATGTAGCCCATGCGCTCGCGGATGGCGGGCGATTTCTCGACGCAGAGAACATTTTGAGCCGGGCAGCCGAGACGGACGAGCAGCGCGGGCTCAGCGCTCTGCGCGCGGAGAGAATTGTGACGCTTTGCTACCTGCGCTGGCTACAGGGCGACACGGGCGGCGCCGCGGCGCAGGTGAAGGCTGTTCTGGGCAGTCTCGATAATCCGACAGTGCTATCGATCGCCGGCGCGGTATTGGCCCGCTTGGGCGACCACGAAGGCGCACGAGCGGCGGAATCCCTTTTGGAACAATGGCCGGCAGTTCCGCTGGTGAGTTCCGCATTGTTCAGAGTGCGCACGGAGATCCGGCTTTCGCAGGGACAGCGGCCGCTCCCGCCGCCCGTCGATGAGGAATCCGCGGCGGCGGTGGATCTGGAATTTCGGCTTCATTCTTCACTCGTGAGAAAGCATTGGGACGCAATGTCGCATTTAGCGGCCGAAATCACCCGACGGCCCGATGTCCTTCTAAGCTGGGACAACCGGCCGTTTCCTCCCGCCTTGTATTGGACCGCATCCTGCATTGCCGAGAAAGACCGTTCGCACGGCGACTGCGGAGCTTTCACATTTCCGGCGAACAAATAGCACTTCTTTTGTCCCCTTCCCTCGCTTGACGTTCGCTAGAGGGTGTGAAGGTCCAAACGACCTCACGTCGAACAAAGGAACACACACATGAGCATTGCAACGGGCGAATTGTTGGCCCAATTGGTCTTGGCGGTCATTCCTTCCGCGGTCGGCGAGGCGCTGAACGGGCTAAGTGCAGCGTCGACGCCAGCCGACTGGGTAGCGGCGGTTAAGGCGAACGCCGTCGGCGAGGACGAAAACGTGGCGAATCCACTGGCTGGCAAGCTTCAAACAGACTCTCTGCTCCGGGCTCTACTTCAACCAGCGGAGAATACCACGATGCCACTCGGTCTGATCTTGAAGAATCGAATCTGGACGATTGGTGCAACAGCCGGGGTCTTAAACAGTCCCTGGTCGACGCCGCCGCATCCCAGTGGCCAAGATGCCATGAATGTCTACAACACGATCGCTGCCTTCGATGAGACATAGCTGCTGTTGACATAGGAGTTCACCGTGAGGTTCTTGAAACTGGCGGCGGTGCTTGTTTGCTTCACGATGGTTTTCCCGGCCTGCCGGACACAACGCGAGGCGGACAAAATCGCGTGGGAGGATCTGGCTGCCATTTCAAAGGCCAGCCTGCATCCAAAAGGTGCCCAACCGGGCGATGCACCCGTGAGCTGGCGGTTTTGGTGGATGGCAGAAGAACTCTATTTAGCGGGAGGGCGGGCTGCGTACCAATCGGATGTTTTTCGGCCGCTTCATTGCACCCCGGAAACGGAAATAGAAGCACGTTTTCCAGACGCCCCAACGCTCGAAATGCAAAAGATTCGGAAGGAGCCGACGGTTGATGGAAAAGAGCAGTGCGAACGGATTTTCATAAACAATGTGATCGCCGGCTACGTCGTTCAAAACCAGCTATGGAGCCGGAATACGCTGAAGGACGCCGTCGCCCAGAAGAATGGCTTGAACCTGCCATCTACGAATCCGTTCTCACGGCAGATCAAGACCGAGTGGCGCCGGATTGAAGATGCGCAAAGCAATCGCTACATCACAGCAGCTAACGACGATGGCGATTTGTACGGACTAGTCGCGGTTCACATGATGTCTCACGAACTGCCGACCTGGTTATGGGCCAGTTGGATGCACGAAGATTATGCCCGCTGGATGCCACCGGAGATCGGTTTTCACGACAGCTTTGGCCGAAAGCAGGATGGAACGGCAACACACGCGCTAAAGGCGGTATTATCAGCCAATGGCGCGGAAGTGCTTTCTCATTACAAGCTGATCGGCACGCAAACCGGCTTTGAAGATCCCAGGCATCTCGGGAATCCGCTGATCGAAGGAACCCACGCTCAGAACCTGTCAGAAGCCCTGCTGAACTCGTCTTGCATTACGTGCCATCGTTATGCAGCGGTTGACAAGACGGGCGGGCGGCCACACCCGCGGCGCCAAACTGGATTCGCCACAGTTCCAGATCCCTATTATTCCGTGGATTTCTCATTCTCCTTAGCTGGCAGGCCGCAGTGCGTGACTGGACCCTGCAACGAGGCGCTTCTCGCAGCGCAGTAGCGTTATGAAGCCGCGCTCGGAGTTATTCAACAAACTTTACAAAGAACTTCGCCGGCTTGCGGTTCAGCGGCTCGGGAGGGAAGCCGGCGGCCGTGGGGACGCAACATCTCTGGTTCACGAAGCTTATTTGAAGCTCCGCATCTGGGGCAACGATTTCCAGGATGATAAACATTTTCTGGCGACCATCTCCAAGGTGATTCGCCAGATTCTGGTAGATCGCGCGCGCCGCGCCGCCTGCCGCAATGGTCTGCACGAGGAGATATCGGTTTCTCTTGACAATGCCCGTTGCGAGAGCGGCGTCATCGATGTTCTGACGCTGGATGAATTGATGAATCGGCTGGCGCGATTTGACTCGCGCGCCGCCCAGGTAACGGAGATGCACGTTTTCCTGGAGCTTACAGAACGAGAGATTGCTGAAGCGCTTGGCATATCGCCTCGAACCGTGAAGAGAGATTGGGCTATTGCAAAGGCCTGGCTGAAGGCCGAGTTGGCTCAAGCTTCGCCATGAACGGGCGGGACCTGCGCCACCAGCCGTATCCATTCCTCTGCGAGGCGGCGCAGCGACTTGCGATCGCATTTGTCAGGGAGAATGCCGGAGATCACTGCGACCGAGTCGGCGCCGGCCGCTAATACCTCGCTGGCATTGAGCATCGTGATGCCGCCAATAGCCGCGAGCGGTTTCATCGTCATCTCTCGCAGCTCGCGCAACCCGGTGATGCCGACAACCGGATCCGGCCGATCCTTCGAGTTTGTTGCGAAGATGGGGCCGAGCGAAAGATACTCGACCGGCTCGGCGTCTCCGCGCGTGAGCTGCATGCGATTGTGCGTGGAGAAGCCCATCACCTCATCGCTGATCACGCGGCGCGCAGCCACCGGCGGCAGGTCTTCCTGGCCAACATGCAGAGCGGCCCCCAGCAGGCGCGCAAAATCGGCCCGGTCGTTCAACACGAACAAGACGCCGGCTCCGTGACAGAGGCGCGCGATCTGTGCGGCGGTATCGAAATCGTTCTGTGTCCAATCGTCCTTATGCCGGTATTGCAGAATGCGGACGCCGGCTGCCACAAGGGCTTCAGCGGCCGCGACAGGGGAGCAATCGCGCTGCCGGAGCGCCGCCGTATCGAGAATGGGATAAAGACGCGGAAGTTTGAAGGCGACTGGCATTCGCGAGGGCGGCTACTGCGGGTCGTTACTCGCGTCTTCCTTCAGGTAATCCGCGAAAAATTTCGCAGCCCGCCCAAATGCGCTTCTATAGCTTTCATCGCGCACGTAGGCATGGCTTTCTTCCGGATAGAAGGACTCTTCGAAGGGCTTGCCTTCGTGAATCAACTTCTCAGTGAGCTGAACCGCATCTTGAAACAGAACGTTGTCGTCGGCAATGCCGTGAACGATGAGTAAGTGATTTTGTAACTGTCCCGAGAAATGGATAGGAGAGCTGCGATGATAAGCTTCCGGATTCTCGGCCGGCGTTGTTAACCGCTCGTCGGTATATTCGGCGTTGTAGTTTCTCCAATCGTAGACGCCCGAAAAGGCGGCGCCCGCCTTGAAGACGGCAGGTGCGCGGAACATCGCCATGGCGGTCATGAAGCCGCCGTAACTCCATCCCCAAATCCCGATGCGGGAGGCATCGATGTTCTTCAGAGATTTCAAATATTCCACTCCGCCGAGCACGTCTTCGAGATCGGGACCGCCCATATCGAGATACACGCCGCTGCGCCACTCACGCCCATAATTCGTGCTGCCCCGGTAATCCATTTCCAAAATGACATAGCCCTGGTGCGCGAGGTAGTTATTAAACACAAAGCGCATCTCCTGGTAACTGCCCCACTGTTGCAAAACGCTGGTGGCGTAGCCCGAGCCGTGTATGTAAACGATGGCGGGACGAGGCTTCTGCTTGGGATCATCCGGATTATAGCCGGGCGGCAGCAGCATGCGTGCGGAAACAGGCTTGTGGTCGCGTAGCGAGGGGTAAGTGAGGAAGCGGCTCTCGGACCAATCGGTCTTGTAAAATTCGGGCAGCGGGGAAGTGGTCACGCGCTCGCCGTTGACATAAAGATCGAATGGATTCTTGACATCGGCTTGCAACATTGCCTGCTCTTTACCATCCCGCGACATCCAGCCGATATTCAGGCCTTCTTTCTTGGACAGACGCTCGGGAGCCGCAGAGCCATCGGCCTTGACCTTATAGAACGGGCGCTCGCTGGTGCCCGCTTCCGTGGAGGAATAGTATATAAAATCGCCGATCCATTGCGGGTTATGTGAAAACGGATCCCGGTGGATCTCCCAATCGCCTTTTGTGATCTGCTGAAGATTACTGCCATCGATAGCAACCGTATATAGATGGGAGAAGCCGGTCTTATCGCTGGTAAGCCAGATGTGCTTGGAAGTGGGCTCCCAACCCACATCGGAGACTTCGACCCAGCGATCGTCGGTCTGATGAAAAACTACTTTCGATTTTCCGGTGTTCACATCTACAACGCGGACGTCTTCACTCTTATAATTCGGCGCCTGCAAGACGACCAGCAGATACTTGGAATCCTCGGACCACTGCGGAGAGCGAGCTTCAAATCCTTTGCCCGTATCGAGCAGGCGCGGCGGATTGTCTCCACTGCTCTCGACGACGTAGGATTGGAAGGTTGGAGGCGCGTCTCCGGCGACGGAGCGGGGAAATGGCGATGCCGTGACGAACTCGCCTGAGTAAATGGGAAGCGGCATGGTGCGCTCCGGCTGAGGCTGTACCGAATACTCAAGGTATTTGCCATCCGGAGACCACAGATAGCCAGTTAGCCGGGCGGGCGCATGCACGTCGGTGCGCTGTTCCAGAGTTCCACCGTTCAAATTCAGAACGTAAATTTGGCCGCCTTGCGTAAACGCGACCCTGGTTCCGTCCGGCGAGAACTGCGGATCTACTTCCGCCGCCTTGGTCTTGGTCAGGCGAAGAATTGCACCGCCGCCGGTGGGTACTAAATATAAATCGCGGCGATAAGAGAACACCGCTTTTGTGCCGTCCTCGGAAAGATTGAAGGAAGTAAGACCGGCTGGCGGCGGCAGATACTCCTTGCGGTGCGGATCGCGCTCGGCTTCCGTGTCATTGATCGGATCTTTCAAGCCTTTCAGATCGGTCAGGCGCTTGAGTTGGCTGGTGTCCGCGTTGTAGACGTACAGATCCTTGAATGTCTCGCCATGCGCGTTCCATAGGAAGCCGAGCACATGCGCGTGCTTGGCCCAGGCAAGTTGTGTCGGCCATGTTCCCCATAGGTAGGGCCGGGTGAAGAGACGGTCTAGCGACCAGGCGTCCGGGGAAGACTGTATGGCGCCGGGGAGCAGCATTGCACCGGCCAGCAGCGCGGCGATCACTCTCATGTGGTGACCGGAATCTCCGCACTCATGTGAGCAGGAAACGGAATCTGGCCGGTGATCTGTATGCCGAAGGCCTCCAAACCGGCCACCTTGCGCGGATGATTGGTCAACAAATGAATCGTGGTAAGCCCCAGATCAGATAATATCTGCGCGCCCACGCCGGCCTCATGCTGGACGGGCTGCTGCCGTTCCGTGCCAAAGAAACCGCTCTGCGCGCTGCCGTGCCCGATCAATTCGCGCACGCCATCCCGCGATACAACGTTGAGACCAGGGCCGGTTTGGTGCAGGTAGACAAGAACGCCGCAATCGGCGCGGGCAATGGTTTGCAACGCCGTGGCGATGAGATCATGGCAGTTGCAATCGAGCGAATGAAAAATATCGCCGTACACACAGTGGGAATGCACCCGCACCAGAACGTTTTTCTTGCCCCGGATGTCGCCGCGAACCAGCGCCAGGTGGGTCTCTTTATCGATCCGGTTGATATAGCGAATGATTTCGAATTCTCCGTAAACGGTCCGAATGCGTCCCGATGCCTCGCGCTCCACGAACTTTTCGGTCTGCAATCGATAACGGATGAGATCGGCGACCGAGATCATCTTGAAGCCATATTGCTGGCAGAATTCCACCAGCTCAGGGGCGCGCGCCATGGTGCCATCCTCATTCATGATTTCGCAGATGACACCGCCGGGCTGGAGGCCCGACAGGCGGGCGAGATCCACTGCCGCTTCAGTCTGCCCGGTGCGTACCAACACGCCGCCGGGGCGAGCACGCAAAGGAAATACGTGACCGGGGCGGGCGAGATCCTGCGGCTGGGAGCGCGGATCGATCGCGACGCGGATGGTATGCGCGCGATCGTAGGCGGAGATGCCGGTGGTGACGCCCTCGGCCGCATCGATCGCCTCGCAAAAAGCTGTGCCGAAGCGGGCGGTATTGACCGAAGACATGGGCTGCAGGTCGAGCCGTTTGCAAATCTCGGCGTCTAAGGCCAGGCAGATCAATCCACGCCCGCGAGTGGCCATGAAGTTGATGGCCTCGGGACTAATCTTTTCGGCAGCGATGGTGAGATCGCCCTCATTTTCGCGATCCTCATCGTCCACTACGACGAGGATCTTGCCTTGCCGAAAGTCCGCGATGGCTTCGGGGATCGAAGCGAAGTGCATGCAGATAGCGCCTTGTCAGGCAGTCGCCGCGACGCCCGCCTTGGCGTACCAGGGCTTGGCCGGCTTGATCGCCTCATTCACTGCGTTGATGTTCTTAATCCCTTCGTTGGACAGCCAGTCTTCGAGCGCCTTCACGCCCTGCTTGGCGTAGACCGGGATGCCGTCCTTCCAGGTGGCGCGCCCGCAAAGTACCCCCGAATAATCGGTTCCCGCTTCCGCCGCCATGTTTAGAGACTCGACGAATTGCGCGTTATCGACGCCCGCGCTGAGATAGATGAACGGCTTCTGCGCCGTATCCGCTGCTTTGCGAAACAGATCAAGCGCTTGCTGCCGGCTGTAGGCGGCCTGTCCTTTATACACGCTGCTGCCGAGGACGTATTCGGCATTTACAGGTATCTCGACCTTCAGCACGTCCACATGGTATTGCGGCTTGCCGAACTCTTCCATCGACTTGATGACTACATCGGGCTTTTTCTTCGCGTACTCGAAACCTTTTTCGTCGCCGCCAGCGGGATCGTAGCCGACAAATTCGCAGAAGAACGGAATCTGGTTGGCCTCGCACTCGGCGCCTACGCGCTCAATGAAGGCGTGCTTGATGTCGTTTACGTCTTCTTTCTCGAAAGGCGAGTAATAGAGCAGAATCTTCACGGCGTCGGCGCCTAAGTCCTGGATGCGCTTCGCCGACATATGAGGCAGCAGATCCGGCAGGCGTCCGGGCTTGGTATTGTCATAGCCGCTCTCTTCGTAGGCGAGCAACAAGCCTGCATTCTTGGCGCGGGCTTTGGCGGCTGGGATGCCGAACTCCGGGTCCAGCAGGATTGCACTGGCGTGAGGCGTCAGAATCTTTGAGACCGCGGCCTTGAACTCACTCATCATGTCGTCAGAAATCTGGTCTTCGGGCGCGCCTTTCGCCTTTGCGATGCCCTTGCGCAAACTGCCGCGCTGGTCCATGGCAGCCGCCGCGATGACGCCATTCTTATTCGAGAGCGCATTCAGATGTTTGATTTTGCCTTCGGAGAGCTGCATGAGATGTTGCTCCAGAAGCGGGATGCTTCAGGGCTCAGTATAACCCGCGCACAACGGCCAACATGCGGCCTGTGCGCTTAGAAGCATAACCCGCGCACAACGGCCAACATGCGGCCTGTGCGCTTGGCGCTATATCGAAGCGGGTTGCCCTTTCGAGTTTGATATCCGGCGCCAGTAAGCTTGGGCTCGGGCGACATCTCTGAGGATCTGGGCTCGTAGCGCTTCGGCGTTCGGGAACTGCCGCTCCTCACGCACGAAGCGGTGGAAGCGGACTTCAATTTGCGACGGCGCATCGCCTTGGAACGGGCGGAGCAGGAACGTTTCAATCGTCAATTCATCGCCGCCGAAGGTGGGCCGGAAGCCGCAGTTGGTGATAGATTGCCAGCGGCGGCTGGTAGAGGGCTCGACGGTTTCGGTGATATAAACGCCGCGCGGAAGAAGCTGGCCGGCGGGCGGGCGCAGGTTCATGGTAGGCACGGTTTGCTTGGAACCCACGCCGTGGCCGCGCACGATTGGCCCTTGGATGGAGAAGCAGCGGCCCAGAAGCCGCCCGGCGCGCGAGACGTTGCCGGACGAGAGGTAACGCCGGATGGCGGAACTCGATATGATTTCACCGCGCAAGCAAACTGGCTCGACGATTCGCGCAATGAAGGCGAACTCGGCTCCCAGAAGCTTCAGTGTGTCCGATGTTCCGCGCTGGCGGCGGCCAAAGCGGAAATTCTCACCGACGAAGACCGCCTTGGTCTCAAGCGCATCGCACAGAATTTGCGACACGAATTGGCGCGGGGAAAGGCGGGCGACATCGGTTGTGAAGGGAAGCACGATGACGTTTTGTGCACCGGCTGCCGCCAGCAGGTTAATTCTCTGATCGAGCGTACAGATCAGTTCGGGTACACGCTCCGGAGCTACGACCGCCGTGGGGTGAGGATTGAAAGTCAGAACGGCGGGGTTGAGCGCGGCGTCTTTGGCGTAGCGCAGCGTCTCGCCTATGAGCGCTTGATGGCCGCGGTGCACGCCGTCGAAGTTGCCGATAGTCAGAGCGCAGGGACCAACCCGGCCGCGCGCTTCTTCCAGAGAGCGAAATACCTGGGCGTTCATACGGAATCGGCCCACCCGATCGGGATCTCCAGGCCGTCGTAAGCCAGGTGGACGCCGGCCGGAAGGCGCGCATCAATCGATGCATGAAGAAGATCGTGTGAAATGTGTGTAAAAAAAGCTCTTTTGGGCTTGAGAAATTCCGCTGTCTTAAGTGATTCTTCAAGGGTTGAATGGGTGGGATGAGGGTTGTGGCGCAGCGCATCCAGAAACAGAACATCGAGATTCGTCAGCAGTTCGCGGCTTTCCACTGGAATGTCGCTATGGTCGGTCAGGTACGCGCAATCGCCGAATCGAAATCCATAGACTACACCCTTGCCATGGAAGGCTCGAATGGGCTGAAAATCGAGTCCGGCTAGCTGGATTGGCTCACGTTCGAAGCAGTGCAGGCGCAGGCGGGGGCGGCTGGATTCGCTGGGCGAGGTATCGAAGACGTATTCGAAAGTGCGTTCGATGACGTGCAGCGATTCCTCCGATGCATAGATAGGAATCTCCTGTTTTTGCAGGAAGTTGAACGGTCTTACATCATCCAACCCTAGAATGTGATCGGCGTGCGAGTGGGTATAGAGGATCGCGTCGACACGGTCGATTCCAAAGCGTAGGGCCTGGTAGCGAAAATCGGGCGAGGTATCGATCAGGACGCGGCGGTCGCCGAGCCGCAGAAGAACCGAAGGCCGGAGGCGCTTGTCGCGAGGATCCTCGGAAGTGCAAACCTTGCAGTGGCAGCCGACCATGGGCACGCCGACGCTGGTACCTGAGCCGAGAACCAAAATCGACGCATGCTCGAACTGTGCGAGCATCTATTCGGTCTTGGTGCCCTTGCCGCCGTCCGCAGTGACAATGAGTGGCCCTTGGTCTGAGCCAGCGGCCGTGGTTCGCGGTGGCGACTGGGGGGCGGCCGTGCGGCTCAATTCGTCGGACACCTGCACGAACCGGAAGCGAAGCTCGGTGAGGCCGTTTTCAAGCAGGCGCTGCTCTTCGGAAGTCAGATTGCCTTTGGTCTTTTCCTGGAGCATGGCAAGGATATCAATGGAGTGGCGCGCCAGGGGCAGATTCGCCTCCGGCCGTTCGTCATTTTCGCCGAAGCTCAACAGGCCGAGCTGCACTTGAGCCTGCATGAGGATAGATTCGACCAGGAACAGGAAGTTCGCCGGCGGAAGGGGAAATTCATTAGGGTCTGCCATACGAGACTGATCTTATGGATATTGTGCCAGACCAGTGCACGGCCGAACGCGCGGCGGAAGCGGGAAAGAAATTCGCTCACCTGGTGAGCGTGATGGCGCGATTGCGCGCGCCCGGTGGCTGCCCGTGGGACCGGAAGCAGACGTTCGACACGATCAAATCGTACCTGTTGGAAGAGGCCTATGAGGTGATGGACGCGATCGACCGGCGCGATTGGCAAGGCGTTGCCGAAGAGCTGGGCGATCTGCTTCTGCAGCCCGTCTTCTTCGCCGAGATGGCGGCCGAGCAGGGGCTGTTTACCATTTCCGATTCTCTGGATGCGATCAACGAGAAGCTGATTCGGAGGCATCCGCACGTGTTCGGCGATGCCATTGCGGAGACCGCGGAAGATGTGAAGCAGCGTTGGGACGAGATCAAGAAGCGAGAAAAGGCGGCGGGCGATGCGGGTTCCAGTGCATCGGTGTTGGAGGGCGTTCCGAGAAACCTGCCGGCGCTGATGGAAGCGGAGAAGATCAGCCACAAAGCGGCGGCGCTAGGGTTCGAATGGCCGGACATCGGCGGCGTGATGGAGAAGCTGCAAGAGGAGGCGGCGGAGCTGGCGCACGCCCGTGGCGGCACGGACCAGGAACACATCGAGCACGAGATCGGCGATTTATTGTTTACGCTGGTGAACCTGGCGCGATTTTTGAAAGTGGATCCGGAGCAGGCGCTGCGCAAGACGAATGCGCGGTTCCGGAGGCGGTTCGCGCATATCGAAAGCCAGGCCGGAGACGCGATGGCGAGCATGCCGTTGGACCGCATGGAAGAGCTGTGGCAGGAAGCGAAGAGGCTCGAGCGGGCTTAGCGGCTTGCGTGCTGCAACCGTGCGGCGACGTTTTCGACCTGGTGCATCAGGCGAAGTGTGTTGCCGCCGTAGATCTTCTTGATATCCGCGGCCGAATAGCCTTTCTCCAGGAGCGCCCGAGTCAAGTTCGGAAACATGGAGACATCGTCCAAGCCGAGCGGCGCACAGGTGATGCCGTCGAAGTCGGTGCCGAGCCCGATGGCGTCGATGCCGGCGATCTGGCGGACGTGATCAATATGCGCGACGACATCGGCGAGGGTGGCGCGCACGGGTGCGGCATTGGGGTCAGCGGTGTGTGCGTCGGCGGCTTTCTGCGAGATGAATGAACAATAGATATTGATCTGAATTACGCCGCCCTTGGCCGCCATAGCCTTGATCATGTCGTCGGTCATGTTGCGCGGAACGTTGGTGACGGCACGTGCAGAAGAATGAGAAGCGATGAGAGGCGCCTGGCTGGTTTCGAGCGCATCGTAGAACGTCTTATCCGACACATGCGAGATGTCGACCATCATGCCCAGCCGGTTCATTTCGCGCACCACGTCTTTGCCGAAGGGCGTGAGCCCGTTGTGATGTTGCACGTTTGGGTCGTTGATATCGCCTGAGGAATCCGCCCAATTATTGGTGTTGAAATGCGTCAGGGTCATGTAGCGAACCCCGAGGCGATAGTAGTCGCGCAGCAGACGCGTGCTGTCTTCGATGGCGTGGCCGCCTTCGATGCCCATTAGGCCCGCGATCTTGTGCTGCTCATGCGCTCGGACAATATCATCTGCGGTGAGCGCCAGCGCGAACGTGTCCGGATAGCGCTCAATGATGTCGTGATACACGGTGTCGATCATCTGCAGTGTTCGATTCGCCGCATGATTTCCGTTCACGTACTTGGCGTCGACGAACACGGAGAAGAAAATCGCACCCACTCCGCCTTTGCGCAGGCGCGGAATGTCGGTGTAATTCTTGGGCGAATTCCCGATGTTGGTGCCGTCGATGGTGAAGCTGGGAATATCGTTGTGCGTGTCGATCAGGATGGCCGATTCGGTGATTGCTTGCACCTGGCGGTCGATCTTCGAAGAGTCGTTATTTGACGCTGCAAGAGCCATGGCGGGAAGAAGTGGAATGAACGTGAGCAGACCTAAGGTTCTAAACATGTTTTGAAGGACTCACTCGCTTTCACCGGCGCGCTGGCGAACGAACGCCCGCACATCTTTGCGTTTGATGTCCAGAAGCAAATAGCCTACCAGGGCGAAGGTTGTGATGGTGGCGACGTTAATGGCGAAGGTCCCGATGCGCAGGAGCGTGGTCTTCCGATCCGGAAATCCTTCCACCAAAGCGAAACCAAACCAGGCCGGGAAGACTCCGTACTGAACAGCGGCGGCGACCCCGATCAAATAGCGGCGGCCGGCGTCGTCCGCAGTAATGAATCCAGCAGTGATACCGATGATGGCGGAGAGGGCAAAACTCGGCAGAGGAGAAAGGTAGCCGTGAAATAACATAGGAGGCCCGTGCAGAAAAGCGATAGCGGCTCCGCCCAGAACAGAGGCGGCGGTGCTGACGGCGAGCGCTTTCATTCCTTGTCTTGCGAGGCCCCAGTCGCCGGACCACGGACCGAAGCTGAGGGCGATTGACTGCGCGAGAAACGGCAAGAAGAGAGCGGCGACGACGATGGTGACCGGATCGTTCAGCACCATGCCGTATGCAAGCAGAGCGGCGCCGGCAATGGCGCGCGCAAAGTAGCTGACCGTGAGGTGATTCAGTTGCCACAGATCCTCAAAGACATTGATGGGCGGCTCGATCATCGGCCGGGTGATTTCGCGCGGATGTGCGTCCGTTACGACGGCGCGCAGTTCGCGTGTCGTGATAGAGCATTCGCGCGAATCGAACCACGGCGAAGTAAGAACGCTGTCGGCAAACTTCTTGCCGTGGGGAGTGGAAGTTTCCGCGCTGACGATTTCTTTTGTGCGGTTCGGGCCGTAAGCGAAGACCTTATAAACGGTCGCCTGCTTAATGCCGGCCTGCAACGCAAGTTGCGCCACGTCTTTGGCGCGGCCTTCAGGCACGGTCACTCGGATCTCATGCATGGTTTCTTATAGGCGTCCTGCCGTGCGATGATTCGGTTTGGCGTGCAGCAGAGCCCGTAACCAGTTTGTAACAAAACGGGCTAACATGAGAAAGTGATGCACAGCGCGACCGGGCACTAGAGAAATGGCGGATACAGTAGTTGCGACGGCGGCAAATGCACCGCGCTTCGGCACGGCGAGTTGGAAGCATACGGCGGCGAGCGTGTGCGCGATCTTGCTGGGATTGATCTTTTTGATCTCCGGCGGCTGGAAGCTTGTAAGCCCGCTCAGGGCTGGGGAACTGCTGGAGCAGGCTCAGGTACCGGCGGGTCTCGGCGTGCTCGGGGCGGCGGCGTTAGGCGTGCTCGAGTTGCTCGCGGCGTTTTTGCTGTTCGTGCCGCGGTTCAGGCGCTGGGGTGGGTTGCTGGGATCAGCCCTGCTGCTTTTCTTCATCGGTTGGATTGCCTATTACTACCCGGTGCTGGTGGGCCACGAATGTAGCTGTTTTCCGATTGTCAAACGCACGGTGGGGCCGGGATTCTTTATCGGCGACGCTGTGATGCTGCTCATGGGCCTTGCGGCCTTCGCGTGGTCGCCACGTGCGCGCGGTTGGAAGGTACCTGTGGTTGCATTTACTGCGCTGACGATCGCGGCTGGCGCGAGTGTGTTCGCTCATGCCGCCTTACAGCAAAACGCGCAGGTGCCGGTTCCGGTGGTGGTGGATGGCAAGCCGCAGAACCTGGCGGTTGGGAAAGTTTTCCTATTCTTCTATGACCCTTCGTGCATGCATTGCGACGCCGCGTCCAAATTTATGTCGACCTTGAATTGGGGCGACACGCGTATCGTGGCGATACCTACCATCAATCCGCAATGGGCCGCGTCATTCCTGCACGATACGAAGCTCAAGGCGTCGACGAGTTTGGAGCTAGACAAGCTGAAGAAGGCGTTTCCCTTTGTAGACCCTCCATTCGGCGTGGCACTGGAAAATGGGCGGGTGAAGGAGACGTTCGGACAGGCGCAGTTCAATGAGCCGTTGCCGGCGCCGGATCTGAAGAAGTTGGGGTTTGTGAAGTAGGCCCGCGGGCAGCATGGATCAACGCGCAGATTAACCGCCAATAGAACTATTACAGCGCTGCCACAAACGCCTCGACCACCCGCTCGATGGGCCCGATGTTGGCCTTGTCGGGAAGAAAAGCATATACGTCGCCGCCCAAGTCGGCTGGCATTTTCGATCCGGCTTCGCGCACGACCAGCACGTTTGATTTTCCTTTCTTGGCGATGAAATATCCGGCTTCGAAGACGACGTTATCGCGCGGCGCTGTTTTATCTAGCTGTCCATGGTCCGCCAGATCGTCATCTTTCGTAAATAGAAACACGCCACCTGTGCAGCGGGACCCGGCCTCTTGGATCTGTTCAAGGATTGAACGGCCTCCGAGGAAATCATGCTGCCAATCGAGTACCGTCGCTCCACACGTTATCAGGAAACGCTTTAGATTCGCGGCGGTTCCTTCGGAGCTACTGCAATAGCCCAGGAAAATGTCTCGCCGGTCCGCCAGTTGCTGTTTCCAGTAACTGAACGGGACGGTAAATTCGTTTTGTGAGAGCCAACTATGATTGGCTGTCGGCGGGAATTCTCCGACGTAGCCGCCAAACGTAGGATCGAACACCACGCGTCGCATGACGTCCTCTTGAACCAACACAAGAGTTGGCAACGCGAGAGTACGAGCCAAAGCACCTTCGTAATGGCAATATTCGGTTGGCAGGTTAATATCATCGCCAGCGTCGGTCTTGAGCTTCCAACGCGGCATTCCGATAAGTGCAGCTCCAACACATCGCCGAGCGATTTCGTCAGCGTCCCGTGGGGTCCACGCTCGCCAGGATGCCAAGCCGGCCTTGCCCTTCGGGTTAGTGAACACCTCGGGCGTATAGCCGAGTTTTTCGATCTCGTCCACAATCGCCCACTTCAAATCGTTCAAATTTGGCGTCAGCCAGCGATCGGCCGGCATGATAACGTAAATTCGCCGAATCGGAGGCATCCCTCTATGTTCGCCACGCCGCCTAGCGCGTTGCAAGTGGGCTTCCTCTCTTGTTCGGAGCCGAATTGCACCATGCGGCTGGAGATACGACGGGTAGAGGAGTCACTCCTGCACAAATTCGCCGAATTGGATGACCGGCTGATCCGCCTGGAAAATCGACGTGGGAATTAAGCTCTAATCACGCCGGCATCGCCACTCTGCTCAATTCTTCCTGCAGCCGCTTCTGCGCCGCCTCATCCAGCTTCTCCCCATTTCGGGTCACGTAAAACACATCGAGCGCCTTATGCGCTTCGGTATCTATCATGACCAGCTCGATGTTGCAACCGGCTGAGCTGATGGCCGATGCTAAATCGTAGAGCAACCCGGGACGGTCTTCTCCGGTGAAATCGATCAGCGTCGATGCGTCGGACGCATCGTTAATAAAGCGCACGGAAGGCACAATGCGCGCTCCGCTGCTCGGCCGCCGAGCCGCACGCCGCCGCTTCAAAAGATCTTCAACCAACACACTTCCGTTCACTACGCACTCCACCGTCCATTGCAGCCGGTTCATCTCGCTCGGATTCAGCTCCAGCGTGCGCATGGGATCGGTGAAGCGGAGAAGATCGACCGCGCAACCGGAGGCATTCGAAGCGGCTTCCGCCTTCACGATGTTCATCCCAAAGCTGGCTAGAGTTCCGCACAAGGCTGCGAACAGGCCGGACCGGTCGCTCGTCAACACCGTCAGCAAATACGAACCAGCTTCCGGCGTAATCTCCACCGCCACACTATCCCGTCTGCGCCGGCGATCCAGCTCCAGATGGCGCTCCATTTGTGTCCGGGTATGAGTTCGCATGTAACGCGCCGGCAATCCTTCGAGGAACGCGGCCAGCTCTGCCGAGACGGCCCAGTCTTCCATCACGGTGGCGGCATCGTGAATCCGATTCTCCGCCAGCTCGCGCGTGAGCTGCTGCTTGCCCATCGAATACACGCGCCAGAGTTGTTCCAGCCGCCACGGGCTCATAGCTGTCGGATTTACCGCGCTGATGTCGGCATAGGTGAGGAGCGTCAGGCGGCGCAGATCCTCTTGCGTTCCGATTTTGGACGTGAGAGACCGGGCAGTTGCCGGATCGTCGAGATCGCGTCCATTCATAATGAGCGACAGCACCAAATGCTGCTCAATCAGCAGATGGACTTTCTCGCGCGTTGCATTCGGCACGGCGTAGCGCTGCATCACTGTTTCCGCACACTCGAGGGACCCGCGAACGTGATCCCCAGGATGCGTTCCCTTGCCGATGTCATGAAACAGCAGCGCGAAGCGGAGCACGGCAACTTCCTCTTCCTCGCGCAGTAAGTCGCGATAGCGCGCCAGCGTGGGCTCTTCAGTGGCAAGCAAACTGTCGATTGATTCGATCGCCACCAGCGTATGTTCATCGACCGTGTACCGATGGTAGAAGTCGCGCACCACCAGGCTGTCGATGCTGCGCCACTCCGGGATGGCGGCCGCGAGCACGCCGGCTTCCTGCATCTGGTGCAATGCCAGTGCGGCATGCGGTTGTGACAACATCTCGCGCCAAGCCGGCCAGCCAACCGCGCGTTTGCCGAGCGCGGCTTCGATATTCTGTAAGGCCATAGCGAAACGGCGATGCGCATCCCATGAGAGCGCGACGCCATGCCGCGCAACAAACGTGAACAGCCGCAGGACCGCCTCCGGCGAGCCGAGCGTCTCCGCCGCATTGCGCAGGAAAATGTGGTCGCGCGAAATGGTGAACTCGGTGGTCGAAAGGCGTGAACGCCAATCCCGGAATTGCCGCACCAGAGACGGATCCTGCGCGTCGATATACTCGAGCGCCCGCAAGGTGGATTGCCATACCCGCCGGGCCTGCTGATAATAAATCCTCATCCACAGCTCTGGCCGAATCGGTTCATCCGATAACGAGCGCGCCGCGTCGTCTTGCATCTCAAACGTCAGCAGATTGTTGTCACGTCCCGCCTGCGCGTGCAGAAAGCAACGTACCGCGTACAGAAATTTCTCGGCAGTCTGCAATCCGCGATAAGATTCCTCGATGACCGCGTGCTGGGGCTCGAGTTGCCGGACCCAGTGGAGAAAGTGGATGTCGCGGATGGCGCCCGGCGCTTCCTTGATATTGGGCTCCAGGTGATAGACGGTGTCATTGAACTTCGTATGCCGCTGTCGAACCATGGCGGTCAGGCGTTGCGTAAGCGTGCGGGCCTGGCGGCGATAGAACGCAGCGAGCTTCTCTTCGAGCGTGCCGAACAGGCGACGGTCGCCAGAAAGAAAGCGCAGATCGAGCAGGCTGATGTGCAGCTCAATGTTCTGCTCGTTGAGCTGGCAGCACTCGGCGATTGTCCGCACCGAGTGGCTCGCCCGTAGTCCGGCGTCCCACAGCGATCGCAGAAACTCCGAGACCGGCTCTTTGATTCCTGCCAGGTCTGCATCGCTCTCGAAGAGCAGAATCAGATCAATGTCAGAGTGCGGAAACAGCTCGCGTCTTCCATACCCTCCCACGGCGGCAACCGCAAATGGGACCGAAATCTTCGGAGCCAGCATCTTTTCGACGCCCGGAATCACGAGCGAATCGACGAGATTGGTGCGGCTTTCGAAATAGGCGAACGGATCGTGCTGCGGCGCCTGCGGGACGGCTTCTTTCAGCAACGCTAGAGCGCCGCCTCGCCGGTGTCGTCGTTGCGAATGCGAATCGCCTCCAGCACGTCGTAGATGAAGATTTTGCCGTCGCCTATCTTGCCGGTGCGCGCGGTCGAGGAAATGGTGCGCGCGATTTCCTCCATCCGCGCATCGGGAACCACCGCCTCAATCTTAATTTTCGGCAGCAGGTCTACTTCATATTCCATGCCCCGATACACTTCGCGATGTCCTTTCTGACGCCCATGCCCCCGCACTTCCGAAATCGTGAGCCCGTCCACACCGATGTTCTTCAGTGCCTCTTTCACCTCATCCAACTTATGCGGCTGGATAATCGCTTCAATCTTCTTCATAGGCTAGATGCTATCGCTAGGCGTCATTCTGACACTCGACGGCTCGTTAGGCATCGAGGTTGTATCCTTCCTCGCCATGCATGCTGAGGTCAAGACCTTCAATCTCCTGATCCCGGGAGACCCGCAGGCCCACCGTTGCATCCACAACTTTCAATATGATGAGCGTTCCGCCGATCGCCAGGCCCCACGAAATCAACACGCCCACCAACTGGTTCCCTATCTGCCCGGGGTTCCCATCGATCAGCCCGAGTGGAAGCAGCTTCCCCGTCGCGTCCTTCAATCCATCATTGATCGCGTTGGTGGCGAACACGCCGGTGAGAATCGCGCCCAACGTGCCACCCGCGCCATGCACGCCGAACGCATCCAGCGTATCGTCATAGCCGAATCTGTTTTTCACTGTCGTCACCATGAAGAAGCAAAACAGGCCGGCGAGAAATCCGATCAGCAGGGCGGGGAAGGGTGCAACGAATCCCGACGCCGGTGTGATTGCTACCAAACCCGCCACCGCGCCCGAGATGCCACCGAGCATGCTTGGCTTGCCGTTCTCGAGCCATTCACCCAGCAGCCATCCGAGTGTGGCCGCGGCCGCTCCGAAATGCGTGGCGACAAACGCGCTGGTCGCGAGCGCAGAGGCCGCCACCGCGCTTCCCGCGTTGAATCCGAACCAGCCGACCCAGAGCATGCATGCGCCAATCAGGCTGAGCACCAGGTTGTGGGGTTTCATGGGCTCTTTGGGAAAGCCGACGCGCTTGCCCAGCCAGAGCGCGCAAATCAGGGCGCTCACGCCTGACGTGACGTGCACCACCGTGCCACCGGCAAAATCGAAGCATGGAATTTTCCCGCCCAGAAATGCGTTCAGCAGTCCGCCTTTGCCCCACACCATGTGCGCCATCGGGAAATAGACGATGGTGGACCACAGGCACGTGAACAGCAGCATGGCGCTGAATTTCATGCGCTCGGCGAATGCGCCCGAGATGAGCGCCGGCGTGATAATGGCGAACATCAACTGATAAATCATGTAGGTTTCATGCGGAACGGTTGCGCCGTAATCCGCGTTGGGCGCGGCACCGACTCCCCGCAGAAACAGATAGTGGAGGCCGCCGATAAACGGGTTCCCTTCGGCGAACGCGAAGCTGTAGCCGTAGATTGCCCAGAGCACGGTCACCACCGCCATCAGCACAAAGCTGTGCATCATGGTGCCGAGCACGTTCTTGCGCCGCACCAGGCCGCCGTAAAACAAAGCTAGCCCGGGACCGGTCATCATCAGGACCAAGGCGGCGCTGGTCAGCATCCAGGCGTTGTCGCCCGTGCTGATGGCCGTGCGCGAATTATTTGTCTGCGCCGCCAACGGAGCGCCGCACAACGCGCAGCAAGTGAATAGAAATTTAACGACCCGGTTCATCGGCAACGTGGCTCGGCTGCTAAAGCCAAAGCGTAGCAATTCCGCGTGAGCGGGGAATGCGCAATTTTCTATGTGGGGGATTGAAATGTTTTATGCCGCGTTGGAACTCTCAGCCATCAGTTCCTCAATCCATCCCAGCATTCGCATGATGCGACCCGCGCCAATGCAAACCTGCGCGACAGCTCGCGCAACTGATCGTGCGGCTTATCGGAGGGCACTGACAGCCGAATAACAGCCACTTGAGGCCCTTACCTGGCGAGCAATGTGACCCGCGCGCGATGACCTTTGGATAACTTCTGGTCGCTTGTATAGAGAACGGAATCCGTTACCTCCGCAAGAGCTATATAGACTGCGTCATAAGCAGTAAAGTTATGCCGCAGTTCCCACATCCGAGGCAGCAAAGGTGTATGGGGATAGCGCTCGACGGGTAGCGAGGCCAGTCCCGTAAGAAGCTGGTCGCTGCGGTGCGAGTCAATACGCTGGCCCGCAACCAGCTTTCGAAAAGCGCTCGTCACTTCGACGTCGAGCAGATGCGGAACAATGAACGGCTCGTCGCGCTCCGCTAAGTCCCGCCTGAGTGCATCGGCCAGCGGACCATTTGTGAGCAATTCCACGACTACTGAGGCATCCAGCACGATCATCGTGCCTCTCGCAGTTCACGGACGATTTCCGCGGCCGTCCGTTTCCCCCGGATGGGTTTTGCTTGTCGCGTCTGCTCCAGCCATTCCCGCATAGTCGGACGTTCCGCTGCACGCTCCAATTCCTTCTTAATGAAGTCCGAGAGGCTCATGCCTTCACGAGCCGCACGCGCCTTCAATGTGCTGTGCAACTGTTCGGAAACATCCCTGACCTGTATCATCTTCGACATGTTCCTAGCATACAAACATGTGCGGCACACGAAGGGCCGCGCCCTTGAGCGACCCAAAAAAACTGCCGATTGCCAAAAATAAGTGGCATACTGAACGAAATTAGATTCAAATGGCGGAAAAGAATCCCGGCCTGAAGGCAACGCGCCCAAGAACGTCTTTGTTAAGCCTCTGAAATTCGAGCTCAAGGATCTCTTCAAAGCGCTCGCAAAAGGCGTGGGCCACACCGCCGCAGGGAAGTGGGAGGAGTTGGCCGCTGACGCCGTAGAAACTCTTTCCGCTATCGGACTCGCGACCGAACCCGACGAACTCGCTTTTCTGCTCATCCGCCGGGCGGCAACCAGGCCGTATTCGAACTGGTAAGTCATAGCGCAAACCTTCTTCCGCTCGATTCCAAAACGAACTTAGACGCTCTTGCATCCCAGCTCCAAACTACATCTCGGGAGATGAGTTCTATATTGATCGGCGATTTCTCGACCGGCCGTCAGAGCTGCCTTTGGTTCAAGAGCTCCAGCAGTTTCTCCGCTTCTGGCTGGAGGGCAACGGTATCCCGCCATCGAACGCCACGGGCATTTCTGAACGCCTCCCAACCTACTTCGTCTATGCGCTCAACGAGGAATGGCGCGGGAACGCAAAGAGCTATCGCCCGCTCGCAGAAGCGTTGGAGACGCCCTTTGCCAAAGCGACTGATCGGGAACAGGGATGGATGGCATACGAAGCTCTGCTTCAGCGGCGCATTCAGGAGAGCGTTTTCGATGAGCCGTTCAGTTTGGCGCAGATATTTATCCCGCTCAACGCGTACTATTTCGACCAAACTGCGCGTAACAGCTCGCTCGAGGAGATCGGCCGGCATGAGCGGCGTCCGCGCGTCGTCGTCTCCTTGCATAGCGAACTGGAGCAATGTGTGCAGCACAGCGGTACGCAAGATGCCCTCCGGGTGATCAGCGGCGGTCCCGGCAGCGGAAAATCCTCTTTTGCGCGAATGTTCGCCGCTGCGCTCGCGGCCAAGCAGAAACGGGTGCTATTTGTACCTCTGCACCTGATCGATCCCTCGAAGGATCTCATCGATGAGGTCGGGCGTTTTGTCCAGGCCGAAGGAGTTCTGACTCAAAACCCTCTCGATCCCGGTTCACCCGAGCGAAACCTGACGATTGTTTTCGATGGGCTCGATGAGCTGGCGAGTCAAGGCAAGGCTGCCGCCGAAACGGCCCGGGCATTCGTCCGCGAAGTGGAGAAAACGCTCGAGAGGCGAAACCGGCAATCGGCCAGGCTGCGCATTCTGATAAGCGGCCGGGAGGTCGTTGTCCAAGAGAACGAATCCGAATTCCGGCGCAACCGGCAGGTTCTTTTCTTGCTTCCTTATTTCGTGCCAGGAGCAAATCGCGGTTTGCTGCACGCCCGCGAGGAAGCCTTCCGCGATCCGGAGAACCTGCTCAAGACCGATCTGCGCCAGCAATGGTGGCAAACCTACGGACGGCTTACCGGCAAGAACTATGATGGCCTGCCCTCGCAGATCGCACGCCAGGATCTCGATGAGATCACCGCGCAACCGTTATTGAATTTTCTCCTGGCTTTGAGCTTCACTCGCGGCAAGGTGGACTTCGCCAAAGATGTAAACCTCAACCTGATCTACGCGGATCTTGTAGCGGCCGTATATGAGCGCGGGTGTGAGAAACATCGGCCCTATACGCCAATTCGTCACATGAGTTTAGCTGACTTTTCGCGTGTGCTCGAGGAGATCGGCCTGGCAGCTTGGCACGGAGACGGGCGCACCACTACGGTGTGGGAGATAGAAGAGCATTGTCGCGCCAGCGGCGTCGGTAAGCTTCTGGATGTCTTGCAGGAAGGGGCAAGAGCCGGAATCACGCGACTGCTTGCGGCATTCTTCTTTCGGCAATATGGCGCCCGCGCCAGCGGCGACCCCACCTTCGTCTTCACTGACAAGAGCTTCGGCGAATACCTGACTGCGCGTCGCCTCATTCGAGGAGTCGCCAGAATATTTCAAGAATTGGAACGGCGCGAGCAAGACACTGACCATGGGTTGGGAAGAAAGAGACGCTCTCAAGCATTGGGTGCAGCTATGCGGCCCCACGGCGATTACAACTTACCTTCTCGGGTTTATCTCAAACGAGATCCAGTTGCGCCCACTCGAGGAGATTATACAGTGGCAACACACGCTGACACGGCTCTTCAATTACATATTGCGCCACGGGATGCCTATGGAGCAGACCCAGGTCACACCATTTAGCCAGGCGATGTTCCAATCCCGCAACGCAGAGGAAGCGTTGCTGGTTGCGTTAAACCTGTGCGCGCGAAGAACGAAGCAGATCGCTGCTATCAAACCTCCAGATACAATTGCTTTCGGGGCGTGGTTCAAGCGGATTCAAGGACAACGAAAGAACAGTGAATCCGCCTTGGCAGCGCGATGCCTGTCCTACTTGGATTTAAGCGGATCTTTTTTCCACATGGTGGATGTCTACAATTCAGATTTGGAAGGATCTAGGCTCGTATACCTTAGGGCGGAATACGCCAACTTCGCCATGTCCAATTTGAGGAGCGCTGACCTGCGAGGTGCGATCCTAATCGGAGCCAATCTGGAAGGGGCCAACCTGCAAGGGGCCAGCCTGCAAGAGGCCAGCCTGCAAGGGGCCATCTTGCTTGACGCCAACTTGGAAGGAGCCACTCTGGAACGAGCCAACCTGGAAGGAGCCAACCTGGAAGGAGCCAAAATGGACAGGGAGCTTCGCAAAAAGCTCCGTAAATCCCGACAGCGAAAAACCGATTAGCCGGCCGTCCGTGCCCGCTCAAACCGCGCGCGGCGTCACTTCGCTGAAGCCCGTGCGGTGCAGCGATCTCAACCGGAATGCCAGCATGAGCAGCAATATGCCGAACAGCAGCGCATACGCACCCAGCCACCACACGATCACCAGCGCGCCGGCCAGCGGCCTAACGAAGATCAGAATGCCAAACAACACCGAAAGGATTCCGATCACGATCAGCAGCCACTCGCCCGGCACGTGCCGCCGCAATCGAACCGCGGCTGCAATCTCGAGGGCCCCCGTCAGGATGGCCCAGACCGCCACCAGCGCGACCAGAAACGCCAGCGTGACGCCCGGAACAAAAAACGTGATCAATCCGATGATGATTCCGATCGCACCTTCAATCAGGAACGATCCCCATGGCTTGTGTCCATGCAAGGCGCGAATCGCCGATACTATCGCGAAGATCCCATCTACCAGCGCGTACGCGCCAAAAAGAATGACCAGCACCGCGAGGGTTATCCCAGGAAGCGCGAACGCCAGGATTCCAAAAACGATCGCCGCTACACCTCGCAGCGCCACCGCCCACCAGTTTCTTGCCAGAAGTGTTGCCATGACACGCTCCCTGCTGAAGGCGAACAACACCGCCCGCCGCCTCGTGTATTTTACAGGCTGATTTATCGAAACTATACAGCATTGCGCGTGTCTTGGCAATGAGGAGATGCCATGGCCAGTCAAGAAGGAATCAGTCAAGGCCAGACGGTAGGTCCCGGAGTTGACGAAAAGCTGAAGACGGCCACTATCGCCGAGACGCTGGCAAGAATCGAAGAGTGCTCGACGCTTCTAAAGTTTATTCGAGACGCGGATCTCGAATACATGCTGCGGCGCAGCGGTTTGCATACTCTACTTGCGTCCAACAACGAATCGCTAGCTAATGTGAGGCTGCGCGATGCCGAAGAAGTCGAAGCGTTCCTGAATCATTATCTGCTGCCTGGAGCATTTGAGTCGTTCGATCTGCGGCGCGTTAAGAACGTGAAGAGCCTGGCTGGCGACACGCTCCAGCTACGCCCGGAAAATGGCAGCTTTCGAATTGGCGCCGCGCTGATCGTACGATCTGACATCCCGTGCACCAATGGCGTGATACACGTCGTGACGACATTGGCCTAGTCAGTTAGTTTCGTAAGGTCGCGGAGTACATCACTGCCGTGGCGCTGACGTTCGTCCCTGTTGCGTAGGACAACGTCACCGAGACCGATGCCGATGCGCCTGGAGCGAGCGAGGAGCCGGTCACGGTCCAATATGGATTGCCGCCCCATGTTCCAGTCGGGCTGACCGCCGTCACGCCGGAAGACATTCCGGTGAATACGAGCTGAAGCGGGCCCGCGAGCGCTTGCCCGCTGGTGTTCTTGATGGTCACAGTTTCAGTTCCGGTTTTCTTAATCCGGTTGTAGACCAAGCCGGTGCTTGAAATGCTCACCGAGCTGGTGACATTAGGCGGAGCTTGCACGGTGTATGAATCGCTGACCGGCTGCGCGGAGTTGCCAGCGTTGTCTGTCGCCCCGGAGCAGATCGCAGTGAGGCTGCCGTAGCCTTCACCGTTGTCGCCCGTCACCGCGATAGTGGCGCTAGTGGCGACTCCCGAAAGTGCGTCGGTCGTCTGGCACCCGGCCGTGGGCACCGAGTTATACGAATAGGTTGCCTCATTCGTCACGCCGGTCACCGTCACCACCGGCGGCGTCAGGTCGATGTTCACCGCGGCGCTGATCAATGCGCTGATGTTGCCGGCATTGTCGATCGCGCGGGCGTCCACCGTGTGCTGTCCTTGGCTACCGACGTTTGTAGATACCGGGCTGGTCGAGCTGCTGCTGGGCGTGCCATTATCCACCCAATAAAGAATCTGATTCACGCCGCTGCCGGAGCCATCGGTCGCTGAGATGCTGGCGCTCACCGGCGAGCTGTTGATCCAGCCGTTGCTATTCGGCATCGGTGATAAAGCGATGCTGCCGGTAGGCGGCGTCAGATCCAAAGGAGCAGGGGAGGGAAGCAGCAATACTCCGCTGATGGCAGGCAAGCTCAGGTTCACGTTGCCCCCAGAGACGCCATACGTGTTGCCGCTTAGTACGTCAACCAGCGTGGTGCCGTCGGAATAATAGGCGCCGACCGGGACTGAAGGAGTATTGGTATTGGAACCATTGTTCAAGGCGACAATGGCGGTTTGATTGGTGCCTACGCGCGCATAGGCGTAGGTGTTGGGCGCAGTCGAAGACTGCTGCGTGTCGCCGGTCAGCAGCGTGACGAATGTGCCGCTCGAAAGCGCTGGATATTGCTTGCGTATGTGGCCCAGTTTCGTGTAGAAAGCGATGACGTTCTGATCCGGAGGTCCGTAGACGCTGGGGTCGCCAGGTTGATCGGTCCATGGATACGGCGCGCGAGTATACGGATCGCCCACCGGACCGCTCGAGCCGCTATAGCGCGAAGGCGCATTGATGGCCGCTTCGTCGCCATAGAAGACCGTCGGCGCGCCAATGTAAGTGAACTGGAACAGCGCCGCCAGTTCCAGCCGCTGCTTGGCCTGAACCAAGCCGTTGTCGCCTTCTTCGGTCAGCACATACAGCGCCCGATTCGTATCGTGCGAATCGATCAGGTTGAGCATCGAAAAAGTCGCGGTGAGCGGATAGTCGTCGCGCACAGCGCGGTTCGCGGTATCGAACTGGCTCGGCGTCAACGGAATGATGGTGTCGTTGCCGTTATCGTTGTCATCGCTCCAGCCGTATTGGCCACGCGCGAAGCCGGTGACGTTGCGGCGGAAACGGTAGTTCATGGTCGAATCCATCTGATCGCCTGCGAGCCACAGGCTGGCATTGGGCCAGATTTCGCCAATCAGCGGTCCGTTCGGGTTGTAGCTCTTGGCGTAGGGACGCAAAGCGTGCCAATAAGGATTAGGAATGTTGGGCGCGCTATCGAAGCGCCATCCGCCGGCGCCCGCGTTGTACCAATGCAGCATCACGTTGTCGGGAGTTCCGCTGAAGAAGAATTGCTGCACGGCGCTCTGCGAGGTAACCAGCAGAGGCAGGCTGGTGAATCCGTCCCAGCCGCTGTAGTCGGTGGTCGTACACGGCACGTTGTTATCCAGGAACTGGAACCACGACCGCCACTGCGAGCTCAGCGATTGGCAAGCGCCGACGTCGGGGAACTTGTTGTACTCGTTGAAATAGGTGCTGTCGGAAGAGGCGTCTTCGAACGTGCCGTCGAGAATCACGCGCATGCCGCGTTGATTCATCGCCGTGACCAGTGAAGTGAAGGCGGCATTTCCGCCGAGCGCAGGATCGATGTTCAGAAAATCATCGGTGTCATACCGGTGATTGGAATTGCCGTAAAAGATGGGATTCAGGTAGATCGTGTCGAAGCCCAGGCCCTGGATATAATCCAGCTCGTTTTGCACGCCCAGCAGATCGCCGCCGTAGAAGATGCTGCCGAAGTTGTTGTAGCAATCGCCGCTCGCATTGTATGGATCGCATAGCAGGGTATTCCAGGTGGTAACCGCAATATCCGAAGAAGGCGGCGCGCCGTAGAACGACGGACAACCTGAGGTACTTCCGTTCACGCAGTAATCGTTCGTCGGATCGCCGTTGCGGAAGCGGTCGGGAAAGATGTGATACACATTTGCCGTCGCCATCCAGGCCGGTGTTTGGAAATTCGGATCGTAGACCGTAATCTGGAAGGAATCGAACGGCTCGCCATCGCTGGCGATGCCGGTGCCGTCTTTATTCAAATTGTCGTAATCGTCAATATAGTCGTCGCTATACCAGCCGTTCGTATTGGCCTTATAGACATTGAACTTGTAGTAGTAAATGGTCGGCGAGGAGGGCATCGTCACGACGGCTTTCCAGACGTCGTACTCCGTGCTGCCGATCGTAATGTTCTGGTCGAACGGCATATTGGTATCGACAGGTCCGGTTGTGTTGCCGCTGGCGGTGTCGAGCTGATAGACGCGCAGATTGACCCCATAAGCGCCCGTCGAATGCAAAGTGTGGAAGCGCAGAGTCACTTGCGTGCTTTCGGTCACCGAGCCTTCCGAGCTGCGATAGAACGGATCGAAGGTGTTGTGATAGAACCCAGCCTTGTCGGATGCGCTGAATCCGCTGGGCTGTTCATTCGAGAACGGTGGCGTGCTGGTGCCGTTACCAGTATTCGTGGTGCCGTAATACTGCGTATAGGTGGCGCTGGTGCCGATCGTCGCGCCGGGATTGTCATTCGGCACCTGGCCGTACACATATCCGCCGCTTGACGTTAGATAGCCGAAGAAATTGAACTGGGACGGAATGCCGCCGCCCGTCACCGCCGACCAGGGAATCGCGATCTCGCGCGTATTTGGCCCGCTATTGGAATTCGAGGCGTACGTTTCGGCATTCGCCGTAGGGCCCGACCAAGCTCCACCATTCGAGGTTCGATATTCGTTATAGCCGTCTTTGAAGTAAGTGACGAACTGTGCCGCGAAGGGCAGGGACGCGAAGTCCGTGCCATCGTAGTTCACGCCTGTGGTGGTCCCGCTGCCGCCGGTGCCGATGTAAATCACTGCGGCCTCACTCAGATTGGCGTTCGTGATTCCGACGTAGAGATTCGTCGCGTCCCAGGTCATGTACCAGGTCTGCGAAGTGTTGGTGCCGAGCTGGTTGGTGCCGTTAGCGGTGTTGCCGTATTCGCCGCTTTCGATAACGCCATCGACATTCGCGGTCCTCCATTGGCTGAACGCCGGCGCAGCAGCTAGCAGCAGAGTGCCGATCAAACAAACATAATTTGTACGGGACATGCGGGGTCCTTTAGTAGGATTAACGAGATCACACCGGTGAAATACAGATGGCGCGCTTCCCCGGCGGGAGATAGCGCGCCATAAATTTCTGCGGGACTCAGAGTTTATACTTTAGCATTCGCCAGCCAGCGACGCCGGCCGAGCACAGCCAGCGCGAGCAGGCCGCCGGAGAGAAACATCAAAACGGAGGCCGGTTCGGGAACCGGTGTGGGGCCAACGAACGTGACCACCGGCGGGCCGTTGTTCTCGCTGGGGTAAGTGCTCGCTGTCGTCGTGCCATCGCCGTTGATCGTCACCGTGAACACCGGCACGTCGTTTTGTGAATCGGCCGTGAACAGATAGCCGTTGTCGTTGAAGAAGTCCAGAATGAACGTGCCGCCGCCATCGCCGTTCGGGTTCGAAATCGCCGGGCCGTAGAGGTCCAGGTCGAACGTGATCGTGGTGCCGAACGTCATTGCTTCGGTATATTCGTTCGGGCTGGGTTGGCTATTCATCAGCGTGACCGTCCCCGGCAGCATGCCGGAAACCGCGCCGATTGTGCCGTTGTTCGGGTCTGCCGGGTTCAGCACGCCATCGCTGACGAAGTTCGCCACGTCCGCGTTGGCCGGCTGCGTCGTGAACGAGCTCGGATTGAATTGGAAATCAATGTAGCCGTCGCTCAACAGGGCGCTGCTGGTGTTGACCGTTATGGCGTATTGGATGCTCGCGGGATCCGCGAACGCAGCGGGCGTGGTTAAGACGCCCGCAAAGAAGATGGTCGAGAGAAGAGTTTTGGTTAGTCGCATGTTATTGTAAGTTCCCCGAGTAAACTGTGCTTGTTGCTGACGTATTGCTGCCGCTTGCATAAGCGAGCGTGACTGATACTTGTACGGAAGCTCCCGGAGCGAGCGATCCCGCAGTTGCCGTCCAGTACGGATTTCCTTGGAAAGTTCCAGTGTTGTTGACAGCCGTTACACCCGCGGCCAGTCCGGACAGCACAAGCTGTATCGGTCCGGAAATCGTAGCGCCGCTGGTGTTCTTGATCGTCACTACTTCGGTTCCCTGTTTGCTAAACCGGTTGTAAGTGAATCCGGTATAGGACAGCGACACCGAGCTGGTCACATTCGTGTACGCAACCACGAAGTTCGCCGTGACGCTCTCGGTAGCCGAGTTCATCGTGATGGTGGTTGGATTGGCCGACGTGCTTGACAGATCCGCGCTGCCGCTCCAGCTCGAGAAGCTGTAGGGCGCGACCGGAGTCGCCGTCAGCGTCACTACTGTGCCGGGCACATAGTGGCCTGCCGGCATCCCGGCGCTGTTAGTCGGATTCGGCGTCACCGTACCGGCGCCCGACGGGTTGACGCTCAAGCTCAATGCATAACCTGGACCGACGTTGATCGTCGTCTGGTCGTTTGCCGTCTGCGTTCCGGAGGTGCCGCCGCCCGAAACGCTTACCGAATTGGTAACTGCGTTCGTGCCCGTCGCGGTGCTGTAGCTGACGCTTACGGTCAGCGTAATGGTGTCACTCTCGCCGCTCGGCATTGCCGTGCTCCGCGTGCAGCTCGCCGAACTTGCGGTGCAGGTCCAGTCGGAACCCGTGCCACCGCCGGTGTGGCCCGTTTCGCTCATCGACACCGCCGTCATGCCGGCCGGCAACGTGTCCGTCAGATTGAGCGCTCCCAGCGTCGAGCCCGGACCGTTATTGGTCACCGTAATAGTGTAGGTGTCCGCCGTATCGCCCTGCGTGAAGCTGCCGGTGTGGCTCTTGGTGATCGCCAGCACAGGAGGCGTAATCGTCAGGTTAACGCAGTGCTCGCCGATGCTGCCACTGTCGCCCCCCGCTGAGGGCTCGACCACATAGAAGCTCCAATAGCCGTTCGGATTCGTGTTGTCGAACTGGCCGCCCAACGTCGCGGTTCCCACCGGGGCCGCCCCATGCAGAGATGACGGCGCGGGCGCCGGGAAGCTGATCGAGTAAGGAGTGCTATAGAAGGTGGGCGCGTAAGTGCCCGACGTTGGTGTGCTGTTTTGTGGCAGCGCCGAGGAGCCGTCCGCGATCGTGAAGTTTTGGTTGCTGATGGCTCCATCGCCGCCCACGTTGCCCCAGAACACGATATTATTCGCGCTGTTCGGCCCCGCCAGGAGCATTGCCAGGTCCTGCGAATCCGAGTACGTCACGCCGTCCACCGTCACCGTCACGGCCGAAACTACGCCTGCCAGATTGTTCACCAGCACGCGCGACGGATACTGCTGCGGCGTGTGATTCGTCTGAGCCGTGATCGTGATTGGACCAGGATTGCAGAAAGAGGTTCCGTTCACCGTGGTCTGGTTGTCGACCTGCAGCGTGGTCGAGCCCTGGCTGGTGTCATATGTGCCGGAGACGCCGCCGTAGATCGCCGTAATGGTGTATTGACCTTCGGTAGTGGGCGTGAAATTGATGCTGGCCTGGCCGCTGCCGTTCAGGGTGGCGGTGCCGAGCGGCGTCGGATTGCCCTGCTGTTCGAACTTCACCGAGCCGCTGGTGACCGGGGTGTTTCCGCTGTTCGTCGTGACGGTGGCGGTCAGAGTCACTTGCGTGTTCGTGATATCCGGATTGGGAGTCGCGCTCACGGAGGTGGAGGTCGCCGCGGCGTTGTTGGTGACGAACGTCAGGCAGTAGCCGCCGACGGTGTCGGAATCGCCGCCCTGGTCCGCGATGTAGAGGCTCCACTCCTGCTGGCTCATCTGAGAGCCGTTGAGATTCTCGCTCGCGAAGGTGCCGGCGAAGGTTGCGGTGCCGACGCTGTAGGGATAGTTATATCCGGATTGCGGCGGACCAAACAGCGTGTCCCCTTCGCTGGGCCATGTGTAGGTGCTGTAGGCCGTCGGCAGATAAGTGCCGCCGTTCGAGGGAGCGGTGTCGGAACTCCCCTGGGCCAGATAGTTACTCGCTGTATCGCTAAGGTAGAACGTCAGGCCGCTCTCGGAGGCGTAGCCGCCGGCGTAGGCCATGGGGACAAACGATGTGCCGTCGGGAGCGACCAGCAAGACCTTCCAATCTACCAGGCCGTAACTCGCATTGATGTTATTCAATTGCAGCGTGACGCCGGCCAGGCTGCCGGAGAGGCCGGTGACATACACGTGCTGCGGGTAGGGATTCGTATTGCCGTTGTTCGAGACCGTGACGGTGCCGCTGTTGCAGAACGTATAGCCGCTGTTACTAACGGTGGTGTGATTGTTGATAAACAGCAGCGTGGGATTCGAGTTGCTGTTGCTGGTCTCGTATTTCGGATTGGACGCGGTGTCGGTGTAGGTGGCTGTAATCTTGTGAAGTCCTTCGGGTGTGGACGAGCCGTAGATGTCATTTAACTGAGCCGTGCCGCCGCTGACCGCGACCGGAGTGCCGGCGGTTGCGCCGTTGTCATAAAACTGCACCACGCCTTCGTTCACGTTATTGCCAGCGGAAGTGACCGTCGCCGTAAAGGTGCTCGAGTTATTCGGCGAGCTGTTGAAGATGTCGGTTGGATTCACGCTGACGCTGGTGGTCGTCGCGGATTGGCTGACTTCGGTGGTCAGGTTGAGGTTAATGCTCAACGTACCCTGCATTTCCTGGTCGTCGTAAATTTCTGCGTAAACGTTCCAGGTGCCATTTGGGCTCACACCGGTGAAGGTGTTTGTGAAATTCGTCGTGCTGCCGTTGGCGCAGTTGGCCGAAGATGGAGATGCACCCGCAAACGTTGGGCAGCCTCCGAGGAAACTCGCGTTCCCGTATGGCTTGTAGGTTGCGTTGTTAGTGCAGTCTTGGTTGTATCCGTTCGGTGGGATGCTGCTGGCTGCATCCGACAGCGTCAGGTTGAAGTTGGACAGCGATTGCTGGTTGTCCCCGCAATTGCCGGCAAAGAACACCAGCGCCTGGCTACCGCCGGGCGCTACCAGCATCAGCTCCAACGTGTACGGATAACTGCTCGGAAAATTCCAGCCGACAATGTTTACGGTTAAACCGGAAACCGCGCCGCTCATCCCCGAAACCGCTATTCCGATCGGATAGGGACTCGCAGTTACCGGTGCGCTGTTGGCGTTCGTGGTATCCGGCGTGGTGATGGTGCCGCTACAAAACGTTCCGCTCGTGCTGGTATTTCCGGAGCCGCACGTCGCCCCGTAAGCGGCTTGGCTTCCGGCAACGAGGCAAAATAGCGCGGCGCTAAAAAGCAGATTTTGACGCATCGATCACTCCCTTTGGGGTAAACCAGTGGTACCTCGCATGATCTGTTTCGGCCCACTTTTTTTGAAACCAACCAAATTTAGCACGAACTGTTCTCAAACGTGATAATCATTTTTGCTTAGAACCGTAAGGGTAATAGCAGGACTCCTCGGGCTGATTTTGGATCAGGAAAATCAGCCAAATATAGGATTTTTCAGCGCTTTTGCGACGAAAGTCGCTAATATCATCTAGCGTTTCAACCAGGATATCTCCGGGTAGGTCTAGTACTAGAGCGCTTCTAAGAACTTGTCGGACGAGGTAGCCCGCGCCACAGAATGTCCGTTTCTCTCGCGCGGATCTTAGCCGCTCCGATTATTGCGTCTGATTGGTCAGGAGTATGATCCCGCTTGCGTGTCCTTGATTCGCCGTAAGGGTGCCGTTTACCCTGAACTCGGCTGTAGAGGCACAATTTGCAAAGTCGAGGGTTACCGTCGTAGACGTATGTCCCAAGGGCGCCAAATTGCCAAGTGAGACCGGAATCGGTGTCGTGATCTTTGCGCTGCAGGCCTTTCCGGAGGTCTGCGTCAGCGTCAGGCTGTTGAGCTGGGCGTTGTTTGCTGCTCCCGGCCCCGTGTTCACAATCAGGAAGGTCCATTGACGCGCTGTGTCCGGTCCTTTCTTACCCGAAATGGCTCCGGTCAGCAACGTCGGTCCTTCGGTGAAGTTGGCCGTCACACTTTCAGGTCCGTTCATGGTCACGGTTGTAGACGGGCTGTTCGGGTTCGCAACCGGACCCGTCCAGTTTTTGAAGATATAGCCGGGATTGCCGGTGGCACTCACATTCACGACCGTGCCCGGCGCATAGTAGGGATTGGCTGACGGTTGCGCCGTTCCGCTACCGGAAGGCGAAACCGCGGTGGTCAACTGATAATGCACCGAGAAGGTCACCGTATAGGTAACCGCAGAGATGGCTGGAGCCGTCACCATGTGCGATATAGCGCCGCCATCGGACCATTTTGTGAATTGATAACTGATTCCGGGTGAAGTCTGCGGCGACGTTGTGGCAAGGGTATGCTGACTCCCGATTATCCATGTCAAATGGACGGGTCCAGCCTGCGGGGCGCCACCATCTACGCTGAATAACGGACCCGAAGGAGGCGAGCTCGCTACTGTAACGCTGACGGTGTTCAGTGCGAAGTTGGCAGTCTCCGAGACGGGGCTATTCATCGTGACAACCAGCGGATTGCTGGTACTGGATGTGGTGCCGGTCCAGTTGACGAACTTATAAGTGCTGCTCGCCGGCGTTGCAGTCAAAGTGACCGGCGTTCCGGCAGGGTAGTAGCCGTTGCTGGTCGGCGATAGCGGATTCGCACCAACCGAGCCGTCGGCCGACGGGCTTGCCGCCGTGGTCAGCAGATAGGACGTGCTGAAACTGGCCGTGTAGCTGGTGGTGGCGGAGGAAGCGGTCACCATGTGCGAAATGGCGCCGCTATCCGACCAGCCGGTGAATGTGTACCGCGTGCCGCTCGAGCCTTGCGGCGAACTGGTGGCGATGGTGTGATTGGTTCCCACCTGCCAGGTGACATGTACCGGAGCTACTTGTGAGGCGCCGCCATCCACGCTGACCAGCAGACCCGAAGGCGACGTTCCAATAGTGACGCTCACGTTGTTCACAACAAAGTTCGCCGTCTCACTTACTGGGCTGTTCATGGTGACAACCAGCGGATTCGTGGAACTCGACGTCGTCCCGGTCCAGTTGGAGAAGTTGTAGCCGGTGTTCGCGGTCGCGGTCAAAGTGACCGGCGTGCCCGCCGTATAGTAGCCGTCGCTGGTGGGCGATGCCGGGTTTGCACCCACCGAGCCGTCAACGGATGACGGAGCAACTGCCGTGGTAAGCAGATACGAAGTGCTGAAACTGGCCGTATAGCTGGTGGTGCCGGACGTTGCGGTCACTTGGTGCGAAATTGCTCCGCCATCGGACCAGCCGGTGAATGTGTACCGCGTGCCAGTGCCCTGTGGCGAAGTCGTCGCGATCGTGTGATTGCTTCCCACCTGCCACGTCAAGACCTGCGCGGAGCTATACGGCGTGCCGTCGACGCTGAACGAAAGACCGGAGGGCGACGTGCCGATGGTGACGTTCACGTTGTTGATCACGAAATTCGCGGTCACGCTCTCCGGCGCGCTCATCGTGACGGTAGTAGAAGCGTTATTCGCGTCGGCGACATTTCCGGTCCAGCTCGAGAAGTTGTAGCCGGTGTTGGGAGTTGCCGTGATGCTGACCGGTGTGCCGGCCGGGTAATAGCCGTCGCTGGTGGGCGACGCAGTATTGACCGTAACCGAGCCGTCTGTCGACGACGGGCTGACCGCTGTGGTCAGCAGGTAAGAGGTGCTGAATTGCGCTGTGTAACTGGTCGTGCCAGTGCTGATCGTGGGCGTATCCGTCGTTGAAGTGTTTCCATCTGACCATTGCGTAAAGGTCTGACGCGTCCCACTGGACCCCTGCGGCGTAGTCGTCGCCAGCGTGTGCTGGCTGCCAATGGCCCAGGCGAATGTTTGGCTGGCTGTATACGAGGTGCTATCGACGCTGAATGATAAGCCCGAGGGCGACGTGGTGACGGTGACCAGTTCGGCTGCCTGTATCGTTACGAACGTTGGATTATTGCCCGGCGCCGGCAGGCCCGTCGGCGTGACGGTGCCGTCCGGATTCAGCACGATTGTTCCGGCAAAGTTACTCGGATCGCCGGTCAGGGCGGGGCTGCCGCCGATGGTGAAATCAACGCCGAAGCTGCTGCCCGAATTTCCGTTGTTATTGCCGGCCGGCGCGGTAACACCCGGACCGTTCAGAGTGACAAAGAACGATAACGTGTTGCCGAACGTGATCGGCTGGCTGTAGTCGTTGAACGTGGACGCGGTGTACGTCGTGGCCGTGGTGCAGCCGCCGGTGCCGTTATTAATCGTGAGGCTGGTCGCGAGTGTTCCGGTTACGCTGCCCGTGGTGGTCGACGGAGAACCCAGAGTCCCGTCCGTCAAGAAATTGCTGATCGTTACGCAGGCGTTCTGAGTGGTCAGAGCGCCCGCGTCGAACTGAAGATCGATGTTTCCTGTTTGGCCGTTCACGGAGGTCGTGTCGACCGTGACCAGATAACCCGTCTGCCCGAACGCGCCCGGCGTAAGCGCCAGAGTTGCCAGAATACCTGCGGAGATGAGCGTGAGTCTGTGATTAGCGCGTTTCATTATAGACTCCCCGTGTAGACTGCAGGCGTGGTGGAAACCGCCGTGCTGCTCGGATAATTGAGCTGCACGGTCACGGTGAGCGAGGCGCCGTTCGCAAGAGAGCTACTGTTCGGCACGGTCCAGTAAGGACTGCCGCTAAACGTTCCGGTGTTATTGGCCCCGGTAACGCCCGCCGGTAGGCTGTTCAGCACAAGCTGAATCGGCCCGGTAATGGTCGATCCGCTTGTGTTTGTAACAGTAAAGGTTGTAGTGCCTCCTCCCGGACTACCTGGATTACCTGGATTAGCAAGCAACGGACTGAATAAGAGGCCGGTTTCGGTCACCGAGACCTGCCCGCCGATGGCCGTATAGGTGAGCATGAAGCTCGCTGTCACGGATTCGGGCCCGTTCATCGTAACCGTGGTCGGGTTCGCTGAGGTGCTCGATAGGTCCGGACCACCGCTCCAGCCCGTGAAGGCGTACAGCGCGCTCGGCGATGCAGTAAGCTGCACTTGCGTTGTAGCCGGGTAATAGCCGTCGCCAGTCGGCGAGGCCGTGCCCGGCGTTACGGTTCCGCCACCTGGGGGGCTCGCGGCCGTGGTGAGCAGATACGACGTGCTGAAGCTTGCGGTGTAACTGGTGGTGCCGGACGAAGCGGTCACCATGTGGGAAATGGCTCCGCTATCGGACCAGCCAGTGAACGTATAGCGCGTGCCGCTCGCGCCTTGCGGGGAACTGGTCGCAATAGTGTGGCTGGTTCCCACCTGCCACGTCAATACCTGCGAGGAGGTGTAAGGCGTACCGTCGACGCTGAATGAAAGGCCCGAAGGCGAGGTGCCGACTGTGACGTTAACGTTATTGACCACGAAGTTCGCCGTTTCGGAGATCGGGCTGTTCATCGTGACCATCAGCGGATTGGTGGAGCTGTTAGTTGTGCCGGTCCAGTTCTGGAATACATACCCGCTGCTGGCCGGCGTGGCTGTGAGCTGGAGCTGCGTACCGGACGGGTAATAACCGTCGCTGGTGGGCGAGGACTGGCTGACTCCCACCGAGCCATCTGCTGACGGGCTGGCTGCAGTCGTCAGCAAGTAGGAAGTGCTGAAGCTTGCGGTGTAACTGGTGGTGCCTGACGAAGCGGTCACCATATGCGAGATGGTTCCGCTATCCGACCAGCCCGTGAATGTATATCGCGTGCCGCTCGAGCCTTGCGGCGAACTGGTCGCAATGGTGTGACTGGAGCCGACCTGCCAGGTGAACATCTGGGAGGTGGTGTAGTTAACGCTATCCACGCTGAAGGAAAGACCGGAAGGCGAGGTGCCGACGGTCACGCTCACGTTGTTGACCACGAAACTCGCGGTCACGCTTTCGGTCGCCGAGTTCATCGTGATGGTGGTCGGGTTGGCCGTGGTGCTCGACAGATCCGAACTACCGCTCCAGCTCGAGAAGTTGTAGCCAGCGGCCGGGTTCGCCGTGAGCGTGACTATCGTGCCGGGCACATAGTGACCGGCAGGCATGCCGGCGCTGTTGGTTGGATTTGGCGTAACGGTTCCATCGCCTGCCGGAGAGGCGGTAATGGTGAGCACATAGCCGGGGCCGATGTTGACGGTGGTCTCATCGTTGGCTGTGGGCGCGTTCGAAGCGCCGCCGCCCGAAACCGTCACCGAGTTAGTGACCGCGTTGGTTCCGGTTGCGGTCGAGTAACTGACACTCACGGTCAATGTGATGGTGTCAGCCTCGCCGCTCGGCATGGCCGTCGTGCGGGTGCAGGTGGCGGAACTGGCGGTGCAGGTCCAGTCGGAACCCGTGCCGCCGCCGGTGTGGGCGGTTTCGCTCATCGAAGCGGCGCTCATGCCAGTGGGCAGCGTGTCGGCTAGAGTCAGCGTGCCTGCCGTTGGACCGGGTCCGTTGTTGGTGACAGTAATGGTGTAGGTGTCCGCCGTGTCGCCCTGCGTAAAGCTGCCGGTGTGGCTCTTGGTGATGGCCAGCACAGGAGGCGTGATGGTGATGTTGACGCAGTGCTGCCCGACGCTGCCGGTGTCGCCGCCGGCGCTCTGCACTTGCTGAACGAAGAAATCGTAGTAGCCGTTTGGACTGGTTCCCTGAAACTGGCCGTCGAGGGTTGCGGTCCCGTCGGGAGGCGCAAGATTTGGAGAACTCGGCGCGGGCGCGGCGAACGCAAGAGTGAACCCGCTGTTCGCGGCGGGGGAGTAGGTGCCGCTCGTGGGCGTGCCGGAGGCGGGCAATAATGTGCCGCCGTCCGCAATGGTGAAATTCTGGTCGGTGAACGCGCCGCCGTCCTGGCTGCCGACATTGCCCCAGAACACGATATTGTTGTTCGTGTTCGGGCCGACCAGCATCATTTCCAGGTCTGCCGCGTCCGGCGAATAGCTCACGTCATCCAGCGTCAGCGTGACCGCCGAGACGGCCCCGGGCAAGCCGCTTACCAGAACGCGCGAGGGAAATGCTTGCGGAACAGCGTTTCCTCCCCCGATGGTGATGGGACCGGGATTGCAGAACGAATAGTTATTGCCGCCGTTGTTGGTCTCGGTTGTCTGGTTGTCGACCTGCAACGTGGTCGATCCCTGGCTCTGGTTGTAAGTGCCCGCTACGCCCGCGTAAATGGCCGTGATGTTATAAGCACCTTCACTCGTGGGCGTGAAATTGACGCTCGCCTGTCCGGCGCCGTTGAGGCTGGCGGTGCCGAGCGGTGTCGGGTTGCCCTGTTGTTCGAATTTGACTGATCCGCTGGTGACAGGGGTGTTCCCGCTGGTGGTTTTGACGGTGGCGGTTAAAGTAACTTGCGTGTTGGTCGTATCCGGGTTCGGGCTGGCCGTGACCGCCGTGGTTGTGGCCGCGCCGCTGTTGACCGCGAACGTGAGGCAGTAACCGCCGACCGTATCCGCATCGCCGCCTTCGTCGTCAATGTACAGACTCCAGGGCGAAGTCGCATTATTGATGTTCTCGCTCGCAAAAGTCCCCGCAAACGTCGCGCTGCCTTGAGTCATCGGGTAGTTGTAACCGGTTGTCGGAGGGGCGAACACAGGCTGATTCTGGCTCGGCGCGGTGAAGGTGCCATAAGCAGTCGGCAGATAAGTGCCGTTATTAGCGGGCGCAGTATCGGACGTGCCGAGGGCGAGGAGAGCCGAACCGCTATCGCTGAGGTTGAGGGTGATGCCGCTTGCATTTGCGTACCCTCCCGCAAACGCCATGGGAACGAACGGGGTTCCATCCGGGCCGACCAGCAGCACTTTCCAGTCATGCAGGCCGTTAACCTCGTTAATATTGTTCAGCGTCAGCGTGACCCCGGCCAGGCTGCCCGAAAGCCCAGTCACAAACACGTGCTGGGGATAGGGACTCGTGAAGTCGCTGCCTGTGCCCGAGACCGTAATCGTACCGGAATTACAGAATGTGGTCCCGCCGTTACTCACGACGGTGTGGTTATCGATAAACAGCGACGTGGGATTCGAGTTATCATTGCTGGTTTCGAATTTGGGATTCGAAGCCGTGTCGGTGTAGGTCGCTGTCATCTGATGCAGGCCCTCGGGCGTGGACGCGCCATAGATGGCGTCGATCTGAGCTTGCCCACCGCTGACTGCCACGGGCGTGCCGAGGCCCAGGCCGTTATCATAAAACTGCACCTGGCCTTCGTTGACTGTGCCGCCGCCGGACGTCACAGTCGCGGTGAGTTCGGTCGAGTTATCCGGCGAACTATTGAAGATTTCGCTCGGACTCGCATTAAGACTCGTGGTGGTCGCGGATTGGGTCACTTCGGTCGTGAGGCTGAGATTGATTTGCAGCGTGCCTTGCGCCTCTTGGTCGTCATAAATCTCGGCATAAACGTTCCAGGTGCCGTTGGGGGTCGCGCCCGTGAAGGTGTTCGTGAAATTAGTCGTGCTGCCGTTGGCGCAGGATGCTGAGGAAGGCGTGGCGCCGGCGAACGTCGGACAGCCGCCGAGAAAGCTCGCATTCCCGTAGGGCTTATAGGTCGCGTTATTTGTGCAGTCCTGGTTAAATCCGTTGGGCGGGATGCCACTGGCCGTATCGGACAGAGTCAGGTTGAAATTCGAAAGCGACTGCTGATTGTCCCCGCAGTTTCCCGCAAAGAACACCAGCGCCTGGCCGCCGGGGGATACCAGCATGAGCTCCAGCGTGTACGGATAACTGCTCGGAAAATTCCAGCCGCTGATGGCGACGCTAACTCCGGAAACGGCGCCGCTCATTCCGGAGACCGTGATGGGCGCGGGGTAGGGGCTGGCGACGACGGGCGAACTCGAGTCGGAAGTGGTGTCGGGTGTCGTGATGGTGCCGCTACAAAATGTTCCGCCGGTGCTGGTGTTGCTGCCGTTCGGGCACGTAGCGTAAACCGCTTGGGCTCCGGCGAACAGACATAGTAGAGCGGTGCTGAAGAGCAGATGATGGCGCATTCGAACTATTCCTCTGAAATAAGCCGGTGGGCTCGGTCCCCGGGGGCAGCGTAAGGGCCTGGATTTTTTTGAAATCAACCGAGTCTATCACAAAGTTAGTACCTGGAATAGCCCTGTCCAGCCATGTACGGGGAATTCTAGTACTAAAGGGTCAGGCATCGCGCCAACCATACGCCATTACGCCTCAAAATGAGTCTGTTCCGTTAAGTTTTGCCCCGCCTTCCTAGGACTGACTGCATTTTTTCGTTGAAAATAACCGCGTCGGTCTAGTACTGTTTAATACGCAGCACCAAAAACTTATTGATCAAGGAGACCTATGAATCCCTATCTTGGGGAGATCCGCATCTTCTCAGGCAACTTTGCTCCCAAGGGCTGGGCGATGTGTAACGGGCAGTTGCTATCGATTCAAAGCAATACGGCTCTGTTTTCGCTCATCGGCACGTATTACGGCGGCAACGGAACCACCACTTTCGCCTTGCCGGACCTGCGCAGCCGCGCGCCTATCCATCAGGGTCAAGGCGTGGGACTGAGCCCGTACAACGTAGGGCAAAACGGCGGAACTGAAAGCGTTACGCTCACCACGCAGGAAATGCCGCGGCACAATCACAACGTCAACACCAACAACGGGCCGGGCAACAATATCCATCCCGCCAACGCGATTCTGGCATCGACTACCAGCGACAAGCCGTATACCAGCGCCGCCAGCGATGGTTCGACCTTAAACCCGAACGCAGTCTCGTTTGCCGGCAACAGCCAGCCCCACAACAACCTCGAGCCGTATCTTTGTGTGACTTACATCATGGCAACGTCAGGCATTTACCCGCCGAGAAATTAGAGCTAAAGAAAAGGAGCTAATTAAAGAAACTCTATGTCAGACCAATATTTGGGTGAGATTCGCATGTTCGGCGGCAATTTCGCGCCTTACGGTTGGGCGCTTTGCAACGGCCAATTACTAGCTATTTCCCAGAACACAGCTTTGTTTTCCCTGATTGGGACCTATTACGGCGGGGACGGCGTGACGACTTTTGCGTTGCCCAACCTACAAAGCCGTGTGGCCATTCACCAGGGTCAGGGCGTTGGACTCAGCCCCTATGTGATAGGGCAAAACGGGGGAACGGAAAACGTTACCCTCACCACTCAGCAGATGCCGCAGCACAATCACACCATCGGCACCAACAACGGCCCGGGCAACAACATTCACCCCGCCAATGCCATACTGGCGTCTACGACCAGTGATAAGCCGTACACCAGCACAGCAAGCGACGGTTCGACCTTAAACGCGAACGCAGTCTCGTTTGCCGGCAGCAGCCAGCCGCACAATAACATCCAGCCGTATCTTTGCATTACGTTTATCATCGCGCTGCAGGGCATCTACCCGTCACGGAACTGAGCGCTTTGCCGTTTACGCTGCGCCCGGTTACGGGCGCCGACGAAGAATTCCTTTATCGCCTCTATGAAGCTACGCACGGGCAGCAGTTCGCACTGCTGCCCCTGGCTCCCGCACAGCTCGAAGCGCTGGTGCGCATGCAGTTCAACGCCCAGCGTACGGGGTATCGTCAGCAATATCCCGCGTCTGAAGACTCTGTCATTTTGACTGGTGGCGAGCCCTCAGGACGTCTTTGGCTGGACGACAGTTCGCGCACTTACTTGCACGTCGTGGATGTTGCAATTCTGCCCGAGCACCAAGGCGCGGGACTCGGTAGCGCAGTGTTGCGCCTGGTCATGGAGCAAGCCAGCCGCGCCGGGAAGACGGTCACTCTTCATGTGGCGCGGATGAATGTCCGGGCGCTTGAGTTTTACCGCCGCTTAGGATTTAAGGTGAGCAGCGAAGACGAGGTCTATCTCGAACTGAAGCATCACTCGTGAACTCGCCCCCGTGCCTATCGGCAGCATACTTAATCTATCGGCAGCATACTTAATCTATCGGCAGCATACTTAATAGAGATATGGAAGAGCGCGAAATGATCCGCCGGTGGGTAGAAACCTGGAAGGACGCCGGGCCTCATCTACAGGCGGTTCGCCATCAGGATATTGAGCGGGCCGATACTCAAGAGGCTCTCGCGGTGTTGGAAAGCGCTTTCAATCAAGCCACGCGCACCCTCCCGCCCAGATCCTCTTCCGGTCTGGTGGAAATGCAATACTGGTTCGCGAAGCTCCGCCTGTGATCGACCTGTTCGAAGCGGCTCTGCATTTGCAGACATTTTGCGATCTGCAAGACTGGCGGTCCTGTTTTATCGGCGGAATCGCTGTCCAGAGATGGGGCGAGCCGCGCGTCACACGCGATGTGGATCTTACTATTCTGGCCGGGTTCGGTTCCGAACAGCGCTTTATCGAGCCTCTTCTCGCTGCCTATCCTGCACGCATCGCAGAGGCTGAGCAGTTTGCGCTCCGCCACCGCGTCCTGCTGCTGAGGTCCGCGGCGGGAATCGGAATCGACATTTCATTCGGTGCGCTCCCGTTCGAAGAGACCGTAATCCGCCGAGCCTCAAGTTTTGCGTTCGGACCGGGCGTGTGCCTTCGCACCTGCTCAGCAGAGGACCTGGTTGTCCTGAAACTCTTCGCATCACGCGCTCTGGATGTACACGACGCCGAAGGAGTGGTTTTGCGCAATAAGAGGCAGCTTGATTGGCAATATATTGAGAATCAGCTTCTGCCGCTTGCCGAAGTCAAGGATGAGCCATCAATACTTCGCACTCTGGCCCGTTTGCGCCAACTTTAAGGGCAGCAGCCGAGCACTTCTAGCGCCTCGCCTGTTCGCAATGCCCCCGGAGTCGTCACCAACATCTTGTGACCGAACATCACCGTATTCGGCAGCCTGCGATACTGCGCGAGCGTTCGCAAAGGCTCTACACCTGTTTCCGCCGTCACAGGGTTCACTAAAGGAATCGAACAACGGGAACATGCTTTCCCGGTTGCCAGCTCCACGCCGCCGAGACGCACACGCGCCCATTCATCCTCTTCGTGCGCAGCGCTGCCCGCAATCACCAGGTTGGGCCGGAAGCGTTGCATCGTGACCGGCGCCTCCAACTTCTCATTTAGAAGATCGAGCGAGGCTTGCCCAATGACCAGCAGGGGAAACGAATCCGCAAAGCTTACATGCCAGGGCGCTTTATCGTAAGGAGCCTCCACCGGCCGTTTCACGACTTCCGGCAAGTGCACCAGCCGGCACGATTGGCCCAGGAATGAGCTGAACCAGTCGCTATATCTCCGGTCAGGATGTGGAACCCGCAGGTCGTCATTCCATATTCGAACCGGAACCCACTCGCCCTCACCGGCCCAGGTTCGAATTCGAAGCGGAGGCATCTCTGGCGCCTCCACGATAAGGTCGTCGCCCTCAAAGCGGGGCGCCATCAACACCATTCTCGGTTGCGTGCGTTGCGTGAGAGCCAGCCCCTCGTCGTCCACCAGCATCCAACGCCGGTCTCGCACGAGCCCGGCCAGATCTAGCCGGGTCTCCTCGATTTCGATTCCCCTGGCCGACTTGATAGGGTAAACAAAGATTTGGCTTAGATACCGCAGCCTGTTACCGCCACATCTCTATCGCGTGATGAACGGCGCGTCGTGCTTCGTCGATATGGCGGAACGCGCGGTTTCGCCATTCGCGTGCCGCCGGATTATCTTCTTCCCGGCTAATTGCCTCGCGTGCTCTGCCCAGTGCTTCCTCCGCCCGGTGCAGCCGGTCGCGCGGTGCCCACCCGGGCTCGATCGGCGGATGCGCCTCCGGGTTTTTCCCATCGTCCATGGCCGCACGCCGCAATTCCTCAATGGCTCTGTCGATTTCGCCAATCGCGCGCTCGCGGTCCGGCCCCACCCGGCCCCAGTCGCCATGCTCCAGCAGCGCGCGCGAATACCTCAAGTCCGAAAGCGCGTGCAAGTACCCCGGATGTCTCTGCGCCATTACAACCAATGGCAAAGCCAAAACCACTGCTAGTCCCGCTATTGCAGCTTTCAGCATCCTTCCCTCCTATTAATCATGTATCACGTTAATCATGTATTAGGTTAGACGATATTTTCTCTTGACCCGTCTACGGCTACAGGGTTCATAGTGAAACTTAATGTGGACCGTGTCCATGCTCGCTAAGCGCTGCGGTCTGAGCCGTAGCACGCTTCTGTATTACGAATCCATCGGCCTTCTCACGCCCGCGTCCCGCAACGCCAGCAACTATCGCCGTTACGGCGAGCGCGATCTCCTTCGCCTCCAGCAGATCTGCGCTTATCGCAATGCCGGCCTAAGGCTGGAGGATATTCTCGCCGTCCTCGATCGTCCCGAAACCGATGCCGATCAAGTCCTCAAGCGCCGGTTGCTCGAACTCGACGCCGAAATCGAAACCAAGCGCAGCCATCAGCACGCCATTCTGATGCTGCTCAAAGACAAACACGAAATAGGAGCGAATGAAAAAATGACTAAGGAAAAATGGACCTCTATTATGCGCTCGGCGGGTCTTACCGAAGCAGGCATGCACCGCTGGCATATCGAATTCGAGCGCGCTGCCCCGGAAGACCATCGGCAGTTTCTTGAATTCCTTCACATTCCGAGCGAAGAGATTGAAAGCATTCGAAACTGGAGCCGGCAAGCGGAGCCGCACGCATGAGCGGAAATTACTTCTGCACTAACCCCTGAATCGCATCCAGCTCTTTCCCCGCTTCGGCCCACTTGCCTTGCGCGCTCAACTCCCGATACCGCCGCAAGTGATCCCGAATCTGTTCAAGCGTCTGCACTGCCTCGTTAGACGGTGCCGCCGCGGCCGCGGCAACGCCCGTTACCGGCCCGGGGGTTGCCGGCGTAGCACCGGCATTTGTTTGTGTTGAGGGAACACCGCCCAAGGATTCAATCAATTGCGTCAACGCCTGCTCATACGTGTCCGCATAAGCCAAGCGGTTACCCATTGCCAGCGCCACTTTTTTCAACTGCGGCATGCTCGTTTGCGACGCCTGAATGTAGATCGGCTCCACATACAGAAAGCTTTTGTCGATCGGCAAAACCAGCGTCTGCCCGCGCAACACTTGCGACCCCTGCTGGTTCCACAGGGTCAGGTCCTTCGAAATATTTTGGTCCTGGTTGATTCGCGCATCAATCTGCATCGGCCCGTAAATGATGTTCTGCTTAGTAAGCTGCTCGAATACTAAGTCGCCCAAGTGCTCGCCGTCACAGCGCGCGTACATCACGCCGATCAGGTTGTCTTTGTTCGCCGGCGTGAACGTTGTAATCAGCATGAACTCCGGCGTATTACTCCCCGGCAATGTAGCAACCACATAAGTCGGCGACACCGCTGCTGATCCCTGGTTCTGGCCGCTGCCCGTCTTCGCCAAATCCCAGAGGTCCGCGCGATTGTAAAATGCCTCGGCATCCCGCATGTGGAACAGCCGGTACATCTCGGCTTGCGTGCTAAACAGGGTCTCCGGATATCTCGTATGCGCCCGCAAATCCGCCGGCATTGCGGATTCCGGCTTAAATAACTGTGGGAAGAGCCGCCCGTAAGCCTGGATCAATACATCGTTCGGATCGAATACATACAGGTTGGTCTCCCCCGTATAGGCATCGATCGTCGCCTTGATCGAATTCCGCATGTAATTAATCTGGCCATTCGACAGGTCCGTTTCCCGCGAATACGGATGCGCATCGGAAGTCATATAGCCATCCACGATCCAGACCAACCGCCCCGCATCGGTCAGCACCAGATACGGATCGTTGTCCCAGGCCAGGAAGCCCGCCAATGTCGAAAGGCGCTCTAAAATCGGCCGGCGAATCATCACCCGGCTGTGCGAATTTAAGTAACTGGTCAGCAGCACATTCAGGTCGCCGTAGTTAACCGCCGCCGCTAAACGTATCAGCGGCGAAATTACAAAGCCGCCGGTCCCTGCATAAGTCGTGTATCTGCTTTCCGATCCGAACGGATAATTGAACTCCTGCTGATTGGTATCTACATACACCGGCTCATGCGCTACTTCGCTGTAGTAAATCTCAGGACGCGTAAATTTCAGGCTCTTAGTCGTCACCACGGGCGGCGCGTCTTTCACAAACAGCACCGGCAACCCGTCTGCCGTGATGCGGTTCGATTCGGCCATTACGATTCCATATCCGTGCGTATACATCAGGTGCGTATTGATCCACCGTGTGCCCGCCGATCCGAGCTGACGTATGTCGAGTTCGCGCGGCGCAACGAGAACCTGGCGTAATTGCCCGTCGATGATGTAGCGGTCCACATCCGTGTCCATATACACGTAGGGCCGCAACGGCTGAATCTGGGAAATCGTGTCGTGGAACGCCCGCCAATCCCACAGCCGGACATTGTCGAGCAGGGGTTTGTGCGACGCATAATCGAACGGCATTTCCGGCACCGCTTCGAGCGTCGTCTCCTTCACTCGTTGATTCAATCCGTAAGCCGATCGCGTGGCCCGAATGTGGTAGTCGATATACGGCCTCTCCAGCGTCAATTCATTCGGGCGGACATAGAAATTCGACAGCAGCGACGGAACGATGTAGCGCACCGGCAAGATCAGCAGCAGCGCTAGCGCCCATTTCGCGCGCTTTGCCAGCACCAGCGCTGCCGCCGCCAACGCGCCGAAGATCATCAGCCACTGCAGCGGTAGCGCGATGTGATCTGCTACCCAATCGACACCCACCAGGTACGCGCCGTGATCCTCCAGCAACATGCTGTAGCGGCTGAAGTAGTACTGGATGGCCAGTCCCACCAGCAGAATCGCTGCCACCAGGCGCATAAAGACGGAGTTGAATGCTCCCCCGACCGAGATCTCGCGCTCGAATTCGAAATGGCCGGATTGCAAGTTCGGAATGCGGCTGCTCAGGGTTTCCGCGTTCGATGCCAGCCAATAGATGATCAGCGCCAGTACCGCGCCAACCAACACCACCCGCAACAGCATCCGGTAAAACGGCAGCGCGAAGAAATAGAAGTGCAGCGCCTTTCCGAAGATAGGGTCTGTGTACTCGGCCGGCGTCGACGGCAGCCGCAACCCGCCAAAAAATTTGACCGCCGTCCAACTGTCTACCGTCGCATTCGCAACGGCGATCGCGAGCAGCACAAACACGACAAGCGCAATGCGAGAGACTACGCGTTGTTTTAAAAAGCCGAACACCGGCGCATCGCTCTCGCGCCGGAACCCCAGCTTGAAAGCAATCCAAAAGGTGAAGAAGAAAATCAGAATGGCAAGAACAATAGGGCCGGTGCCGTACAGCCACAGGTTGACCCACGTGTCGAGCTGCCCAACCTCAGACCACCACGCGTAGTCGATGATCGTGGACGCGATGAAGCGCGAGCAAAGCAGCAGGATGAGCAGCACCGCGGCTACCCAAATCATTCTCAGCCGCCGCTGTTGGCGCTGCCCGATGTATCTTGTTTCAGGTGGCAGACAGCGCTAGTATATCGGAGTTTGCCTCGCGCCTCGGCGGCGGTTCCTTCTCACGCAACAACGCCAGCAGGCCGCCGGTGACGGGATTGAACACTTTTCGCCGCCGATGAATGATACGCACCGGCCGGTATAGTTCGGCCGGCTGCAGCCGCAACGCCACCATGCGGCCTTGCGCGAGTTCTTCCCGCATCACGCGTCTCGGCATGATGCTGACGCCCGCGCCATGCGCGACGGCTTCCTTGATCATCTGCAGGTTGTCGAAATGCAGCGACTTCTCCACTGTCACGCGCCGTTCGCGCAAATAACGCTCGATCTGCCCCTCAATGGGCAAGTCGTCGTCAAAGCCTATAAATGCTTCCCCTTCGAGCGCCGAAGCCGGGACCGATTTTCGCTTCGCCAGGCGATGATCCGGCGCAACCGCTACCACCATCTCCTCATCGCGCCACGCGAGTGCCACGATTTCTCGCGAAGATTCCGCGTAGCTCATCAGCCCCAGATCCGCTTGATCCTCCTCGACCGCCTGCCAAACGCGCTCTGGCCGTAGATAGGAAACGTGCAGCTCCGCTTCCGGGAAGCGATCTCGAAAGCGATCTTCGATCTGCGACATCTCCGACAATCCGACCGAATAGATCGCCGCTACCCGCGCTGTCCCGTTGGCCTGTTTCTTGAGCTGGTCGAGCGATGCTTCCAATTCGTCGTGCCGGCGCAACACGTCCCGGCAGTATTCGACATACAGTTTCCCGGCATCCGTGACCGCCAGCGGGCGCGTGCTCCGGTCGAACAGCTCCACACCTAGGCTGCGCTCCACCTCCTGGATCTGTTGGCTGGCGGCCGACTGGCTGAGGTCATTCATGCGCGCGGCCTTGCTGACGTTGCGAACGTGAGCCACATCGCGGATCAAGCGGAGATTCGCTGTTGTCACGGCTCTCAACTATATCATAAGTTTTCCTGATTGTGTAAAGCCATAGATTCGATTTGACTGATAGTACCTTACCGGCTATACTCAAGACTCATACCTCCCTGTTGAGGCAGAGAGGGACGTGTACCCCGTGGAACCCACCTACCAGCTGCCGAACGCGCAAGGTCTCTACGACCCTGCCCACGAGCACGACGCTTGCGGCATCGGCTTCGTCGTCAATATCAAAGGTGAGCCGTCCCACGATATTGTCCTGAAAGGCCTCGAGATCCTGGTCAATCTCGCGCACCGCGGCGCTTGCGGGTGCGATTCCGATACCGGCGACGGCGCGGGTGTTCTGATCCAGGTCCCGCACGAATTCTTCGCCAGGGAAACGCCTTCGTTCGGCTTTTCGCTGCCCGCGCCCGGCGAATACGCCATTGCCATGTGCTTCCTTCCGGTCGAGCATCAGCAGCGGCTCGCCTGCGAGGGGCTGCTCGAAAAGATTTCACGCGAAGAAGGGCTGAACGTGCTCGGCTGGCGCGACACGCCAGTCCAGGTGGACGCCATCGGCCGCGTCGCGCGCGCGTCGCAGCCGTACATCGAACAATTTTTCGTCGCGCGCCCGCTGGGCATGACCGCCGATCAGTTCGAGCGCAAACTTTATACAGTCCGCAAGCGTGTGGAAGCTCAAGTCGCAGCCTCCGAGATGCGCGACAAAAGTTTCTTCTATATCCCCTCGTTCTCTTCCCGCACCATCATCTACAAGGGCTTGCTGCTGGCGCAGCAGATCGGCGAGTTTTACAATGAGTTGCTCGACCCCGCCACCAAGAGCGCCCTCTGCCTGGTGCACCAGCGCTTCTCCACCAACACCTTTCCCACCTGGCAGCTTGCACATCCGTTCCGCTATCTGTGCCACAACGGCGAGATCAACACCATTCGCGGCAACACCAACTGGATGAACGCGCGCGAAGCGGTGATGTCCTCTCCGCTGTTCGACGACATGAAGAAGCTGTACCCGGTGATTCAGCCCGGCGTCAGCGATTCCGCCGCGCTCGATAACGCGGTCGAGTTCCTGACCATGGCCGGCCGTTCGCTGCCGCACGTCATGGCCATGTTGATTCCGGAAGCCTGGGACGCGCACCCAACCATGTCGGCCGAGCGCCGAGCGTTTTACGAATATCACGCCTCGCTCATGGAGCCCTGGGACGGCCCCGCCGCGGTAGCGTTCACTGACGGACGCGTGATCGGCGCCACGCTCGATCGCAATGGCCTCCGCCCGGCGCGCTATCTCGTAACCAAAAGCGGCCTCCTGCTGATGGCGTCGGAAACCGGCGTGCTGCCATTCCGGCCTGAAGAGATCGAATACAAGGGCCGCCTGCAGCCCGGCAAAATGCTGTTCGTCGATTTAGAGCAAGGCCGAATGGTCCCCGACAAGGAAATCAAGCAGCAGCTCGCCTCGCGCCGGCCATACCTCGATTGGCTGGAGCAAAACCAGATCACGCTCGATTCTTTGCCTGAACCTACGCGCGTCCAGGGTGCGGATCGCGAAACCGTGCTGATGCGGCAACGCTGCTTCGGCTACACCGGCGAAGATTTGCGCCTGCTGATTTCGCCGATGGCCGTCGATGGCCAGGAAGCAGTCGGCTCCATGGGCGTCGATACGCCTTTGGCCTGTTTATCGGACCAGCCGCAGTCGCTGTTCAATTACTTCAAGCAACTCTTCGCGCAAGTGACTAACCCTCCCGTCGACCCGATCCGCGAAGAGATGGTCATGTCCCTGACCAGCTACATCGGCACCGAGCGCAACATCCTCGACGAAAGCCCTGCCAACTGCCACACGCTCAAGATGCCGCATCCGGTGCTCACCAATCGCGACCTCGAAAAGCTGCGCCGTGTCTCGCGTGGCGACCTGCTGGCCTCCACTCTGCCTACCACTTTCAGCGCGCCCGAAGGCGAGACCGGCCTCAGGCGCGCGCTCAACAGTCTCTGCAGGCGCGCCTCGCTCGCCATCAAAGCCGGCTATACGCTACTCATTCTCTCCGACCGCGGTATCGATGAGGAGTTCGCGCCCATCCCGTCGCTGCTCGCTTTGACCGCGGTCCACAATCACCTGGTTCGCGAAGGCACGCGCACCGGCGTGGCGTTGATCATCGAGTCCGGCGAGCCGCGCGAGGTGATGCATTTCTGCCTCCTGATCGGCTATGGCGCGAGCGCCATCAATCCGTATCTGGCTATCGAAACCATCGAGCAGATGGCTGAGGCGGGCGAGTTGGCGAGCGGCACTACGGCCGAAACCGCTATCAAAAACTACATCAAGGCGGTCAACAAGGGCCTGCTGAAGGTGTTCTCCAAAATGGGCATCTCCACGCTGCAGAGTTATCGCGGCGCGCAAGTCTTCGAAGCCATCGGTCTCAGCAAGAATTTGGTCGACATCTATTTCACTGGCACGCCCTCTCGCATCGAGGGTGTCGGCTTGGACGTGCTCGCCCAGGAAGCCGTGGCCAAGCACAGCTTCGCATTTCATCCCGTCTCCGAATCCGAAACTGATCTTCCCGTCGGCGGCAATTATCAGTACCGCGTGAACGGCGAGCACCATCTGCTGAATCCGCAGACCGTGAGCAAGCTGCAGCATGCAGTGCGCCAACAAAGCTACGCGACGTTTCAGGAATACACGCAGCTCATTGACCGTCAAAACCAACAGTTCTACACGTTGCGCGGCCTCATGGAGCTCAAGACCATCCCGCATCCGATTCCGCTCGAAGAAGTCGAGCCCGCTAGCGAAATCGTCAAGCGCTTCGCCACCGGCGCCATGTCCTTCGGCTCCATCAGCGCCGAGGCGCATCAGACCCTCGCCATCGCCATGAATCGTATCGGCGGCCGTTCCAACACCGGCGAGGGCGGGGAAGACGACGCCCGCTATATTCCGTTACCGAATGGCGATTTTAGAGGCAGCGCCATCAAGCAAGTTGCCTCCGCCCGCTTCGGCGTGACCACGAATTATCTCGTCAACGCGCAAGAACTGCAGATCAAGATCGCTCAGGGCGCGAAACCCGGCGAAGGCGGCCAGTTGCCCGGCCACAAAGTGGATTCGACCATCGCGCGCGTGCGCCATTCCATCCCGGGCGTCGGTCTCATCTCGCCGCCGCCGCATCACGACATTTACTCCATTGAAGATCTCTCGCAGTTGATTTACGACCTGAAAAACGTCAACCCCGCTGCGCGCATTTCCGTCAAGCTGGTCGCCGAAGTCGGCGTCGGCACCGTCGCGGCAGGCGTTTCAAAGGCGCACGCCGACGTAGTCCTGATCAGCGGTTACGACGGCGGCACCGGGGCCTCGCCGCTCACTTCCATCAAGCACGCCGGCGTCCCCTGGGAATTGGGCCTTGCGGAAACACAACAGGTGCTGGTGATGAACGATCTGCGCAGTCGCATCCGCGTGCAGGTGGACGGCAAACTCCAGACCGGGCGTGACGTGGTCATCGCCGCGCTGCTTGGCGCCGAAGAATTCGGTTTCTCGACCGCCCCGCTCGTCGCCCTGGGCTGCATCATGATGCGCAAATGCCATCTGAATACGTGTCCCGTCGGCATTGCAACGCAACATCCGGAGCTGCGCAAGAAATTTCAGGGCACGCCGGAGAACGTCATCAACTTCTTCTTCTATATCGCCGAAGAAGTGCGCGCCTGGATGGCAAAGCTGGGCTTCCGCAGCATCAACGAGATGATCGGCCGCGTGGACATGATCGGAATGCGCAACGCGGTGGGGCATTGGAAGGCGCGCGGCCTCGATTTCTCCGCCATCTTGTATAACCCGCAGGTACCAGGCCGCGTGGGCCGGCGCTGTCTCATCGGGCAGGATCATGGCCTGCACGAAGCCTTGGATCACAGTTTCATGGATCTGGCGAAGCAGTCGATTGAGGACGGCGCGCCCGCCGAGATCTTCTTTCCGATCCGCAATGTGCACCGCACCGTCGGCGCGATGCTCAGCGGCGAAATCGTGCGGCGGCATGGAGCGAAGAAACAGCCGGACGGCACGGTAGGATTGCCCGACGACACGATTCGCATCTGCTTCAGTGGATCGGCTGGCCAGAGCTTCGGCGCGTTTCTCGCCAAAGGCGTGTCGCTGGTGCTCGAGGGCGATGCCAACGATTACGTAGGCAAAGGGCTCTCGGGCGGCAGGATCGTGGTCTTTCCGCCGAAAAACTCGACCTTCCCGCCTGAAGAAAACATTTTAGTCGGCAACACCGTCCTTTATGGCGCAACTAGTGGTGAGGCGTTTTTCAACGGCGTCGCCGGTGAGCGTTTCGCGGTCCGCAATTCCGGTGCAATCGCGGTCGTCGAAGGCGTCGGAGATCACGCCTGCGAATACATGACCAACGGGACTGTCGTGGTGCTCGGCAAGACCGGACGCAATTTCGCTGCGGGTATGAGCGGCGGAATCGCCCACGTGTTCGATCCCTCCGGCGAGTTTGTGCGCGTGCGCTGCAACCCGGCGGGGGTCGATCTCGAGCCGATTTTCGAGCGCGAAGACATTCTACTGCTCCAGCGGCTGATCGCCAGGCATGTTGACTATACGGGCAGCCCGCTCGGCACGCGCATTCTCGAGAACTGGACAGACTCGCTCCGCCATTTCGTAAAGGTATTTCCGCACGAGTACAAGCGGGTGCTCGGTGTCGCGCCCGCTACCGAGCGACGGCTGCCGGCAAGCTTCCCGCTTTCCTCCTATGCTTTCGCAGTGGGCGAGCGGGCAAGGTAAGGGCGTGGGTAAAATCACCGGATTTCTGGAGTACGCGCGCGAGACCCCAGAGCGCCGTCCGGTTCTCGAGCGCGTCAATGACTGGTTTGAAGTCTACCAGGATTTCCCAGCGCAAAAAGTTGAGGAACAGGCCGGACGCTGCATGGATTGTGGCGTTCCGTTTTGCCATACTGGCTGTCCGGTACACAACCTGATTCCTGATTGGAACGATCTGGTCTGGAAAGACCGCTGGCGGGAGGCATTGCGCACCCTCCATGCGACCAATAATTTCCCGGAATTCACCGGTCGCATCTGTCCCGCGCCGTGCGAGCCGGCTTGCGTGCTCGGCATCAACGAGCCTGCTGTTGCGATCAAGGTTATCGAGCAGAGCATTATTGACCGCGCTTTCGCCGAAGGTTGGGTTCAGCCGGAACTGCCCCGCCGCCGGACAGGCAAGCGGGTCGCAATCGTCGGATCCGGTCCCGCTGGGCTTGCCGCCGCCCAACAGTTGAACCGCGCCGGCCACTTTGTCACGGTTCTCGAAAAGCATGATCGCATCGGCGGTCTGCTGCGTTACGGTATCCCGGATTTCAAACTCGAAAAATCTGTTGTGGACAGGAGGTTAGACCAGTTACGAGCTGAGGGCATCGAGTTCCGTAGCGGCGTCAACGTCGGGTGGGACATCAAAGGCGACGAGCTCATGCGGGATTACGATGCCGTATTGCTGGGCATCGGCGCCGAGCAGCCGCGTGATCTGGATATCCCAGGGCGCGAGTTGAAGGGCATTCATTTTGCGATGGATTATCTGACTCAACAGAATAAGCGCGGGGCAGGCGACCAGTTCGAGCGCGCCGAAGAGATCACGGCAACGGGCAGGCGCGTGGTGATCATCGGCGGCGGCGATACGGGCGTCGATTGCCTGGGGACGGCGCACCGCCAGAGAGCCGCCAGTGTTCATCAACTGCAGATTCACCCCATACCGCCCGAAGACCGTCACCACTCGACGCCGTGGCCGCTCTGGCCGCTGCAATTGCGCGTCGAAGCAGCTCATGAAGAAGGCGGCGTGCGTGAATGGAGCGTCCTGACTACGCATTTCAGCGGCGATCACCAAGGTAACGTTAAGAAACTACACTGCGTTCGAGTAGGTCCAAAACCGGCGTTGGAACGCATGCCGGGAAGCGAGTTCTACCTGGATGCCGACTTGGTTCTGATCGCGATCGGCTTTTCGGGTCCGGTTCGCCAAGGATTGCTCGAACAACTGCCGCTTGCGTTAGACGCACGCGGCAACGTGCAGACCGATCCGACGTACATGACCTCGGTTCCCGGTGTGTTCGCGGCCGGCGACTCACGGCGCGGCCAGTCGCTTGTGGTCTGGGCCATTGCCGAAGGCCGCAACGCCGCTCATCATATGGACCGATTCTTGACGGGTTCGAGCCAGTTGCCCGTATAGCAGCACGGAATCGCCGACCTGGAGCGAGTGCTTCGTTCAGGCGATGGCGCTTGCCGGGTCGACCGTCTTGGCGTGACGCCACAGGCGCTCGAGATCGTAGTAAGCGCGAGCGGCCTCCGAAAAGATATGGACAATGAAATCGCCGTAGTCCATCAAGATCCACTCGGCAGGATCGTAGCCTTCGACGCTGATCGGCAATTCACCGGTCTCCTTCAATTGTTTTGCGATTTCGTCCGCCACGGCGTGCGCTTGTCGGGGATTCGAAACCGAGCAGAGGATGAAAAAATCGGTGAAGGAAGTGACCTCGCGAAGGTCGAGAATGGTTAAATCAACGGCTTTCTTCGATTCGGCGGCCCGCGCGGCAATAAGCCAGTTGGGCAGTTCTTGGATGGCGGCTAGTTTTGAAGAGGCAGAACGGCGTGTCAGAAGTTCTAAAGGTTCTCCTGTCGCCTAGCGTACTACACTGATATAGCGTGAGTAAATGTGCAAAATGGCGTGCCGTGGGCCTGATTTTGTGCATGCTCGGCGGGCTTTCAGCGGGTGCGCAGAGCGCGGCGGCGGGGGATGCGCCAGAGAGCGGCGGAGCGAGCGCTCTTTCGAGGGCGCTGGTTGAACGGGCGCAGGACGAGGTGACGCGGGTAAGGGCATTGGTCGAGCAAGGAACGCTGCCCAAGAGCCTGCTCGAAGAAGTCGAAGCGAAACTGGCTGATGCGCAGGACGAAGCCATTCTGTCAGAGACGCTGTACGGGCAGGCGCGCCTGCAGGACATGACCGGTGAGCAGGCGGCCTCGATGGTGGAAGCTGCACAGAGACGCGTGGACCGGCAAAGCAGGCTGGTGGCGGAACGGCAGAAGCTGTTGGACGCGGGGATCATTGCGCGATCGGAGTTTACTTCGTTCCAGACTGAGTTGGAATCGCGCGAGCGTGTGCTGGAGCTGGCGCAAAATCGGGTGAAGCTGCTCGAAAATATTCGGGCAATGGCCGAATCCGAGCAGCGGCTCGAGCGCGCAGCCAAAGGGCCGGCGGACGTTCTGATCCGGTATGACGGCAACGGGTCGTTCAGTTTGAGCGATCTGCCCACCATCTCGAGCGAGTTCGAAAAACGGTTTCATCGTGCGCTGCCGATTAGCGCGCTGGGACAGACTCTGGTTCATCAATCGATGGGACTGGACCACCGAAATCGTGTCGACGTTGCGTTAAATCCCGATCAGCCGGAGGGCATCTGGCTGCGGCAGTTGCTGGAGCGGCTGCACGTGCCGTATCTGGCGTTTCGCAGCGCGGTGGCGGGCGCGGCGACGGCGCCGCACATCCACATTGGCCCAGGCAGTACGCGGTTGAAGCTGGCTTCGCGCTAGGCTGCGATATCCTTGGCGAGCGATGCAGCAACAGAAGAATGCGGCGACCGCCGGGGCTCCAGCCCAATATCCAGAGGACGGACGGGTCCTCATCACAGCCGAGCAGATCCAGGGACGCGTGCGCGAGATGGCGGCCGAGATTGCAGCCGATTACCCCACGGGGCCGCTGTACCTCATCTCGATTTTGAAAGGCGCATTTATTTTTCTCGCCGATCTGTCGCGCGCGCTGCAGCGTCCGGCTGTGCGGATCGAGTTCATGGGCATATCGAGCTACGGGAACGAGAAAACGAGCTCCGGACAGGTGAAGGTCACGCGCGATTTGGACGTGAACATCGAAAACCAGCACGTCCTGATCGTCGAAGACATCATCGATAGCGGCGTGACGCTCACTTATTTGACCAGACTGCTGGAGCAGCGTCATCCGAAATCGCTAGCCATCGCGACGCTTCTCGACAAACCCGAGCGAAGGATTCGACCGGTAGAGGTGAAGTACGTGGGCTTCAGGATTCCGGATGAGTTCGTGGTGGGCTACGGCCTGGATTTCGCGGAAGATTATCGGAATTTGAGCGATATTCGCGTGCTCAGCGGGCAGTGATGGATACCGCTGTCTTTGCGAGCGCTGGGCGCTTGCCCGACAAGAAGAGAATCTCAACCACGTTTCGGACGTATTGCTCGGAGCTGATCTGCTCGGTGTCTTCGGCGGGAAATTCGACCAGAGTGCAGAAGTAGGCGGCGAGATCGTCGAAGATCGCGACGCGGGCGCGGTCGTCCAGCCGATCGCGGCGCATGAGCGTGTCGATTGCAATGGCGCCGGCCTGGGCGGGTGCGCGCTGCCGCAGGCGGGCACACAACAGTTGATGTTGCAGGAAAGAATTGTAACGGCCTTTGACGAGAGCTTCGATATTCGGGACCGGCGGCTGGTTGTTGCGGACCACGACCGTACCGGCTGCGAGATCGCCGAGACGCTGTACACGGCGATTACACAACATTGTGATTCCACCGGCGAGGCCGATCACAGGAAAGAGATCGATGGCACGAGTCAGATTGCGGACTGCGACCTGATAGAACTGGAGCTCGAGACCGGCTGCATCGACGACGCGCAAACCCAGCAGCCACTTGCCGAGCGTTTGTCCATTCCAGAAATATTCGGCCAAGGCGCCGTAGAGCAGCCAGATTGCGATATAGGCGGCAACTACCAGCGCACGCTCGTCTTGCTGCGAGATTACGAATGCGGCGAGTATTCGTTGGATGGCAGTGGTGAGAGCGGAGATCACGAGAAAGTCAAGCAAGAAAGCGAGACAACGGCTCACGGGACCGGCGAGCGGCAACGCAAATGTGACGCCTTCCGGCAATCGAATTTCGAGCGTGTAACGGGCGCTCATTCGAATTCGTTTCGAGCGATGTTGCGCTTGCGGCCACTGCGCGCGAAGAACCAAAGCAACAGGGCAAGCTCGATGAGGCCGAACGCGATTTTTGCGTCGTAAGGAAGGACGGGCTCGTGGTACTGCGAGACGAACGATTCGATTAAGCCAGCCCAAATGAGCATTAGGGCTGCGCCGAGGCTTAGCGTGAATACATCTTTTGAGATGGAGCGAAGGCGCTGGCGGCGAGGCAAGCGGCTGCGCGAGCCGACGAGCGCGCCAGCCAGCAGCAACCCGGCCTGGCTTGCGACGAGCAGCGCCGGAAGTTCTACAATGCCGTGCGGCAGCAGCCATCCCGCAAGGAATTTCGCTTGGCCCGCCTGGACATAATCGGCGCAAACTGCCCCCAGATCGAGGCCGTTCGCGAAGACCATCAGGATGGTGCCAATACCGAAACTCATGCCGGCGGCCATCGACAGGAATGCGACGCTGATGTTGTGAGTCATCAGGAAGGCGGAGAAGGCGATCTGGTGACCGGCGATCTGTTTGCCGCGATCTTTCTCTTCCTGTTTAACGCGCTCGGCTGGATCGTTCAGCAGATGAGGGAAGGGCATAAGGACGGCTTTCGCATCGACATCCATTCGCAATAGCGCAACGCCGGTCATGCAACCAAGCAGCAGCAGGCCGGCCGCGAGCGCGAAGGCTCGCCATTGGCGGCGGAATGTGGCCGGAAGCGTATCGGTGAGCCAGCGCAAAGGGCGCAACGGCGTGCGGCGGCGAACGGAGTGGATTTGCGTGTAGGCGCGCGCCACCAGAGCTTCGAGGTAGGTTGCGATTTCCGGCTGCGAGGCTTGCAAGCGCGCCAGGTCTGCCGCGCAGTGCTGATAAAGATCGAACAGCCGCAGCGACTCCTCGAACGAAGGGCGATGGAAACGGTCTTGCTCGAAAGCTCGCAATGCGTCTTCGAGCGCCCGCCATCGCGGCCGGCCTTCGGCGACGAAGCGTTCCAAATCGAGTATCAAAGCAGTTGCCTCTCTTTGATATCGAGGTATTCGGTGGCGGCGAGCAGTCCCAGCCGGCCTGGCGCTACCACGTGCATACGAATTCCCGAAGCACCCAGTTGCAGGCGAACTTCGGCGAGCTTTTTCCAGAGCAGGTGGCCCGCCAGCTTGCCGTAGATGTCTTCGGGCGCAGCGACATCGGAGCCGGAAAACAGCGGCTTTGCGTACGCGTCCGCCGGGCAGGCGACCACCAGCAGGTGTTGACGCGAAAGCAGCCGGCCTGCGGCGAGAAAGCTTTCGGCAAGCTGCGGCTCAGCCAAGCTGGTGAAGAAGACGACCAGGGCGCGCCGCTTGGCGCGTGTACGAAGCACCGCTGAGATTTCATCGAATGCCGGGGTGACCAGTTGAGGCCGCAGCGGATAGAGAGCCTGCCGAAAAACCGGATCGAACGAATTTGCGTTTGCTGCTTTGACGAAATGATGCACGCGGTCGCTGAAGGTGGCGAACCCGAAGCGGTCTCCCGTTTCGCGAACCGCGCAGTGAAGCATCAGGGTAGAGCGAATATACTCGTCGAGAATAGTCACTCGGGTGTCGTTCTGACGGGTGACACCGTGCGCTGACAGGCGCGAGAAATCGATGCAGGCGTAGATATCCTGTGTGCGCTCGATTTGAAACTCGCGGACGATGGGAATGCGGCGGCGGGCAGTGGCTTTCCAATCGATATCGCCGAATTCGTCGCTGGGAACATATTCGCGGAGCTGTTCAAATTCCCGGCCGCGTCCGTTGCGGGCGACGATGCGCTGGCCACCGTGGCGATGCGAGGCAAGCAGCTTTGCTGTTTCCTTAGAGATGGCGGCGAGCGCGGGTTGAACAAGAACGCGCGATTGAACGGGAAGCGCCTTGCGGACCTGCCACAGGTGAAGGGCAGAGGCGGCGCCGAGAAATGCCTGCGTCACGCTGTATTCGCCGCGCTGCTTGCTGACCAGAGACATTTCGGCCGCGAGTCCGTTACCGGGCGCGGGTGTGGCCACAACTATGTCGTCGCGGACGGGCTCGATTCCAAGGGGAAGCGCGATCGCAATGCGTAGCCGCGGCGGCGCGTGGCGTGGTTCGGGACCGCGATGCAGTTCCATCGCGAAGGTCTGCTCTTCGGTCAGAACCGCCCGAATGTTTGATGGGAGCAGGATGCGGAAGCCGTCCAAAATCTGCCGTGAAATCAGAAGATCGAGTGCGGCTATGGCAACGATGAGCGCCCCGGCGAGGCCAGTGTAGCGAGCGCCATGGGGCATGAGAGCAGGCAACGCGCAGGAAGGCACAAACAGAATGGCGACGGCCCAGAGCGCAAAACGAGATGGACTGAAAGACATCGCGGTCAGCGAGGAACCGGCACATCAGCCAGAAGCTGAGCGATAATCTCGCCCGTGGTTGTCCCTTCCATCTCAAACTCCGGCTTCAATAGGATGCGATGCTCCAGCACGGGAGCAGCGAGCGCGCGCACATCGTCAGGCGTGATGAAATCGCGCCGCTCCACGGCGGCGAAGGCGCGGCTGGCAAGCAACAGCGCTTGTGTGGCGCGCGGTCCGGCTCCGGAGAGAATCGCTTCGTGCGAGCGGGTGCGGCGCACCAGGTCGACCATGTAGGAAACAAGCTCGTCACGCACTGTGATGTGAGTCAGCTCGCTGCGCAGGCTCTGAACCTGGCCGGGTTCCAACAGAGTTGTTACCTCATTGCGCTCGAGCGTGGCTTCCGGCGCATCGCCGCTTATCATGCGGCGGGCAAGCTCCATCTCTTCTTCGCGGTTCGGCCAGTCGATCTTAATTTTCATCAGAAAACGGTCTTTCTGAGCTTCCGGGAGCGGATATGTGCCCTCGAACTCGATCGGGTTTAGGGTCGCGAAGACGGTGAATGCAGCGGGTAATTTGTGGGTAACGCCGTCTACCGTTACGGTGCGCTCCTGCATCGCTTCGAGCAGCGCTGCTTGCGTTTTCGCGGGAGCGCGATTGATTTCGTCAGCCAACAGAAACGACGTGAAGACCGGGCCGTGCCGAAACTCGAAAATGCCGTCGCGCAGATTGAAGATACTGGTGCCGGTGATGTCGGACGGCATCAGGTCGGGCGTGAACTGGATGCGCTGAAAATCGCAGCGCATGACGCGTGCGATCGTTCGAACCAGCAGAGTTTTGGCTAAACCGGGTACGCCTTCGACCAGCGCATGCTGGCCGGTGAGGATGGTGATCAGCGAGAGGCGGACGGCATCCTCCTGGCCGATGATGACCTTCCCAAGTTCGTGCTTAACAGCAGCGAGCGTGTCTACAAGCGTGGTTGTGTCGGCGTTCAAAATGTACCTTGGCCACGGTCTTGGCCACTAACTACTTTATAGTGGCGTCCGCATGCCGTGTTTCTAAGCGGACGTTCAAGGGCCGCCCCGCCGAGCCGCCGCTAGAACTGAAAGTGCAGTCCGAACTGCATCTGCCGCATCGGCACTTCTATCGCCGTTATCTGCCCGGCGCCGCTCTCATCGATGGTCGAGCTTGGATTTGCTAGGTTCGCGTGATTGAATACGTTGAAGGCGTCGGCCCTCAGCTCCAGCGAGCGCCGCTCGCTCAAGAGTAAATTCTTTGCAAGCGAGATATTAGAAACCGCCAATCCGGGACCGCGCAGCGAGTTCCGTCCTGCGGTGCCTTGGCGATACGGCTGCTGCGGCTCGCTGAAGGCCGCCGGATTAAACCATAGATTCGCACTCTGATTCGGCACCTGCCAGTTTCCGACGACATCCGCGCGCACCGACGCGAAATCCGGATCATTCAGCAGCGGTGCATTTGCCACTGTAGGCGTGAACGGCTCGCCGCTCGCGAACGTATGCACGCCGCTCAAGCGCCAGCCGCCGAGGACGGCATCTGCAACGGCATTTCCGCCCAGTTTCCAATAGCGGTTGCGTCCGAAGGGCAGATCCCAGTCATGTTCAAGCGTCAGAGTGTGAGTCCTATCCCATGACGCAGGCCCGTAGTCGCTCCGCACGTCGTAGCTGTTAGAAGGAACGCTTCCGCCCTCGGTGTCTGTCAGCGCCTTGGACCAGGTGTAAGTCAGCAGAAAATCCAGACCGTGCGAAAACTGCCTTTGTAACTTTGTCTGCAGCGCATTGTAATTGGAATTGTCGCAATTGCAATATTGATAAATCCCCTGAGTTAGTCCGTAAAGATCGTAAAAAGGCCGCCGCGGATCCACGTCGCCAGGCCCTGGAACGGCCTGGTTTGCGTTCAGCGTTTCAAAAAGGTGCCGCCCCACGTTGCCTACATAGGCCACTTCGAGCGCCATCGCAGACGTGATTTGGTGCTCAACGGTGAAATTCCAGAAATCCGCCAACGGAATGCGATAAGAATTCAGCGGGTACGTGAAGTAATTGATTCCGAGGCCGTTCGGAAGCGGATAGGTGCCACTCGAGCTCACCGGCGGCTGGGGCGGCGCTGGCGGGCCGTTCAGAAGATTAAATACCGGTACGTAGATGTTCGATTGCGTGACACTTTGCGGATTAACAATGGGCGGATTGTAATCGGCGCCTTGTCCAAACACGGCGCCCAGGCCGCCAGGATTGAAGCTAGTTCCATATCCTGCGCGAATGACCGTTTTCTCGGTCGCTTGATAGGCGATCCCGATGCGGGGCGCGAATCCCAAGTTATACGGCTTGACACCCAGATTGATCGGCACACTGCCTATGCCCGCTACCAGCACATCGCCAGTCGCCGGATCAAAGCTGCCTGCGCCACCCGGTTTCGCGGCCACCTGCGGCAGATAATCTTCCCATCGCAAGCCGATGTTGAAGGTCAGCTTGGGCGTCACGCGCCAGGAGTCTTGGCCGAACAGAAAAATGCGGCTCTCGCGAAGGCCAGGGTAATAGCTGTACGCCGTGTAATAGCGTCCGAATGTGCTCGGCAGTCCGAGCAGATAAGAGCCCAATGCCGAGCCTGTCGACGCGAGTCCCGCGGCCAGTGTGTCTATATCCGGATTGCCCGTCACGGCATCGGTAAAAGTGATCTCACCGGAACGGTGTAAATCGCTGGGAATGCGCTGCTGCTGCGAGCGGCGCACATCCACGCCGAATTTGAAAGTGTGGTCGCCCGAGATCTTGGTCCAGTTATCGACCCATTGGAACTGATTTTCGGTCTCTTTCAACGGGCAGTTGCATTGATTCACGTTCAAGCCATATCCAAAGTTGAAACCGCCGTTGCCATTGATATAGAACGCCGGCAATCCGGTGGTGGAAGCCGAGCCGGTGTTCAAGCCCGGCAGCCCCGCATCGGTCGCGGGCGTCGAGCCGGCATCGTTCGGCTGCACGCGAATGCGATACCGATAGAATCCGAACCGCGCGTCAGTCACCAAGTTTGGGCTGAAGGTGTGATCCAATCCCAGTGCGAGGCTCTGATTCCGGTCAATCGAATCTCCTGAAAAGCTGAACGCCGTCGGGCCGCCGCCCGCATCGCCATAGGCCGCCGGTGAGTAATTATTGAAATCGGCCAGCGTATATCGCCCGAAGATATGCGTCTTTGTGCTCAAGTTATAGTCGACGCGGCCGTCGTACTGATCGGTATCGAATCTCTGCACGCCATCGCTGACGAAATTGTTGTAAATGCCGGCGCCCGCGTTCGGCAAGGGAATAAGCGACAACAGCTTCTGCATGGGCGCTGCCACGGGAATGATATTTACCTGGCCGTTTTGCGAGTACACCTCGCGGCCCGACCCCGTAGCGGGATTGCCTGTGTTGGGATCGAAGACCATGCCGGCCTGTGCAGGGACGCTCGTGCCTTCCGTCGTCTTGACCAGCGCTGGGTTTGCGCATGGCGCCGCCGACACGCTGCCGTCCGCGCAAATGTAATCGCCCAGAAGTGCGCTCAAGTCGCCGTTGCGTTCGGCCGGAGTCGGCACGGTGGTGAGCACCGAGCCTCCCGTGCGCCGCCGCGTCCCCTGGTAGTCGAAGAACCCGAACAGCTTGTCGTGCAGAATCGGGGCGCCGACGGACCCGCCAAATTGGTTCCAGCGAATCGCCGGATTGATTTGCGTGAACGGGTTTGTTGCGTTGGTGATGTTATTGCGCAGGAACTCGAATAACGAGCCGTGCCATTGGTTGGTGCCCGATTTCGTCGTGGCCTCGATCAACGCGCCCGAAGCCGCGCCGAACTCCGCCTCGTAATTGCTGGTGCTGACTTTGAACTCCTGCAGCGAATCGATGTTCGGGTTGATGACCGCGATTCCCAGGATCGCGCTCTCGTTCTCCGTGCCGTCCAAAATGAATCCGTTCGCGGTAAAGAATTGGCCGTTGACGTTTGCCTGAATGCCTTGCTGCGGATTCTCCGCCGCGGAATGTTGCCAGGTATTTAACTGCGTCCCGGGAACTTCGAGCAGCAAATTGGTTACGTTGCGGTCGAGCACAGGCAACTGCTCCACTTGGGCTCCGGTCAACGTCGTTGAAATTTCCGCGCGATCTGTCGTCAGCAGCGGGGTGACGTCTGTCACCATGACACTTGTCTGGACATTAGCGGGCTGCAAGGTCACATCGAGCCGGGTGGTGGCGTCCACCTCGACCGTGGCGTTGGCCGTGACCGAGCCGAACCCGGGCTCTTCGATGCGCACCTGGTAGTGTCCGGCGAGCAAATGCGTCTGCGAATAGTTCCCGTCGCTGCTGCTTTCCAGGTTGTACACGGTTCCGCGGTCCTGATCCGTGATGGTAATCTTTGCGTTCGCCACCACAGCGCCTGAGGCGTCCCGCACGGTTCCGGCGATGTTGCCGGATACGGCCTGCGCAAACGCGCTCACAGACATCATGGTGGTCAAGAGCGCGAAGAAGAGTGTTCGCTTCCATATAATCAGCATGAGAACCTCCATAGACCCTGATGCCGATAGAATAATTGGGTATAGGCGGCGCGTCAATCTTTTATTGCGGCAATGCGCCGCCGTTTAACTGGACGCGCAGGTCGATCGAACCCAGCGGTTTGCCGCCCGTGTCCGCTCGTATCGCGATCGCCTTCCAGCCCTCTACTCGCTCCGCAGGCGTTCTAACCTCAAAATCTAGCCAGTAACTTCCATGCGCTGCTACAGTAACTTGCTGAGCCGGTTTTCGAACGTATGTCCATCCTTGGGGTATCTCGACTGCTAAGTTGACGTTCATCGCGCTGTCCGATGGGTTCTCGATTATCAGCGGCACCCACAGGAAGCTATCAAAATTTACCGCCACCTCCGGTCCAACTAAGTTGGCCAAGTGTTCCAGTCCATGCGCCGCCCAGAAGTTACGATAATAGCGCCAGGATCCGCCTAGTTCCAAATCGGGCGCGGAAGGCTCGTGCGGGATCACGGGAGCTGGCGGATGATAGGCTATTCCTTCCGGAATGACACCTTCGAAGATATCGGCAGTCACCGGGGACTTTACATGCGATTTGCCCAGGATCAAGCGCACAGGCTGCTCGAAATAGTGCAGATCATTCGTTGCGAGCGCCTTGGTAGCCATCTGCCCGGTATCGTCCTGAGTTAAGTGAAAGGCGCACTCTTCCGCCGCAAGACGAGCATATGGCACATGATGGGAAGGAGAAATGTCAGTAGCCGAGTAAGTGGGGCCTTGTCCTTTCATAAAATCCGTGTTAGAGGCGTCGCTGAAGTAGTAAATCTTCTCTACTTGCCAGGGATGCAGACCTTCGGTGAAGTTATTAATATCGAACCGGTCGCGTGGCGGCGTAATCTGTTCCGAATAGGCCGCCGGGTCGGCTGCGATATCGAACGCCTCCGTCGCGAGCACGCCGGCCGCCTGATGGTCGCCATGATTTTCTCCTGCCACATAATCCGGCAGCCAGGTCGCGATTACGGTTGGCCGCGTTAACCGGATAAGCCGCACCATCCGTCCCAACGAATCCCCATGGTTCCACGTTTCGAGCGAGTGCAGGACACTCTGCCCCGGCGTGTCCGGGCCGTTCAGAAACCAGACATTCATTACGCCGAAATGTTCCAGCGCTCGTCGCGCCTCGATCTCGCGTATTGCTCCTAATGCAGTCGCCTGCTCCTGTCCCTCGGCATTGCCGCCCGTATTCCCGCGCGTGCCAAACACCACCGCAACGCGCTTCTTCTCATCGAAGATGGCTCGCGCCAGATAGGCGCCAATCTCGGTCTCGTCATCCGGATGAGCCACTACTACCAACAGGTCCGCCTTGTAACGCTCATCCGGCGGCGGGTTCCCTTTATCCTGGGCCCGCAATAGAAATGTCGAGAAAAGAACGATGGCGCTGCACTTCAGCAATAAGTTCATAGTGGATGAAATCGCCGGCCGCATTAAAGCTTTCGGCGGAGTTGACCGATTATAACCACGGGTGGCAGCGTGCACCCGGCAGCATAGAGGATTGTGTAACGCAGGTAGCCCAATCCTGCTTGATATTATTAAGGCTTCTTAACGCAAATGATCGATAGCAATCCAGCTTGCACTGACAACCTGTCTGACCTGATCGCCAGCCAGGTGACCTTCGGGCTTGCCTATGCTCGAGAGGCCCGCAGTGCGTATGATCAGGGCCGGTATGACTACGCAGATTTGGCGCGTCAAATCGCGATGAACGCCTATACCACGGCCACCCGCTTTGCCGCACGGCTGCCCAAGGGACGCAATGCGCCGGTCTTGAACGACATCGCTCGGTTCAAAGCTGAGGTAGAACATCTGCTTCAACGGTCGGTGGTGATTCCTTCTATCGCCTGAGCAGCGGCTCGCAGCGGGCTCTTATACTCTCAGGCGCATCAACTCGCACTCGTCTCGCATCCCCAGTGCATGGACCTACAACTTGCGGGCAAGCGGGCCTTCGTCAGTGGTTCAACCGCTGGTATCGGCTATGCCATCGCCGAAGCCTTATCGAAAGAAGGAACGCGCGTGGTCATCAACGGCCGGACAAAGGCGCGTGTCGATCAAGCCGTAGCCAAGCTCCAGGCCGCTGTCGGCGAGGTTCACGGTGTGGTGGCGGACCTCGGCACCGCCGAAGGTGTTCGCGAAACTCTCACTCATTTCCCCGATATCGACATCCTCGTCAACAACCTCGGCATCTTTGAGCCGAAGCCGTTCGAGCAGATCACAGACAAAGATTGGCTTCGTTTTTTCGAGGTGAACATCATGAGCGGCGTGCGGCTCAGCCGCCATTACCTGCCGCGCATGAAGCAGAACAACTGGGGCCGCATCATTTTCGTGTCGAGCGAATCGGCGCTCCAGATTCCTGCTGAAATGATTCACTATGGCATGACCAAGACCGCCCAGCTTGCCATTGCCCGCGGTTTGGCCGAAACTACTGCTGGCACTGGCGTCACGGTGAACAGCGTACTGCCCGGCCCGACTGCTTCGGAAGGTGTGGCGCAATTCGTCGAAGATATAGCCGCCAGCAAGAACGCCAGCCGCGCGGACGTGGAACGCGATTTCTTCGAGCATACGCGGCCTACGTCTCTGCTCAAGCGCTTTGAAACACCGGAAGAGATTGCTTCGGTGGTAGCGTTCCTGGCGAGCCCTCTATCTTCGTCGATCAATGGAACTGCGGTCCGCGCCGATGGCGGTGTTGTCCGCTCCATCGCTTAATCCAACCGGCGCCTAAAACGTCATGGGCCGGACCGCCCGGCCCATGACGACAGCGTTATTTCCAAGCCATTAATGCTTGGTGTCCTTGGTGTCCTTCTCCTTGGTTTCTTTCTTCTGCTCTGCAGGAGGAGCTTTGCGCTCGGCCGGAGCGGGCCTGGCCTCCGGCCGGGCAGGCGCGGGTTTCGCTTCCGTTGGCCGGTTCGGAGGTGCCCCATGAGCTGCCGGTTGAGCGGGCCGCTCTTCGGGACGCGCGGGAGGCGGCGTATGAGGCGTCGGCTGTGCTGCAGGCCTTTCTGCCGGACGAGCCGGTGGAGGCTGCGGCGTTCGCGCAGCCGGTTGAGGCTCTGGCTTCTCTGCCGGCCGAGCTGGTGGCGGTTGTGGCGTGCGAGCGGTTGGCTTCTCTGCCGGCCGTTCCGCAGGACGATTCGGTGGTGCGCCATGAGCAGCCGGTTGTGCTGGCCGCTCTTCGGGTCGAGCCGGAGCCGGTTGTGCCGCAGGCTTTTCTGCCGGTCGCTCCGCGGGTCGATTCGGCGGCGCACCATGAGCGGCTGGTTGGCCCGCTGGATGTTCCTCAGGACGATTGGGCGGCGCTCCATGAGCTGCCGGTTGGCCCGCTGGATGTTCTTCAGGACGATTCGGCGTTGCGCCATGAGCGGCCGGTTGACCGGGGCGCTCCTCAGGGCGATTGCCGGGTCCTGCCGGAGAGACATGCCCAGGCTGCGGCACCGTTCCGGGCCGTGACGCTACTACCGGATTGCCTACCCGAGCTCCGGGATGTACGGCGACCGGTCTTGTGGCGGGTGCCCTAACCACACGGACGGCTGGGGCGACATGAGGTGCCGGGACCGCCTTCCGCATCTCGGCAACATTCAGAGGCCGGCCAGTGGTTGCGTGTTGTTCCAGATATTTCTGCCGGGAAGCAAACGAAGCCGGGGCCGGCGGGGGCGCTACACGCGCCACCACCTGACGCTGCATCACAGACGCTGGTGGCCGTGCCGCGGCTCTTCCTCCAGCCACCGGAAGCACGGATTGCCGCGTCGGCGCCACGGGGGGCGCTACCACCCGAGCCGCCTGTATTCTGCCGATGTCGGCTGCCGGTATCGGCCTCGCCGCCTGTCGAACGGATTGGCCGCCGGCGAACGCAGATTGCGGCATCGACATCACGGCGTTTGGCGCTCTGCTGTTCACGAATGTCTGGTTGTAAACCGTGTGGTTGACGTAGACGGTGTTGTATACGTTTGTGATGTTCACGTTCGTGACACGCGTGTTATACACATTCACGTCGCTGAAATAACGCTGGCTGCACGTGTAGGGCGGCGTATACACTTCGCCATAGCCCAGGGGCAACCAGCCGAGCGCCGGGCCTCCGCCAATCCCGATCGAAACGCCCCAATGCGATCCACCGAACCAAGCCACCATCGCGGGCGCATAATAGGGCCGACCCTGTCCGCGCGGCCCGGGAGTCCAGCCCCAGCGATTATTGATATACGCCCAGCGGCCGTAATGGAACGGGGCAAAACCCCAGCTCATGTCGTCTTGCCAGGTCCATCCCCAGGGGTCAATCCAGACCCAGCGCCCGTTATGATAAGGCGCCCATCCCGCCTCAATCCCGCGCGGATACCAAACTGCTCCGTAATCCCCGGATTGCTGCCAGTCGCCATTATCGTCGAGATCTTCATAGCCGATCACATCCGGTGATACATATTGGGCCGCAGCCAGATTGGCCTCATGCGCGTCGCGCTGCGAGCACCAATTGTCGAAGTCGTCCGGCGCGGGCGCGGTCTCCACGTCGTAAGAAATCTGATCCGTTCCGGAGATGTTCGCGCTCTCATTCTGGTTTAGTAAAAACGCCTGTCCGCCGCCAGTGACTTGCGCTTGCCCGTCGCGCACTACCGCATAACTCCAGGCGCCGTTCGGGTCCACCCGGAACCGATATACGCCATTTTGCAGCAGCGTCACCGCCCCGTTCGGCGTATCTACTTCGAAAACCTGATCCGAGCTGAAGTTGCGGATGCGAACGTACAGATCGCCTTCCGTCAACTTGATCTGCACCACCTGATCGCCGAGATTCAGAAAGCCGAAGCTGGTCTGCGATCCCATGCGAATCACGGCCACATCCATGTGCAGCTCCGCCTGCGCTCCATCGTCGGTGTAAATGTAATCGCCAGTTGTGAACGGACGGTTCACCACCGCCGGCGCCCAATCGTCTACGCCTGCAGGTTCCATGGACACGTTGCCATTCACGTAATTCAATCGCGCCACGCGAGTGGGCGGATCGTCCTGTGCCGTCGCCCCCAGCGCAAATAGCCCGGTAAGGGCTGCCGCCAATATTAATTTTTTTGCCGAACTTCCCAGTGCTTGCACCATACAGTGGTGCCTCCTTGCCCCATAGATGTCGCAGAACTAGGGCCGTTACCAGGGAGGGTACTATCACGCGTTGTTCTAAACCAAAATTAATCGCTTCAGAAACCGCGAGTATTCGAATTGCTAGTCTGTGAGGAACGCAGTCGTCTTCACGCCCGAAATCTCGAAACTTCTGCGGCAGCGCGGGTTCTTGCAGGCGGCCTTGTCATCCAGCAGCACCATGTAGCTCGCCGCCTTTGCGAACTTGGCGCGATCCCGCTCGTCGGCCTGCCGCGGAAGCCGGTCCACTTTGCGCCGCACCAGCCACCGAAGCTCATAATTGTCTGAGGTCCTGCAAAAGGGACAATTCAGTGAGGCTGGCTTTGTCACCTGCGATTCGCGATAAAAGGCTCGTTCGTCCACGCTTTATCAGCCCCCGATTTTATCTCAGTGATTGATTCTGATTTGATCAGTGATTGGAAAAGCGGAAATTGGAAACCGCGATTTCATCGCTGCCCGGAATGTAAAAACCAACTTTGTCTTGCGTGAAGTCCCGCCCCGGACTGGCCACCGAACCCAAATCGTTCCAGCCTGTATCGGGCGTCTTGAGACGCACCCCGATCGCATCGGGACGAACCGAGAGATCCACTTGCACCCATTCATTCGACTCGGCGTTGAACGGCATGCGCGCGATTTCAATCGACTTACCATTGTGAACCTCATGAATCGTGGCATGCTTGCCGTCCACCGCAAATAGAATGTAGTTCTCGCTGTCCTGGTACCCCGCGTACCATTGCAGCTTGCTGTGCTTCAAAAACCCGCCGATATGTCCTTGCGCGGCAAAGCTGTAATGCCCGGCGACGCGCGGTACGTGATACGTAACGAACCCGCCGCCCTTGCGAACCTGCGAGCCTTCCATCTCCATGGCGTAATTCTGCGGCGCGGTGTTCTCAGGTGTCGGATTCGCTGGAGGCGGCTTGTTTTCAGTGATCGCTTTGTCCAATGTCACGTCGGGGCCGGACAACACAACCACGTCTCCGGTGCGGAATGAGCGTTGGAATCTCTTCGGTAGCGCCTGCTCGCGCCGCAACTCGATGCTATGGTCGCCCGGCTTTACGGTCGATACGTTGGCGTTGCCGTCCGCGCCGATCACCGCCGCAAGGTCTTTGTCGATGTACACCATCGTGCCTTGCAGAGCCCCCTTGATCTGCAGCGTCGCGATCTGCGGCACTGGGTCGAGACGGAAATCCACCGCCGTCTCTTCCGCCTTCTTCACAGTGACCGACTTCGGCGGTGGGTCGATAAACCCAACCTTGTGCACGCGGATCGTGTAGTCGCCGACCTTTAATGGAATGCGCACCTGGCCGCGGTCCGTCTTACGGCGGTAAAGCGCATCGTCGATATAAACGTCGGCGCCATCCTGTCCCGCGCTGACCACCACGGTGCCCGCGTTCGGATCTGATTTTACATATACGGTTAGCGCGGGGGCCGGAGTATAGGTCAGTACGAACCGCTGCCGGTCTTTGCCCTGCGTCACCTGAAGGTCATGATCGATCTTGCCCAGATCGGCGAGCGTCAGCCCATCCGGTCCCACCTGACCTGCGGGCTTCCCGTCCAGAGACACTTCCGAGTTATCGGCGTTCGTCACCAGATGTGCTTTGCCTTCCTCTCCGGAAACCAGCACTGCCATTGCATTCGATGCTGACGGAATGCTGACAATGCGCGGCGCTGCTTTTTCGGCAACGTCAAAAGTAAACGCCGCGTTCCCGTTGCGGCCCACCACCTTAATCGAATGCTGTCCCGGCTGTAAGTTGTCGAGCACCAGCTCCCCATCTTTCAAGTCTTGCGGCTGGCCGTCGTCTATAGTCACCGTGCCCGGCACCAGATCGGTATAGAGCCGCAGCGTGGGTGTGGTCGGCGGAGCAGGAGGATTAGCCGCATTCTCAACCGGCGGCTTGGCGCCCGTGTTTGGCTGTTGCGCTGTCTGCTGCGGTGCGCTGGCCGCTGGCGGAAAATTCAGTTTCCGCGCCGCCTGAACCAGGTAAATAAAAGTGGCGAACAACAGAATCGCGAAAAACAGCCCAATGTAGGTAGCGCGCTGCCAGGTCTTGGCATCCACCTGCGGAACGTCGGGCGAAATCTCAGCCGCGTCGCTCGGTGGCTCGGCTTCCGTGTCGCGCCGTGGCGGCGCATCGTCCATCAGAACGGAAGCTGCCGGCTGACGCCTGCCCCGGGCGCGATCGATGATCTCATCCTGCACTTCGGCTATCACGAGTTGCGTTTCGAAATCGTCGGGGTATGCCCGCCGAATGGTCTGCACCCGTTCGAAACAGCGGCGTAGGTGATCGAGCGATATCGACTGCCGCGCCTCAGCCTGGATCTGCCTCAACTCATCCAGGGCGGTGTAAGTGTGCTGAGACCGATCCACTGAACGAGAATCTCTCCAATGGAATTATAGCCGCAATCTCCCGACTATCTCGCCCGATGTGCGTAGTTTATTTGATAGAAATGCCGGTATTCGCCGCTCTTCACGTGCCGTACCCAACTCTGATTCGCACGATACCAATCGATAGTCGATGCCAACCCGGTTTCGAAATCCATCTGCGGTTTCCATCCGGTTTGGCGCGTCAGCTTTTCGTTCGTGAGGGCGTAACGGCGATCATGACCCGGACGGTCGGTGACCCAGGCTATGAGCGATTCGGGCTTGCCGGTCGCTTCCAAAATTCGGCGTACGACCTCCAGGTTCGGCAACGAGCAGTTCCCGCCGATGTTATAAATCTCCCCCGCCAAGCCATTCTCGAGGACCGCGCGAACCGCCCGGCAATGATCCTCGACATACAGCCAGTCGCGCACCTGTTGCCCGTCTCCATATACGGGAAGCGGTTTGTCCTCGAGGGCATTCGAAATCATTAACGGAATCAGCTTCTCCGGAAACTGGTACGGTCCGTAGTTATTCGATGCGCGTGTAACTGAAACGTTGACTTTGTAAGTAGTGTAATAAGAAAGCGCCAGCAGATCGGATCCAGCTTTGGAGGCCGAATACGGGCTGCTGGCTCGTACCGGATAAGTCTCGTCTGCTTCGTGCGGCGCCGCAATGCTCCCGTACACTTCGTCCGTTGAGACGTGAACAAAGCGTGCGGTTTTATGGCGCCGGGCGGCTTCGAGCAGCGTGAACGTGCCCTGAAAATTCGTCGTGATCACCGGGGCTGGAGAATGAATGCTGCGGTCCACGTGCGACTCTGCCGCAAAGTGAACCACGGCATCGGGAGCTTCTGTGCGGAACAGGCTCTCGACCGCATCCTCGTCGCATATGTCCGCTTGAACAAAGCTGTAACCGGGATGCTCACTCACGGCTGCCAAATTTTCTAGATTACCGGCATAAGTGAGCTTATCCAGATTGACGATCTGTTCCGCCCATCGCTCGCGTAGCGCCATCCGGATAAATGCCGAGCCGATGAAACCAGCCCCGCCGGTAACAACCAACTTCATTTATGCTGCAGCTCCCAGTCGTAAGCGATGGCGGTGTCATTGTACGGAATGCGCCCTTCGTCTTTGGGATCGTACGTCCGGTTGGTAATGTAGATCAGCACCGACGGCTGGTCGCCTATGACTTTATATCCGTGTGCGACGCCCGGCGGTATGAGCAACTGCCAGGGCCTCATTGCTCCAACATATAAGGTGTTCTTCGCGCCAAAGGTGCTGGAGCCCCGCCGCAAGTCCACCAACGCAACTTGCAAAAGCCCGGCCGCGGCTACCCAGTAATCTGTTTGAAACTTATGGTAATGAAATGCCTTGATGATTCCGGGATAGTTCAGCGCGGCGGAAACCTGCGTAGTTGCCGAAGGAAAATCCGCAACCAGCCCCTGGCCCAGGCGCGCAATCTCCAGGAAATAACCGCGGTCGTCCGGCCACAGCGCAAATGGCTTGATCTCGACGCCCGAGATCAGGTCGGCACTGGACGGCGACAGAATGACCTTGCCGATGCCCGGCTCGGAGGTAGGGACTGCGATTTCAGTGCCCGATTCCAAAACACCCACGAACGCGCTCATGAATCTTCAAAGCCTCCTGCTGCCGCCAACGCGGGCTGCTGGTTGCGTGCCGTTTCGTGCACCAGATTGGCCGCGCGGAGCAACGAATCGAATGTGCCGGCGTCCGTCCACCACCCGTCCAGATAATTGAACGTCATTGTCCTTTCGCGAATGTAAGCGTTGTTGACATCGGTGATCTCGAGTTCTCCGCGCGCCGATGGCTTCAATGTGCGCGTCTTGTCGAACACCGTTTCGTCGTACATATAGATACCGGTGACCGCGAAATTCGACTTCGGCCGCGCAGGCTTCTCTTCAATCCCGGAAATCCGGTCGCCCTGTATCTCTGCAACCCCGAAGCGCTCCGCATCCGGCACTTCTTTCAGCAGGATCTTCGCCCCGCGCTCCTGGCGCTCGAAATCCCGCACCGCTTGCGCAATCGATTTTTCGATGATGTTATCGCCTAAAATCACGCAGATTTTGCTGCCTTCCGCAAAGTGCTCGGTCAAGGCGAGCGCGTCGGCAATCCCGCCTTCTCCCTCTTGATAGGTGTAGTTGATGTGCTTGAGTCCGAACTCTTTCCCGTTGGCCAGCAAGCGCAAGAAATCGCCGGAGTTCCGTCCGCCCGTGACAATCATCAGGTCTTTGATGCCTGCATCGACAAGCGTTTGGATCGGGTAATAGATCATGGGCTTGTCGTAAATCGGCAACAGGTGCTTATTGGTGATCTTGGTCAGGGGAAACAAACGGCTGCCTGTCCCGCCTGCCAAAACAATGCCTTTCATAAACGTCTTGATGGTAACAATCTCTCTTGCGCGACCGCAGCCGGAACACCCTCAACCAACCCGCTGGGTTTGCCGCTCAATCCAACTTCAATGTCGAGCGGGGATCAGGTTGCGCGGCGCGCGGTCCTTTTTGCCGCAATCGCCGGCTCAACTGCCGGAGCACCAGCAGCAAAATCGCCGCCGCGATCGCGCCCTTGGAGAAAAACCGAGGTGGAGCGGAACTGCTCAGGCCTAAAATCAGGAGCACCACAACCACCAGCCCGATCCCGGCCGTCCACATCATCAGCGAGAAACGGAGCGCCGTTTTGCGCTGCTGCTCGGCGCGCAATTCATACTTATTCATACGCCGTAGTCTCAGAGTACATCAGCAAACTCGTGAGCACAATGTAACCCCAATTCATCTTGTTGTAACCTGTTTGTAATCACGATTCGGTTACGCTGGGCCTAAGACTAGCTGCAGTCTACTACTTTCATGCGAAAAATAGCTCTGATCGAAGATGATGCCGATCTTTATGCGCTGGTGAAGTACAACCTTGAAAAAGAAGGGTTTACAGTGGTCGGCGGACAAACCGGTCGTGGGGTGATCGACCTGTGCCGGCGGGAGCGGCCCGATCTCCTGCTGCTCGACATCATGCTGCCCGATTCCGACGGCCTGGACATCTGCAAAGGCATTCGCCAGCATCCCGAGCTGGCGCACATTCCTGTCATATTTCTCACCGCCCGGGCCTCGGAAACCGATCGCATCGTTGGCCTCGAGCTCGGGGCCAACGATTACATCGTGAAACCATTCTTCGTGCGCGAGCTGATCGCCCGCATCAAGATTCAGTTTCGAGGCCAGACCAGCGCCATACGCATTTTAAAAGCAGGCCGGCTGGAGCTCGATCGCAGCAGTTGCGAGGTGCGGCTAGGCGGCACACCACTGACGCTCACCGCTACTGAATTCCGGCTGCTGGAATTTCTGATGAGCCGGCCCGGTGTGGTGTTTAGCCGAGAGCAGTTGCTGGATGCGGTCTGGGGTCACGACCGCGCCGTCACCGACCGAACCGTAGATGTTTATATCTTGCGCTTGCGCCAAAAAGTCGAAAGCGATCCCGCGAATCCGCTGCTGATCCGTTCCGTGCGCGGCTTTGGTTATAGCTTCAATAATTCCCGCACGCAGCCCGAGGCCGTGGAGCAGCAGGCGGCTGTCGCGCAATAAGTCTACGGCCACGCAGTGTCATCGGCATCCAACATGGTCACTAAGTACTGCTAAACTACCAACTTAGTTTGTCGCCTTGCGGAAAAGGGGTTCCCTCGCTATTGGCCCGCCGTCTCTTTGGACGTGCAAGGCGGCCCAGCGGCCGCGTTGTTGGGGTCGTAATAAAAGCCGTGCCAGACGACCGTCCCGGTGGTCGGAGTGCCGGACCAAACGGTCAGGTACAAGCCATCGTTGGCGCTGCATGCACGAAACAATTCCGTCTTCCCATTCTGATCGAGGTCTGCCTGCACGTTGTTATTCTGCTGCGAGAACGCCGCGGATGTTCCAAGTACCCCAATCAGTGGTGTGAGCTTCGGGAGCGATGCTCCGGTCACGTGAAGGTCGTAACTCGACAAAGAGGGATTCACATCCTTCGAAATCGGGCACGGCGATTGCGAAGCTGCGCCGAGCTCAGCTTGCGTAAAGCTCTGCGGCAACGTCGGCGTGACCAGCGTCACCGGGCTCCCCGAAGCTAAATTGCCATTTTGGATGGCCAGGCAAGTTCTGGAACCGGTGCTCACGGCCACGCCAATGCGCGGCGTGTAGGACGCGGGGGGAGCGGACGGGCTGAGTGCGCTCGACTGTGCTCCGGTCTGCGGATTTTTACTAGTACATGAGAGCGTAATCACCGCAGTAATTAGAACGGCAAATTTCTTCAATGAATTTCCTCGCTGTTGCGTCTGTCCGATAGACGCAGTTCGGCAAGAAAACGATCATCGCTAGCTGCTCTTCCAATTGGCGCCTCCTGCCGGGAGATGCGGTGATTTCAGCAACGCGGTAGTAGTGAGTGATCGCGTATCCGGAGCATGTTCCGCCTGCGGCGCCGAAGCTGGTGAAGACTGTCCTGGCGGTCGGCACACCCGGCGAGAATCTTTCGCTGACACTTTTCCGTCATCCCGCAGCATCAAAGAGCTACTTGGTGCATGGCCGAATCGACAGACACCTTAGCTGAGAACGCTGAACCAGATATAAACCCGTGGCTCATCGCCGTCGCGGTGATTTTGCCTGCCTTCATGGAAGTGATCGACACCTCCATCGCTTCCGTGTGCATTCCCTATATCGCGGGAAGCCTGTCCGCATCGAATGACGAAGCCACGTGGGTCCTCACATTCTATCTGCTTTCGAATGCGGTCGTGCTGCCGGCCAGCGCATGGTTCTCCTTGCGGTTCGGCCGCAAGAGATTCCTGGTTACCTCCATCATCATCTTCACGATCGCGTCCTTTTTTTGCGGCGCCGCAAATAGCCTGCTTGTGATTCTGATCGCCCGCTTGGTGCAAGGCGCTGGCGGGGGCGCGCTGCAGCCTCTTTCGCAAGCCATTCTCACGGAGAGCTTTCCGCCCGAAAAGCGCGGCCTCGCCATGGGAATGTTCGGTCTCGGCGTCGTGGTCGCTCCGGTTCTCGGCCCGACCCTGGGCGGCTGGCTCACCGACCAATATTCGTGGCGCTGGGCCTTCTACATCAACATCCCCATCGGCGCTCTCGCAATCTTCCTGATTATGCGCTATATCAAAGATCCGCCCTACATCAAGAATGCGAATCCCGGCAAGCTGGACAGCATTGGTTTCGGGCTGCTCGCGGTGGGCCTCGGCTGCCTTCAGATCATCTTGGATCGCGGCCAGGAGGACGATTGGTTTGGGGCTATGTGGATCCGTTGGGCATTCGTGATCATGGTCGTTTGCCTGGGCGCCTTCATCGTTTCGCAGCTCACGCGCGAGAAAACTCTAGTAGATCTTGCGATTTTCAAGAACCGTAACTTCACGCTCGGGTGCGTGCTGATCTTTCTATTCGGCGCCGCCATCTATTCGGCCGTCACGCTGTTACCGCTCTACTATCAGTCGATAATGGACTACTCGGCTTGGTGGGCGGGGCTCGTCGTTTCCCCGCGCGGCATTGGTTCCATCATCGCCATGCCGCTGGTTGGAATCTTGGTCTCCCGGATCGATTCGCGCTTTCTCGTTTCCACCGGGTTCACCATTTTCGGTATCTGCAGTCTCACCTGGGCGACGCTCACTTTACAGCTCTCGCCCTGGTCGATGATCTGGCCCATCGTGATCAGTGGCTTCTCGCTGGGCTTGGTGTTTGTACCCTTGTCCGTGACCGCGCTGGGCGATCTGCCGCGGCAGAGCGTGGGGAACGCAAGCGGGCTCTACAACCTGATGCGCAATATCGGCGGCAGCGTCGGCATTTCCGTCGTGCAAACCATTCTGGTGCGGCATCAGCAGGTCCATCAAACGGAGCTGGTGCGGCACCTGACGCCAACATCTCCGAATTACCAGCAGAATCTCAGCTATTTTACGAAGCTCTTTTCGCAATATACAGATCCCGTCACCGCGCAACATCAGGCGCTCGGCCAAGTCGGACAGATCCTTTCGCAGCAGAGCGCGGTCTGGTCCTATGTCGATGATTTCCGCTACATGGCGCTAGCGTGCTTCGCCTGCGTGCCCATCGTCTGGATCGTCAAGCGGGTGCGCGCAGGCGGAGGAGCTGCTGCCGCGGCTCATTAACGCATGTGCAGCAGGGTACACCATCATCATCGCCCTGCCATCTGCTGTCTCGCAACCTCGCGGTTCTTCTTTGCCGTTTCATCCGATGGATCCAGCGCCAGCGCCTTATCGAATTGTGCGACGGCTTCGACAAATTTCCCATCGCGTGCCAGCAGCTCTCCAAATTCATCCTGCAGCCTGGCGCTGCCGGGATAAGCTGCCGCCACCGGACGAAAATTTTCTATCGCTTCCCCGAATTTTCCGAATTTCGCCAGCGCAAGCGCGAGATTATAGCGGGCATCCACGTAGTCGGGCTGCGCGCGCAGCGCGAGACGAAATTGCTCCAGCGCGTCAGACGACCGTCCCAGCGCTTCTAAAGCCGAGCCGAGCATGTCATGCCCTTCCGGCCGCGCCGGATTGATCCGCACTGCCGCCTCTAGCATGCTCACTGCGCCCTGCGCATCCAGGCGCGACAACAACAGCGCACCCAGATTCAAGTGAGCCGAGAAATCGTTTGGATATTTTTCGAGCCGGTGCCGCATGATCGCTTCCTGCAATGGCCGCCTGTGATCGCCGCGCCCGCGTGGCAACACCTGAAGCCACAGGTGCCCCATCTCATCCGTCGCCCGGTTGCCCGCATGTACGCGTTTCGGCGGGTTATTAGGATTGCGCACATTCGATGCGGAATTGTCGTAGTGATACCGCATCGAAATTACTGATCCCTTGGGCAAGAACACCGGCTCGCGATAGCGATACACCGCCTGCCAGTTCAGATCCCAATCGGGAATCCGGATCAGCCATTTGCGCGTACCGTCCGGTAGCGTGGCATACGCCTCCAGCAGCTTGCCTAGGTAATGCGCGTGCGGATAGACGGCGAGAACGTCTGCGTCAATCGGTATGCGGAAATCGTCCGACACCATGAAATCACGCACGCCCGCCGGAATATCCAGCGCGCCGTCATGTTCCAGTTGAATCAGCAGCGGAAAGCGCGTGGGCGGCTTATCCGTGAAGTAAAGACCGATCGTAGGCCGCACCTGTTCCACCTTGCCGCTCGGCTGCAGGTGGGCGTTGAGCACCAGGAAGTTTCCTGGGTCGAGCCTCCACGAAAATCCATCCGGCTCCGAATAAGGCACGGTCCCCGGTTTCCAAAACAGGAAGTGGCTGTCGGGATCGAGCGGATTGCGATCGATCGTCAACTCCATTCCGGGAAAACCCGCGCCGGGTGTCGCCTCGAGCCGGCGCGTAGAACCCGTCCGGTCGATCAACAGATTGGCGTGATGGACCAACCGGTCCGCGCCCGGTCGTATCTCGATCGCACGAACATAGTGCGTTGTCTTCAAATCGGGATGAAAAATGAAATTCCAGAACACATCCGGTCCCGATGCCGGCAACAAGAATGGCCGCGCCGCCTGCAACACCAAATCGGGCTCGCCGAGCTGCCAATCGGAAGCAAATTGCGGCGGTGGTGGCGCATCGTTCGCCGGCCCCTCGGGTGCGCCTGCACGCACCCAATCCCCGATCATCCGAATCTGTTCATCCGTCAGCCGGCGCTCGTCTTGGAAATCGCCGTAGCCAGGTTCGGGAGGCCACGGCGGCATATAGCGGCGCTTTGTAACGTTCGCAATTTGCCGCGCGTGCTTCTTTACATCCTGATAGGTGAGCAGAGAGAACGGCGCTGCTTGCCCCCGACGGTGGCACGGCGCGCAATTCTGATAAATGATGGGGGCAATATCGTGCCCGAACGTGGGCAACTTCGGAGTTTCGCTCGCAGCCGCCGCAACAGCAAGCGCCAGCAGCAGCAAAACGCTCTTCACTCTACATCTGCAAGTGCACATCCAACTGCGGACGTCTCGGCCTCTGCCACCGGCTTGCCCGCCAGCACCGCCGCAATTGCATCTTCCAGATCATGCCTCTGCGGCGCGGCCCGAGCCTTGCCAATATCGACATAGCGATCGTCAATGCGTCCGTGATACATCAGATTCCCGGCCGCGTCGAATACCGCCGCTTCGGGCGCTACGGTAGCGTGAGCGCGCTTGACCAACATGTGCCGCGGATCGCGCACTGGTTCGCCCGGGAACTGATACTGCGCGATGTGGTCCCGAATTCCCGCCACCGTCTCCGTTCCATCGGGATAAACCAGCCAGAAGCGCACGCCCCGCCGATTGAATTCCTGTGCGACGCGCTGCAATTCAGGCGCGTAGCGATTCGTGATGGGGCAATCCGTGCGGACAAACAGCAGCACCCGCACACGCGCCGCCTCCGCAAACGGATCTACTGCTTTGCCGTCCAGGTCCGATACTCCCAGCGTTCCTCCAAAAACAGGAAGCGTAAGCAGAGCCGCGACCGTTAGGGAGCGGAATATAGTCGTGCGATTCACCACTAGAAAATAAAATTCAGACTGCCACGGATCGCCCGAGGAGCTTGCACAACCAGTAGCGGGCGCCCGTCGCCTCCATTCAGCGGCAGATAACCCTGCGCGAGCAGATTGCGCAGATCCGCCGTCAACTCCAGCCGTCCGGGCATGCCGAAAAACGAGGGCAGCGGCTGCCTGATCATGATGTTCAATCCAGGCGATACGTACGTGTTCTGGGTCGTGAAAATGTGCCGGGGAATCACGGCGCCGCTATCCACCCAACCGTAATTGGCCGTAATCTGGGTGCCAGCCACCGGAATGCGGCCGTGTACGTTCGCAGTCGCCACGTTATGGTTTCTCTCGTCCAGAAACCTATTCTGCACGCTGCCGCCTTGCCCGATGCCATTACCGTCGGCGGTAAATCCGCCCATGCGCCCGTAAGCTAATGCAATGTCGAACAAATCGTTCACGTGCTGGTCCATCGAAGCCACATACCCGGTCCGGTCGTAGTGCCCGACATTATATGTGGAGGTTGTCGAAACTCCGTCCGAGAGCAAATCGTAGGTGTTCAGCGACGAGGTGTCGCCCGCCACGTAAATCCGGCCATTCGTGACGTTTTCATAAAACGCGCTCGCGGCCCAGGTGCGTGACCCTTCGGTCTTGTCGTAGCCCAACTCGTAATTCTGCGTCCGCTGGAGTTCCAACTGCCCATTGCGATCGGAAAGCTGCGGCAGCCGCGCCAGCGTATTCACCGCGCCCAGCATGTCGTCCGTCGCCATGCCGGTTTCGGATACTTGCTCGGCCTGGTGCGCCGACAGTTCATCCGGCCGCCCGCCATCGCTGTAAGCCGCGATCAATTGTCCGATTGTCCCTGCTTCCACTGTCACACGCGCAAAAGGGCTCACCCGGCTGGTATGCTGGACCGATTCAACCGACTCGCCCGTCATTCCGTATTCCAGGTGCACCCCGCCAATCGGATCCGCCACCTCGTAAATACTTAACGACATGTCGCGAACGACCGGAGTCGCTCCGCTAAGCGCCCCGCCGGACCCAAACATTTGGACACCGGGCACCTGCGGGCCCAAAATCCCGAATTGTGAAATGGTAAGCGTTACCTCCGGCGGTTCGCCAAACCCGCCATTGTCGTTCCGGCTGTATATCGCGCACAATCCCATCGCAGAGGGCCCGAAACCCTGTCCGAATGCGCCGCCCACCTGCACCTGGTTCTTGCCCAGCACATTGGTCGATACCACAAAACCGGTCCCCATATCGGCCTGTGCCGAATCGGAATCGATCAGCCCCCCGTCGCCTCCGTTGATCGACAGCATGGCATGCGTCCCGGAGAAAATGCGCGGATGCAGCGCCGCGCTCGAAGAGGTCTCTGGTTCTTCTTCGAGCACGCGGGTGATAGGCCGCGTCGCGGGCGACGAACGCAGCACCCACTTCCACTCGTCACTCATCGAACCCGTTGGCAGCGTGTAGCTCACTGCGATGCTGCTGAACAAGGTCGCCAGATGGATCTCCAGCACGCTGTCGAGACCCGCCTTGACGGCGATTTTGTCGCGCGAAGCCGGAAGAAAGCTCGCAAGTGATACGTGTACCGAGTAGACGTCGGCGGGCAGGGCGGCAAACGCAAAACGCCCATCGGGACTGGTAATGGTTTTCGCCATCAGCCGCTCGTATTTGTTGAACAGCAGCACGGTCGCACCCATCTGCGGAATGCCGCCCGCATCTGCTACCGAGCCGAGAAGGTTGCCCGTTACGGGCAGGGAGAGGTCCGCGGCTTGTGCCAGGCAGGCTCCTAAAACCAGGAGCCCCGACACCTCAATGGCCTTCATCAGATTTGTGTACGCAAAACCCGACTTCAAAATGCCCTTTCGCGTCCCACCCGGCACACTCGTCCGGGTTGTCACAAGCTGTCTACGATGTTACCGTAAATTGCGCCGAAGGGGTGAGGCTCTGGTTCCTGAGCTTGTCCACCACCTTCAACTTCAACGTATATTTCCCAGGCGGCAGCGATTTCAGCGGCAGCTTCTTTTCTACCGTCACTAGAAAAGCCGAAGCGTTCGGAACGGTCTTGATGTCCTCCGTCTGGCTCATCACCGTCTGGTTATTGGCGTTCACCACCTCATATTCAATTGTCCCGTCCGGCTTCTTGGTCTTTTCATCCATGCCGAAGTTGTAGAACTCGGTATAAATCCCCATCGTCTCGTCTTGCTTGAAGGTGTCATCCACGCGCGGCCGCACCTTCGAGCTGCGAATAACGAACGGTCCGGATCCGATGCTGTTGGTGGCGACTCGCTCCAGGCGATCGGCCAAAATCACGCTGCTCGCACCCAACTGGTCTTCGTCGTAGTGCGGCACGTTCAGCGCCATCTCAAAACTATTCATCGTGTTGCCCACCGTGTCCTTTGCCACGATGTTGAGACGATAGGTTCCCGGAGCCAGCGGAATCGTCTTCGAATAGATCTGCGAGCCGCCCATGGACTGCTGCAGCATCTCCTGCGGCACCTCGGCGCTCACCGTGTCTTCAAACCAGTTCACAGGCCGACGGGTGAGTGATGTCACCCGCCCGTACATATTTACAGTCGCCTTCGCAATCTTATCCTTGGTCGCATAATTCAGATCGCTGTTCTTGAACTGCACCGTAATGTTCGTCAGAACGGTCGCATCCGTTACCCGGATGTAATCTGCCCGCACCCGCATCGGCAGCGTGTTGTAGTGAATGTTCGAGCTCACCACCGCGTCCAGATCCTTGAACTTGATCGCCGGCGGCGCCTGTAGTTTCGCGTATTGCTCCAGCCGCGTGAACTCATTCATGCTCTCCGGAAGTGGCTGGTTACCGGTGCCCAGGTGAGTTCCGTCCGTGCGCTCGAAGCGTTGTGTTTTATCCGATAGTCCCATCTCCTCGGACAACGTCAGGCCCGCGCCGGGAACGTACAGCAAGGCGTCTTTCTCCTCCGGGTCCAAGCTGATGTGATACTCCCCGCTCATGGTCGTGTCCACAAACTCGATCACCACGTTCGTGCCCACGCCCTCGATGTACCGGTAACGCCAATCCTCGAATGGATAGGTTGATGTCTCTCCGCCGCCTTCTTCCATCGGGCGCTCATAACTGCCGCCAGAGGGGTGCGAATCTACCTCATCCGCGGGGCCGTATTTGATGTAGATCATGCCGCGGTCGGTCTTCCATCCCGGAATGCCCGAGGCGAAGTGGTCGTTCGCATAGGCAATGCGGCGGTAATGCTCTTCTTTGAATTCGTTCTCCTCGGTATCTGGCGTGGGATCGCGGCGCAGCCAGAACTGCTCCACGAATTGCTGCCGCTCTTCGTCCGTCTTCAATTGCTTGAATGCCTTCTTCTCCTCGTCCGTGATGATGTAGACCACGTCCTCGTTCAGCCACTTCTTCCAAGGCCCGGCCAGCTCTCTCTCGAGAGCCTTTTCCTTCTGCCGGATCTGCTTCTTGGTCAGCGGCTTGGCTACTGTCTGATCGGTCGAGCTGCTGGAACTGCTCGAACTCGCGTTCTTATCTTGAGCGGCTAGGCTCGCGGCCGCCAACGCCGCGACAGCGGCAACCGTCGCCAATAGGCGACACGAGCGCAGAGCCTGTCTGATGGGCGTAGTGCGCGGTCCCAAAAACGACCCTGGGAACAACTTCATAAGAGAAAAACCTCTATTGCAGGAAGGGGATATACCATTTCAGTGTAAGGATCTTCCGAGTGAACGTCAACGGCGGGGACGCACCTTCCGCACGACAGGTTTCATCCGCCTCTTCTGCGGGCCCATTTGCCGCTAAAATGGTCTGCGCTGGCTACAGGAATCCGTAGAAGCGCTCCCGAATTAAAGAATTCTACCCTTCGCCGGTGACATCCTACTAGTTTTAGCTTAAGTTTAACAGCGACATAGCTGTGGTGCTCAAATGGTTGTCGGCGTGCTACGTTCCCTTATCAATGTAAGCAGGACTGTGGCGAATGGAAAGTTCCAATTCGCCCGCGTAAATTCGTGAGCGAATCTAGAAAACAATTCGCCGGTACCCTTCTGCTCATCTGTACCGTCGCGGCCGTGATTGCCGCCGTTCTGAGCTTTCAGCACCTGCGCAGCTATCCGCTTCACGATGATGGTGTTACCTGGGTTGATCGAAAGGCCCCGAATGGCCGATCCCGGGTGGTGGCCGCCTACCTGGCGCCGGGCGGCCCGGGCGACAAGGCGGGCATTCGCGTCGGCGACCAGCTCGTAAAAATCCAGGAATTTCCCGTTCAAAAGGCGCTGGATGTACCCCAGGCCCTGTGGCAAATCCCGCTTCTGGGCCAGACTCGATATACCCTCCGGCGCAACGGAATTGAGTTTCAAAAGGACGACATTTTCGTTCAGGCCGCCCCCCGCGATTCGGCCGTCTACTACCAGTATTTCGTCGGCTTTTTCTATCTTGCTATCGGTCTTTTTGTCTATTACCGCCGCACCAGTGCCGCCAAATCTGCGCACTTTTACCTGCTCTGCCTCGCTTCCTTCGTCGCCTCCTGCTTCCACTATTCCGGCAAGCTGAACACCTTCGACGAGATGATGTACTGGGGCAATCTCGCCGCCGGCTTATTCGCGCCCGCCATTTTCCTCCACTTCTGCCTCACCTTTCACGTGTGCCCGCGCTTCTTGCAAAAGCGCGGCGCCTGGCTGCTGCTCTACCTTCCGTCGGCCATCCTGCTCGCCGTCGTAGCAGCCTCTGCCGAGGGCGTTCTCCGCTTTTCCACCCCATTGCTTGAGGTGCGCTGGTTCCTCGATCGCCTGACGCTAGGTTTCTCGCTGCTGCTCTACTTCATTGGCGCATCCGCTCTCGGTTTTGATTTCGCCCATGCCGAAGATCCGGTCCTGCGCCGCCAGTTGAAGTACCTGCGCAACGGCGCTTTCGTGGGTCTGGTACCCTTCGCCGCCATCTACGCTGTGCCCTACATTGCGGGCGTGGTCCCGAGCCACGTGATGAACCTGAGCGTGCTCTCCATGGCCCTGATTCCGCTGACCTGGGCCTATGCCATCACGCGCTACCGCCTGATGGATGTCGACATCATCTTCCAGCAGGGCTACGTCTACACGCTTGCCACGCTCGCCGTCATCGGCACTTTCTACGGTCTCATCTTTCTCATCTTCAACACCCGCACCATCACGCCTCCCGCCTTTGTCGTTCTGATCTCCTTCGCCACTTTCGTCTTTCAACCTATCCGCCGCTGGATTCAAGAGCAGCTCGACCGCTGGGTGTTCTACCGCGACCGCTACGATGCCCGGCTCACGCTGATTGAATTCGCCCGCGAGCTGAGCTCGCAAACGGATCAGAACGCCATGCTCGCCCAGGTTTCGGACCGGCTCCTAAGAACTCTTTCTATTCAGCAGATCGGCTTCTTTCTTCTCGACGAAGCTTCCGGCCAATTCCGTTTGCACTCCCAAAGCCAGAAGGCCGGTCGGCCCGTCAAAGTGTCGAGCTATCCGCTCGACCTCAGTTTCCTGCAGGAGCCAACCGACAAGCCTTATTTGTTTTTTGAGCGCACCAAACATCTCCGGGACATCGTTTCGCAAGAGTGGCCGCAGTCTGTCCGGAACACCATTGCGGAGTTGGATTTCACTTATTACGTCGCCTGCAAATCGCGCGGGCGCACCATCGCCTTCTTCGGCGTCAGCCGCACCACCGAAGGCGACTTCCTCTCGAGCGACGACATTGAATTACTCGTCACGCTTTCCAATTACGTCGCCATCGCCATTGAAAACTCCCGCCTCTATAGCTCTCTGCAGCGTAAAGCCGACGAATATGAGCGTCTCAAAGAGTTCAGCGAAAACATCGTCGAATCCATCAATGTCGGTATTCTTGCGGCTGCATTGGACGACCGCGTGGAAAGCTGGAACACCCAGATCGAGCGTCTGACCGGCATCCGGCGGCACGAAGCCATTGGGCAAAAACTCTCCGATTTGTTTCCCGCCGAGCTCTGCCAGAAGTTCGACGAAGTGCGCGGCGAACAGGGCGTCCACAACCTCTACAAAATTTCGCTCAGGCCCCGCGTTGCCGGTGGATCAGCCGGCGAAAACGAGCTTCCCCGGAACGGATACGGCGGCTTGGAGCTTCAAAAAATTCTGCCGCCCGCCAAAGAGTCGATCGTCAACCTGGCGATTGCCCCGCTCGTATCAAAGGACCAGGAGCAGATTGGCCGACTCATCATATTTGATGACGTTACCGATCGCGATGACCTGGAGCGCCGGCTCATGCAGGCCGACAAGCTCAGCTCCATCGGTTTGCTGGCCGCCGGTGTTGCGCACGAGGTCAATACCCCGCTGGCCGTTATCTCCACCTACGCTCAGATGCTCGCCAAGCAGGTCTCTGGCGACGATCAGAAATCGAAGCTGCTCGAAAAGATTGCCAAACAAACCTTCCGTGCCAGCGAAATCGTCAACTCGCTCCTGAATTTTTCGCGCACCTCTCCTACCGACTTCCTCGAGACGGATCTGAACCGCGTCATCCGCGAGACAGCCACGCTGATCGAACATCAGTTCCAAAAGGCGGGAGTGGCGACGCGCCTGAACCTGGCCACCGACCTGCCGCTGGTGCGCGGCAATGCCGGGAAGCTGCAACAAGTCTTTTTGAACCTATTTATAAATGCCCGTGACGCCATGCCGGCCGGCGGCTCGCTCGCGATCCGAACCTGGGCCGAAAATGGCTTCGCTCACGCCGAGGTCGCCGACACCGGGCAGGGCATTCCGCCCGAACATCTCGCGCGCATCTACGATCCGTTTTTCACCACTAAGGCGCCGAAGAAGGGCACCGGCCTCGGCCTGTCGATCACCTATGGCATTGTGCAGGAACACAACGGCGTCATCGAGGTGGATAGCTCTCCCGGCCGCGGCACGCAATTCCACCTGGAATTTCCTACGGTCGCAGCCACCCACCGCCACGCGCTCCCCGCATAGCGGTAGGTCCCTGCTGGCGCCCTGTAAGTTACCGGCCTCAAATACGGGAAATCATTCGTACCTCAGCGCGTTCACGGGGTCAACACGCATGGCTCGATGAGCCGGAATGTACGACGCCGCAAGCGCCACCAGACAAAGAAGCACGGCGACCCCGGCGAATGTCAACGGGTCGGTCGCGCTAATGCCAAAAAGGAGACTGGACATCAGGCGGGTAATCGCCAGCGATGTACCAACTCCAATTGCAACACCGAGAGCCGCCATGCGTGCGCCTTCGCCTACCACCAAACGCAGAACGTCGCTACGCAATGCACCAATCGCCATCCGGATGCCGATCTCCTGGGTGCGGCGCGCGACGGAAAAGGCCACCACTCCGTAGATACCAACAGCCGCAAGCGCGAGAGCGGCAGCTGCGAAAAGTCCCACCAGAAAAAGCAGAAAACGGCGATCGGCGAGCCAGCCGCCCATTTCGTCCGCAAAGGTGGAGAATTTGACCGGAACATCGGGAACGAGTTCGTGGAAAATCCCGTGCGCGGCGGAGACGATCTCGCCTGGAGGTGTAGTGCACCGGATGAGCATGGTGGGCGACGAATTGGCGCTCAATCCACGCTGCCGGTAATCAACGTAAATGATGGGGCTCGGCGGAAGATCCAGGCCGCGCGCGCGAACATCACCCACGATGCCCACGATCGTCAACGGCTTCAAGTTGCCGTCCATGTTGCCGAAATTTATGACTTGACCGATGGGGTCCTGATTGGGCCAGCGCTGGCGAGCCAACGCTTGGCTGATCACTGCGACGTTTGGCGAGTTGAGGTCATCCTGGCCGCCGAACATCCGTCCGCGCATCAGCGGAATGCCCAGGGTGCGGAAGTATTCCTCGCCAGCGACGGCATAAAAGGCGTACCCGACTTGGGAACGATTTAGAGCCATACGTCCCCATTCATCGAAACTGGCGGGCTGCTTTCCACCGTTTAGGATCAGAAACGTCCCGTCAGCAAGGTCGTCGCCGGCCGCGACCGGAAGGGCTCCAGCCAAACCTACGCTTTCAACACCTGGAATCCCGTGAAGGCGAGCCACTATATCATCCATTAAATGGATTTGGCGCGCGATAGCTGCCCGATCCAGGCCCTCCTGCGGTTGCGCTACCGGAGACGAAAATTCCACGGTGACGAGGCTCTGCGGACGAAAGCCCGGGCTCACGGAAATGAGCCGCAGGAAACTGCGGCCGAGAAGGGCCGCCGCGACCAATATGACAAGCGTGATGGCAATTTCAGCGGTCACCAAAAAGCTTCGCAGCCGCTGGCTGGCGCCCGAGCCAGCGTAAGTGCGAGACCCGGCGCCTAACGCTTCCAGCAGGTCTTCCCCACCGGCGCGCCAAGCCGCGAACAGCCCGAGCAAAAAGGCGACCGCCACAGTTGCGGCCAAAGCGAACAACAGAACCGATACGTTGATCGCGATGCCTTGCTGCCGCGGCAAATTCGTCGGGAGAATCGCTGGAAGTGCCTTGACCGCCCAACTCGCGATCAAGATCCCCAAAACGCCTCCCATGAATGAAAGCGCAAGCGACTCGGCGAGAAACTGCTGAATCAGGCGGCCGCGTCCAGCGCCGAGCGCCGCTCGAACAGCCAGTTCTTTGCGGCGGGCGGACGTTCGCGCCAACAGCAATCCAGCGACATTCGCGCAGGCGACCAGGAGCAAGAGGCCCACGGCTCCCAGGAGCGTGAGGAGAGCGGTCCGCACATCCCCGACCATGGCGTCGGCAAGCGGCACTACTGCGGCGTCGTTGAGGTCAACCTCCTTTCCGTACTGATTTTTGATGCGATGAGCAATCGCGCTGAGATTCGCGCGCGCCTGCGCGACCGTAATCCCATCGCGAACGCGCCCGAGACCTCGCCAATTATGCGCTGTTCGGCTCGGAATTTCGGCCTCGAGCTCGCTCGGAATCCAGACGGCAACAGCGCCCGGAAAATCAAAGCCCGCGGGCATCACGCCGACCACCGGGTAGACCCCTCCCTCCATCCTCACTCGAAATTTGGAGAGATCCCCCGCACCCCCGAGATATCGCTGCCAATATTCATAGCTGACGATCGCTGCCGGGGCGCCGTGGAGGCGCTGTTCTTCGGCGGCAAATGCACGGCCGCGAAAAGGCTCCACCCCGAGAGATTTGAAAAATCCGCTGGAAACTTTCGCGATGTTCACACGCACCGGCTCGCTGCCGCCGGATACAGAGGATAACCAGTACTCATATCTGGCCAAGCTCGCGAACGTATTGTTCTGCGACCGAAAATCATCGAAATTCGGGTCAGCCAAATTCATTCTGTGGCCGTTGGGAGCCTTTTCCCATATGCGAACGATTTGCTGCGGATTCGGAAATGGCAGAGGACGCAGCAACACCGCGTCTGCGACTGAAAAGATCGAAGTCGAAGCGCCTATGCCGAGACCGAGCATGAGGATGGCAATGGCGGCAAAACCTGGTGCTTTCGCCAGCAGGCGTATGCCGCTTCGCAGGTCTAGCCAGAGTGTCTCCATAGGCGGTACCTCCTGGTTCGTTTCTACGTATTCGCTGCGCTCTGAGTTCCCAGCCGGTCGCGTCCGCGCCTTGGAAGTCCTCGTCCGGCCTCTGCCTTTAGTCTGCTACAAACACTGTAGTGCCTTTTACCAATCAAGAATTGCCGGTTGACCGTGTCAGTCCTCCGGAGCGCCGGCGTATTCTCGTCATCGACGATGAAGCCGACATCCGCGAAAGTCTCGAGCTCTTGTTGACCGGTGAGAACTACGCCGTGGATCTCGCGGAAAACGGCACTTTCGGCCTGCACAAATTCGAATCCGGAACCTACGATCTCGTCCTGCTCGACCTCATGATGCCGGACCGCTCCGGCATGGACGTGCTCGCCGACATCCGTCAGCGCGACTCCGACACTCCCGTCTTCATGCTCACTGCCTATGGCTCTGTCGAAGTTGCCGTGCGCGCTCTCAAATCCGGCGCCAACGATTATTTCGCCAAGCCCTGGGATAACGAAAAGCTGCTCATCGAAATCGATCGCATGATCGCGAAGGGCCATCTCGAACGCGAAAACACTCAGCTCAAGCGCGCTCTCAAGCAGCGCTATGCCTTCCCCAACATCGTGGGCAAAAGCGAGCGCATGCTGCGCCTGCTTGACCAGGTCGCGCAAGTTGCGCCCAGCCGCGCCACCATCTTGATTACCGGCGAAACCGGCACCGGCAAGGAACTCATCGCCAAGGCCATTCATGCCCATTCGGCGCGTGCCGACCATCTCTTCGTGCCGGTCAATAGCGGCTCTTTGCCCTCCGAGCTGCTCGAATCCATTCTGTTCGGCCACATAAAAGGCTCCTTCACCGGCGCCATTGCCAATCGCAAGGGCCTTTTCGAAACGGCCAATCGCGGCACCATCTTCTTCGACGAGATTGGAACCATCAGCGCCGAGCTCCAGGTCAAACTCTTGCGCGTCTTGCAGGACCGCGAATTCATGCCACTCGGTTCGAATGAAAGCATGCGCGTGGATGTGCGCATCATCGCCGCCACCAACGCTGATCTCAAGAAGCTGATGGACGAGGGCAAGTTCCGCGAGGACCTCTATTACCGTCTCAATGTCATCAACCTGGTTCTGCCGTCCCTGCGTGAGCGCAAAGAAGATATACCCCTCCTCATCGATCATTTCTTCAATCGTTATTGCCGTGAGAACGAAAAATTCTTGAACAGCGACGGTCGCTCGCTGCTGACTTTCGAATCCGACGCCATGCAGATCCTCATGGAGCACAACTGGCCCGGCAATGTCCGCGAACTTGAAAATGCGGTGGAGCGCGCCGTCGTGCTCGCCACTACGCCCTCAGTCCCCGCGCACGTCCTGCCCGATCATCTTCAGCAGGCGAGCGGTATGCGAATTTCACGCGATCACAACGGCATGCTCGCGCCCGACGCATCATTATTCGAAGTTGTCGCCGATTTCGAACGCAAAAGAATCATCGAGGCCCTCGAAGCCGCCAACTTTAGCCAGACCGATGCCGCCGAAGCCTTGCACATCCCGCTCTCCACTCTCAACCAAAAAATCAAACGGCTGAATATCGATGTCAAGCGCCGCCCGCAGGCGTAACGACATTCCCCATGCGCTAATCTCCTTTACTGGAGGTTTCGCATGAACGCTGCCCCTCGTTGCGCGCTCGCCGCATTCGCCCTTTTCTCATACTCGCTCGCCTGGCCACAGGCCGTGCCGCCCCGCAATGCAACAATGCCGCCCGAGCAGTTCCAGCAAGACGGCGCGGCCGCCGGTCCTGACGTGCAGAAGCTCCAGACCCAATTGGCGCACGACCAAAAAATCTTGCAGGACTGGCCCGATCTCGCGCGCTATCACGAAGACGACTCGAAACTGAACCCGCCCATGCCGGGCGAGCGGCGCGTCGTCTTTATGGGCGATTCCATTACCGACGGCTGGGGCCGCGCGCAGGGCAGCAAATTCTTCCCCGGCAAGCCGTACATCAATCGCGGCATCAGCGGCCAGACCACTCCTCAGATGCTCATCCGCTTTCGTCCTGATGTGATCGCCTTGCAGCCCAAAGCCGTGGTGATCCTGGCCGGCACCAACGACCTTGCGGGAAACACGGGCCCCGAGACGCTCGACGAGATAGAGGGAAATCTCGAGTCCATGGCCCAACTGGCGAAGGCCAACAATATTCGCGTCGTGCTCGCCTCCGTAATGCCCGTCTGCGACTACATCAAGCCGCAAACACAGCAGCGCCCACCTGAAAAAATCGTCGCGCTGAACACTTGGATCAAAGATTACTGCGCTCGCAATGGCTGCACCTATCTCAATTACTATTCAGCCATGGTCGATCCAAGCGGAATGTTCAAGCGCGAGCTGACGTACGACGGCCTCCATCCCAACAACGCCGGCTACGAAGTCATGGCCCCGCTCGCGCAGAAAGCCATCGACGAAGCGCTGAGCCGTTGAAGAATATTGAGAAGCGCTACAGATCCCACGGATTCAACGATCATCGCCTGACGACGGATTTCCGTCGTCATCGTCCGTGCTTACCAATAGCGAAATCGGTGTTCGCACTCTTGCAGAACTCTCATTAGATCTGTCGCGGGCACATTGCGGTCCAATTGCTGCAAAGTAAGCCGAGCTCACTCCAAAACCCGTTCACAACCTATTTGATTAATAGAATCATCAACTTACAGCCGAACGCTTGGAAACGCCTGTTACACTGATCCTGGAAGCCGTTTCGCTTCTAAATTTCTCAAGCGCACAGGGCGGTTCGTGCCCGTTGTGCGCGATCAAAATCAGCGAACGCCGGACGCCCGCAGCGGCCCATCCGGCGTTTTTGCTTTCCAAGGAGCAATCGAAATGTCTACCGAAGCCCAAATCTGTGCGAATCAGGCCAATTCCCAGCTCTCTACCGGTCCCAAATCCGCCGCAGGCAAAGCCGAATCATGCCTCAACAATTTCAAATATGGCCTCACCGGCGTCTCGTTCTCCGTCCTCCCTTGGGAGAACGAAGAGGAATACAACTCGCTCCACTCCGCTCTCCAAGCCCAGCTAGAACCTCGCGGCCCCTTCGAGCGTCTCATCGTCGAGAAAATGGCGCAGCATCAATGGCTCGCCCAGCGCGCGCTCGTGCTCCAGGATATGTGCTTCAACAACGAGCTCCCTACTTCCGACGACGACAAAAAGCTGGCTCTGTATCTCCGCTATCAGACCACCCACGACCGCGCCTACCACAAGTACTTCGATCAGCTCATGAAATTCCGCGCCGAAGCACGACGGGACAAGATTGGCTTCGAATCGCAAAAAGCGAAAGAAGCCGAAGACGCCCGCAAGCAGGAGGCGCACGAAGCCCGCATCCGCCTCGCCAACGCCAAGGCCGCTGACCTTGAGTTAGACACGGAAATCAGGTCCACCATCGAAGCGCGTCTCCCAGGCCACGTCGAAATCCCCTTCGACCGCCTGAAAACCGTCCTCACTCTTGCGCTCGAGGACGTAGCGCGTCACATCACTGCCGAAAAAGCCGCGGCCTAAGCGCTAACTCCCCAAAACCTCCCTACCCCAGCTAAACTAGTAAGTATCGAAGTGAAAAGGAATGATCGAAGCCACCCTTGCCAAATTCTTTGGCACCAAACATGACCGCGAGATCAAGCGGATCCGGCCGATCGTGGCGGCGATCAACGATCTCGAACCGGCGATGCAGCAACTCTCCGACGCCGATCTCGCCGCCAAAACCGCCGAATTCAAGCAGCGTATCGCCAATGGCGCCTCCCTCGACGACATCCTTATAGAAGCCTTCGCCGTCTGCCGCGAAGCCGGCCGCCGCCAGCTCAATATGCGCCACTTCGACGTGCAGCTCATCGGCGGTGTCGTTCTGCACCGCGGCCGCATCGCTGAAATGAAAACCGGTGAAGGAAAAACGCTCGTCGCCACCCTCCCCAGCTACCTTAATGCACTCGGCGGCAAAGGCGTTCACATCGTCACTGTCAACGACTACCTCGCCCGCCGAGACGCCGAATGGATGGGCCGCATCCATCGTTCGCTCGGCCTCACCGTCGGCATTATTGTTCATGACCTGGACGACCGGGAGCGCCGGGAAGCCTACAACTCCGACATCACTTACGGCACGAACAACGAATTCGGCTTCGATTATCTTCGCGACAACATGAAGTTCCGCCTGGAAGACTATTCGCAGCGCGAATTCAACTTCGCCATCGTCGATGAAGTCGATTCCATTCTCATCGACGAAGCCCGCACCCCGCTCATCATCGCCGGTCCAAGCGAAGAATCCACCGACAAATATTACCGCGTCAACCGCATCATCCCCAACCTCGAGCGCGGCGAAGTCATCGAAGGTAAGGAGCCCGGCCAGTCCTACACCACGGGAGATTTCACGGTCGACGAGAAGCATCGCAGCGTCGCCCTCACCGAAGAGGGCGTGCTCAAAGTCGAAAGGCTGCTCAATACCGGCAATCTCTACGACCCTGCCAACATCGAGATGAACCATCACGTGCAGCAGGGCCTGCGCGCGCACATCCTTTATCAGCGCGACCGCGATTACGTCGTGCAGGACGGGCAAGTCATCATCGTCGACGAGTTCACGGGCCGCCTTATGCCCGGCCGCCGCTGGAGCGACGGTCTCCATCAAGCCGTCGAAGCCAAGGAAAACGTCAAGATTGAGCGCGAAACCCAGACGCTCGCTACCGTCACCTTCCAGAACTTCTTCCGCATGTACAAAAAGCTCGCCGGTATGACGGGTACCGCCGACACCGAAGCCGCCGAGTTCACCAAGATTTACAACCTCGACGTCACTGTCGTCCCCACCAACCGGCCGATGGTCCGCATTGAATATCCGGACGTCGTATATCGCACCGAGGAAGAGAAGTTTCGCAACGCCGGCAAAGAAATCAAAGCGCTGCATGAGAAGGGGCAGCCCGTTCTGGTCGGCACCATCTCGGTCGAAAAATCGGAGCGCCTTTCGAACATCTTAAAGAAGATGGGCGTCAAGCATGAGGTGCTGAACGCCAAGAATCACGAGCGCGAAGCGCACATCGTCGCCCAAGCCGGCCGCAAAGGCGCGGTCACGGTCTCTACCAACATGGCTGGCCGCGGCACCGACATTCTGCTCGGCGGCAACCCCGATGTTCTGCTCGAGGATCGTTTGAAAAAGCTGGGGAAATCAGCCGACCTGCTTCCGCCCGCGGAGCTCGAGGAGATCAAAGAACAGGTCAGGCGCGAAATCCAAGTCGAACACGACGAAGTCACCGCGCTCGGGGGCCTGCACATTTTCGGAACCGAGCGCCACGAGTCGCGCCGCATTGATAATCAGCTTCGTGGCCGCGCTGGACGCCAGGGCGATCCCGGCAGCTCGCGCTTTTATCTCTCGTTGCAAGACGACCTGCTGCGCATCTTCGGCGGCGATCGCATGCAGAATCTTATGCTCCGCCTCGGCATGGAAGAAGACGTGCCGATCGAATCGAAGCTCATCACCAAGCGCATCGCTGCCGCGCAAAAAGCCGTTGAGGCGCAGCACTTCGCCTCCCGCAAACACGTCCTCGAATACGACGACGTTATGAACAAGCAGCGCCAGGCGGTCTACGGCATGCGCCGTCAACTGCTCGAAGGCGAGAACCAGAAGGAGCGCATTCTTGAAATCGTGCGCGGCATCCTCGCCAGCTTTATCGATCAGTTCTGCGGCGAAAATATCCGCTATGACCAGTACGACCTGAACGGTCTGCAGACCGCCGTGCTAAATCAGTTCGGCGCCAAGATCAACCTCGACGAGCTTGCCGGCCTCGGCAGCCGCGAAATCGAGCAGAAAATCGATGACCTGCTAATCGAGCGCTACGACGAAAAGGAACGCATGATCGGCCCCGAAAATTTGCGGCACGCCGAGCGCATCATCATGCTCAATGTTGTCGATAGCCAATGGAAAGACCATCTGCTGTCGATGGATCATCTCAAGGAAGGCATCGGCCTCCGCGGCTACGGCCAGAAGGACCCGCTCATCGAGTACAAGAAGGAATCCTTCCAGATGTTCCAGGACATGATGGATCGCATTGAAGACGAGACCATCAAGTTCCTCTACTTCATGCGCATCGAGGGGGGCATGGGGAGTGTGCCGGTACCATATCCAGAACCCGAAGATCCGGAGGATGAGGGTGGTGCCGAACTGGAGCTGCCGTCGAAGGTACCACCGGAAATTGCGGCAGCGCGGAGCAGGGAAGCGCAGCAATCGGTAATCGATCTGACCCGCCACATCCAGCGAAAAAAAGATCGCGAAATGGCTGAGCTGCAATTTAGCGGTGGCGAAGCCGCCAGCCAGTCGCAGACCGCCTCAAAGGGTCCGAAAGTGGGCCGCAATGAGCTCTGCCCTTGCGGCAGCGGAAAGAAGTACAAAAAATGTCACGGTGCTGCAGCCTGATTCTCGGCTGTTTTCTCCTCGCTTCGCCCGCCTTCACGGATGACCAGTCGCTCTGGCGCGAATATGGCCTTGTCCACTCCGCCACCAGCCAGCTCGGCAAGCTGAGCGTCATGTCCTACCAGATGAAAGACCTCACCGGTGCACTGGCCGTATGGGAATGGCTTCGTTCCGCAAACTCCCGGCCCTGCGATTTGGCTTCGTTTTGTACACGCGACCCGAATCGCGTCGTTCTCTGGGACGACAACTACGTCGTCACCTTCGAAGGCGGCGTTCCAACCAAAGCCGCGGTGGATTCAGTGCTCAAAGCGCTCCCCAATAAGCGTGATAGCGCGCTCCCCGCCATCTTCACTTTCTTGCCGCACCAGGGCCTCGTCCCCGAGTCAGCACGTTACGTGCTCGGGCCGGAGTCGCTCAAGGCCTTCGCTCCCGAGCTCGCATCCGCCAATCCAGGCTTCAACCAGGGCGTCGAAGCGCAGATTGCCGATTACAAAATTGGGAATGATTCGAAACCAATTCGTTTGGCAATTTTCTATTACCCGACACCCGAAATGGCGCGTCTCCATGCCATCGATTTCAAGCGTGTTCCGAACGCGCACGTCAAGCGCTCCGGTGTGCTGCTTGCCGTCGTCTCCGCGTCGGCTACCGATAGGCAGGCCGACACTATTTTGAGCCGCGTCGAGTATGAAGCCAAGATCACCTGGAACGAAACGCCCCCGCCAAGCCCCATCAAGCCTCTATATCAACTGTTGGTCAACATCATGTACCTGAGCATCCTCCTCTCGACTCTTTGCCTGTTGGCGGGCTTGATATATGCCGCCATGAGAATTTACCGCCGGCGCTACGGGACGCTCGAAGGAGACGAAGCCATGACCACTTTGCACCTCACCGGAGATTAGGTGCACGGCTCTTGTAAACGCTTAACAGCTCTGGGTTTAGCCTCCTTCCATTGCTGGTTTCCCACCGCCAAAACAGCGTCTTCCGATCCCTCTGGAAAAACATCTTTCACTGTAAATGGTTTGTACCGTGGTACTTACAGAGAGCGTAGGAAAGCCGGAAAAATGCCCTTGACTTCACTCCCAGCACGCCCTACACTCCAATCACAAACAGGTTTTGACGGTTGCGATGCCGTCGAATCTGATTCTCCCATCAAACGTAACCCCTGGTGCGCCAGGGGCCTGGTAACAGGAAGGACAATGCTCATTCGAAAGAATGAGCATTTTCTTTTGCTTATCGGCCGTTGCTCCCTCCCATGAGACCGGCGCCCGCCAAGAACACCGAGGTTCCGCAAAGCTGGCGGGAACGCCTCCAAGCGCTCCGCAACGTTCCGCCTCTACTCCGCATGGTCTGGCAGACCAGTCCGGCTTTGACCGTCTGGACCCTGCTATTGCGCTGTATTTCGGCGCTTTTCCCCCTCGCCATGCTGTGGGTCTCGAAGCTCATCATCGATCTCGTCGTCCGCTCCATACGCCACCAGCCCATTCATCGGTCTGACATCTGGAAATTGCTGATTTTAGAGCTGCTTTTGGCCGTTGGCTCGGATACGCTAGCTCGCTTCGTGACGCTCGTCGATAGCCTGCTGGGCGACCGCTTCACCAACTACGTCAGCATCCGGCTGATGGAGCATGCCACTTCGCTCGACTTGGTTTCCTTTGAAGATCCAGTGTTTTACGACAAGATGGAGCGCGCCCGCCGCCAGACTACCGCCCGCTTGGGCATGCTTGCCTCGCTCGCTGGCATGGCGCAGCAGCTACTCACACTTGTATCCTTGCTTTCGGCGGTGATCTTTTTCTACCCCTGGCTCCTGTTGCTTCTGATGCTGGCCACCATTCCGGTCTTCCTTGGCGAAACCCGTTTCGCCATGTTGAACTATTCCATGCTCTACCGCTACACACCAGAACGCCGTGAGCTGGATTACTTGCGCTACCTCGGGGCCAGCAACGAGAGCGCTAAAGAAGTCAAAATCTTTGGACTCGGCCAATACCTCGCCAACCGCTCTCGTTTGCTTTTCGAACGTTTCTACGCCGAGAACAGGCATCTGGCGATTCGTCGAGCTCTGCACGGCACCTTGATCAACCTCGTTCCCACCGCCGCCTATTACGCCGCTTATGCTCTGATCATCTTGCGCGCTCTGGCTGGAGCACTCACCGTGGGAGATCTCACGCTCATGGTGGGCGCCTTTGCTCGCGCCCGAAGCATTATGGAAAGCTTGGTCTCTGGAATAGTCGGTGTTTCGGAACAGGCTTTATTTATCAAGGATTTATTCGACTTCTTTGAAACTACTCCCGCAATAACCTCCCCGCCGAACGCCTTGCCAGCGCCACGCCCCATCCGGTCCGGCTTTGAATTTCAGAATGTCTCTTTCGCCTATCCTGGCTCGGATACCCAGGTGCTGAGCAACATTAACTTTCGCTTCTATCCCGCTGAACGCATTGCGTTAGTAGGTGAAAATGGGGCAGGGAAGACTACGCTCGTCAAACTCCTCGCCCGTCTCTATGACCCAACCGAAGGTCGAATTCTTCTGGACGGTATCGACCTCCGCGACTACGCCGTTGAGGATCTTCGCCACGAGATCGGGGTTATATTCCAGGATTACATGAGATATGACATGTTGGCGGTTGAGAATATTGGCGTTGGCCGCATCGAGGAACTCGAAAACGAGGCGCGGGTCAACCTTTCCGCTGAGAAGAGCCTTGCCGCTGCAGTGGTCTCCAAACTGCCAAAGGCTTTCCAGCAAATGCTCGGCAGGCGATTCGAAGGCGGTGTCGATCTGTCCACCGGCCAATGGCAGAAAATCGCGCTCGCTCGTGCCTATATGCGCGACGCCCAGATCCTGATCCTCGATGAGCCGACCGCGAGCTTGGACGCCCGAGCCGAGTTTCAGGTCTACCAGCGTTTTGTCGATCTGACCGCCGGCAAAATGGCAGTTCTCATTTCCCACCGCTTCTCAACCGTGCGCATGGCCGACCGGATTCTAGTACTGGAACAGGGACGCATCGTGGAACATGGGTCCCATCAGCAGCTCGTCGCGCTCGGCGGCAAATACGCCGAGCTGTTCGAATTGCAAGCCGCAGGTTATCGTTAACAAGCCCGGGTTATCTTTAACAAAGTAGACATGCTCACTCGTTTCCTCGCGCTGCTCGCGCTGAGCGCCTCGACCCTTCTTGCCCAAACCCAGCCGCCGCTGATGCCGTGGCCGGCAAACGTCTCCGTCCAACCTGGAGCCGTCCCCATCGACACCAACTTCACCATTTCTACTTCAGGCGCTGGCGCCGGCGATCCGCGCGTCACAAATGCCGTGCAGCAAATCTTCGCGCGCCTCGCCCGCCAGACTGGCGTCCCCATCCTCCCGCACGTTGTTCGCTCCGGCGCCGCCACGCTCAGCATCGTCGTCGAACAGAAGGACCACCGTCCGCCCCAGCGCCTTGGGGATGACGAGCGCTACTCGCTCGAGGTTTCGAACGGCCGCCTCAGGCTCTCCGCCGATAAACCGCTCGGGGTTTTGCGAGGCTTGGACACCTTCCTCGAACTGGTTCAGCAGAATACGAACGCTTCCGGCGGCGCGCCGTCCTCGCCCGGTTTTTCAGTCCCCGACGTCAACGTTCGCGATGAGCCGCGCTTCGAATGGCGCGGCCTGTCGCTCGATGTCTCGCGCCACTTCATCCCCGTCGATGGCGTCAAGCGCACGCTCGACGGTATGGCCGCCGTCAAGCTGAATGTTCTGCACTGGCATCTGTCGGATGACCAGGGCTTCCGCATCGAAAGCAAGAGATATCCACGCCTCCAACAGTACGGCTCCGATGGCATGTACTACTCGCAAGCTGAAGTGCGGGGCATCATCGCGTACGCGCGCGATCTCGGCATCCGTGTCGTGCCCGAATTCGATATGCCCGGGCACGCCGCAAGCTGGCTCCCCGGTTATCCGCAGCTCGGAACGCACGCTCCGCCGTATGAAATTGTGCGCGGCGCCGGCATCTTCGGCTCCCTTATCGATCCCACCAAGGAATCCACTTATCGTTTCCTCGACGGCTTCGTCGGTGAAATGGCCAAGCTGTTTCCCGACGAATACTTCCACATCGGCGGCGATGAGGTCGACCCCAAGGAATGGAACCAGAATTCGCGCATCCGCGCCTTCATGTCCGCACACCATCTCGCAAACGGAGCCGCGCTCCAAACTTATTTCAATCAACGTCTGGTCAAGATCGTCAGCAAACACCACAAGCACATGGAGGGTTGGGACGAGGTATTAATTCCCGGACTACCCAAGACCGTCGTCATCCAGTCCTGGCGCGGACAAGAGTCTCTCTGGCAAGCCGCCCGCGAAGGGTATCAGGGTATCCTCTCCGCGGGCTACTATCTGGACCTCATGCAGCCCGCGTCTGAGCACTACGCGGTCGATCCCATGAAACTGCCGCCGGAAACCATTGAGCGCTTGCAGAAGGAAAACAAACCGATTCCTCCCGAGCTTACGCCGGAGCAGCAGAAGTTCATTCTGGGAGGCGAGGCCGCCATGTGGGAAGAGATCGCTACCGCCGAAAATCTCGATGCGAAACTTTGGCCTCGTCTGGCCGCCATCGCGGAGCGCTTCTGGTCGCCTGAGTCCATCACGGATCCGGTCTCCATGTACCAGCGCTTAGCGGTGACGAATCGCTGGCTCGAATGGCTCGGCCTCACGCAGCGCTCCAATTTAGAGTTAATGCGCCAGCGCCTCGCGGGCGATCTCCCGGTGCAGCCGCTCGATCTCTTTGCATCCGTTCTGGAGCCTGTGAAGGGCTATGCCCGCCACGCCGAGCACTACAACATCTTCACGCCGTTCAACCGCCTGGTTGACGCGATTCCGCCCGAGAGCAACGCCGCGCGCGAGTTCCGCAATGCGGTTGATCACTACCTGGCACTACCCAAAGACCAGCGCAATGGCGCCACGCTCCGCAACCAACTCGCCATCTGGGCGGCCAACGTGGAGAAAGTTCGCCCTATACTGCAAACGAACTCATTGTTAACCGAAAACATCGAAGCGGCAGACGCCTTGGCAGCTTTGTGCCGTGCGGGCCATGACGCGCTCTCGTATCTCGATGCTGGGGCCGCGAACAGCGTCACCGCGGATTGGAAGCAACGTACGCAAACATCCGTCGCCGACGCCGCCAAGCGCAAGGGCGATCTCCTGGTCATGATTGCTCCCGGCATTCAGAAGTTAGTCGATGCCGTGCCGGCCAGCGGCCAGTAGTCCATCACCGAGCAGCGCTTGCAAAAGGCTTCGCTCGTCTCTCATTCCCTTCAAGGTATATCAATCGCGCATGATGCATTAAAGGGCAACTTACATGCATTCTGGTTTAATTAGCCCTGCCACCAATATTAAATTGATTTGGCGGCCGAGTGAGAGTACAGTATACCGAGAGGTACATACGCCATAGCCCAGTTACGGGGCGCACAGGCGATAGGAAGGAGTTACATATGGCGAGCATTTCACCCAACAGATATGTTGCCCAAAGCAGTGACGGAAAGACCAAGGTCGAGTACGAAACATCTACTTTCGTCGGTCTACCCGCTTTGAATCTCACCGAGGGACCGGGCCCCATCAGACATTTTTCGGGGTCACAAGTCCGTGTGCTCGACACGGAGATCGGAACCTTAGTTACGGTTACGACTCGCATCACCGTAGACACTGGTTCCACTTCATTCAGCATCCTGATTCCCTCAATTTCGCTGAAGTCCGTTTCCGATCAAGAGGCATTTGAAACGGAAGCGATTATCACTACGCACTCCGGTCCCATTTCCATCCCATTCAACGGCGTGCATGAGAAGTATCAATTCATCCCATTGAAGGGCGAAGCGAGTTTTGTGCTCTCGTTATTGCAGCAGGTGACCTCAGCGGCCGGTAAAGCTGCCGGCAAATAGTCTTGACCAACTGAGGGGAAGATCCGGCGCAGAGCGGCTATTCGCTACTAAGCTCCTGGACCGGTCGATTCGCATCGCGCGCCGCGGAAACGGCGCGCACCGTCACAACACCTTGAAAATTCGATCCCAACGTGTGTGCGTGCCACTGCGCCTGCCGCGACTGTGTCACGATAACCCTTTATGCTCGCGCTTCGGCTCAGTTGTCTCGGCAAGCTCACCCCGATCCTCATTTTCTGCTCGTTTTCATTGGCCGCCAGCCAACCTCCCACGCTTCGCTTGCCGGATACCGTCGCGCCCACCAGCTACCGAGTCGAACTCACGCTCGACCCCGCAAAACCGGCCTTCAGCGGCTCCATCGCCATCCGGGTGAACGTCAAGCAACCCGTCGATACCATCTGGATCAACGCCAACCACATCATCGTTCAAGAGGCTTCGTTAGAGGCAGCCGGCCGCAAAATGGCCGCCAAGCCCGAACCTCAGGGCGACGACTTTCTCGGCTTGCATTTCGCTTCCGAAATCCCCGCAGGCCCCGCCGAAATCAAAATCCGCTACACCGGCGATATCCGTCAAAAGGACACCTCCGGCATTTTCCACATGTCGGACAACGGCAACGACTATCTCTTCACCCAGTTCGAACAGACCGACGCGCGCGCCGCTTTTCCTTGTTTTGATGAACCCTCCCATAAGGTGCCCTGGCAGCTTACGCTCAGCATTCCGCAGCAGAACACCGCCGTCAGCAACACGCCGCCTGACCATCAGGAGACGCACGGCGACCGAATCGTTTACTCGTTCAAAGAAACCAAGCCGCTGCCCAGCTATTTAGTGGCGTTTGGCGTAGGCCCGTTCGATTACGTGCCCGCGGGCACGGCCGGCAAGAATCACGTACCGGTGCGCATTGTCACGCCCAAGGGGCACGCGGGTGAAGCGAAGTACGCCGCTGAAGTTACTGCAACCATCCTGACGCGCCTGGAAGACTACTTCGGGATTCCGTATCCCTACGAAAAGTCCGACGAAGTCTCGGTTCCGGTGACATTCGGTTTCGGCGCCATGGAAAACGCCGGCATGGTGACTTACGGTCAGAACATAATCCTCGCTGATCCGCAGCGGGATACTCTCAGCCGCCAGCGCGAATACGTCGAAGTCGCGGCGCATGAGCTTGCGCATCAATGGGTCGGCGACTTAGTAACTACCGCTTGGTGGAACGATATCTGGCTGAACGAAGCCTTCGCTACCTGGATGGAGCAGAAGCTTGTTGCCGAGTGGAAACCGGAATGGCACACTCGCGTAGCCGACGTCGATTCGAAGCTCGCGGCCGAGGACAATGACAGCTTGATCTCAGCCCGCAAGATTCGCCAGGAGATCAAATCAAAAGACGACATCAGCAACGCCTTCGACTCCATCACCTATGACAAAGGAGCCGCGGTGATCGGGATGTTCGAAAACTGGACGGGTTCGGCCGAGTTTCGCAAAGGCGTTCATGCCTACCTGCAGCAGTACGCCTTCAAGAACGCCACTGCGCCGGAATTTCTGGATGCCGTCAGCTCGGCAACCAGGAAGAACATCACCGCGCCGTTCAACACTTTTCTGAATCAAGCTGGCGTTCCATTGATCTCTGTGAAGCTCGAATGCAGCCAGACGCCGGTCCTGCACCTGGAGCAAAAACGTTACTTGCCGCTGGGCTCGAAGGGCTCGCAGGATGAAATCTGGAAAGTGCCGGTCTGTGTCCGTTACGGAACCGGCGACACGGGCACAAGTGAATGTACGCTGATGAGCCAGCCCAGCATGGATTGGACATTGACGCAAGCAAAAGGGTGTCCGGCATGGGTGCAGGCCAATGACGACGCTATCGGCTACTACCGAGTCAACTACGAACACAAGTTGCTGGTATCTCTGACGAATGGCGATGTGCTTCATCGGCTGAACGCGCCGGAGCGGGTAGATTTCATGGGGAACGCGGCAGCGCTTTCAAAAGGCGGCATTCTGCCGGAGGCCGACGCCCTCGGCTTGGTGGCCACGTTTCACGACGACCCTGAGCACGACGTGGTTCAGACCGCCGCCGATCTTGCGATCGATCCGCAAGAGCACCTCGTTCCAGAAAATCTTGAACCGAATTACCAAAGATTTCTGCTGAAGAACTTTCAGGCTCGCGCACACCAATTAGGATGGATTCCCAAACCGGGAGAAGACGACAACGCAAGGCTGCTGCGGCCTAACTTGGTGCGTTGGATGGCAACCTATGCCGGCGATATGGAACTTGCAAAGGAGGGCCAAGAACTCGCCAATAAGTGGTTTGAAGACCATAAATCGGTCAACTCGAGCATGGTGAGTTCGGCCCTTGGCACTGCCGCTTACTACGGCGACCAGGCCCTGTTTCAGCGCTTCATGGCTGAGTTGAAGAAGACTCACGAGCATCAGGAGCGTGCCCGCATGCTGGGAGCGATGCAACGCTTCCGCGACCCCGCGGCTATCGAAGCCGGAATGCAAGCGGTGCTGTCAGGCGAGATTCCTTTTATGGAAGGCGCCGGGCTGCTGTTCGCCGGCCAGATCTTCGAAAAGACCCGGGTGCTGTCGTTCAACTTCTTAAAAGCCCATTTCGACGAGATTGTGGCAAAACGCCCCACTGGCGGCGGATTCGACTTCGGCTCTGAATTTCCACGCGTGGGCGCTTCGTTTTGCGATGCTCAATCCAGGGAGGAGTTGCAGAGCTTTTTGGGGCCTAGAGTCGGCCAATTCACCGGCGCTCCCCGGGTACTCGATCAGACGCTGGAAAGCATCGACAATTGCATCGCGCAGAAGGCCGCCGAGGAGCCCAGCGTGGCTGCATTTCTGAAACACTATTGAAGGGCCATGCGGCTCAGCGAAGCCTTCGAATCAACCAGCAGCCCGCGCCGCCGGGCGGTCCACAAAGAAAGATTCACTTGGTCGGTGGATTCACTCCGCTGCATCTGGAAACCTTTGTGAAAGTGTATGCAAAGCTCACCGAAACAGCGTAACGCGCCGGCGGCGCTCAATCTTCTTTGGGTAATCGACGTCGACTACTCAACCCGCCACCATCACGGCGCCATGCTGCGCTATCTGAATTATTCGAGGCAACTCATGGCCGCGGGTCATCGCGTCCACTTTATGGTTCAATCCGATCCTGCGGACTCCCAGCGAGAGCGGGAATTCTTCGATCAGCTAAAACGGGATGGAACCTTTACTGATTTCTTCGAATGCACTTATTTGTACCCGCGTTGGAAAAATCGCTTAGCGACTCTTAGCATCTTCCCCGCGCTTGGAAATCGATGGCTCGCCTCCGAGCAAGCCGCTGTTGCAAGCTACTGCCGCGAGTTGGTCCGCAACCTCGATATCGATTTATGCATTCTCTCCAATCGCGAGTTGTTCTTTCTTGCCGCTCGCTTCGTTGGCGCCCTTCCAACCATTATTGATTTCTGTGATTGCTTCACGCTGTATCGCATGCGCGAGATCAAGCTGCTATGGAAAAATCGCAACTTCATCGAACTGCTCGCGAGTCTGCGGCAACTCGCCGAATCGTACTTGAAGGAACGCTACTATTCGCGCACCGCCGATGCGAACATCGCCGTTTCGCCCGTCGACAAGCATACCTTCGACAAAATCAATGGGCAGCCGGGAAAGAACCACGTTCTGTTGAATGGCGTCTCGTCCCCTAAGTCCGCGTCAAAGATAGAGAAGGCCACAGGGCGTCTCATTTTTTCCGGAAACATGAATTTCCCCCCAAATTATGAGAGCGCCATTTGGTTCATCGACCGGATTCTTCCATCCGTGCTCCGCGCTCATCCGGAAACCGAGTTCGTCGTGGCCGGCGCCAATCCTGTGCCACAGTTGCTCGAGCGCGCGAACAAGAATGTTCGCGTCACCGGCTTTGTCGAAGACATGGCGAGTGAGATCGCCGCCAGCTCGTTATATGTTGCGCCCATGATCATGGGCGGCGGTTTCAAGAACAAGGTAGTAGAGGCGCTGATCAGCGGCACCTATGTCGCTGCAACCCCCATGGCGGTCGAGTTCCTAGGCCCGGAGGCAGTCAGCCAGATGCTGGTGGGCGATTCCGCGGAATCGCTCGCGGCACATATCGTCCATTTCCTGTCGCACCCGGAGGAATTCGACGCTCGTCTCGCGGCTTTGCACGCCATGGTCGCTCGCGAGTTTAGTTGGGAACACCGGACCGCGGAGCTCCTCGAGATTGTCGAACAGGTGCTTCGAGCCCGGTCTCTTGCTGACCGCCGCCAGCCCGCTCTAACCCTGCCGCTGAAATGAGGGGGTGCCGTGTCGCCGCCGCTTCGTGAGAACGGGGCAGAGCGGAGAACCCCAGCTAGGTTGTCACGATATCCTGGCGATAGAATGCTTCTGCGCATTGCGGGCCTTGCGCTCGTGGCATCTATTCTTGCGACCGCACAGAGTACCGCCAATAACCCCGCGGCGCCCGCTCCCGAAGCGCCACCCATCCCGAATTGCCCCGCCGGCGGACCGCTCGGCGCAGTCGATCTGAGCGTGCTGTCCCCGCAAAACACCGATGCGCTTCCATTCCGCACCATCAATCATCTGAGCGAGGGCGACACGCTGCTCTACGCGCCGCTGCTGCGCGGTCACGAAAAGCGGCCGGGTGAAATCGCGCTGGTCATGGTTCCCGCCAAGATCGATCCCGACAAACCCATGCTGATCGTCACCGATCCAAAGCCTGCCGGGAAGCCGCAGCAATGGAAAATTCCAGAGACCGTATCGCTCGCCGCCTTCGTATACGGCCCGGAAGGCTTGAGCAAACGCAAGGTTCGAAATTTCCTCTCGCAAGACAATGTTTTGATTGCTCAGCTCGCCGACTATGCCGATAAGACCGCACAAACGGAAGCGTTGGTGCAGGCGCTGTCCAACGCGGAAAGCTCCTCGGCTAGCGTCAATGCGGCGCTAACCGGATTCGCTTCGCAATACGGCTTCGCTGTTCAACTCGACCGCAATGCTCCTCCCGCCGAGCAAGCCGAGACGCTCTTCGCCAGCATGAACCCGCAACTGGCGGCCTACAATCCGCTGGCGCCTTCCACCGCGGTCAAGGCCGGAGAAACTGCAAGCCTTGCCACGGCGGCCGCGACTCTGTTCTTCGGAAGTCCGATCGGATTGGCTGCCGGCGGCACCGCGATGCTGCTCGATCTTCGCGCCATCGCTTTCCCCGATACGCAATTTCGATCTTCCTTTGCGGAGACTCTGCCGAAATCCGGAGTGAACCTGTGCGGGCAGTCGAGCCCGGCGCCGCCGCACACCCGAGTTGCCTACATTTGGGCCAGTCGCATCCCCAACACGCCGGCGCCCGCTATCCACATCGAGAAGGCGAACTTTATCCCGGCGGCAGAGAAATCGCCGCTGCCCGTCGAGGTTCCCGATCCCGAGTGGAAATATCTCCAGCGCGCCCGTGCCTGGTCGCTCGAAAGCGACAAAGCGCAAAAGCCCGTGAAGGTCTTGAAGCTGGGTAATCAAAAGGCGCTCGAGATTGATCTCACAAAAGCAAATTTGCCGCCCGGCGATTATCATCTGGCCGGTTACTGGGATTGGGCTCCGTTCCGGGCTGCGGGAGACGTACACGTTCGGCCCCTGAGCGATTTCAAACACGCCGGCCTACTGCCGGCATCGCAGGACGTGCTGGTTGCCAAAGGCGGCAAGATTCCGGTTACCCTCGCGGGCAGCGACTTCGAGTTCACCACCAAGGTGGAGGTAAAGAAGCTGGGAGATGAGTTCGCCACCCCGCAGCCCGTGCCTTTCATCCTGCCCAAAGGCTTGCGCGAGGGTCCGCAAGAGCGCATGGACGTGCAGATTGATACGCATGACTTCGATCCTGGCGAATACGCACTACTCATCGCGCAGCAAGATGGCAAGAGCCATCCCGTGGATTTCAAGATCCTGCCGAATCCTCCAAAGATCGACAATCTCCCGATCCTCGCGAACCAGGGAGTCGCGATCCAGCATTACGTTCTGAAGGGCGAGCGTCTGGACGAGCTGGCGAAGCTGGATGCGCCGATCGCGGTTCTGGATCTTGGCTCCGTAACCAGCAGCGGCAACGAAAGAAACGTCACCGTGCAGTTGAAATCGAATCCTCAACCGGGCGCCGCAGTCCCAGTGCGCGCCTATATAAAAGATCGTAGCGAGCCGCTCACCTTCCAAGACGCGCTTCAAATCACGGGACCACTGCCTGTAATTGCTAGTTCAAGACTGTCGCTTCCTGCAGGCATGATGATTGCAACGCATCCCAACGAATTTCCCGCCGGGTATAACTTAACCGCCATGCTCGATGTGAAGAACATCGCGCGCACAAGCACCTTGCAACTCGCCTGCGAGGATGGCGACGCGCCCGGTGCAACGCTCCACATTGGAGAGCAGACGGCGAGCTACAGCCTGCAGCAGCTCTCTCAGGATCAACTCTTTCTTTCCTTCGATACCAGCGCGCTGCCGGCTGGGTGTTCGCTCGAAGCCATGATCGATAGCGGCAGGGCAGGGAGGTCGCAACCGTTCATTCTGGCGCATATTGTGCGGCTCCCGCAGATCGATTCATTCGATGCGGGCACGGATCCGGCGCCTCCCGGAATGCATGTCTACACATTGACCGGACGAAATCTCGAGATGATCGAAAAGGTTGGATGGGATCCAACTACCGGCATCGATGTACCGGGCCTTCCGGTTCCGATTTCCGGTCAGGGCCAAAAACAATCATTGACTGTCAATCTTCCTGAACAATCCGGGCCGCCCGCGAATCTCTATCTGTGGCTGCGTGGTGACACCGCCGGCCGCGCAACCACGATCAAGAATCCGGCTCCGGCCCAAGCACCAACTCAAACTAAGACACAGCCGCCTGTGGCGCCTCCCATGTAGCGTGCCCGTGTTCTATATTTGATTAGAATTGACGAACTTACCGAACCTGCTGACGCTAACTCGCATCTTCCTGGTACCGTTACTAGTGGCGGCGCTGGTTCAGCAGCATTTTCGTCTTCACTGGGGCAAAACGCTGCTGTTGGCGAATGACTTTTTTGCAGTGCTTGTATTTCTCGCCGCCGCGGCGACCGATCTTTTGGACGGCTACCTTGCGCGGCGCTGGAAGCAGGTCACAACCGTCGGCACCCTGCTTGATCCCATCGCGGACAAACTCTTGATCTCCGCCGCGCTTATTTCGCTAGTTGAAATTCGGCTGCTGCCAGCCTGGTTGGTCATCCTGATCATTAGCCGCGAATTCGCAGTTTCAGGATTGCGCAGCATTGCCGCCGCCGAAGGGTTCACGATCGCCGCCGGTGAGCTTGGCAAATCCAAGATGCTGTTTCAAGTGGCCGCCGTCACGCTCGTTATGCTGTCCATTCGCTGGTCTGAGCTTCGGCCTTACGCGCTGGGGGCCATGTGGGCGGTCGTAATTTTCGCTCTCGCCTCCGCCATTGATTACTTCAGGAAATTTTGGCGGCGGGTGGACACCAGTATCAAGCTGCGCCGCCGCCACGAGTTGATCATGATGGAGCGTCAAAAGCGGCGGCTACAAAAAGCCGCTAAGAGCCGCGAGGTACCATCCGGAGCGGGCGGAGCCGCCTCTATTCGCCGGTCGGGATGAAGGGTACGAGCGTCAAGTGCGCAGCCGGCGCCGCTGCGGGCTCGAACGTCTCATAACCAGTCCGCGTGAAGACGACGGTGCGGACCTGGCCGCGCGGACCCAAACTTCCGATTGCCCTCCCATTGAACACGACATTTAGCCCGCCGGCATTGCCCATGCGAATGCGAGCGGTCTCATGCCCTTCGAGTACCTTCGTCTCCGCAGTCTCCAACACCCCCGTGAATGTCTCCTGGCCGTCCGCAACTATAGAAAGCCAAGTGCGCTCGATGGCGGACAATTCGACGCGGAAGGGTGCGCTTGGCGCTGGAGCCGATGCAGCCAGTGCAGCGCTAGCAGCCGAGTCCCGCTCAGGCGGGGATGTCTGCGGGGCGTTGGATGCCGTAGCCCCACGGCCTTGCCCCATCGAGTGATCCGTGAACGAACTGACGAATCCGGAAATTCTCGCCTGCAGGCTCGCTCGGGAATTCTGCCACATGGAGTAAAGCATCGAGCATGCAACCAGCATCACCATCAGCGAAGTAAACGAGGAAATCCAATGCAGGCCTTTCCGCCGCCGTGAGCGCAAGGCGGGAACGGTGGGCAGTGCCACTCCGCTCGCGGTTTGGCCTGGCATCAGCGGCTCTGGCAATGCGGCGGTCAAGCTCTGAACCGCGGCAGCCAGCTCGCTGAAATTAAGGTTGAGCTGTTGCGCAAATTGCCGTACAAAACTTTTGTAGAAGAAGGATGAACCAATCGGCGAAAGGTCGTCGCGTTCGATGGCTTGAAGGTTTTTCGTGCTGATACGAGTCTTGGCGCTGATATCCTCTAGCGTCAGCCCTCGTTGCAAACGAATAGCGCGGAGTTTCTGTCCAACGGACTCCATATAATCCTAGGGCGAACTGTTCGGTGCAAAGTTATAATACTACAGTCTTTTCCCCAAGAGATTGCTCTCCGAAAGCGCTTACGCGCCTGACGGTCGGCAATCCCGGTTTTAGAAAATCTTCATGCGTAATCTTCATCGGTCGCTTCCCCTCAGGACTTTAGCCCACAGTTTATTTTTCCTGGCTCTGTTCGCCGGTCCTCGTGCATATGGTGCGCAGGCACATGCTCCGTCGGCCCGCTCATCGGGTTTCCAGGGTACCGCTGCGCTCCAGTTGACCCACCGCGCCACTGCCTTCGGTGAGCGGCCCTCGGGCTCGGAAGCCATTCAACGCCTACGCGAGTGGATTGTTTCGGAATGTAAAGCGACCGGCGGCCAAGTCTCGCTCGACTCCTTTACGGGCCAGACCCCCAGCGGCCCGGTGCCCATGGCGAATATCATGGTGAAATTTCCTGGAAACTCCGGGAAAGCCGTAGTCGTCACCGGCCATTACGACACGAAACGAATTCCCATGGTGCATTTCGTTGGCGCCAACGATGCCGGCTCATCCACCGGCTTTCTGATTGAATTCGCGCGCGCGGTCTCGACGATCAGGCACCCGGACGACATCTACGTGGTGTTCTTCGACGGAGAGGAAGCCGTTGTGAACTGGACCGAGACAGACAGTCTTTACGGCAGCCGCCATCTGGCTGCCAAATGGGCATCCGACGGCACGCTCGCGCGCATCAAAGCGCTCATCAACGTAGATATGATCGGCGACAAAGATCTCGATCTCTCCGACGACGAGTATTCTTCCCAATCGCTGCGTCAAGCGGTCTGGAAAATCGCAGACCAACTCGGCGATACGAAATACTTTCGCCATGACCCGGGCGGCGTCGAAGACGATCACAAGCCGTTTGTCGATGCCGGAGTGAACGCCATCGACATCATCGATCTCGATTACGGGCCTCGGTCGCAGGAGGCGCCAAACGGCGCCTACTGGCATACTGCGCAAGACACCATGGACAAGCTGAGCGCGCACAGCTTTCAGGTGGTCGGAGACGTCGTGCTGGACCTGGTGAAGCAACTGGAACAGGGCTGAGGCTTCTTCGCTGGACTATTATGTCGCGTTGCAGAATCTAAGTCGCAGCCGGAGCCATGACACGTGCTACAACCAAACGTGGGGAATGTGAACCGCACGGCGGCGAGCCTCGCTCCATCTGCTGCCTGAGAGAACATTGTGGCGACGCCCACCAGTGAATTCAAGAACAAATCCGTTTTGATCACCGGCGGCGGTCGCGGCATCGGCAAGCGATTCGCGCTCGGATTTGCGCGCCTGGGCGCCAGGATCGCCTTATTGGGACGCAGTAAGGCCGAAATCGACCTGGCGCACATTGAAATCGAACAGGCCGGCGCCAACGCCCTGCGCATTCGCGCCGATGTGACAGATCCCGAACAAATGGCGCTGGCGGTTGACCGTGTGCGCGTGGTGTTCGGAGGTCCGGTCGATATCCTCATCTGCGCCGCGGCCATCAGCGGACCGCTGAACTCTTTTCTGCAAGCTCCGCTCAAGGCCTGGACCGAAGCGATCCACATCAATCTGCTGGGCGTGGTCCACTCCTGCCGCGCTGTCTTGCCCGCCATGGTGGAGAAGCGCGTCGGCAAGATCATCGTCCTGGTCTGCGATACCGACGAAGTGCCCAAACTGCACTTCTCCGCCTATACCACCTCGAAAACAGCGGTGGTCCGTTTCGTCGAGTCTTTATCAGCCGAGGTGTCCGATGCCAACGTGCAGGTGAATTGTTTCGATCCGGGACCCGCCTACACGAACCTGACCGACGAGATCATTCGCGCCGACGACCGGCTCGAGCCAAAGGTCGTCGCGGCAGCGAAAGAGACCCGCAGGACCGGAGGCATTTCTCCCGAGCAGCAACTCGGGCTCGCTACGTTCCTTGCCTCCGAGCAATCCAATCACATCACCGGCAAGCTGATACACATCGCCGACGATTGGAAGAAGCTGAAGAACACCACTCTGCGTCCCGACGCTTTGACGTTGCGCCGGTCGCAGAAGTGAGGACTCCTAGTGCAGAACAGGTATTAAGAATCTGTCCCAGAGCGGTCCTAAGTCTTCGGCGGAGGCGACTTCGCTGGGCGGCGCGGGTTTGCTGGGTTGCTCCCCTCTTGAGACTGCTTTTTCAATTACCATCCGCACGAGCCCCACGAATATCAGTGCGACTAACGCGAACATGAAAACAGCAACAAGAAGGTCGAAAAGGTCGTTTGTAGTCGTTCTTCATGACCATATCCGAGCTCTCCCGTTTCCGGAAGGCACTCGACTGGCTCGCCGGCAAATCTTTTGCATACTCTAGCGCGAAATCGAATCTTGCGGCCAATCGTTCGATTAGGACTCCGGAATCGCGCAGCACTGGGGATAATGATCCTTCGATGGATTCCAAACTGCGCCTGGAACGGCTGTGGGAAGAACGTAACCGGACACCTGTCTTGCTTGCGAGCGGCGCCATCATTCTCGTCGTCGCACTGGTCGACTGGTGGACGCGACCCTATCTCTCGCTGGGTTTCTTGTACCTGTTTCCCATTATGCTGGCTGCAGCATTCGTACCGCGATGGGTGGTCGCGCTGCTAGGTGTGGCCTGCGCGATGCTCGCGGAGGCTTTTAGCTCACTCGAGCCGTCATTTGCTCGTTTAGGTTTCGAAACGCTGGCGCTCGTTGGCTGCGGGTTGTTCGTTGGAGAACTAACTCGGAATCGCCGATTGAGCCTTGAAGCACAGGAAAAGTTGAAAGCTTTAGTGGAGACCAGTCCGGCGGCCATTGTTACCGTAAACGAGCGCGGATTTATCGAACTCGCCAACCGTGCGGCTACTGAACTGATAGCGCCGCGCGACGGTCATTTGATTGGCCATCCGATTGCCGCGTTCCTGCCCGAACTGCACCATGCGTTGCGGCGCGAAGAGGGACCACAGTTCCGCACTTCAATGCAGTGCCGTGGCCATCGAGATAATGGCGAATCGTTTATGGCCGATGTCTGGTTCTCCACATACAAGGACAGCACGAGGCCCAAGCTAGCCGCCATTATCGGAGAGATCATTGAGGAGCCGTCCTCGAATTCCCATCCTGACCGGCAAGAACGAACACCGTTGAGCGATCGGGAGACCGAGGTGCTGCGTTTGCTAGTCCAGGGATTGCTCAATAAGGAGATCGCTGTACGTTTAGAGGTTTCCGAGAGTACTGTGAAGAACGTACTTCAACAACTGTTCGCGAAGTGCGGAGTACGCACTCGCAGTCAGTTAGTCCGTGTGGCGTTGGAAGATTACCGGGATCTCTTGTAAGCAACAACGCGATCGAACGATTGATCGAACAGGCAAGGGATTTTGGAAACAAGATAGATGGCGAGGCGAGTTCGAAAGCGCTAACGTCGGGGCTTGCGTACCACGGCCCTATGGAGACGTTTCGCATGCGGAATTCTATTCGCGGGATCTCTCCCCATTCAGATCTTCGCTCAAGAAACGCTCACCTGGCAGGAGCTGAAGGACAAGTTCGAAGCCGTTAATCCCACTCTGAAGGCGGCTCACGACAATATCGATGAATCGCGGGCCGAGGAGGTCACGGCTTATCTGCGCCCCAATCCGGACGTCAGCCTGACAGCGGATGGGACCCAACTCACTCCTCATGGAGGAGTCTGGCGCCCGTTCTCCGGCACTTTTTACTCACCCGGCATTAGCTACTTGCATGAGCGGCAGCACAAAAGAGAGTTGCGCCTGGAAGCCGCCAAAGAGACCACGGATGTCACGCAATCAACCTACTTCGATCAAGTGCGGAGTCTGATCTTCACGCTGCGAAGCGCATTCGTGCAAGTGCTGCAGGAGAAAGCGGTTCTTCAGAACGCCCGGGAGAACTTGGATTATTGGGACCGCGAGCTCGCGGTGAATCGCAAACGCCTCCAGGCGGGGGATGCTGCAGAGATAGATGTAGATCGCTTAGTGTTGCAACGCGTGCAGTTCCAATCCGACTTCGAAACCGCCGTAATCAATCTGCGCACTGCCAAAATCCAGCTTCTGCAACTCTTGAACGACCGCACGCCCATCGAGAAGTTTGATGTTACAGGCGCGTTTGATTTCAGCGAACAGATCATGGCGCTCGAGAAGTTTCGTGATGAGGCGCTGGCGACACGTCCCGACTTGAAAGCCGCAGTGCAATCGGTGCAGTTAGCGAAGACCAATTATCAGCTTGCGGTTGCGAACGGCTCGACGGATCCAACTTTCAGCGTGTGGTACACACATAACGGTTCATACAACAACCCGGATGCCTACAACACGCTCGGCGTCAGCGTCAGCATTCCCCTCCGCGTCTTCGACCGAAATCAAGGAGAGAAAGCGCGAACCAAAACCGATATCGCACGCAATGAGCGCTTGCGTGACGCTGCCCAGGCACAAGTGTTCAATGACGTGGATTCGGCCTATGTCGCTTTACTGGGCGCGGCGAATCTTCTCCGCCCTTACAAAGAAGAATATCTAGGGCTTGCCGTTGCTGTTCGCGACAAAGTGGCGTTTGCCTATCAGCACGGGGGCACGTCATTGCTCGATTACCTGGACGCCGAGAAAGCATATCGGGATACTCGTTTGGCATACATCAATCTCGTCGGCTCCTACTTGACTGCGGCCGCGCAAATGAATATGGCGGTGGGCCGGGAGGTACTGTGACAAATCGATTATTCGGCATTGCTTTGTGTTGCGGACTGGCCCTGCTCACGGCTTCATGCGAAAGGAAAGTAAGTGCTCAGGCAAATAGCGGCGCTACCCCTGGAGCATCTGCTTCAACCGTTGAACGTGATTTTGACCCTACCAATTTCAAAGTCGATCATCCTGAACAATTTCGGCTGGCAACGGCTGGCGAGTATCTGGCCGCACCGGAGTTGAATGTGACCGGCGTGGTCAGCCCTGACGTTTCGCGGCAAGTTCCAGTGCCATCGCTCGCTACAGGACGCATCGTGGAAATCGACGCACAACTAGGCGATTCTGTAAAAAAAGGCCAGCTTCTATTTAAAGTCAGAAGCTCGGACGTGGCGGGCGCGTTTTCAAATTATCGCCAGGCCGTGAAGAACGAGCAGTTGACGAAGGCGCAATTGGATCGTGCCAAGATTCTATACGAAGACGGAGCCGTCCCGAAGAGCGCAGTCGAAGTGGCGCAGAATGCGCAGGACGACAACATTGTCCTGCTCGACACTGCGAGGGAACAGCTTGGCCTGCTGGGAGCCGACCCCGAGCATCCGACGGGCGTCGTCGGCGTTTTTGCGCCCGTATCGGGAACAATCACAGACCAGGAAATCACGAATCAGTCGGGGGTCCAGGCTCTGACATCGCCCAACCCGTTCACCATTTCGGATCTGTCGCACGTTTGGATTCTTTGTGATGTCTATGAGAATGATCTGGCGCAGGTGCACCTGAACGAGTATGCCGACATCCGTCTCAACGCCTATCCGGATAAAGTCCTGAAGGGTCGAATCGGCAACGTCGGCCCTATCCTCGACCCGAATATTCGCACCGCCAAGGTTCGATTGGAAGTTGAGAATGCCGGCCTCATGCGCCTTGGAATGTTTGTTACGGCCACGTTTCACGGTCCCAAGCGGGAGGCACATGCAACTGTTCCCGCTTCGGCAATTCTGCATTTGCAAGACCGCGAGTGGGTCTATACGCCGAGAGGGAATGGTTATTTCAGGCGCCTCGAAGTGGTCAGCGGGAGCATGCTTCCGGCCAATATGCAGGAAATCATTAGCGGCATCGGTCCCGGCGCGAAAGTAGTCTCCGATGCGCTGGATCTGCAGCACACGGTGAGCGAGTAATGATCCGCTCGCTTGTCGATTTCGCGCTGAAGAACCGCTTTCTCATACTCGCGGTGGCAGTGCTGCTCTTTGCCTGGGGCGCGGTTTCGTTTCATCGGCTTCCCGTTGAAGCATATCCGGACGTGGCGAATAACTATGTGGACGTGATCGCGCAGTGGCCGGGAATCTCGGCCGAACAGATCGAGCAACAGGTCACCATTCCGCTTGAAATCGTGATGAACGGTATTCCCGGCGTCGCGCATGTCCGCTCATGGTCGCTCTTCGGACTCTCGACTGTAGAGATGGTTTTCGGGGAGGAAACTACAAATTTCGAGAACCGGGAACGAGTCCTGGAGCGCCTTTCCCAAGTCACTTTGCCGTCGAACGTCACTCCACAAATGGGAACGGACTGGAGTCCGGTGGGCCAGATTTATTTCTACACCTTGCATAGCACTAACCCAGCCTATGACGTAATGGAGCTCAAATCGCTCGAAGACTGGGTCGTGGAAAAGAACCTGAAAGCGGTTCCGGGTGTTCCGGATACTAACCCATTCGGCGGTCCGACGCGCGAATATCAAGTGCGCATCGACCCGGACAAACTGGTCGCTTACGGGCTCAGCATCGCCCAGGTGGAGCAGCAGCTCACTAACAACAATGCGAATGGCGGCGGCAGTTTTATCGAAGCCGGTCTGCAACAGATCAATGTCCGGGAAGTGGGCCTGGTTAGAACCGTTCACGACATCGCAAACACCGTCATTCTGACTAAGACGGGAACCCCGCTCCGCATCAAGGACATCGCGGTGGTGGCCCAGGGGCCGAAAATCCGGCTCGGCCAGTTCGGCCGGTCGATTCGCCGGGAAGACGGAAAGATCATAAACAACGACGATGTCGTTTCCGGGATCGCACTTCTGCAGAAGGGCGCGGACGCGGAGCCGGTGCTCGAAGGCATCCACAAAAAAGTGCAGGAACTGAACGACCACATTCTGCCTGAGGGCGTGAAGCTCATTCCTTTTATTGACAGAAGCGATCTCCTGCACTTCACAACCCACACCGTCCTGCATAACTTGACGGAGGGAATCGTCTTAGTCGTAATTATTCTGTTTCTCTTTCTAGGCAACGTGCGCGGCGCAATAATCGTTGCGCTCACCATTCCGTTCTCTTTATTGTTCGCTGCGATTTGCCTTGACCTGAGACATATTCCAGCCAACCTGCTCTCGCTCGGCGCGCTGGACTTTGGGATGGTGGTGGATGGCGCCGTGGTGATGGTCGAGAATATCGTTCGCCGCCTCGGTCGTAACGGGCGGGACAACGGAACCGTGCAGCAGAAGATTTTCGACGCCGCTCACGAGGTCCAACGCCCCGTGTTCTACGCCATCGCCATTATCATTACCGCTTACCTGCCCATCTTCACGCTCCAGAGCGTGGAAGGGCGGTTGTTCAAGCCGATGGCCTGGACGGTCGCATTCGCGCTGCTGGGCGCTCTGCTGTTTTCCATGCTGGTCGCGCCCGTGCTGTCCAGCTTCTTCTTCCCCAAGGGCGCGCGCGAGTGGCACAACCCGGTCATGGTTTGGTTGACGGACCGATACCGCGGCGCGCTCAAGCTGGCGATTCGCGCACGCTACGTCACGGTAGGGGTGGGCGTGGCCAGCCTCGGCGCGGCGATCTTTCTGACCGTCAGCGGCGATATCGGTTCGGAGTTTCTTCCGCACCTGGATGAGGGTGCGCTCTGGGTGCGCGGCACTCTTGCCCAAAGTGTTGGTCCTAGCGAAGGTGTTCGGGTGGCGAACGAAGCCAGAATACTGCTTTGCTCCTTTCCGGAGGCGACCGAGTGCACCAGTCAAACCGGCCGCCCCGATGATGGGACCGATCACACCAGCTTCTTCGATACCGAATACTTCGTGGGTTTGAAGCCGAAAGAGCGGTGGCGACCTGCGTTTCATCAGAACAAGGACGAACTGATCGCCGCGATGAACCGGGAACTGGAGAAAATCCCTGGCGTGATTTGGGGTTTCTCCCAGCCCATCGAAGACAACATGGAAGAAGCTGTCAGCGGGGTCAAGGGCGAACTTGCCACCAAAGTCTACGGCGAAGATCTGCATGTGCTCGAAGACAAGGCCGATCAGGTTGCCGCAATCATGGCCCGTATCAGGGGCATTGCCGACCTCGGAGTCTTTCAGGTTACCGGTCAGCCCGACCTCGATTTCGCCGTGGATCGCAAGCAGGCCGCGCGCTATCAAATCAATGTCGCCGATGTCCAGGATGCCATCCAGACTGCCGTGGGAGGCAACGCCCTCACGCAGGTTCTGCAGGGCGAGGCGCGCTACGACCTGGTGATGCGCTATCTTCCTTCATACCGCAATACCAAAGAAGCCATCAGGAACATTCGCTTGTTGTCGCCATCGGGCGAACGAGTTGCGCTTGACCAGCTTTGCAAAGTACGGGAAGCAGACGAGGGTTCCGAGATCTATCGCGAAGGGAACGAGCGATATGTCGCCATCAAATACAGCGTCCGCGGCCGCGCCCTTGGCGATTCAGTGAGAGAGGCGATCCAGAAAGTAGAAGCGCAGGTAAAGCTTCCGCGCGGTTATCACATCAACTGGGAGGGTGAATACCAGAGCGAGTTGCGCGCCGAAGCACGGCTGCTCATTATCGTGCCGCTAACCGTGCTGCTGATATTTATCATTCTCTACATGATGTTTCGCTCCTTCAAATGGGCGCTGCTGATTCTGGTCAACGTGATGCTGGCGCGCATCGGCGGCTTGCTCGCGCTGCTCGTCACGCATACTAACTTCAGCGTCTCCTCCGGTGTCGGATTTCTCGCTCTGTTCGGAGTCTCGGTTCAGACCGGGGTGATTATGCTCGAGTACATCAACCAACTCCGCGCACGCGGCAGTAGCGTTGAGGAAGCGGCTGTTGAGGGAGCGGTTTTGAGACTTCGCCCCATCACGATGACTATGCTGGTAGCGACGCTCGGCTTGCTCCCAGCCGCTCTCTCGCACGGCATCGGATCCGATTCGCAGCGCCCATTCGCCATCGTTATCGTCGGCGGATTGATTTCGGACCTGATCATGAGCATCTTCTTGCTGCCTACTCTTTATGTCTGGATGGCCGGCGAGCATGACGCGCTCCCGGAGCGCGTCGCCAGATAGGTCTAATTGACGCGAACTGCCGTCAACCAACTGGCTTAACAGCAGGCTCCGCCTACTCCACAGACAAGCGAAACACCGTTGTCTCGTGAAACGTCTGGCCAGGATGCAAGACCGTGCTCGGGAAGTTGGGATGGTTTGGCGAATCCGGGAAATGTTGCGTCTCGAGCGCCAGCGCCGAACGGTAGTTGAACGCGCCGCCGATGCCCTGCGTCTTGCCGTTCAGAAAATTGCCTGAATAGAACTGAATGCCAGGCTGCGTGGTGAGCACTTCCAGCACGCGGCCGGAGCCCGGTTCCTCTACTTTGGCTGCCAGCACCAGCGATCTCCCGCCTTTGTTCACCACGAAGTTGTGGTCGTACCCCTTCGCGAGCTTCAGTTGTTCGTAGTCATCGTTAATGCGCGCTCCAATCGCCGTGGCCTTGCGGAAATCCAGTGGCGTGCCCGACACGCTGTCAATCGCGCCAGTAGGAATCAGCGTGCTGTCGATCGGCGTGAACTTGTCGGCCATCAGCGTGAGTTTGTGATTGAGGATCTCGCCGTGCCCCGCGCCCGCCAGGTTCCAGTAGGAATGGTTCGTCAGATTCAGCACCGTGTCTTTGTCGGTCGTGGCCGTGTAATCGATTCGAAGATTGTTCTTGTTGTCTAGCGAATACTTGACCCTCACGTTGAGATTGCCCGGAAATCCCTCTTCGCCATCCGGGCTCAAGTAATGGAGCTCCAGGGCCGGGCCGCCGGAAGTAACTTCCTTCGCATCCCACACGCGCGCGTTGAATCCTCTATCCCCGCCGTGCAAGGTGTTTACGCCCCCTTCGTTCTTCGGAATATGATACTGCTTCCCATCCAGCGTGAACTCGCCATGCGCCAGGCGGTTGGCGTAACGGCCGATGAGGGCGCCGAAGTATCCAGTATTGGTCTTGGACGTATAGCCGTCCAGGCTGTCGAAGCCTAACACCACATCTTCGAACTTCTTGTTGCGGTCTGGCGCCTTGACGGTCGTGATCGTGCCACCATAATTCGTGATCGTTACCTCCACGCCCGAGGCGTTCCGCAGCGTATAGAGAAATACTTGCTTGCCGTCGAAAGTCCCCCACGCTTGTTTCTCGAGGTTCGGCGGCGCCTGAGCTTCAAAGACCGCTGCCATTGAAATCAGCACGGCGCCCGCGGCCAGGGTGTTGTTTAAGGTTTTCATACACCTGTCAGTGTATTGTGAACTGGTGATGGAAAATCGTGGTGCCGATCTCTGGATGGTCTCTCGTGCCCGTAATCTTGATCGGAACCAGGAACCCTGCCCCATCTTTCTCGAAAAATGGATCTAATGGTTTCAACAGCCAATGCTTGATGCCGGATTGCGTATCGGCAAGAGTCGCCTGCATGCGGAATGTTCCATCCATGTCCATTGACCCCGAACGCAGGTTGTAGCTGCCCGCCAGATCGATTGCCGCCCCGGGCACGCGAAACCCCAAGCGGGAGAACGAGACCAAGCCGTTGTCCATCTTGAACCGGCCGTTGAGATTCGAGGCCACGGTTTGCTGCGGCTGCCCGGCTTCCTCGTCCTTCGAGATACCGCGCGCCCGCTCGCTCAAAGTAAGTAGGCGACGCTGCACTTCCTGACTCGTGAATTCGGCGGAGACAATGCTGAACTGGCCATCGAGCTGCAGCTTGTTCAAGACATCTTCATTCCCCTGTGGAATCACAATCTTCGTTTTGAAATCGACGGCGCCCGTCAACAAAGGCCGGGTATCACCCATCACCAGGTGCAGAATGTCTTCCATCCGCGCGCCTTTCGTAATGGCGTCGAGCGACACCGTCTTTCCCGGCGTGTCATCCACGTGCACCACGCCGCCTTGGCACACGAATTCGGTCTTTAGAAAGCGCGCGTCTACAGGATCGAGAATCGTGTCTCCATCGGTCCCGTTCACAATCGAGTGGAACGTGGTCATCAGGTGAACGGGCTGCCCACCCCGCTTGAGCGCGAAGTTCGGCGTGTCGGTCGAGCCATCGACTTCAATGTGCTGCAGGATGCCGCCGTACTTTCCAGTGGAAGCCAGCGTGCCACTGATGCCTTTGAACACGCCTAGGTCCGCGTTCTGGAAGCTATAATTGCCGGATACCGGTGTCGCTCGCGGATCGTCGCGCTGCCATGGGCCGAAATGTCCGCTGCTATCTATGATTCCGGGCGGCTTTGCGTTGGTCAGCTTCGCCGCAAATGTCATCGGCTGCCCTGGCGCAACAGACTGCAGCCTTAATTTCTCGATGTCGAAACGGAGCGCGCGCTTGCCCTGCACTTTGGGCTCGATCTCAAGCACGGCGCCATCGGCATTGATAGTTTCAATCAAAAATTTCAGGCGCGTGGTGTCGTGCCCGGGCTCCGAGTTGGCAACTTCATACCGGTCTTCTTGAATGTCTTTTTCCGATGCCCGGCCACGTGGCGGAATATGAATCTCCAGTCCTTCCAACCGCACCAACTGTACGTGATTGCTGCGGTCAATCAAGGTCATGAAATCCGTCCGGGCGCTGAAGCGGGCGATGTAAATCAAAGGATGCGAATCGGGCCATTGCTTGTGGCGGATGCTCAATCCTTCGCCGGTCACGTTCGGCTGCGGGAAAAGGGAGACTTGCAAGGATTTCAGATCGACGTCCGCATCGAAGCGCTGTTGCAATGCGTCCACAACGCGCTGCTTGGCGCGCGGCCCGAAGCCTTTGATATATCGATCGGCGGCGATACCGGCAGCGATGACAAGCAGGAATAACACCAGCAGGGTATAACCAATCGTCTTTTGCGTTCTAGTCAGAGGCCCTCTTTTCAGCTCCAAACCCCATTGTGCCGCGAAGAAGATAGTGCGCTTCCAATCCTTAGGTTACTGCCAAGCACGCACATCTCCAACGCGCTAACTTGTACCTATGCTTCTTCCGCGAATCCTTCCTATAGCTCTTCTCCTGGGTAGTGCGGCCCGCGGCCAAGATGTATCCAAACCGTTGCACGTCGTCAGGGCCTCCGGCGAAGCAACCGTCACGGCCAAACCGGACCGCGCGCAGATCACGATCGGTGTCGTGACCCAGGCCCCGACCGCGGAGGCCGCCTCCGCTCAGAACGCTGAGCAAACCACTCAGATGCTCGACGCCATCAAACCTGTCCTGGGAAGCGGCGGCGAGATCAAGACCAGCGGCTATTCGGTCAACCCTGCTTATCAAACCGGGAAAAGCGGCGCGCCGCCCAAGATCGTCGGCTACAACTCGAGTAACGCGGTTCTGGTCACGATCGACGATCTGCGGCTGGTGAGCAAAATCCTGGATGCCGCGGCCAAGGCGGGAGCAAATAACATAAATGGCATCTCCTTTACCTTGCGAGACGATCAGGGGGCGCGTTCCGAAGCCCTGGCGCAGGCGGCCGTGAAAGCTCGCGAGAGTGCCGAAGCGATCGCCAAAGCGCTCAATCTTCGGGTGACCGGAGTGGTGCAGGCGGAAACTTCGGGTGGATCGAACGTGCTGCCGCTGTACCGTAGGGCGATGCCGCTGATGGCGCAGAGTAACGAAGTCCCGACTCCAATCGAGACCGGCGACATTGAGGTTAACGCAACGGTGATCGTAACTTTGGCGGTTCAATAGCGCGCGCCCAAAGCATTGCGAATAGCGATCTCTCGCCGCCGCCCCGTGCTGCGCGTCAACAAGAGGTTCGCAACGTTTACACAAGCGATCAGCAGGACACGTCGCCTTTGAATACGCCGGCTTCATAGAGCTCCACCAGCCTGGCCGGGTCGCAGTAGGGCGGGGGATCTAGCAGAACCGCTTTGACGGCGCTGAAGATGGTTGTGTTTGCGCCGATGCCAAGCGCGAGAACCACAAAACAGGTCCCGGCGAGGGCGGGGTTTTGAGCAAGTGATCGAGAACTGAACTGAAGATCCTGCCAGAGTGACATCCGGCCCCTTTTGCTTTTCGACGCACAATGTGCCGCCAGGTGTCTAACTTTAGGTGGTGTCCTGGGACCACTACCTAACTTTTCCCTTCCCCAGAATCCTCGCTGCTCCGTTACAATTAATCTCGGACTGGTCCCTTCTGAATGGAAGATTTGGCCGGAACACCGGCGGCAGATCCTGAAATCCCGAACAAGTTGTACTTTCGCATCGGCGAGGTGGCGAAGCTGGCCGGCATCAAGCCGTACGTACTTCGCTTTTGGGAATCGGAGTTTTCCGGCCTCGGACCGAAGAAGTCGGGCACCGGCCAGCGGCTATACCGGCGCAAGGACGTCGAGTTGATCTTGGAGATCAAGCGGCTCTTATATGAGAAGCGCTTCACCATCGAGGGTGCCCGCAAGATGCTCGAAGCAAAACCCAAGCGCGAGACGGCGAAGCGCGAAGCACCGCGCCGGCAAGCAGACCTGTTCTCGAATACTTACGCCCTGTACCAGGAGGTCCGTCGAGAATTGACAGAAATCCTCGACCTCTTGAACCAGCCTCCCCGCAGTTAAATTTAGTAATACGAATCAGAGCCTCGTGCTACCACTTGGGTGCCGCCCCCCCTACAGCCCCGCCGCCTTCGGAACGATCTTTGGCGAGCTCATCACCAGCCGCCCATGCTGCACGCCCTTGGTGCCGATCAGCAGATCCGCCAGGCGCTGTACTTTCTTAGAAGGCCCTCGCACCACGATCACCTCCAGGCACGTCCCGTGGTCCAAATGGGCGTGCGTCGTCGAGATAATCGACTCGTGATGCTGGTGCTGCAGTTCCGTCAATTTCTCAGTCAGGAGGCGTGCGTGGTGGTCATAAATCAGCGTCACCGTTCCGACCACCAGCGCCTCCGGATCTTGAACCACCTCCAAAACCAGGCGGTCCCGGATGAGGTCACGAAACGCCTCGGAGCGGTTGGTATATCCCTGCTTTCTGATAAAGCGGTCGAAGCGCGCAAGCAGATCGGCATCGATTGCCACGCCCGTTCGAGTCAACTCGCCCATATTCCAGAGGACAACGGCGTCCATAGAGTAGCACGCTCTTTCGCGCCGTGACACTCGCCATTGGCACATGTGTTCCATGCAAATTCTGAGGAGTACGTCAAGCGACCGCGCGGAAAGGTAGGGGTCCGCCTTGGGGGTTTACGGCTTCGCCTTAGACTCTCAAGTTTCGGGCGGCGAGTCCCGATATATACAACAAGAGCTCGCCCGGACAATGATCCACCTGACACGAATCAATCGCGTTCCCTTGGTCTTGAATTCGGACCTGATCGAGCACGTGGAGGCGACTCCTGACACAGTGATCTCTTTGACAACGGGCCAGAAGATCCGGGTGCTCGAATCGCCGGTTGAAATCGTAGATCGGGTAGTACAATTTCGGCGCTCTGTGGGGACCGGCTTAAGTCCCGGCCGTACTGTTCATGGGGATCTGCGGAGGGTTCCCACGCACGAAGTCGAATCGATCTCCGAGTCCCACGACTAGGAATTTATGGCGGCTAGCGGGGGAGGGCTTCGACCAGATCTGGCGACCGTCTGCGGCCTCGTTTTGGCCGTGGGCGGCATACTGGGCGGTTTGGTGCTTGAAAAGGGCAGCGTACGGGACGTTGCGCAGTTCACCGCTGCACTCATCGTGATTGGCGGAACTATGGGCGCGGTCATGGTGAACACCCCGCTCGATAACCTGATGGCGGCCGTCGCGCAATTGAAAACAGTCTTGTTGGAGAAAAAACAGCCGGCTGCCAATTTGATTGACGAACTCATCGTCTACGCGACGAAGGCGCGAAAACAGGGCATCGTCTCGCTCGAATCCGACGCTATCAATATTGGGGACCCTTTCTTGAAAAAGGCCATCAATCTGGCCGTCGATGGGACTGATCTGGACGACCTGAAGGCCATGATGGAGCTGGAGATCGATCTGGCCGACCACGCTGCCGAAGACGCGGCCAAGGTCTTCGATAGCGCCGGTGGTTATTCTCCCACCATCGGCATCATTGGCGCGGTATTGGGTCTGATTCAGGTGATGAAAAATCTCGCGAATCTGGAGGAAGTCGGACACGGTATCGCAGTGGCGTTTGTGGCCACCGTCTATGGTGTTGGACTGGCGAACGTGCTTCTGTTACCGGCCGGTGGCAAAATTAGAGCGCGCGCGGCGAAAGACCGGAACCTCCGTGAGCTGATCCTGACCGGAGTGATGGGTATTGTGGAAGGGTCCAATCCAAAGCTGATCCGAAGCAAGCTCAACGCCTACCTGCACGCCCCGGCCAGAGACCGCGCTGAGAGAGCAAGCACTCCGCGCGCCGCGTAGGCTCTTATGGCTCGATCCCGCCGGATAGCTCATGGCCATGTCAACCACGAGCGCTGGGTCATCTCGTATGCCGACTTCGTCACTCTCCTGTTTGCGTTCTTTGTCGTCATGTTTGCCACCGCCAATGCGGATAAAGGCAAAGCGCGCGCCGTTGCCGAGGCCGTCAAGGCTGCGCTGGACCCGAAGGCCAACCCCCACTCGAAGCAGATTATCCAGGAACTTCTAAGCAAGGACAAGAAAATCACCCCGGAGACAGCCAAGCAAACGGTCGCAGAATTAACTCCGTCGCTAAACCTGCTGCAAAAAAACCTCAAGGACGAGATTCAGCGAGGCGAGATAGAGCTTCACCTGGAGCCGCGCGGATTGACCATCAGTTTCAAGCAGGCGGCGCTATTCGATTCCGGCGCCGCCGACATCAAGCCATCCGCCTCGTCGGCACTAGGAAAGGTTGCAGACGCCATCCTGAAGTTGCCCAACCAGATTCGCCTGGAAGGGCATACCGACAATGTTCCCATCCATAACGAACAGTTCAAGAACAACTGGGAGCTCTCTTCGGCCCGCAGCATTGCCGTTCTACAATTCCTGACCGAGAGATTCAGCGTGCCTGTGAAGCGCCTTGCTGTCAGCGGTTACGCAGACGTAGAGCCGGTGGCGTCAAACGACACGGACGACGGCCGCGCACACAACCGCCGTGTTGACGTCGTGATTCTCAGCAGCCTGGCGTCTAAATTGGAACCCGACAAGAATTCGGCCGGCCGGTGACGATGTGATCGCTTAGCTGGATTTGCCAGCGGCAATGGTACCTATGTCTCCAGTCCGGACAACGTGTAAGCTGGCGGAGGAAGAGGGATTCGAATTGGCCCCTTTTCCGAAGCCCAATGTTTGCAACCACTAAACCTCGTCTGAGCCTTTATTGACGCGGGTTTCAAGCACATTGGCTTGTTCACTATCATACCGGATCATACGAGTCTGTGCCAGCCAAAACCGGCCCAAAAGTGTAACAGGACTCGGGCGGAGTGTACCACTCGGCCCCACGCTTTGAAAAATGATCGGTGCGCTACGGTGCGTTCATCCATAGGCCGCCACGACTCTGTATGCGCCAGGTTTCACCGCCCGCAGTAATTTCATAAACTCCGTCTCTTGGTGGAGGTGCCGACACCCATTCGATCGACCGATCCACCAGAGCCGAGTCGATGCCTTCAGGATGTGTCACTCTCGTCGCCCGGACGGTGCAACGCGCCTCGTATCCGTCACCGCGTATCATTCCGCCATACGTGACGGGCTCCCTGTTAGATGTCATTGGTCCTGGACCACCTACGCACTTACGAACTCATCTGCGTTAAGCCATCTCTCAACCAGTATGGCAAGCACGCAGTCAGTTGCCAGGAGATCTGGGTGTCTAAGCGCCTCATGGATTTCGCTCTCTGTCGGTTGCGGTGGCTGCGTACCTTCGAACGATAGCGGTGCGGAGCTGTTGTCTGTTGTTCGTCGCGGTATCGTGATGCTGTTGACCTGCACGCTCGTGAGATCGTCGGCCCATGGCTCGTGCTTGAGCTGTTGAACCGCAGTGCGAACTTCATCGGTTGATTGTGCATCTACCAGGTACGCTTTCCCCGGTGTTGAGAACTTCAGTCGCGCAAAATTCGGCATAAGACCTTCCTCACTTCTTTGTTGCGGATTACGGCTGCCGAGCTGAGCCGGGACGGAGTGTGCGGGGCGGCGCACCGCGCTCCCTGCCCGCATGGTAGCAGCAGGCGCTGCGATTACGAATCAGACGGTCTACTTCGTGCCGGGTGCGGCACGATCATAGGACGATACGCTTCTGCCGTCCGACCGCGTGTAACCGCTCACGTGAACACTCTTAGTCGAGCCGCCCATTTCAGCTTTCATCATCCCTAGCAGGATGCCGCGATTACGATCACAATCAATACCGCGATCTGCCCAGCACTCGGCCCCGTCTGTTTCGGTGCTTGGAACGGAGTACGTATGCGCTCGCGCCTATGAGCCATCACCGGCGCACTGAGCACGATGTTGTAGCGAATCGTCTCTGGTTTTGAGCGTGGGGATCTTTCGGCTGGTTTTGTCTCCACGGAGATCACCGGAGCCGTCCATCTCGCGCGTTGAACAAAGCCGATTACAGTCGCCGTGTGCTCGTTGCCGATGATAGAAGCCGCGATCGTAGTTGGGACCTCGCCGATGTCGAGTCCGCCTTCCCGGAACGCCAGCATCGGCATCTCTTCAACATCGTCATCCCTTCGCTTGTCTTGGCGCACCAGTCGAACGGTTGCGCCCATAGCAAGCCCGCTGATGTTCTCCTGTCGATCGAATTTGTTGCATCGGCAAAGGGTGATTTGGCGAACAGGCACGACGCTATTTATTGCAGCATATTCAAAGCCACCTGTTTGGGTATAATCGAACCTGTTCGAACCGTGCTGCCGGTGTTCCCTCGGGGCCCATCGCGATAGAAGAGGCGGAGTGGGTGGTGGGTAGGGGCCGGTGGGGCGTTACCTTTGCGGCTCGCGCGGGAGTCGTACCTCCGGCTGTACACGCGATCGACCGGGCATGCGGGCTCCCGTCCCCTTCCTTGTTAGGCCGGGCTCCTCTGCGTCAGGTTGGAGTGTGGCTGAGCAACGGTTTGCCCGAAGATGACGCCGCACTACAACGCATAGAGCGTATCGGTACAGGTGGTTTGTGACTGGCCGACGTCGATCCATACTGGCGTCGACTTTGGATAGGTTACTACCGTGATCAGAAAAACTTTGAAATTCATTCTTCTCTTAATCGGCATCTCATTCACTTTTCTTGTTTGCGCGGTAATTGCAGTGGCGATATTCGGCAACTCAACGCCGACCCACGCTGCTACGCTGAAACAGAGCGAGCCAGTCAAGCCCGTTAAACTCGGACTTTCAGGCGCACTACCGGTTTTCGCATTGAGGACTCTCCTTCGGGTTGGTAATACCCGCGAGAAGGCCTCAACGAGGAAAACTAGCGCTGTTTGTGTAACACGGAGTGTAACATGCAGTGTATGTTGTTGCAAACAAACGGCTGGCGGAGGAAGAGGGATTCGAACCCCCGAACGAGTTTCCCCGTTAACGGTTTTCAAGACCGCCGGTTTCAACCACTCACCCATTCCTCCAATCCAAAAGTACCTGATTCCCACCGCACAAGCAACGAAATCGGCCACTTATGGCAGGGCATTCACTTAACACGCGGCGGGTACGCAATCTGCGTATACTCAATAGGTGAGGCGCTCGCTGATCACCGTTGTTGAGACAGACCGCTTCCTCAGGGACGCAAGCCAGCTAATGCCGGAAGCGGAACGAATGAACTTGGTTGCGTTTATTGCGGCGAATCCCGAATCCGGCGATTTGATTCCTGAGACCGGCGGCGTCAGGAAGCTGCGCTGGGCGCTGCCAGGCAGAGGCAAACGAGGAGGCGCCCGCGTGATCTACTACTTTCACAGTGAACGCATGCCTGTGTTCCTGTTGGCAGCATACGGCAAAAATGAAAAGGCAAATCTAACCGAGGCTGAGCGGAATGCGATAGCCAAACTCGTTCCAATCTTGATTGCAGGGTATTCGAGTGGATCTGTGAGGAAATGAATGAAAAAGAGCAAGGCCAGCGGAGAGCGAACCACAAAGCCAACACGAAAACAAGCGCGGCCGGTTGGTCAGCGGATCATCGACGGATTGGGTGAAGCGATCGCGTGGTCTCGCGGTGAGAATGACCGGGTCCGCGTCACGGTCGTAACGATTCCAGAAGTAGACGTGCGCCAGGTGCGCCGGCGAATGGGATTGAGTCAGACTGAATTCGCGACGAAGTTCGGCTTGCCGCCCGCCACACTCCGCAATTGGGAGCAAGGGCGAGCAACCCCGGACGCGCCTACTCGCGTGCTGCTAGCCGTAATTGCGAAGCATCCTGACGCCGTGGAAGACGTCCTCGGCAAAGCCAGCTGACCCCGATGTACAAAGGCTAGTAACGTGTGCTTGATTTTGCGTAGCCGTTCTTCGGCCGAGAAGGAGAACCGGAATCCCTCAGGTATATGGCTTGCGCGAGCTATCAGGGCGCAGCACTGCTTCGTAAGCATACGGCGAGGACTGTCTAGCGGAGCATGGGGGAGTTGGGGGATGCTATGGGAATGATGGATCAGCACAGAGCAGCCCAAAGTCAGGGGCAATAAAAGCTGCCGCCGGTTGCTTCACTCCTGCTGAGGTGCTAGCCTGCCCTCGGATGTCTCACCCCGCATTCGATTTGGCCGCCAGCGCCCACGACGAGATGATTCATGAGGGCTTCGATCCCGACTTCTCGCCGGCCGCCCAACAACAGGCAACCGATCTCGCGCGCCGCCCCGCAGCAACCCCAGATGGAGCTCTGCGCGATCTCCGCGATCGATTGTGGTCGTCCATTGACAATGACACCTCGCGCGACTTGGATCAGATTGAAGTAGCGCAACGCGCGCCCGACGGCATCTTGCTCTCAATTGGAATTGCCGATGTCGATGGCGCCGTTCCAATCGGTTCGCCCATCGACCACCACGCCGCAGCGCAAACAACGACGGTCTACACTCCCGCACGCACGTTCCCTATGCTGCCGGAAGCGTTATCAACCGATTTGACGTCCCTCTGCCCGCAGTGCGATCGCGCGGCCACAGTGATCGAGATGCTGATCGCCGCCGACGGCTCCATCTCCTCATCCAACATTTATCGTGCGCTGGTTCGAAACCGCTTTCAACTGACCTATAACGGCGTAGGACCTTGGCTCGAAGGCACTGCAGCTCCGCCCGCGAAGATCGCCGCGTCTCCGGACCTGCAGAGTCAACTCAAGCTGCAGGATGAAGCCGCGGGCCATCTACGGGAGCGGCGGCATCGTCTCGGCGCCTTGAACTTCGACCGAATCGAAGCCGAGCCGGTCGTCGCCGATGGCCAAGTGCGCGAGATCGTGGCTCGCCGGAAGAATCGCGCCAGCGACCTGATCGAAGATTTCATGGTGGCCGCCAACGAAGTGATGGCGCAAACCCTGAGCCGCGCCGGAACCACGAGCATTCGCCGCGTAGTGAAAACGCCCGAGCGGTGGCCCCGCATCGTTGAACTCGCCGCGCAGCTTGGCTTCAAGTTGCCTGCAGAACCAGATTCGGCCGCACTGGCGACGTTCTTGCAACAGCAGAAGCAAAATGACCCGGATCATTACCCGGACCTGTCGCTGTCGGTCATCAAATTGATGGGGCCGGGAGAATACGTGCTGGCTCGCCCTGGTGACCCCACCCCGGGGCACTTCGGACTGGCTGCACACGATTACACGCACTCCACCGCGCCTAATCGCCGCTTCGCGGACCTGGTCACGCAACGGCTCATTAAGTCCACTCTGGCGAAACAGCCGGCGCCTTATTCGGAGAATGATCTCGCACAAATTGCACAAAACTGCACCTTAAGAGAAGACGCCGCCCGCGAAGTCGAGCGCACCATGGGAAAGCGCGCAGCAGCCGTAGCCTTGCGCAACCGCATCGGTCAAAGTTTCGTCGGCATAGTGACAGGGGTCACTCCCAAGGGAGTCTTCGTCCGTGTCTTAAATCCTCCGGTCGAGGGACGCTTGATGCGCGGCGAGCAAGGAGTCGATGTCGGAGACCGAATCCATGTCACCTTGCTTCGTACAGACCCGCAGCGCGGTTGGATTGACTTTGGCAGATAATGAATAAGCCTAAACTCACTATGCGCCACCTGCATTATGTATTCGCGACGATCTCCCTTCTCTTTGCTGCGAGCCCATCTGCGGTAGGGCAAACCAAAAGTCATTTCCTGTTTCGAAATCCTACCGTCAGCAAAACGCAAATCGTATTCGAATATGCGAATGACCTCTGGATAGTGCCGCGGGAGGGAGGAGAAGCGCGGCATCTCACGACCGGCGTTGGGCGTGAATTCAATCCGCATTTCTCGCCGGACGGAACCCAGATCGCATTCAGCGGCGAGTACGAAGGCAATGTTGACGTCTATGTCGTCTCCAGTTCGGGCGGGGTGCCGCGCCGTCTCACTTATCACCCGGCTCCCGACCTCGTGAAAGGCTGGACGCCAGACGGCAAGCGCGTCCTCTTCGCTTCGCCTCGGGATAGTTTTGCCGACAGCGCCCAACTCTACACCTTGGCGGTAAGTGGAGGCACGTTGCCCGAAGCGCTCCCGCTTCCCATGGCCGAAGACGGCTCCTATTCGGGCGATGGATCCCATATTGCCTACGAGCCTGTTTTCCATTGGCAGGCCGCATGGAAGCAGTACCACGGAGGGCAAACGCTGAAGATCTGGCTCGCCGACCTCTCCGACTCGAGCATAGTTCCCATTCCACGCGAAAACTCTAACGACTTTAATCCGATGTGGGTGGGGAATAAAATCTATTTCTTGTCCGATCGCGCGGGGTCGGTGTCTCTGTGGGCCTATGATGTCGCATCGCGCAAAGTCACGGAAGTCGTGAAGAATGACGGACTCGATTTCAAGTCCGCCTCGGCCACCAACGATGCCATTGTCTACGAACAGTTCGGTTCCATTCATCTTCTCGATCTCAAGTCGGGCAAAACGCATCCGGTGATGATCAGCGCCGCAGCGGATCTGGCCGAAGTGCGGCCGCGCTTCGAGAAAATCACGAGCCACATGATCGAGAACTCTGCCCTCTCGCCCACAGGCAAGCGCGCCGTCTTCGAAGCGCATGGCGAGATTCTTACGGTTCCAGCCGAGAAAGGCGACATCCGCAATCTGACCAGCAGCCCCAATGTGGCCGACCGTGATCCAGCCTGGTCTCCCGACGGCAAATCCATTGCCTATTTTTCCGATGAATCTGGCGAATACGCCCTCCATGTTCGCAGCCAGGACGGACTCGGCCCCGTGAACAAAATTAATCTCGGAAGCCCGCCTTCCTTTTTCTACGCGCCTGTCTGGTCGCCGGATAACAAGAAAATTGCTTATACTGACAAACGCCTGAACCTCTGGTACGTGGATTTAGACAAGAAAACACCCGTTCATGTCGATACCGATCTGTACGACAGCCCGGGTTATGACATGAGACCGCGCTGGTCGCCAGATAGTAAGTGGCTTACTTATGCCAAACAACTACATAATCATTTGCATGGCGTATTTGTCTGCTCAATCTCGGATGGCAAGATCCAACAACTTACTGATGGTTTGAGCGATGCTTCCGCCCCTTACTTCGACGCGAGCGGCAAATATCTTTATTTCCTGGCCAGCACGAATGTGGGGTTAAGCAGCGGCTGGATTGACATGTCCAGCATCGGCCATCCGGTCACCAGTGCAGTTTACGTCGCGGTGTTACGCAAGGATCTGGATTCGCCTCTTGCTCCTCAAAGCGATGACGAGAACGCAGACAAGCAGACTGATGAGAAGGGCAAGGGAGATCAAGCGAAGAGCGAAGATGGCGCCAAGGGCGAGAGCAAGGACGAAAAGAAGGACCAGAAGAAGGATGAAAAAAAGGATAAGCCTGCTCCCGATGTTCGTATCGATTTCGATAACATCAGCCAGCGAATCTTAGCTGTGCCCCTGCCGGAAAAGAACTATTACGCGGTCACGCCTGGCAAAGAGGGCATCATTTATGTCCAGGAGCGGCCTATTGTAGAAATGAATCCCGGCCCTCCGCAGATTATCGTCAACAAATTCGATTTCAAGACGCGCAAAACGGATCTCATCATCGGCGGAGTGACCCTTTTCACCCTCGCGGCTAACGGCGAAAAGATGCTGTACCGCCAAGGAGAGCAGTGGTTCATTACCGGCGCGGAGGCGCCGCCCAAACCCGGTGACGGCCTCCTCAAGATGGCTGGCATGGAAGTCTACGTCAACCCGCTTGCCGAGTGGAGGCAGATGTACCACGAAGTGTGGCGTATTGAGCGAGACTTCTTCTATGATCCACATTTTCACGGGCTCGATTTGAAAGCGGCGGAAGCGTACTACGCGCCTTGGATGGATGACATAAGCAGCCGTTCGGATCTGAACTATCTGTTTGAAGAGATGCTCGGTAACATCAATGTCGGTCATATGTTCGTGCGCGGCGGAAGCCACCCGGAACTGCCGCTAATCAAAGGCGGCTTATTGGGTGCGGACTACACCATTGAAAATGGCCGTTACCGTTTCACCAAGGTCTACAATGGGGAAAACTGGAATCCCGACCTTCAGGCGCCCCTAACTCAGCCCGGCGTGAACGTGGTGGCTGGTGAATACTTGCTGGCAGTGCGTGGCCGCGAGTTACACTCGACTGATAATCTCTACAGCTTTTTCGAAGAGACCGCTGGTAAGCAGATTGTGCTGAAGGTTGGACCCAATCCCGACGGCAGCGGATCACGCAACGTCACCGTTGTTCCAGTCGAGAGCGAAAAGAGGCTTCGACATCTCGCCTGGGTGGAAGGCAACCGGCGGAAAGTCGATCAGCTCAGTAACGGCAAGCTCGCCTATGTGCACCTGCCGGATACCGCGATGGGCGGCTTCACCAGCTTCAATCGCTACTTCTTTGCTCAAGTTGGAAAACAGGGGGCAATTCTCGACGAGCGATATAACCACGGAGGTGACGTCGCCGATTACATCATTGATTACTTGAGCCGCCGCCCGATGGGCCGCATTACTAGCCGCGAAGGCGAAGATGTCACTGATCCCTCTCAGGCGATCTACGGACCCAAGGTGATGATCATTAATCAATTCGCGGGCTCTGGCGGCGACGCCATGCCATGGTATTTCCGCAAGGCGGGCTTGGGGCCGCTGGTGGGGATGAAAACCTGGGGTGGCTTGGTGGGCATTGCCGGGTACCCGTCTCTAATGGATGGCGGCTCCGTGACCGCCCCACGTTGGGCTTTCTATGGCTTGACCGGAGAGTGGGAAGTCGAAAATCGGGGGATCGCGCCCGACGTTCAAGTCGATCAGGATCCAAAGCTGGTTCGCCAGGGTCACGATCCGCAGCTAGAACGTTCTGTTGAGATTGCCCTTGAGCTTCTGAAGAAAAATGGGCCCGCAACTTACCAGCGGCCCCCGTACCCGAATTATCATCCGCATTTCACGCCGATGAATTGAAAGGCTCTGCCGGCTGGGCCGCATCGTTAAGCGTTCGCTCGTGAACGTCACGGCTCGATGCTACTTTAAATAAACTCGTGACGTTTCTGCGCTGTAGCGCCAATTGCGGCGCCACATTAGATCTGCATGACCGGGCGTTGGCCTGTCCCAAGTGTGGAGACCTGCTTGAGGTTGCAATCGAGCCGCACTACTTCGGTCCTTGCGATCTGAAAAACATCTGGCGCGATCGCGGGACCTCGCATGATCCGCGCGATTTGAGCGGCGTCTGGCGCTTCCGCGAATTTCTGCCGGATTATCCCGCCGCTGCCGTTGTCACGATGGCCGAAGGGAATGTGCCGCTTCTGCGCGGACAAAAAGCATCCGCATGGGCCGGAGTGCGTGAGCTCTGGTTCAAGCATCTCGGCTGGAATCCAACCGGTTCTTTCAAAGACCTCGGAATGACGGCCGGCATCACGGAAGCCAAGTTCATCGGGGCCAGCACCGTCGCATGCGCGTCAACCGGGAACACCGCCGCATCGCTTGGCGCCTATGCCGCGCGCGCGGGAATGACCGCGCGAGTTTACTTGCCGAAAGGCCAGGCGTCGGAGAACAAACTGGCGCAAGCGCTCGATTTCGGCGCCGAAGTCGTGCAAATCGACGGCACGTTCGACGATGCTCTCAATAAGCTTCTCGAAAGCACTGACCGCGATCTCTATTTCTTGAACTCGATCAATCCTTTCCGCATCGAAGGTCAGAAGACAGCCATGTTCGAATTGCTCGAGCAGTTTGACTGGCGCGTTCCGGATTACCTGGTTGTGCCCGGCGGCAATTTGGGAAACTCATCGTCCTTCGGCAAGGCGTTCGCAGAGCTCAAAGCTCACGGCTTCATTGAAAAAGTTCCGCGCATCATCATCGTGCAAGCGGCCGGCGCGAATCCGCTGGCCCGGCTGTGGGGCTCGGGATCGAAACAGCTCGAAGCAGTCGAACATCCCGATACAGTCGCAACGGCCATTCGCATCGGCAACCCGCGTTCCTGGAGAAAAGCGTTGCGCGGCGTCGAGTTCACCGGCGGCATGGTAATCGACGTCACCGACCAGGAGATCGGCGAGGCGAAAACAATAATCGGCCGCGATGGAATCGGCTGTGAACCCGCGTCTGCAACGACGCTCGCCGGTATTCGGAAACTAGTCGCAGCCGGCCAAATCGATCGCGACGCAGTCATCGCGGCAATCCTCACCGGCCACGCGCTCAAAGACACCAGCTATATCATCGAGGCACAACGGGCCCGATTGAAAGAGCTCACGGGCGCTCATGCCCAGTAGCAAGTTCAACATCAGAGTTCCAGGTTCGATCGCGAATCTGGGGCCCGGATTCGACACACTAGCTGTGGCCGTTCGGCTTTATTTGCGGCTCTCGGTCACTGTTGTGCCTGGTAAGAACGCACTGGATTTTCAGTTCCTGAACGCAAAGCTGGATGGCGAGAATTACATCGAGCGCGCCTTCCGGTTCCTCGCCCAGCAAGGCGGAGGTTCGTTTCCCTCCTTAGCCGTGCAGGTTGAAAGCGAGATCCCAACCAAAGCCGGCCTCGGCAGCAGCGCGGCAGCCACGGTCGCGGGCTTGCGTCTCTATGAAGCCATCGCCGGGCCGCAGCCCGAGCAAGGTCTCCTGAACGCCGCCTCGGCGCTCGAGAACCACCCGGATAATGTCGCCGCCGCGTTGCTGGGTGGTTTGACGATCAGTTGCCAACTTCCAGACCGATCCGTTTTTGCCCACCGCCTGTCATGGCCCGAAGAGCTGGAGTTCATCGTGCTCACGCCGCATCTGCCGCTCCCCACCGCCGCTTCTCGCCAGGTGGTGCCGGAGTACGTCTCGCGCGAGGATGCAGTCTTCAACCTGCAGCGTCTTGCGCTCCTGCTCGAAGCCTTGCACACCCGCAACTTCTCGCTCTTGCGGGAAGCCTTGCGCGACCGCCTGCATCAACCGTTCCGGCAGAAATTGGTCCCCGGCCTGGAACAGATTTTGGCGCTCGAGCATCCGGATCTCCTCGGTGTGTGCCTCAGCGGCGCCGGTCCCTCGATCATGGCGCTGGCGCGAAAGAATTTCGCGGCCATCGAAACGCTTCTCGCCGAAGCCTTCCAGGCCACCGGAGTGCCGTACACTGTGCGACGCTTGCAGGCGCAGCAGGACACGCCCGCCGCCCTCCTGGTCAGTTAAGAGCCCGCGTCAAAAATTGCACGCGTCAGCTAATTGCAAATGACGGCCGCGCTTCGCCCAGCCGGCACTCCTCATGCACCGCGCGAACTGCGCGCTCCAGTCCTTCCAATCGCACCACAATCCCGATGGTGAGTTCGCTCGATCCCTGTGCGATCGCGATGATGTTGATGTTTTCGCGCGAGATAGCAGTGAACACGCGGCCTGCCAGCCCCGGAGTTCCGCGCATGCCTTCGCCGACCACCGCCAACAGGCCGACGTTCTCATCGACTTCGATCGGTTTCAAATAGCCGTGGGCCAATTCGATCGAGAGGTTCGCCTCCACAGCTTCGAGCGCCGCGGGCACATCGTGCTTGCGGATCAGAAAACAAAAAGTCTGGCGATAGCTCGAGCTGCTAAAGACGAGGATCTCGACGTTGGCCAGCGCGAGCGCATCCAGCGCGCGCGCCATGAGCCGCGTCCCGCTCAGCACGGCGTTGGCGGGTTCCATCGAGATGAGCGCTACATTCGACATGGATGTCACCGCCCGCACGCCCTTCGGCTCATCGAAGTGCGAAACGATTTTCGTGCCGGGCTTCTGCGGTGCGAAGCTGTTCTTGCTCCAGACCGGAATTTGCTTCTCCACCAGCGGCGCAAGCGTTCTGGGATGCAGAACCTTCGCGCCGTTGTAGGCCAGCTCGGCTGCTTCTGCATACGTCACTTCGTCGAGGACCGCAACATCGGACACCAGCCGCGGGTCCGCTGTCATAATTCCGTCCACATCCGTCCAGATCCAGAGTTCCTGCGCGTCGAGCGCCGCGGCCAGAATCGACGCCGAAAAATCAGAGCCGCCGCGGCCGAGTGTCGTAGGCCGTCCATCTGAGGTGGCGCCATTGAATCCTGTCACGACTGGCACAACGCCTTCTTCAATGAGCGGTAACAAACGCGCAAAGCATTTTTGCCGGGTGGGCTCCATCTGCGGAGACGCATTCCCAAACACCGCGTCGGTGACGATCACGTCGCTTCCGTTGAAAGCGGATGCGTCCACGCCAGTCGCTTTCAAGTAATGGGCCAGCAGCGCAGAAGAGAGGCGCTCGCCTATGGCCATGGCTTCATCCACCGACTTCGGCGGCCGTTCACCCAACATGAGTACGCCATTGGCTATGCGATGGAATTCCGAAACCAGCAACCGGACGTCTTCACACGCGCGGTTCCGCCACTCAGCCGCGTTTTCAACTCCGCCGAGAAGATCCTCGCAGGTTTCGAGGTGACGGTCCAATAAATTCCGCAGATCCGCGTCCACTGCCGCTCTATCGCCCAGCTCGGCCCGGCGCAACACCTCCAGCAGCAGGTCGGTCACCTTCGACATCGCCGAAACCACCGCGACTACCGGGCGTTCTCTCCGCTGTTCGGAAATGATCCGCGCGGCCACTCGCATCCGTTCGGCGTTCCCCATGCTGGTCCCGCCAAACTTCATCACTAACAGGTTTCTCAACGCCCACTCCTCTCTTCAACTTTGCCACGAGCCTGATTTACTCAGAGGTGACAGTTTGAATCGAGTGGGAGGCGAGGAAGAGGGGGTTCGCCGAAGCCGCGCCCTTTGCGCTTCTAAGATGCCGCAGAAGCCTTGCGGGGGTGGCCTTGCGCCACGAGTTCCAATTCGGCGCCCGTTTTCGCGCCTGAGCCGTTCAGTCCGAGTGCTTGGCGCAGATCGGTTTCTATCGTTCGGCAAAGCTCCGGCCGGTCGATCAATGTCTGGCGCGCATTCTCCCGGCCTTGTCCGATCCGCTCGCCCTTGTAGCTATACCAGGATCCGCTCTTCTCGATCAACGTGTGCTGCGCGGCCAAATCCAGCAGGTCGCCCTCGCGCGAGATTCCTTTCCCGTAGAGAATGTCCAACTCAATCTCACGAAACGGCGCAGCGATCTTGTTCTTGACAATCTTGATTTTGGTTCGATTCCCGACTACTTCTTCGCCGTCCTTGATGGCGGTGGCACGCCGCACTTCCACACGCACGGAAGCGTAGAACTTCAGCGCGCGCCCGCCGGTTGTAGTCTCCGGATTGCCGAACATGACGCCGATTTTTTCGCGCAGTTGGTTGATGAATATGAGACAGGTGTTGGCGCGTGAAACAGACGCAGTGAGCTTACGCAAAGCCTGCGACATCATTCGCGCCTGGAGGCCCATGTGGCTATCGCCCATCTCGCCTTCGATTTCTGCTTTAGGCGTGAGCGCTGCGACCGAGTCGATCACAATCACGTCGATGGCCTGCGAGTTTACCAGCGCCTGCGCAATCTCGAGCGCCTGCTCGCCCCAGTCAGGTTGCGAAACAATCAAGTTTTCCGTATCGACGCCGAGCTTTGCGGCATAGGTTGGATCGAGCGCGTGCTCCGCGTCAATAAACGCCGCAGCTCCTCCGGCGCGTTGCGCTTCCGCAATCACATGCAGGGCCAGCGTAGTTTTACCCGAAGATTCAGGGCCAAAGATCTCAACGACGCGCCCCCGCGGGAACCCACCAGCGCCCAGCGCGTTATCAACGCCTATCGATCCGGTGGAGATTACTTCCACCGGCAGCGCCGCTCGCGACCCCAGCATCAGCACGGAGCCCTTGCCGAACTGCTTGTCCATTTGCGCCAGTGTGGTCAGAATCTGTCTGCGTCGTTCGTCCATTCCATCCTCGTTTGCAAACAGAGAGTCTATAAATCAGAGCGAGCTTCTCCGGTGGGCGCGCTAAAGAAAAATCCTGACAGCTATTCGTGCGAGTCGAGGTCAGGACAATCCTAGCTGCGCGCTCCAAGTTGTCGTGGCAGTGAACTCTTGGGCCGTGTTTCGAACCGGTCCATTTGTTCTGCTTTGAAACCCGACCAGAAACGAAACATATTCTACAGGCGGGCTAGGGCATGCCGATATGTTATTGCAAACCGACAACGCCGATTCGACACGGCAGCTCTAAGTGGCTGAACCCCTTCCCATTTCTCCGTTAACTCCGCCTTCCGCGCGGTGGCGAGTCAGTAGCCGGACTTCGCTGGCGGCATGGATGCCTTTCTCCCAGGCACGAGCTGACAGGCGCTTAAGCCTGCGGGTCGGGAGGGCATACATGAACGGCACCGCCAGCAAGCGCGCACCATCGAAGAATTCGACAAAAAAGGACAATTCCCGGCGAGATCAACTGATTATCGAGCACTTGCCGATTGTGACAGCGATTGCCGCACACATACAGAGATCGCTGCCGGTGCATGTTGAACTGGACGATCTGGTTCATGCCGGCATCATGGGCCTGGTGGATGCTGCGACCAAGTACCGGGACGACAAAGAAGTTGCGTTCCCTACGTACGCGAAGTATCGAATCCGGGGCGCTATTCTCGACGGGCTGCGTCAACTGGACTGGGCTTCGCGCGATTTGCGCAAGCGCTATAAGCAGATGGAAGCCGTGACCCGGGACCTGACCGCGAGCCTGCAACGGACACCGACCGATTCAGAAATCGCCAGCGCGATGGGTCTTAACTCCCGCCGTTGGCAAGCTTTGATGGTGGACTTCCGTTCGCTGGGCGCTGCCGCGGCGCAGCGTTGCGCGCCGGACCGCGACGAGCAATATGTTCCGGAGACTCCATGCCCCAGCTCTCAAATACCAGAGACCGTGGTTGCCCGTTCGGAGATGCGGGAGAAACTCAGCTCGGCCATGAAGACTTTGCCGGAACGGTATCAACAGGTGGTTCAGCTTTATTACGAACGCGAGATGACGATGAAGGAGATCGGCGATGTTCTAGGAGTAAATGAAAGCCGGGTCTCTCAAATGCACAAGACTGCGCTCGAGCGGATGCAGAGTGTGTTGACTCAAACCGGCGTTTGTTCCGCCGTCGCGTTCTAGGCGTTATTTTCAGGCGTCAGTGAATGGTGAGGCGATAGGGCATGATACGCAGCAAGCCGCCTCTCAGGAAAGCCTCGCTGGGCAGTCCCGGAAGAACTTTGCGGAGCTTCGTCTCCGCGCCTGAGGCTGCCATACCGTCCGCAGAGACATTGGCAAGCACGTCGAACAGCGAGCGGCGAGGAGGGTACATGACCAGGTTCGTGTCGCCTGTCTCCGAAAGGTGAGCGCGTTTGCGGACCAACGCGATCGCCTGATCCAAACCGCCCAGGTGATCCACCAGGCCATTTTGCAGCGCCTGGACGCCCATCCATACGCGGCCTTGCGCGATCGGATCGATCTGGTCATAGCTCTTCTTGCGCGCCGTCGAGACTTTGCTGACGAAGGCGACATAAGTAGCTTCGATCAAGTCGTGTAGCTTCGCGCGAGCCGCATCGGACAGCGGCAAGTACAGGGAATCCATATCGGCCAGTTTGCCGCGCGTCACCATGTCATCGGAGATGCCAAGCTTGTCGTACAAACCATGCAAGCTTGGACGGACATACAGAACGCCGATGGAGCCAGTGATCGTGTCGGGATAGGAAAGAACCGGATCGCCGGTCATCGAGACGTAATAGCCGCCAGAGGCGGCAACGTCCGACATCGATATCACCAACGGCTTAGCGCCGCTCAACAGCTTTAGCTCATGCAAAATCTCATCGGAGGCGATTGCATCTCCACCCGGCGAGTCGATGCGCAAGATTACTCCCTTAATGCTTCGATCGTTCCTGACCTCGCGCACCAGCTTCGAAAAAGTCCCTGAAGCGATGACCGCCTCGCTGCCGATCGAGTTATCCGCATCGCCACTTACAATATCGCCTTGGCCGACCAGTAATGCGATGCGATCGCCTCTAGCCGGCACGGCGTGAAAATAACTCCGGATGTTTACTTTGTTGAGCTCGCCGGCGGCCACTTTGTTCTTCAATTCGGCATAGACCTGGTCTTCATAGCCGAGCTCGTCGATGAGACCGGAAGCCTTGGCTTGCGGGGCGAGGAACGGCCCCATATCGATCAGCGCCTTAATGTCGTCGGCGCTCTTGTGGCGAGCGGCGCCGATGGTGGAGCAGAAGTCGCCATAAACCTGATCCAGGACTTGATTCAGGACCTCGCGGGTTTCGGGCGACATATCGGTTCTGGTAAAGATATCGCCGGCGTCCTTGTAGCGACCGATATGGTCCACTTGCACGGCGATGCCGAGCTTATCCAGGGTGTTCTTAAAGAACAGCTCCTCCAAATGGAAGCCCTTTACATCCAGCAGATCTTCGGGCGACATGAAGATCTTGTCGGCTACCGAGGCGAGATAATATTCCCGCGAACCGGGGCTGTTCAGCATCGCATAAACAGGTTTGCCAGATCGTTTGAAAGCTGCGAGATCCTGTCGAACTTCCTCCAGAATGCCCCAACCAGTAACGAGATGGCGGGGCTGAATCACCACAGCCTTAATGCGGTTATCGGTTGCCGCCTGACGTAGCGAGGACCAAACGTCCCGCACCGTGGGCATGCTCTGATTTTGAATAAACGGGATCGGCAGGTCCACCGGCGCGGCTTCGGGCAAGTCTCCATCCAGCGACAAGACCAGCACCGAGTTAGCGGCAATAGTCGGCTGCTTGTTGGCAAACAAATGCCCGATCGCCAGGACAATAATGAATGCTCCAACGATCGCAACGACCACTCCGACGAGTACGCCCAGAAGGAATTTAGCCATTTAGCCGACAAGCATCTCCCAATGGAAGAGTAGCAAGTCCGGCGCGGCTGGTTTAGAGCGTTTAGGAAGCCAACTGAGCTGCGACCCAGCCTTGCTGAGCGGCGTATTCGACCAAGCTGGCGCGGTTATGGATATCGAGCTTGCGCATGAGGTTCAGCTTGTGAGCTTCAACAGTCTTGACGCTCAGGGAGAGTTCACCGGCGACCTCGCGGACCGTGCGCCCTTCGGCGAGCAGCCTCATCACTTCTTGCTCGCGTGATGTCAGAGCGCTGGTGCGCGGCTTGCTTTCGTTGGGGGCTGCCAGAGCACGCAAATCCGGAACAATGCGGGACAGGCTGCGCGGATTCTTGTCATCACTGAACGCGACTTGGCGAATGCCAGCCACCAGTTGGCCCGCGGGACTACCCTTGACCATGTAGCCGCGCCCACCCGCTTCAATGGCCCGCGCCAATTGATGCGGCCCATCCTCTTGCGTGAGAAAGAGAATGGATAGGGAGGGGTTCGCCTGCCGGATAGCGAACACAGCTTGCGCTCCGGCACCTTCCAGCAGCGCCACATCCATCACCAACACACTCGGCTGGGCGATCGGGATTTTGGCGGAAGCTTCCGTCGCGTCCGCGGCTTCACCGACCACCTCGAAGTCGCTTTCCGCCTCGAGCAGACTTCGCAATCCGCGCCGGAAGAGCAGATGACCGTCTGCAATCAATATTTGACTTGTTCGTTTTAAGCGTCCCAAGCTTGCCTCTTCTGCTCCACTGCTCTTATCGGCAGGCAGAGAGAAAAAGCTTAGGACCGTCTTGTTTTTCAGGCTTTAGCTTGGCAGCCTCCTTAAGAGGGACTTAGCCATGAACCTTGGTTGGAGCCGCCTTCCAGTTCGCGAGCGCGGTCTCAAGAAGCTGGATGGTCACCTCGTCATCGGTCTCTTTGGCGCGATCCAAGGCGGTTTGGCCGGCGAAATCTCGCCGAGCCGGATTGGCCCCGCGCTTAAGCAGAAGAGCGACCGCGGCCGAGCGGCCCAGCGCAGCGGCGACCATCAACGGCGTCTCGCCCGACTGACGATTGACGGCATCCACCGCACAGCCGCGGTCCAGGAGCAGATTGATGACCTCCGTATTGCCGCCGAGCGCGGCATCGTGCAGGGCTGTGCCCCCGTTGCGGTTGAACGCGTCGAGGCGGGCGCCGCGGGCGATCAGCAGTTGAACAACTTTCACCTGGCCCTTCAAGGCTGCATCGTGCAGATAGGTGGATCCGGCAGCAGTCGGTTTATTGATATCGAAGCCGCTGTCGATCAGGATCTTGACGATTTCGGTCTGGCCGCGCAGAGCGGCAGCCTCCATGGCCTCATCCTGCTCCGCTCGAAATCGCGGCATATGGGCGCAGGTACGCAGGAGCATCGCGACGACGCCGGCATTCTTATAGGCAACCGCCAGATCCAGAGCGGTTTGCCCGGAGCGGTCGCGCTGGGTTGGGTCAGCGCCAGCGTCGATCAGCGCTCGCGCAATATCGGGATAACCCCTTATGCACGCTTCCTGCAGAGGACCGCGTCCATCGGCATGCAGACGGTTCATGTCTGCGCCGGCCCCAATCAGGGCGTTCACGGAGTTCGCGCGGCCGTTCAGGACGGCGTCATCCAGAGGCGTATTTCCATTCGAATCCAGAGCTTCGAGGCTAGCGTGGGCCGCGATGAGAAGCTGAACGACCTCGACGTTCCCGCGCGAGGCCGCCACATGAAGAGCAGTCTGCCCGTTGCGGTACGGCAGATCGACTTGAGCTCCGGCAGCCAACAGCAACTTCACGATGGCCGGGCGGCCGGTCAGGACCGCATACTGCAGCGGCGTTGAGCCCGCCTGGGAATGCCGGGCGTTGACATCCGCGCCATGCGCCAGCAGAAACGCTACGATGTTCGGATCGCCCGACCAGGCGGCATCGAGCAGAGGGGTGCTGCCCATGTCATCGCGAGCATTTACATCTGCACCGGCGAGCACCAGGCGTTTCAGTTCGGCTAAATTGCCGGCGCGGACTGCGGAATAGAGCGCGTTGCTGCGTGCGAGGGCGTCCGAAGCAGGCTGCGCGGCCGCCAAAAGGCCCGCCAGTGCCAGCGTCAGAGCCAGCCGAAGCATGCCCACAGGGTAGCATCGGACGGCGCCCGCCTGCAGATACAAGAAAGGCGCCAACTTGTGGCGCCTAGGAGTGGCGATATTGAGCCGCTTGCGCGGCCGTACAGCCTTAGACCTTTACGGCAACATATTTATCCAACATCTTCTGAAACTCGGGTTTGCCGATCGCACCGACCTTTTGTTCTACCACTTGGCCGCCCTTAAAGAGCAGCAGGGTCGGGATGCCGCGGATACCATAGCGGTACGCGGTCTGCTGGTTGCTATCGACATCCAGCTTGCCGACCTTGACTTTGCCGACGTAATCGGACGCAACCTGATCGACCGTGGGGCCCATCATTCTGCAGGGGCCACACCACTCCGCCCAGAAATCCACCAGGACGGGGACGTCCGAATTCAGTACGTCTTGATCAAAGCTGTCGTCAGTAAAGGTCAGCGTGTTGTTGCCTGCCATATCATCTCCCATACATTGATGACAGAAGGGTCGAATTTGATTCAGGGAGGGTTGAACGGCTCTTTACGCGACTTTAGCGGTTCGGGGCGGGCTGACAGGCTGTGGATAAGGCGCGGATTGCGAAACGAAGCCATTGTCATGGAGTAGCGGCGTGGCGGATTGCGAAACGAAGCCAGAATCCAGAGATTTGCGGCTGTGCTGCGAAACGAAGCCACGGGTTGCAACCGCTCCCTGACGGTCGCGGCTCCGTTTCAGCTTCAGGAGCGTACTTAGGGCTTTGTGGAAGGCGCGTTCGTGGGTGGAGTGGTAGCGCAAAAACAAAGCCAAGCGTTTCTCGTCGATGCCGGCGGGCGTGAAGCACTCGCTTTGCAGACGGAGGGCGCGCTGCATGAGCCAGTGTGCCTGGGCTATTTCGTGGACGAGGAGTTCTTCGGTCGTGTTGGCAGGCTGGTGGTCATCGAGCAGGTCTTGGAGCAGCGATTCGAAGGCGGCGGGGTCTTCACCCAAGCGCGCACAACGTGCAACAAACGCACTGTGCGCTTCGCCTGGGGTGATGAGCTGACCGGAGGCGAGTCCGTGTTTGAGGGAATTACGAGACGAAGCCAATTTGCCTTCGGGCGTGACCGGGCCGGTGGAATGGGCGGCGTTGGCGCGGTTGCGAGTGGCGATGCGCTCGCGCACTGCTTGAGCTTCCTGGATGAGTTCGGGAGAGAATTCGTCGTCAATGGGAGCGGCGTTCGGAGTGACAGCCAAACGAGCCTGCTTACGTTCTAGCTTGCGTTGTTTGCGCTCGGCCGCGCGGCGGATGGATCGTGGAGACATACGGGTGTGCTTTCGGTCGAGAGGGTAGCGCCGGGCGCGCGGCGCGTGATCGGGAAAATCGCCTATGGGAAGGAGGAATTTGGGGAAAGGCGGTTTAGGAGGTTTGTGAACGGCCTAATCTTCTTGCTTTGGGCGCGTGCAGTCAGCGCGACCGCAGCATCATTCATATCGCAGGCATTGGATCGGCTCGAGGCTCAAAGCCCGGCGCACTGGCCCGAGTACTGCCAGTGTCGCGGTCACCGCAAGGGCAGCAACGGCTGCGGCAAAGCTGGCCGGATCGGATGGACTCAAGCCCGGCACTAGGAACAGCGCAAGCGGGCGGGTCAAGAACAACGAGATGGCTAGCCCGATGACGACGCCCACAACCAACATCAGAGCGAACTCCCGGAGTACCAGTGCCGAAACATTGCGTGCCGAAGCGCCGACCGCCACTCGTATGCCGATTTCTCTTCTTCGATGCGCCACCGAGTAAGCGAGGACTCCGTAGAGTCCAATCATCACCAGCAGCAGCCCCAGAGCCCCGACGCTGCCCATCAGAAATGCTCCCACCTGAGAAGGCAGAAATGCGAATCCGATGGCTCTGAACATCGTTTCCACTTGGATGCCCGCTGCTGGTTCAGTACGGCGCAGCGTCTGTTGCACTGCTTTGAGTTCTCCGGAGGGAGGCACGACAGACCTGACCACGAACTGAATGCGAGGCCTGTCATTGACGATCTGCGCTAGCGGTTCGTACAACTGCGCGCGCGGATCCTCGCCAATCGTCATATTCTTCGTGGCTTTCACAACGCCGACGATTCGATACGGGGTTTTGTCGTCGGTCCATATGAATGTTTGCCCGAGCGGTTCCCGTCCTGCCAAATAGCGCCGGACGAACTCATCGTTAACGATGACTACCTTTGACGCACCTTTGTCTTGGTCGCCAAACGCTCGTCCACTTAGCAAAGGAATCTGCATCACCCGAAAATAGTCTGGTGTCACAGCGTTCCAGTTGAATGCGGCGTACTTCTTTTCGCCGGACTCAGGAAACACAAGCGTTGCGCCGAAGTTGCTGGCATCGTTGAAGGGAATGATGCGTGCTGCTGCAGCGGCGTCCACACCGGGAATAGAAAGCAGCCCCTCAAGCGCTCGATTGACATAAGGATTTATCGCCTTGCCGTCGGTATATCGGTGCGGGGGCAGAAAGACCTCGGCGCGCACCGTGTGGTGGACGTCGAAACCGGGGTTGATTGACTTGGATCGCAACAGGTTTTGTAAAAACAGGGCGGCCGTTGTCAAAACAATAAATGATAGGGCAATCTGGCCAATTACCATCGCGCGCCTCAAGCGCAACTTGCGCTCCCGCTGCATCCTTTGGGAAAGCGACTCTCTTAAGGAGAGAAGCGCTGGCGCCAAACCGCAGGCGATTGAGGAAACGGTGGCCAATAGCGCGGCATAGGACACAATCCGCCAGTCCATCTCAATATGGAGCCGGATGGGAACCGGGACAGGAAGTGAAATAGCCGCGGCGGCTTTAGCCGCCGCCAGAGCAAAAAAGAAAGCCAGCGCCGCGCCCGCAACGGACAGCACAAAACTTTCCATCATCAGTTGTTGCAACAGCCTCATGCGGCTCGCGCCGAGGGCTCGCCGGATGGCGATCTCCTGACGGCGCACGGAAGCACGAGCCAATAGCAGGCCAGCCACATTAGTGCAGGCAACCAGCAAAACCAGACCTACACCGACGAGAAGAACGAGGAAAAAGACACCGATGGTCAACGCTTGCTTTTCTAGCTGAAGCCGAGCTATGCCGGCGACGGGACTCGCATTCAGCGGTTGTTGCAAATCATACCTGGCTGGGAATTCATGATGCAGATGGACTCCCAGTGCCGTCATCGCAGCATTCGCTTGACCGATGGTCATCCCTGGCTTGAGCCGGGCATACGCGGCCAGGATGGTGTCGTCCAGATAAGCCGGCATGAGCACGTCCGGCGAGAAGCCGTAACCGATCAGGCTGCGATAGTTATCCGGCAAAATGCCAACAACTGTGTAGAGACGTCCATCCAGTCGGATCGCCTTGCCTACAATGTTCGGATCGCCCCCCAGCCGCGTACGCCAAAAATGGGGATGCAGCACCACTACTTCCTTGGGATCGCTTTCGCTCCAGCCTCGTCCAAGCTGTACGGGGATGCCAAGCGCGGTAAAGAAGTTCTGCGTCGCCTGTGCCGCAAATATTTGCTTTGTCTCTGCGCCGTTATCGAAATTGATGAAGGTTTCATCGTTTTCGCCCGCTACGTCCTCAAATAGACCGCTGCGCCGCAGGTCCTCTATCGTTTGTGGAAGAACGTGGCTGTTGCCGCCCTGCCGTACATACACCAGCGATTTCGCATCGCGCACTGACGGCTGACTTAGTAGAAACTCAACCGCGAGCGAAAAGATCGCTGTATTGAGGCCTATGCCGAGGGCCAGTGACAAGATCGCGGCAGCTACGAACCCGGGACTCTTTCGGAGCGTGCGCAGAGCGTAGACAAAATCCCGCCACAGATTCTCCGTGTGGTTGAAGCGCCAGAGGTCCAACCCCTGTTCCAAAATAGCCGCTCGGTTACCGAAGGCGGAGGAGTTTTTGCCGGCCGCCGCCATCTCCTGGTGAAAAGTAAGCTCCGCTTTCAACTCTTCTTCCAGCCGGCGGCGGCGCAGCACTTTGAGCAGCAGTCGCCGGATCATCGCGGTTCCCGCGCAAGCACTCGATCGACGGCTGCGGAGAGTCGATCCCACGTTTCCTGCTGCTCAGCAATCAGCTTGCGCCCGCGCTTGGTGATCTCGTAGTATTTCGCTTTACGATTGTTCTCCGACAAACCCCATTTGCTGGCGAGACAGCCGTTTAGCTCCAAACGGTACAGCGCCGGATAAAGCGATCCTTCCTCAACTTTCAATACCTGATCGGAAAGCAGATGGATGGTTTGAGCGATGGCATAGCCGTGCATCGGTCCCCGGGCGACTGAGTGAAGGATCAATAGGTCCAAAGTGCCCTGGAGGAGCGTGGGAGTGACAGATTTGGCCATTCGAAACAGCTTCCTATGATCATCTACGGAAGAAAATCGTTCAAGTTCCCTAGATTATCAAGGGAACCCAACTTTTTTATATCTGCCGGAAGATTACGCGCTCGTTTGGAAGCCGTTGTCTGCTTCTTCGCGGGCTTAGCGTCCACCGCCGCTCGTACACGTAATTTCAAATTCCGCGTTGCTGGAGGCTTGCATCGCGAGACCGTGTCCGCCGGAAGCGTCTGCTCCGGTGGCTGCCAGGATGGCTCCGACACCCATGTCATTGCCGTATTTGGGCTGGAAAGTCATCGTGTGGGTGACCGTTTTCGTTCCCGCGGCACTGAATACGATCGTTTGTCCCGGGTCCATACTGCCGCCGCCGAATTGATAAAACACGGTGCCGGGTCCGTCGGCTGTAATGGTCCCAACCATCCGAATGTGTGCCGGGCACGGGCCTTTATAGTTGGGAATCGATTGAAGTTTTACCGCTGTGACGTTGGTGCTCGGCTTAGTGCTGGCTTCTGTCTGAACGCTTTGGCAATCTTCTGGAATAGCAAACGTGGAAGCAGGCGGCTTGGCGAGGCTAAACTGCTTGACCTCAAGTATCGTTTGCGCCTTGCCGTCTGCTCCCATGGCAGCCACTTTCACCGGGAAACCTCCGCTCTCCGCGATCCAGATCTTGCCATTTCCGGTCGTGGGGGACGTCACGTCCAGAACCTTGGCGGGAATTCCGTTGACGTTCTCAGTGCCTACCTGCTTCGTCTGTCCGTCGCCGATTATTTCTTTCAAGAATGCGTCGGCGCCACTGACCGGATCGAGTTCCGGCGGTGCTGCTGCGTCCTTGAGATCTTGTACTCCGCAAGCCATAGAAGGGTCGCTCACAATCTTGAGATAGATCTTGTGTGCCTGGAAATCATAAACCCGATGGCTGTGGTACTCCTTGTCGCGCCCCGGTCCAGGAGGCATGACCTGGTCAATCACTTCTCGAGATCCGTCGCGGCTAACCTTTATAACCGCCGTACCCATGGGTGAAAATCCTGGATCTTCGGTGAAGGAATAGGTCGGTGGCGCCACGCTTGGGGCCTGCGCACTCGCCACCTGCCAACCGGACGCCACAGCCAGAACAGCCAGGACCATACAGTTTCGTCGCATCGATCACCCAATTTGAGAGATTCTGCCTCAACTGCTGGCAGGAACTGCAAAAAGCATAGAGGTTTGAGGGCGGTTTAGCTCTCGCAACCAAGTTTACGATTGCGGCGCGGACAGAGTACGATGCCCAAGAGGGCCGCCATTGGTGGGGAATCTGGTGCTGGATGTTCGTTATGCGCTACGCGTACTGCGGAAGTCTCCAGCCTTTACAGTTGTAGCGCTGATCAGCCTGATGCTGGGGATCGGCGCGAACGTCGTGGTGCTTGGGGTGATCAACGCAGTGCTGCTGCGGCCGCTGGATGTGAAAGACCCGAACAGCCTTTATCAGATTCGCCACAAGCAGTGGATGATCGGGAGGCTGATAACGACTTCGTATCCCGCGTTCGAGGACTTCCGGCAGCGCAACGCTACCTTCAGCGGAATGGCAGCGGTTTATGGATATTCTCATGCAGCGCTGCGCTGGCGTAACGCGGTGAGAGATGTCTCCGGCGATGAAGTCAGCGGCAACTATTTCGATCTCCTGGGCGTGCAGCCGGAAGCCGGACGTTTTTTTCACTCGACGGACGAGCATGGGCCGCGTTCAGCGCCGTATGTGGTGTTGAGCGATGGTTTGTGGCGAAGCACGTTCCAAGCCGATCCAGGCATAGTGGGGACAACCGTAGAGCTCAATCAGCATCCGTTTACAGTGCTCGGCGTGGCGGCAGCGAAATTTCACGGCATGGAGCGATTCGTATGGCCCGACTACTGGATACCCATCGTGAACGAAGAACAGGTGGAGGGGCGGGATTACCTGCAGAGCCGAACTTCGGTAGCCGTTACGGTGATCGGCCGGCTTAGAGCGGGCGTGACGCCTCAGCGGGCGGCGGAAAATCTGAATGCGATTGCGGCCCAATTAGCGAAGGACTATCCGGAGACGGACGATGGAGAACCACTGCGCTTGATTCACCCGGGGCTCCTCGGGGACGAAGGCGATGTGATTCGCGGGTTCCTTTACGGCGTGACGGTACTGGCATTGCTGGTGCTGGCGGCGGCCTGCGGGAATCTCGCAAGTTTGTTTGCTTCGCGCGTGGCGGACCGGGGCCGGGAACTGGCGCTCCGTGTCGCATTGGGATCGAGCCGTCGACAACTGGCGAGGCAGTTGCTTACCGAAGCGGTGCTGGTTTCGCCGGCGGGTGGAGCGATGGGGCTATTGACCGCGGACCTGCTGCTGCGTGTGCTGAGCCATTGGCAGCGAGCGGCCGAGGCGCATCTGGCCGCCAATGTAGATTGGCGTGTGTTTCTGGCAGGCGTGGTGTTGACGCTGGGAAGCGCGCTGCTGTTTGGGATGCTTCCGGCGCGGCAAGCGTGGCAGAGTACTCCGTTGCAGATGCTGAAGGGCGGAGCAACGGAGGCGGCGTGCCTGCGCCGCTTTGCCCTACGCGATCTCTTATTGGGTGCGCAGGTCGCCATTTGCACGCTGCTGGTAGTCGCCTCATTGGTTGCAGTGCGCGGCATGCAGCGGGCATTGCATGCTCCGCTGGGCTTTCGGCCGCAGGGCGCAATGCTAGCCGATTTGGACCTGAGCCGAATCGGATGGGCCAACGACGTGGCGCTCGAGAAAGAGAAAGCGATGATTGAGGCGGTGCGGAGCATCCGGGGCGTGACGGCCGTGGGTACGATAAACCGCACGCCCTTTACCGGCGGGCTGCACGGCATTCCAATTTTCCGGCCCGGGACGACCGAATTCAAATTGAACAATTCTGCGCTAGCGGCCTACGTGTACCAGATGTCGCCGGGATACCTGGACGCCGCCGGCACTCGGCTGCTGAGCGGGCGAGATATTTCCTGGCATGACACCGCCAAGACGCCGCATGTGGCTGTGGTGAACGAAACCTTCGCCCGAAAGATGTGGGGCGAAGCGCCGGCGATTGGACAGCATTTCGTTGTATCGGGCAACCTGACTGAAGTGGTGGGTGTAGCCGAGGATGGGAAATACCACGACCTGGAAGAATCTCCACACCCCGCGGTGTATCTGTCGATGTCGCAAGGCGAGCAGAGAGAAACGATCTTCGTAGTACGGTCCCGGCAGACGCCCAGCGAGATGGCGGCGGACCTCGAACACACGCTGAGCAGCATTGAGCCAAACGTGTCGATTGGGGTGCAGAGCTGGATGGACGATTTGGATTCCGAGCTGTTCCCGGCGCGAGCCGCGACTGTGGCGCTCGGCGTCATGGGTGTGCTGGCCGCGATGCTGGCAGTAACGGGCATTTTTGGAATGGCTGCTTATAACGTAAGCCGGCGCATGAGGGAGTTAGGCATCCGGATGGCATTGGGTGCGAGCATGCGCCAAGTGATGGCTGCGGCGTTGGGGAGGCCCATCGTACTGCTCGGCGTGGGATCGGTGCTGGGGCTGAGCGCCGGATTTTCCGCAGGCCGCTTGCTGGGACAAATTGTGTATCAGGCGAACCCGAGCGATCCGGCCGTGGCTGGTGGCACAGTATTGACGATGGTGTTGCTCGGTCTGATCGCGTCGGCCATTCCAGCGCGGCGAGCACTTAGCGCGGACCCGTCCAAACTCTTGCGGGAAGAGTAACAGGTACCGGCGGGTTGGGTAAGTGAGGATGGATCCATACGGAGATCAATCCGCCCGCCGAGTTCTATGGTCGAGTACTGGACAAGATCGTCCTGAGGATCAGAGAGACGCCGTTCTGTCTCAATTCCTGGCGTATGCGCAGAGGCCCTCACCTCTGCGCCCGGTACAAACGATTAGGCGTTAGCGGCTGCGCCGACCACTTCGACAGCACCGTGATCATCGCAGTGATCGCCATCAGGATGATGCAAGTGGCCTTTCACCAGATAATCGACGTGATCGCCGTGGGGAACGGCTTCATGACCGCATCCAGCACCATGCTTGTGTGACTTGTCGTGGCCTCCGCAGGAATGCTGCGGCGTGCAAACGTTCGGGTTCTTTTCGCTCAATTCAAGCGTGTGCTCGTCAATGTGGCCCGCGTGCGCATGATGCAAATGGCCGTCATGAAGGTAATCGACGTGTCCGTCGTGCTTTACGCCCTGGTGTCCGCAATTGGGCCCATGAGTATGGTCGTGGCCTTGGTGAATTTCATGTTGTTCTCTCATGTTTTCTATTCTCTTTCTAATTACTGTTATTAGTCGCCGCTGACTGACGACACGCTTGAACCTTCCGTGGCATGCGCGAGGACGTTGGAGACAAGGGCCATGACATGTTCATCCGCAAGCAGGTAGTCAATGTGCTTGCCACGGCGATGTCTCTTCACTAAGTGCTCATTGCGCAGGACACGGAGCCGCTGGGAGATCGTCGATATCGGCTCGTTTTCGGCTTCAGCTAACGCGGTGACACAAGTCTGACCTCGTGAAAGCAGCGCCACTAAACGAAGCCGCGGAACATCGCCCAAAGCGCGAAAGATACGCGAGGCGCGTTCTAGCGCCGGCTCACTTTCTGGCGCGAGGCGAGGTCCATTGGTGTGTTCGGTAGCACCGCAGGTTGGCTCAAGCACATCTCATTATCCCATCACTTGCACAGATGTGCAAGTATGAAAATAGACTAGATTCTTTGGGACAACTCAGGGCTGACGACGCGAAACTAATGAGGTAAAAACGCAGCGGTTGCCACCACCGCAAATCCGAGCGCACCAAATCGAACGGTGTGACTCATTCCTGCGCCGCGTTTCGCTTCGGCGAAGGAGTGAAAAGCAAGAAACAGAAAACTTCCTCCGGTTGCGGCCAGGAACCAGACAGTCCAGCGTTGGCCCATGTGTGCGATTAGCCCTCGTTCCGCAAGGGCCCCCAGCAACGTAATCGCTTCCGCAGTGGCGGCGACCATCAGATTGCGGGCGGTGCCGGCCGAAGGGCGCCGCAAAATCGCACCTATAGCGAGTCCGCCGACGCACTTGTGAAGTCCCATGCCAATTGAGAAGGCTCTGGCGAAGGCGCCGGTTGAGACTTGCAGGGCGATTCCCATGTTCCAGCCGTCGAGCGCGTTATGCAGTGCAACGACGCCGAAGACAGTGGAGAGCGGCATGGCTTGCATTTTTGTCTGCTCTTCGCCGTGAAGTGAATGATCGCATGTCTTTTCCAGCCACGCAAAGCTAATGCAGCCCGCCAGTAGAAAGAGCGTGACGATGGGCCAAGGCCCGGATTCAAATGCTTCCGGAAGAATGAGAAAGGTAGCCATTCCGAGGAACAAGCCACCGGTAATGGAAGTCAGGTGATGAACGCGGCCTACCTGCCGCGAGAGCAGAACTCCCGCGCAGGCCCCGGCGATTCCAAGCAGCGTGAGAAATATGATCAGCGGCATGTAACGAGATCAGACGCCGCCCACACGAAATGCCGGCAAGGCCAGCGGAACGCCTCTGTGACTAATGACAATGACTGCAACTCTTGCCTTCCAAAGCTCTTTTGCCTTCTGCAAGAATGAGCGGGACCATAACCAAAGAAGCGACTGAATCGGCCCACCAAACATGGACGCCCTGATTCAGGATCAAGCCAAGAAGTAGAATGCCGGCAAAATAGCCGCACAGTGCCGATTGCTTCGCATCAGCTTCGAGCGCATCACTGGAGACACTGCGACTCACTTTTCTTTTCGCGGCAGCAAGTAGCGGCATGACAACCAGCGAGAACAGTGCCAACGCGATCCCCGCCACACTCAGCGTGGGGGCCTCTCGCTGCGAGAGCGCACGCGCGGAGTCAGCACTTACATACAGCGCAATGGCAAAGAAGCAGTAGCCTTCGATGCGGAGTGCACGGCGCTCGACATCATGCGAGTGATGATGGTCGTTACCGAGCCGCCAGATAAGAACAGTGGCCGAGGCGACTTCAACGAAACTTTGAGCGCCAAAGCTCAGCAGAGCGACGCTGTTGTGCTGAGCACCTGACAAAAGACCGACACTCGTTTCGAGCAGGCAACACGCGAGCGTGAACCATTCCAGTATTTGTCCTCGCCGTAACGAGAGCGCCCGCTGCATTGCGACGTCGCCGGGGGGCAGATCATGCCGCCCACGCGAGACAGGATGAGCGATCCAACTCAGTTCGCAGTGACCTCACCACCAAACTAGCAACGAAACACGCGAGTTCATAGCGATTTCAACCACCGGCCTAAAGCGCGCAATGAGAGGCTACCTGAAGCCGGTGTGCGGAACCAGTGCCTTCGAAGTTTGTTGCGTCACTCGCCCGGATTGAGACCGCACGAAGAACCTTAGAGAGCGCCTTGCTCGCCTCCACCGCTACGCACGGCCGGCGCAGAAGACGAGCACAGGTCGTGGCATCGCTCACAATTCCTGCAAAAAGTGTGATTGAGGAAATGACCGGCAATCATGAAGCAGCTCCCCGTCATGGTGACTGCCACTTCCGCCAGATGCGACGGCAAGCGATCCCCGAAATAGGCAGCCGCAAATATGAGAAGCAAACCGCAGCCCATAAGAAAGATCACCCGGGATCGACGATGGCGGCGATACCCGAAGAAAATGGCCAGAGAACCGAAAGCAGCTACCGACACCGCGAGAGTTCGATGGACTTTTTCCTCAGATGGTAAATAGTGCGCCCCGACTGCCAGGAGCGACACGATAACCGGCGTAAGAACGCAATGAACGAAGCAGAGCGCGGAAGCGAACATTCCGAGGCGGTCGGCGTGCATCGACAGAGTTCTTCGGGGGCTGTTTTGATTCATAGAATTCTTTCCTGTTTTACAGTCGCCGAACCTGAGGAATTCACCTACTAATATCTTCCGAATGAACTGCGGCTCCGGGGTGGGCGGGCCAGATTAAGCGACAAACAGAAAATTCCTCCGCACGGGAGGTGGTAGACTCCGTTGCGTACGAAATGCATATATGTCTTCTGGCAGCGCTACTCCTTTTTTCATTCAGCGGTTACGCGCAGACCGCCAATACGGAACCAATTGCGACGGTCGAGATCGGCGGAGCAAATAGCTGGCAAATTGGCGGTGGATCAAGCACCGGAGGCGATCTCGCGGTCGAGTTTACGCCAATAGAAAACTGGTTGGAAATGGAGATAGGAACTACGCCCGTTTTCTCCGCTCACAGCGTCGAATGGGATACGGATTTGCTATTCAAAAAGCCTTGGACGCTGTCAAAAAAGGCGGAGTTCATGGCGGGCGTCGGCCCTGAATGGATCCACACGAGGCAGTTCGGTATAGCGAAGAACTCGCTCGCCGGAGAATTTGCGCTGGATTTCATGTATTGGCCCGGAACGGCACACAGGTTCGGCTGGTTCGTTGAACCAGCCTTTGACTATGCGTTCGGGCATGAGCACGAGCGTTCGATAGGCCTGAGTTGGGGCTTGCTGGTGGCAATTCCCTGATTGCCGCTGAGGTTGCAGTACAGATCGTTTGAAACGGCCGTTCATCCCGAACTGAGCAGGTGCATTGCACCTCAGTTCAAAAGTGAAAGCCGATGGAGCCAGTGAACGTCCTTGGGGAGACGTAATGTGTTCCGCTGAACGTGGAAAGAAAATTGTATAGAGCGTATTTATCGGTGAGATTGATAATCGTCAAGCGCGCGCTCCAGCGATACTTGTCGCCATTGAAAAGGTTCTCGTCGCCAATTGCGACATCGAACAAATTGCGCCCTGCGACCCGCGGGGGATTGTGATCGTCGTTCTCCGTTCCTGGAGCCGGTATCTGGAGCAGAGTGGACCCGTACATGGAGGCCGGGCAGATGCTCGTTGGACTGATAGGCGTGGTCGGCGTGGCATGAACTGAGCCACAGTACAGGCCCGCTTCGAACTGCTGGTCGGGAGTGATTATGGAAGCATCCACTACGGTGTCGGAGCCGGCTGGTCCGTTGGCACAGTTGCCGCCAGCGCACGGCACTGGACCAGCCACCAGTCCGCTGTCATAGCGCCAGTTGAAGCCGAACCACGGCCCACGCTTCCAGGGTTGATACTGCAGATGCGTGTTCTGATTAAAGAGCTCGTCGTGATCAATTCGAAAAACGCCAGGGACGCCTCCAGGCACGGCCCCGATACCACTCACCTGCGGCGCAAAGAAACGCGCGGCAACGCTCGACAGATTGACGTAGGCAGTGAAGCCGTGGATATTCGGCACGACGGCGCTGATTGCATAGCCCGGAATTTTGGAGCTTTGCCACTCGATCGGATAAGTGATCGGCGTGTTGGCCAGCACGCTAAAATCAAACGCTTTATGCGTGTATTTCCAGATGTATTCGGCGTTAACGACCAGCCAGCGGCCAAACGCCTGCTGCAGTCCGACGTGGAATTCATTGCGATGTCCAGGGCTTAGCGGCGAGTTGACCACGCAGTTCGCGCCAGCAACAAACGTTTGGAACGCAGCAACGACTTGGTCGTTGCACCCAATGCTCGCCAAAATCAGATTCTCGTTGAAAGGGGTCTCCATCGTTCGGGCATAAGAGGCCCGCAGCACAGTATTCGTTCCTTTGATGTTGTAAGCGACGCCAACACGAGGCTCGGCCTGCTGAGCTTTAGTGATGCCGTTATATTCGTCGCCGCGGATCCCTAAGTTAAAGGTCCAGCCCTTCAGAGAAATTGTGTCCTGAATGTACTGGGCAAACTCCCGAATGTCCGCGTGACCTGCAAACGTGTACAGTCCAGTGCCGGCAACCGGCCTGGTCAGATCGTAGGTGGCAAGAATCGGCAAATAGTTCGGATTAGCACTGAGAGCCCCAGTACATTGCGATTGGTTCGTCACCGTCGGGTCTGTATCCGCACTGCCGTCCGGATTCAGACAAGGCGGATTCGCCGTCGGGTCGACAAGCGCAAAACTATCCTTCTCATTCAGAAGCGTGTCTTCGTACTGAATGCCGGCCAGTATGTTGTGCACGCCGTGGACATACGACATCTCGATGTGTCCCCCGGCATTGAGCAAGCTGCGCGTTTGGCCGACAGTGGAGCTTTGAAGATCGGGAGTGAAGTCGGCGAACGGATTATCGCTTGGATAGTAGTTATATCCGTCCCGGCGAACCCAGGCGTTCACAGTGAAGAGCAAATGCGGATTGACGAGATGCGTCCACTTCGGCGAGATGTTGAACGTCTGGATCTTCGACCGTTGATCTTGGGCGCCGACCGGCAATCCATTGGGCCCAAGCCCCCCGTTATCGACTACCAGCCCGTTCCACCCGGTAGCGTCTTGCGCGTCGTACGAGTTCGGCGTTTGAAACCAGGAACGGGTATATTGAACCCCAACCGTGAAGGTATCTGAATCAGAGGGCTTATAGTCCGCTCGATCGAAGAAATTTTCTTCATTACCACGATCGTGCAACACGGCGAACTCGGGCGTATCCAAGAACCGCCTGCTGTCGAGTCCATTCAGCGAAATAAAGTTGCCCCACGTTTGCCCTCCGTAGGCTAGATCCGCGGCAGTGTTCGTGGTCCCGAATGTCCCGTACGAAGTTGTGAGGTCGGCATGGGGCTGCGTCACTCCCAGTCCCGAGCGCGTGTTCACGACAACCACCAGGCTGGTCTTATCGCCGTACTGGGCCGGTGGTGCGCCTTCAATAACCTGCATCGATTGCACGGCATCGAGAGGAAGCTGGTTCGAGAAGACCTTGCTTTGTTGATCCGTAACGGGCTGGCCGTCAATGGAGAATGAATTCGATGCGTGATCGCCAAGACCATGGAACAATCCATTCGAATCCGCCGCAACGCCTGGAGTGGCTAGCGTGACCAGCGAACTCAACTCGGAAGATTGGCTCTCCAGAGGAACCTTCGAAAACAACGATCGATCGACGTTTGTCTCAGTCACCGGAGTATTGGTAACCAAATCTCTTCCTTCCCCCGTGACTTCCACCGTTGTAGACTGGGTCCCCAGAGTCAATCCGATTTTCATTTGAACCGGAACTCCGGACTCCACCTGAACATCCTGTTCCGCCGTTTGAAATCCGGGTGCACTTGTCTGGACATGATAGTTGCTGAACGGTACGTTAGTGAACGTGAATGCTCCCTGAGTATCAGTCTGAGCTGTGCGATTGAACTGGGATACAGGGTTCCGAATTTCGACCGTTGCGCCCTTAATGATCGCGCCCGAGGGGTCAACGACGGTGCCTTGGACCGTTCCGCTGCTACTTGACTGCGCATAGCCGGAATGTGCGCAGCTAAGAATTAGCGCAACGCAGGCAAAAATGGACGAAGCGAGCTTCATATTCCTGCATTGTGAGGGGATAATCAGCCGTTCCCTAACACAAACTTATCAGCGGATGCAAGGTTGGTATCAGTGAACTAATATCCGCCACGAGCGGACGGGGCGTCCTTAGCGAAACTGCCTCGCAGAGCCCTTCACCATTTCAGGACGTCACGCACACTCTTTGCCTGACGTTTACTGACAATCAATTCCTCGCCATTGTTGAGAGTAATCAGCCATCGCTGGCTGGTAATCACACTCAGCTTTCGAATCTGTTCAATATTCACGAGCGCATTTCTGTGAATCCGGCGAAAGGACGTATTCTGAAGTCGCCCTTCAATTGCCCTCAGATTCTGCGTAGCCAGATAGCGTTGCTTGGAGGTACTAATCCACGTGGTGTCTCCCTCGGCTTGAAAGGCCTGCACCTCGCTAAGGCTGAGTAGAAAGTATTCATCGCCGAGCTTACCAACGATTTTGCGAGGGCGCGGCAACGTCTGGTTCGGTACTGGGGACACGTCTTGTAAATGCGCCAGGTTCTCGGCAAGCTGAACAGGACTCCGGAAGTTCCGCTGGGCGCGCTCGATCGCCTGCACAAGCCGCTGCTGGCTGATCGGCTTCAGGAGATAGTCCACGGCGCCGGCTTCAAATGCCCGGATTGCGTGTTGATCGTAAGCCGTCACCATGACAATCGCCGGTAGATGCCCACTGTTCAAATGCTCTATGAGTTCAAAGCCGCCCATGAGGGGCATTTGAACGTCAAGAAAGACGATATCCGGCTTGGCGGATGAGATCTTCCCAAGTGCGGCTTCGCCGTTATCGGCTTCCCCGACAATCTCGACTGAGTCCAGGAGTTCGAGCTCTTCACGGAGTACTTTCCGGGCGACAGGTTCATCATCTACGATGAGTGCGCGCATTCGAGACACCACGCTACCTTTACACCGGTGATGGCCAAGCAGCTATTAGTTTTCGATGTGTGGGTCGGTGTTAGGCAATAGGCGGGCGGAATACGGCCATGAGCGGCGCGCCGCTATTGCGCGTTTTCCTGCGGGGACTTTTTTCGAAGGTCCTTGATTGCCTCTCGAACGCGAATTCTTGATCTATGATTTCGAGCCTCCATAGTCAGTTCGTATGCGATTGCCGCCCAACCGCGGCAGTAAACGTGTCGAGTTTAGAATAAACGTCAACCGAGAACAGGTTCCGCGACTCCGACGAGATTAGTACTGGGCAACGCCGATTCCGAACACCATCGGCCCTACAGAAACCCTTTATTTGACAACGACGGCGCGCGCCATTTGTCGCGGGGACGGCGAGAGAGACGATTCAGGAGATTACGTTCAATTCCAAGAACAAGGTTTCGAATGTTCGCATGTTGCCGGGGACGTTTCCCGGACTGAACCGCATATCGGGCTTTTACAGCGATGACGATCATATGCGTCACGTAATTGTGGCGAACAGCCGCGGAGAGATTGCGGACTTGCAGTACACCGGCAAGGCCAACGCCAAGCCCGTGAGCGTGCCTCTGGGAATGTTTGTCGATGTCATCTCGATCGCAGGCTTTTATGCAGCGAACGATAAGACTCGCGTCGTGATTGTTGCGACCGCGCAGGGAGAGTTATTCGAGATCAAGTACACGTCGAAGGAATCTCCGAAAGTTGGGCAACAACCCTTGACGACGATTCCGAACCTTCGTGCGATCTCAGCGTTTTATTCGCCGGACGATAAGAATCGGCATGTGATTGTGGTGGATGTTGCGGGCAATGTGACCGAGGTTTGGTATGCGAAGCAGACGGCCGGCGTTTTTGTGACGGCACCTGCGTTGGCGAGCTTCTCGGCTCCCTCGCCGCGGGTTGAATATGTGGGGCCCGATATTACAAACATCAATAAGATCGCGGTCTCGAACGCAGCTTACAGCTCCCCGTCAGGACGATGCGTGGCTATTGCGGGATCGACGAGCAAGCTTCACGCGCTTTCAGACACTGGTGGAGTCTGGTCTTCGAGCAATGGAGGAACGTGGTCGCTACAAGCAGCAGGACATCGAAACCGCCCTGGCGCGATGGCAGGATTATAAACGGAGAAAGTAAGAGGACAAGAATGGCCCTAACTCGCGATTTCAAGGAAACCATCCGCGCACGCGCGGAGCGGGACCCGAAGTTCCGCAAGGAGCTTCTACGCGAAGGTGTCGAATGCATGCTCGGGGGCGACATCGCGACCGCCAAGACCATTCTTCGCGACTACATTAACGCCACGGTCGGTTTCGCTGAAGTCGCCGAACACACGCGCATTCCGTCCAAGAGCCTGACGCGGATGCTTGGACCTGCGGGCAACCCGCGCGCCGATAATTTGTTCGAGGTCGTAAGCTTCCTGCAGCAGCGCGAAGGCGTGCGTTTTCGAATTAGAACCTCGCCGGTCTAGAAATTCTGAAGCGCGCCGCTCGGTTTCAGTTTGACCGCAGCGCGATCATCGGATCGGTCTTTGAAGCTCTTCGCGCAGGCAGATAGCCAGCCAGCAGCGCAACAGATGCAAGTAGAATGACCATGCCAAGAAACGTAAGCGGATCACTGGGGGCAGTCCGAAATAAAAGAGAAGCGATCAGGCGCGAGGCCGCCAACGAGGCGACAAGCCCAATAGCAATGCCAACCAGCGCGAGCCGCATCGTCCTCCAGATCACATCGAGCTGCACGCGGGCTTCCGTAGCGCCGAGAGCCATGCGTACGCCGATCTCCGGTCTCTGGCGCGTAACAGAATATGAGATGACGCCATAGATTCCGAGCGAAGCGAGAAGCAGTCCCAGGCCGGCAAAGATTCCCACCAGCAGAACGAAAAAGCGTCTCGGAGACGTGGCGTGATCCACCAGCCGCTGAATTGGCTTGAATTCTGTTGCTGGTTGTCCGGGGTCGAGCCGGCGAAGCGCGACCATCACACTCCGTGCCAGGGCGGCGGGAGGCAGCTTCGAACGCACCACAAGATACGCGCCTTCCGGTCCGAATTGTTTTGTGGCGGGCAGGTACATTTGCGCCCCCGCGTTGTCTTCCGCACTGCTTTCGCGAACATCCGCGATGACTCCGATCACCTCTGCCTCTGCTCCGCCTGCAAGAGCCGTGCGCCCGATGGGGTTCCGTCCCGGCCAGAGTCTGCGTGCAACCGTCTCGTTGATAATGACTACCTTCCTGTCATCAACGAGGTCGTGCCAACTGATGTCGCGACCTTCCAGCAGGCGCATTCCCATTGCCTGCAAATACCCCGGCGAGATGATGTAGACAAAAACCGGAATGAATGCTTGGGCGCTGCGCTTCTCCTCGCCTTTTGCGGCGATGCCCCAACTCCGGTTGCGGCTCATGGGCAGGTTGTCGGAGATGCCAGCGGTCTCGACACCAGGGATCGCCGAAGTGCGCTCGATAATTTCCTGCCATTTCGCAGCACGCGCGGGCGCCTTTTCAGCGTCATCAAAGTCAAGACTAATAGCGGCGGCACGGCTTGCATCAAAGCCTAAGTCGACATCCAGGACGCGAAGGAAGCTGCGCAGTAACAATCCGGCGCCGACCAATAGAACACAAGCGAGCGCAAGCTCCGTTACGACCAGCATCGAACGTAGGCGGCCATGTCTTCTACCGTCACTGGCTCCATGTCCTCCACCGTCTTTCAGCAGCTCCTGCAGATTGCCGGTCGACATGCGGAGTCCCGGCGCTACTCCGAAAAGAAGTGTGGCGGCTACGGCCATCAGCAGCGTCCACGCCAGCACTGTTCCGTCCACACGCACCATGCTGAGCAGCGGCAGGGCAATCGATCCCTGATGCGCGAGATAACGGATTGTGGACCACGCAAATCCCAACCCGAACGCGGTTCCCGCCGCGGCAAGTATCATGCTTTCGGTAAGCAGTTGACGCACGATTCGCCCTCGTCCTGCCCCCAACGCGCTGCGCATTCCAAATTCTTTGCTGCGCGCCGCCAACCTGGCCAGCAGCAAGTTCGACAGATTCACGCAGACGATCAGCAGAATCAGCCCAACCGCACACCACAGCACAATCAACGATCGGCGCAGTTTGCCGCTGACGTAGTCTTTCAATCGGGTTAGTTGAGCGGTGTAGCCCTTTCCATATTCAGGGTGCTTATGCTCGAAATAGAGTTGCGGAAAGATTTGATCTGCCTCGCTCTGGGCTCGCTGTAAGGTCACGCCCTCTTTCAAGCGGCCAATCAACGCCAGGTCATTTCCGTCATCGCGGAAATCGTCCATGATGTACGGCACGAAGAGATCGACCTTTGCGCCGGGTGAGAAGACGGAGCCAAAATCAAACGTTTTCGGCAGCACTCCTATAACTGTCACCGAAGTATTGCTCAGGTCAATTGCCCGGCCAACGATATTTCGATCGCCCCCGAACCGGCTCTTCCAAAACGGATAACTTAATAGCGCGACTGGTTTGGCGTGTTTTACAAATTCCTCAGGCCGGAACAATCGTCCGACGGAAGGCTCTACACCGAGTGTTTGAAAGAAACCTTCGGCGACAAGCAGGCCCGTTACGGGTACCGGCTGGGTGTTTCCAATGAGCTTGAAATTGTCGGGTCCGGTAAAGGCGAAATACCCGCTGATGGACCGAAAAGAGCGGTTCTGTTCCTGAAAGTCTTGCGTAGCATCCGCGGTATAGGTTTTGCTGGATTCACCGGCTTTAGGATCCTTCTCCACGATGCGCACCAGGCGCTGTGAATCTGGAAACGGCAGCGGCCGGAGCAAAATCGTATTCACCACACTGAAGACAGTTATGTTTGCGCCTATTCCGAGGGCCAGAATCAGCACTGCCACGGTTGTGAAACCGTAATCGCGCTTCAATGTGCGGAATGTGAAACGCAAGTCTTGCGCTAAAACATCGAGCCAGGGCAATCCGCTTGATGGTGACATTCGAAATTCAATCCTGCCGTAACGCCAGCATCGGATCCACCGTCGCTGCCCGATGCGCCGGCACGAACGAAGCAAGGAGTGCCGAGGCTAACAGCACTGCGCCGACCACGCCGAACACGCGGTAATCCAGCGCCGTCACCCCATACAGCATCGATTGCATTGCGCGGCCCACCAGCCATGCGCCGACCAGACCTACTGCCAGTCCTGCCAGGGCGAGTAGCATGCCCTCGGAAACCACGAGCTTCAGCACGGCAACGCGACCAGCGCCAAGCGCCATACGAAGCCCGATTTCATGAGTTCTCTGTTCCACCAGAAACGCAATCACGCCATAAATTCCGAGCGCCGCCAGCAACAGCGCGATCGCCGCAAAACTGCCGTATAGCAACGTATCGAATCGGTCTCCGGCCCTTGAGTCCGTCACAATTCGGTCCATGGTTTCGGTGCCCGCAAGCGGCAATGTCGGCGCCATAATATGCACCGCTGCGGCAATGCTTTTCGTCATAGCCTCGGGGTCGCCGCCGGTTCGCACCGCGATCTGCACCTGCGGCCACGGGCTCTGCGCGAACGGCACATACATCGTAGTAGAGCCGTTTGGCCGGTCGCCATACTGAACCGAATGAAACACGCCGACAATCTGCCACGCCATAGCCGGTCCGAGCTTGGTCACGCCGGGCACAAGTTCCTCCACCATTACTCTCTGCCGCAGCGGATCAACATTCTTGAATTGTTTCTGGACAAACAGCTCGTCCACCATCGCCACCCGGGGCGCGCCCGCGGTGTCACGGTCATTGAACGGCCGTCCCCTCACCACGCGCAAGCCGAAGGTATTGAAATAACCGGGCGTGACCATTTGAAACCCCGTGCCCGGACGATCTGCCGGATTGCCGAACGGTTTTCCCTCGATGTAAAACGGCATGCCGAAGCCGGTTCCCTGAAGCGGCATTCCGGTCGTCACGGTTGCATTCGAAACTCCCGGGACCGCCTCAATGTTCGCCAGCATCTGCGTGTAGAAATTCCGGATCTGGTCTGCGCCGTTCAAGCGTCCATCCGGCACAGGCAGGAAAAACGTCAGGATGTGATCCGCTCGGATGCCCAAATCAATTTGCGTAATTTTCCAGAAACTGTGAATAGCCAGACCGGCGCCCGCAAGCAGCGTCAGCGCCAGTGCAAATTCACCCGCTACCAGGACTCTTCGCAACCAGTGCCGTCCGCCGCTCACCGATCTTCCCGTCTGCTTCAATGTCTGGTTTAAATCGAGCCGCGAGGCTTGGAACCCCGGTGCGCAACCGGCCAAAATTCCTGCCAGCAGCGTGGCGGCCAGGGTGAACAACAGCACCGGAACATTTAAGCTCACATCCGCCTCCGAGGGAAGCGTTTGGTCTGGCATAAACGCAACCACCGCCTTCAGAATTCCCCAACCGAGCCCCACGCCCACTACGCCCCCCACCAGTGCAAGCGCCAGGCTTTCGGTCAGAAGCTGCCCGAACAAGCGCCGGCGCGACGCACCGAGCGATGCGCGCACTGCAATCTCGCGTTGCCGCGCCGTTCCCCGCGCCAGGAGCAGATTCGCCACGTTCGCGCAGGCAATCAATAAGACGAAACAGACGCCACCCATCAGGAGCCACAATCCCGCGATCCGCTCCTTCGGCATAAAATCATTCCGCAGCGGCTCGACGCTCGCGCCCCATCCCTTGTCCTGCGGATAAACCTCGCCAATGTGTTTCGTCACTGCGTCCATGTCGGCCTGCGCCTGACGTATCGTCACGCCCGGCTTCAATCGCCCCATCGCCAGCAGCCAGTGAAAATCGTGGTTGATCTGCTCCGGCTTGAAGGCGAGCGGAACCAGCAAATCGTTCGGCATCCGGTCTTGCTGCCCGGCCGGCATCACTCCCACGACCGTGTACGACTGATCGTTAATGCGAATCTGCTGTCCGATAATGTCACGCCTGCTGCCAAACCGTCGCACCCACAGCTTATGCCGCAGAATCACCTCATGATCGTGCCCCGGCTGCCCCTCTTCCGGCAGGAAATCGCGCCCCATCATGAGCTTGATGCCCATTCCATTCGTCATGCCCGGCACAGTCTGGCTTCCCGGCACTTGCTCGGGGTTTTGCGTTCCGCCCAGATTCGCGCTGAAACCCGTCCACGCCCACAAGCCTTGAAACGAGCGGCTCTGGTTCGTCCAATCCAGATAATCGCCCGCCGCTATGCCATTACGCTGGCCCTGGATTTTCGACCAAACCATCACCAACTGGTCCGGTTGCGGATACGGCATGGGGGCTAACAGGGTCGCATAGATGATGCTGAAAATTGCTGTGTTCGGGCCGATTCCGAGGGCGAGCGCGAGCACCGCAATCGAAGCAAAGCCTTTGTTTTTTCCGAGCAGCCGGAAGCCAAACCGCAAATCTCGCCACCATTCGCTCATCTCACGTCCTTTCCACACCCGCAGGCCAGCTCTTTCTACGATGGGAGCTGCCTTCGGTTAGGTGAAGGATGCACTTTGCGTTCCACGGCGCGCGAATGCTGATGGCGGCCGCGGTCGAGCAGCCTGGCGGGAGACAGTTCTACTTCGGCGGTGTCTCCGACCACGGCGGCACGATGCCGTTCACGCGAGCATAGGCCACCAGTTGACCCATATGCTCATCCGCGTGGACCAGAATGCGTAGATAGATCCCGGCGACGGTAGCGTCCCTTTTCGCAACGGTAACGTGCTTCTCAAGGTCCGCCGGAGTGAGCTCCGCATGCGCGGTTTTCACCGCGTCTAGTGATCGCTTCAGCCAATCGATCACCTGGGCCTTATTTGTTACCGACTTTTCGCTACCTCTAACTAGATCCTTCGGGAACGGCTTTCCCGTTGCTGCCAAGAGCGCAAAATTCGTGATGGCAATGTGCATGAACACCTCGCTTGTCGAGCGCACCCCGGGTTCCGGCCGCCACGAATACTTTGCTTCGGGTATCGCTTGCGCCAACTCGATCAGTTGTCGCGAGCAATGCAGCAATTCCCCGTCATAGCCCTGCCACATTCCCTCCAGTGGATCGGGCTTCTGCGCCTGGACCGCCATGCTCGTGAATACCAGTGCAAGCAGAACCTTCTTCATAGCCCAAGTGTATGCGCATTAAAGTTACGTGGGCGCCACCGGAGACCGGCTGAGTACTCTATCCTATAAAGGTTGGGAGACGTATCATGATCCGTCTTGTGCTCTGCTTATGTGCCGCCCTATGTGTTCAGGGCGCAACGCCTCTTTTCCAGGAACAATCGAGCGCCGCGTGGACACCCCTCAATGGCTCGCTTGCATCCGACGATTCGGTTCGACACAATAACCAGGCGTCGTTGCGCGTCGAAGCTACTGCTGCTAATTCAGACGCCAGTGCGCGCTCCGCCGCGATTCATCTCACGATTGGGAAGACTTACGAAGTCAGCGGGTGGGTACGAACGCAGGGCCTCACGGTAAAGAATCTCAACCGCTCTCCTATCGCATCGGGCGCTGCGCTCACGATGGAGTCCATGCCTTTCGATGTGCACTCCGCCTCAATAGGCGGCACTGAGGACTGGATGCGGCTGTCACTTCGCTTCGTTGCTACCCGGTCTGAGGATCACATCCTGATTACCGCTGGAAACGGCGGAGCGCTCCAGGGCAAGGCATGGTTCGAAGGTGTCACGCTCGACGAAGTGTCGCCCGCCGAGAGCTGGCCGGCGCGCGAAGCGGTGCAAACGTTCGGCCCAGCGTACCGCTATCCGGCTGCGGGATGGATCTATTTGCATATCGAAGGCAAACCGTACGATCGGGGATACCAACACGGATACTTAATGGCGAAGGAGATTCCGGAATATCTGACTCGCTGCGCCATCCTGCTGGGGGGTAAAGCCGACGAGCAGACCTGGAACACTTATCGGACGACGGCCGACGCACTCTTCCTGCGGGGCTTCGATCGCGAGATTCTTGAGGAGATGCGCGGCATTGCGGATGGCGCGAATGCGCGCGGCGCAAAATTCCTGGGGCGCAAACTCGATCTCGTGGATATTGTTCTCGCGAATACTACGGTCGAGATGGGTGAGCTGGCTTCCGCCATGCAGGTGACTCCGACGGGCATCGAAGGCACGCATTTCAATCTGCCGCCTTATGCCAGCAAGAACGCTGCGCCGGCCGATCACTGTAGCGCTTTCGCGGCCACCGGAGCCGCCACGCGCGACGGGAAAATGGTCATCGGCCATGTGACCTGGTGGCCGCAGACGCTCGCCGAGCAAACGAATGTGATGCTCGATATTAAACCCGAGGCCGGACATCGCATGCTCATTCAGAGCTATCCGGGCGGGATCGAAAGCGGCACCGATTGGTATCAGAATGACGCCGGAATCGTGCTCACCGAAACCACCATCGATCAGACGGCATTCAATGTGCAAGGCACGCCCGTTGCGTTTCGCGCGCGCATGGCCATTCAGTACTCGAGCAACATCGACGACGTGGTCAAGCAGCTCGGAACACGCAATAACGGGCTTTACACCAACGAGTGGATCATCGGCGACGCGAAGAACAATGAGATCGCCATGTATGAGCTGGGCACCAATCGTACAAAGCTCTGGCGCAGTTCGAAGAACGAATGGTTCGGCAATACGCCTGGATTTTATTGGGGCGATAACAACGCCAAAGACCTGGCAGTGAATCTCGAATACATGCCCGATCCACAGGGCGCGCCCGGATTTGTGCCTTACGTGCCCGGCCCGCGCGATCTTGCGTGGATGGATCTCTATCAAAAGTACAAAGGGCAGATCGACGAGCAGTTTGGCTTCAAAGCATTCGACAGCGCTCCGCTTGTGGCCGCGAGCACCATGGACTCGAAAGTCATTACTTCGGATATGGCGAATCGCATGATGGTTTGGGCCGAGTTTGGCCGGCCGAATGAGAGCGTTGCGCCGCCGCACGATACAAACTATGGGCTCTTTCCCGGCGGCTATTACGTGTTCGACGCCGAACCTTCCCAACCGCTCCGCGCCAGCATTGCCGCAAACGAAAAAGCGCGTGTCGAAGCGAAAGACAATCGGGCGGAGATTGGCAAGAGCGATCCTGTTTCCTGGCACGGTCGCAGCGACAAACCCTGGAAGGGGTGGGTGCTGCCTGCCTCTGATGCAGATACCTGGTTCGTCGCGGGCTCGGCGGAATACTATCGCTTGTTGCGGTCGGACGATGTCGATGAAGCGATCAAGGCAGAGAAAATTCGCTATCGCGGATTGAAATTATCGTCCGATACACCTATAAATCGATTTCGGCTGCAAGAAACTGCCGGTGCTCTCTTTCTTGACTCTCTACGCCGCAAGATGGGCGACGACGCTTTCCTGAAGTTGATGAACGATTATTTCGCTGCGCATACAACACAGACCGTGACGGCACAGTCGTTCCTGGACGCCGCCGGAACCACCTACAAAGCGCCCGATCCTGGCGAAGGTCCAGCCTATTTGCCCGGCGATGTTGCGCGGAGACTCGCGTCGGCCGTTATTGTTTATGGGACTGCGGGCGAGGCGGGTACAAATCGTTATGTGGCCGAGCAGTTGCAACTCCACTATCGCGAACGCTACCAACGCGAGGTTCCGATATTTAAGGATTTCGAGACGAGTGACGGTATGCTCGCCACCAAAGATGTGATATTCGTCGGCCGACCCGAGACAAATTCGGCTCTCGCGGCATGGAGAGATCGCATCGGGCTGGATTATCAGGCCGCAGCGTTCACAGTGGACGGCAAGACTTATGCCTCCGAACGGAACGCTCTGGTTTATGCAGCGAAGAATCCGCACAACGCGAGCCACATGGTTGTCGTTTACGCAGGCAATTCACCCCTTGAAACTGCTCGGGCCATCGGGGCGACCGGCGAGACGGCTGCCATCGTCCTCGAAGATGGCAAAGCGAACCCAACTGGCGATCAGGCAAACTAACATCACGACGGATGAGGCTCGCCGAGGATGCAGCGCACGGTATCTCTGGCGATGAGCAACTCTTCGTCGGTTGGAATGCAGTAAGCGGCTAACTTACTCTCGTCAGTGCTGATCTGGCGTTCTTTATTAGCCGGATTCGAATTTCTCTCGCGATGAACGGTGAGACCAGTCCAGGCGAGGCCCTCGCAGATCCGGGCGCGGATCTCGGGCGAGTTTTCGCCAATACCGCCGGTAAAGATGACCGCGTCGGCGCCGCCCATAGCTGCCAGATACGCGCCGATATATTTACGAGCCCGATAGCAAAACATCTCGACCGCAAGCCGGGCGCGTAGGTTATCGCGATGCTCGAGTAGCTGCCGCATGTCGCTGCTCACACCGGACACGCCGAGCATCCCGGATTCGGTGTTGAGAAGCTTTTCGACGGCATCGGTCGAGATATTTTGCTTGGAGGCGATGAGGCCGACTATTGCGGGATCGAGGTCACCCGAGCGCGTACCCATAACCAGCCCTTCGAGAGGTGTCATGCCCATGGAGGTGTCTATGGACACACCGCGCTGGATCGCCGCGGCAGAGCAACCGTTACCCAGATGCAGCGAGACGATGTTGGTCTGCTCACGAGTCAGCTTGCGCAGGACCCGGTACCGGTGAGCCACATAGCGATGAGACGTGCCGTGGAATCCGTAGCGGCGCACGCGTTGCTTCTCATAAAACTCATAGGGCAGGGCATAAAGATAGGCGTGTTCAGGAAGCGTGTGATGAAAGGCGGTATCGAAGACGGCAACTTGAGGCAGGGCAGGACCGAAGAATTTGCGGGCGGCACGAATGCCCTCGACGCTCGCTGGGTTGTGGAGAGGGGCCAGCTCGACACACTGCTCGATGGCTTTCAGGACGGCGTCGTCGATGAGGGCCGATTGCTGAAACGATTCTCCGCCGTGGACGACGCGGTGCCCGATGGCGTGGATTTCGACTGAAACCGATTTGAGGATGTGGTCGAATGCAGGTTCGCCGTTGCCTTCGATGGAGCCGTGGGAGAGGCGTTCGTCGCGGTCTTGTTTAATGCGATCGAGATCCGTGGCGATGACCTGGAACTTCAGGCTGGAGCTTCCGGCGTTCAGGACGAGGACGTTCACCTGCGTATTGGCCGGTTAGTAGGGCCACTTCCAATTGACAATCTCCGGCTTGTCTACACCGTTCAAATCCGCATACTCGCGGCATTGGATCTGCTGGTCCTTGAACGATTCTTTGGCATGTGCGCCGGCGTTTTGCAGACGAGGGACGCGGTCGATCACGTCAATCGCGATGCTGAATCGGTCCACCTGATTCAGGATCGCCAATTCGAGAGGCGTATTGATGTTGCCTTTTTCCTTGTAGCCCCGGACGTGCAGATTGTCGTGATTGTGGCGGCGGTAGGCCAAGCGATGGATCAGCCAGGGATAGGCATGGAAGTTGAAGATGATGGGCTTGCCGGTGGTGAACAGAGAATCGAAATCGCGATCGGACAATCCGTGCGGATGCTCGGTGTCGGGCATAAGGCGGAACAGGTCGACGACGTTGATGAAACGGATTTTCAGGTCCGGAAACTGTTCGCGGAGCATTGCTACGGCGGCGAGAGCCTCCTGGGTCGGTATATCGCCGCAACCAACCACCACGGCGTCGGGTTCCACGCCTTTATCGGTGCTCGCCCAATCCCAGATGCCGAGGCCTTTGGTGCAGTGGGTGACGGCGGACTCCATGTCGAGATATTGAAGATGCAACTGCTTGTCGGCGACGATGACGTTGACGTAATCGACGCTGCGCAGGCAATGGTCGGCGACCGAGAGCAAGCAATTGGCATCGGGCGGGAGATAGATGCGCGTGATTGCAGGGCTCTTGTTGGCGACGACGTCGAGAAAGCCGGGATCCTGATGCGTGAATCCGTTGTGGTCTTGTCTCCACACGGTGGAGGTAATCAGCAGATTGAGCGATGAGATGGGCGCTCTCCACGCGAGACGCTTGCTGATCTCGAGCCACTTCGCGTGCTGATTGAACATGGAATCGATCACGTGAACGAAGGCTTCGTAGGTGGAGAAGAAGCCGTGGCGGCCGGTGAGCAAATAACCTTCGAGCCAGCCTTCCAGGGTGTGCTCACTCAGGATCTCCATAACGCGGCCGTCGAGCGACAGCTCCGCTCCATCGGCGTCTTCCGGGAAATACTCTGCGAGCCAGACTTTCTTGGTTGCCTCGTAGACAGCGCTGAGTTTGTTGGAGGCAGTTTCGTCGGGTCCGAAGACGCGGAAATTGTTCGGGTTCTCACGCAGAACGTCGCGCAGGAAGCGGCCCAGCGGAGGAGTATTTTCGACTTCGGTGCAGGCGGGCTTGTCGACTGGAACGCGGTAATCGCGGAAATCGGGTAGCAGGAGCGCACGGCGCAGCAGCCCGCCGTTAGCGATGGGATTGGCGCTCATGCGGCGTGTGCCGGTGGGAGGCAACGCTTTCAACTCCGGAATGAGCCGGCCGGCGGCGTCGAACAGCTCTTCAGACTTGTAGCTGCGCAGCCAACAATCGAGAATCTGGAGATGCGCGGGATTGTGGAGCACATCGGTCATAGGGACCTGGTGCGCGCGCCATGAGCCTTCCACCATGTGATGATCGATCTCGGCTGGTGCGGTCCAGCCCTTGGGCGTGCGGAGCACAATCATGGGCCAGCGCGGGCGCTTGGCGACACCTGACCGGCGTGCTTCTTCCTGGATGGCGTGGATTTGCTGGATGCAATGTTCGAGCGTGGCAGCGATGGCCTGATGCATGCTGTCGCGCTCCGAGCCCTCGACGAAGTAGGGTTCATAGCCGTAGCCGCGGAAGAGATGCTCCAGCTCTTCGTGGCTGATGCGCGCGAGGATGGTCGGGTTGTTGATCTTGTAGCCGTTGAGATGAAGAATCGGGAGCACGGCGCCATCGCGAATGGGATTGAGAAATTTGTTGGAGTGCCAGGCGGTGGCGAGCGGCCCGGTTTCGGCTTCGCCATCGCCAACCATGACGACGCTAATCAGGTCCGGATGGTCGAGCACGCTCCCATACGCATGCGAGAGGCTGTAGCCCAGTTCGCCGCCTTCGTGAATGGAGCCCGGGGTTTCGGGCGTGCAATGGCTGCCTATGCCGCCGGGGAATGAGAACTGGCGGAAAAAGTGGCATAGACCCTGTTCGTCTTCGCTGTTCTCCGCGTAGATCTCCGAATAGGTTCCTTCCAGATAGGCATTGGATAAGACTGCGGGCGCGCCATGGCCTGGGCCGGCCAGGAAGATCATATTCAGGCCGTATTTTCGAATGAGGCGATTCAGGTGAATGTAAATGAAGCTCATGCCCGGATCGGAACCCCAGTGGCCGAGCAGCCGGATCTTCACGTCTTCGGGCACAAGCGGCGTGCGCAGCAGCGGATTCTTGCGCAGGTAGATCATGCCGAGACAGAGATAGAGCGTGGCGCGGAAGTAGGCGTCGAGTAGGCGAAGCTCGGCTGGGGAAAGCGGCGAGCCCTGGATCGTCGATCGGGCCGGGCCGAACGCACTGAGGGTATGTGGAGTTTCAGGCACTAGATTAGGAGCATTTTATCGATCTTCTCGAGGTTGGTTAGTTGCGCTCGATGTGGTCTCAGACTCAGTGTTAGAGCTATTCCAGGCATCTCGCGAGAGGGGATGAATCGTTTCCAGCTTCTTGGCCGAAAGTGAGTTGTTAACAGCCTGCAGGTTCTTGCCGACAAAGGCGTCGAATTCATCGGCAACATCCTTGCGGTCGTGAGATAGCGAGTCGATTCGCGATATGTAATAATCCGCTGGCCGTCCTTCGTAAAATGTGAGCGCACCATATAATTGTGTGGTCTTTTCGCGGATGCGCTCTTCACCAGTAATTGCGCCACCTTCCGTAGTGGCGACGATCTTCTTGCGAATTGCTTCCGTTCTTGCAGCGAGGCCGTTCAATTGGTTTTTGAGAGGGTCATCCTTACCGAGCTTACTCGCACGTTCGAGCAGCGCGTCGTGCACGCTGTTGATGCGATCGACATCGAAACTCAAATCGCCCAGCAGCCGATAGACGCGCATCACGGCATCAAACTGAAGCTTGCGGTCTTCGATGGTATAGGTGGCGCGCGGATCGAGATGCACGACGAGTTGGGTGGTATAAATCTCTTTTCCTCGTGTCATTTTCACGGTGTAAGTGCCGGGAAGCACCCGGGGTCCAAAGGCGGCTTCGAATGCCGCGCTCGCTGCCGGCGGAACTCTGGGAGCTTTGAGTCGCATCTGCCACTCGACCCGGCTAATGCCGCGCCTGCTGTTCGCTGGAAGAGTATCAACCAATTTCCCGCTCTGATCGAAGATCTCAATCTTCATTCTTCCGAAGATGTGTCGTTTTCTCTGGTAATAAGTAATCAACGCAGCGTCGGCTGGATTCCGGCCGACAAATGTCGCATCGCCTTCCGACCAGCCGCCCTGCGCGAGGAGCCGCTGCTGCGCAGGCTTACCTTCGAGGAAAGTGGCGTCTTTGGCCATGATGTCCGGGGTTAATTGTCGCAGCGGAGTAATGTCGTCGATAATCCAGATACCGCGGCCATGCGTTGCGACGATGAGGTCCGATTCACGCGGGTGCACCACGATGTCGCGGACTGGAACATTGGGGAAGTCGCCGCCTTTGTACTGCGCCCATTGCTCGCCGCCATCAAGCGAAACCCACAAACCGAATTCGGTACCGAGGAACAGCAACCGCGGAGAAACAGTGTCTTCCTTGATTACGTGAGCAAAGCCGCGAACGCCACTGTCCTTGGTAACAATAGGCTGCCAGGTCTTACCGAAATCTGTGGTCTTGAATGCGTAGGGAGCCATGTCGCCAAAGGTGTGCCGATCAAATACGGCATAGGCTGTGGCCTCGTCGAACCGGCTGGCTTCAACCCATGAAACCCAGGAGGCCTTAGGCAGGCCGGCGATATTCGTCACCAGATTGGTCCAGGTCTTGCCCGAATCCTTCGTCAACTGCAGGTTGCCATCATCTGTTCCTACCCAGATAACATGAGAGTTGCGCGGGGACTCGCTAATGGAGTAAATCGTGGTATGCATCTCGGCCTCTGAGTTGTCGACCGTAACACCGCCCGATTCCTCCTGCTTTTGCTTAGCCGGGTCATTGGTGGTGAGATCCGGGGAGATGCGCTGCCATGTTTGACCGTAATCGCGGGAACGGAAAAGGTATTGAGCTCCGATGTAAATGGTCCCTTTTTCTGTCGGGCTTAAGTGGATAGGCGTATTCCAGTTAAAGCGGAGTTTGCCTTCGCCGTAATTCGGTTGAGGCTGGATACTACGTGTTTCGAGCGTATGATGATTGACTCGAGCTACAAATCCACCCTGAGATTCGACATACACATAGGCTGGATCTGAGGGATCGGCAAACGCAAAGAAGCCATCGCCGCCATAGAGGTTTTCCCAGCGACTGTTAGTAATCCCGCCGGGATAGGCGGAATCTCCCATCCAAACGCTGTTGTCCTGGAGTCCCCCGTACACGTGATACGGATCGCTCGAATCGACGCTGACGTGATAGAACTGGCTGATCGGGAGGTTATTCGCCTTGACCCATTTATTGCCCGAGTCGTAAGAATACCAGATGCCGCCATCGTCGCCAGTAATCACATTATTAGTGTCATCCGGGTCAATCCAGACATCATGAAAGTCGCCGTGGGCTCCGCCGGATATTCCGCTAAAGCTCTTGCCGCCATCACTACTTACGATTAAGCCGCCGCCCGGTTTGTAGAGTTTATTTTCATCTTTCGGATCGACAATAAGGTTGGCGAAGTAAAAAGGTCGCCAAACCATCATCTGGCTACGATCGCCTTCCTTCCACGTCTTGCCACCGTCAGCGGAACGGAACAGGGCACTGCGGGTGGATTCAATCAGCGCATAGACAACGTCCGGGTTGGAAGGCGCGGCAGCCACCGCAATTCGTCCCCAAGGTTTCGGCGGCAGGCCGCTCGCGGATTTGCCATCCAATTCCACCCAGGTAGCGCCGCCGTCAACAGTCTTGAACAATCCGCTTCCGCTGGCGGCGGTAGGGCTCTCGCCGCCGGAGCGGAAAGTCCAGCCACGCCGCCGGAAATCCCACATCCCCGCGTAAAGTGTTTTCGGATCGCGCGAGCTCATGGTGATCATTGAGCATCCAGTAGAGGCATTGGGACCCTTGAGTACTTTGGTCCAAGTTTTTCCACCATCGGCGGTCTTGTACACCCCACGGTCGTCGCTATCGCTCCAGAGCTTGCCCGGCACGCACGCATAAACGGCGTTAGTGTCTTTGGGATCGATCAGGATCTTACTAATGCGCTCGGAGTCTTTCAGGCCCATGTTGCTCCAGTTTTCGCCGCCGTCGATGGACTTATAGATGCCGTCTCCTATGGAAACGCTGTTCCGCGTCCACGACTCGCCAGTGCCGACCCATACAGTCTTCGGGGCGCCCGCGTCGACTGCGATAGCTCCGATGGACTGCACCGCCTGTTTATCAAACACCGGTTTGTAGGTTGTGCCGCCGTTGACAGATTTCCATACGCCGCCGCTGGCCGCGCCAACGTAGACGGTAAGCCGGCCATTTTCCTTGACGGCTGTAAGCGCTGCGACACGACCACTCATTTCGGCCGAACCAATGTTTCTGGCACCTAGACCTGAGATTGAGTCGGAATCAAACTTCATCTGCTGCGCGGATAAACATACCGGCAGTATGAAAAGACTGAAGATTAGATATTCGGCGGCGCGAACCCTGAATCCGTTCATTTGGTTGTTCCACCAGGCATTGAAAATTGTGTATCGCTTAATGGCACATTGATCTCCACTTTTTCCACCGTGAACCTCACCCGGTCCGTCTCCCCTTTTGTTCCGGTTTCGAACGCAAATGGGAAGTAGAGTCCATTTACTTCCTCGTAATCGCCGTAGAGGGTCTCGTTATAGTGGACAGTACCGCGGATATTGCGCTCGGTTTCGACCTTGATTTCGAGGTGCGAATCCGTATCGATGTAGTAATACCGGACGTCACTATTCGCCAGGGTCAACTTGATCTTGTAACAATCGGTGCCCTCGACAGAATCGTGGCCTAGAAACTCCGCTCTATGATCCTTGTTCTTGTAGTCGACAAGGGGCCCATCGATATCCGCATCTTCCACCAAAGATTTCATGTCGTCGGCAGAAAGGAGGTCGGGATCCTTTCTCCCGCTGAAGGGCGAGACTTGCCAACCCGTCTTGCCATCATAGGCCTGGATGGCGGTCATGCCCTGAATAATTTCTTCTTCACGGACTCTGTTCGGCCGTTTGTTCTCTTGCACGAATGCGGCGCGAAAGCTTCCTTCGCTGAACTTGCCCGTAATGCGAAGGGTCTTAACGGATTTCATTTTTTCCAAACCGCCATGGGCCTGAATGTATTGAGCGATGATTTCGTCGACCGTCTGTGCACGAACCAGAGTGGCCAAGGCCAATGCAAACAAAATGTTCAGAGGTATACGCGGCACGAGGGCTCCTTAGCAGGGCTCATTCTAGCATCGCTCGGACGAGAGTCGCTCAAGGGGCTGGGAAGCTGGCGGCGCACGCGCCAGACCGTCGGTCGCTTTCGGACGATCGAGCAGCGGGCTAGGCTACACTGAGGGGCAGAATATCTTCTAAACCAAGGTCGTCTTGATCAGCCAGCACCTCGTCTTTGCTCTTTCCATCGCCCTGTTCGCAAATGCGCCGAGTGGGCGAGCTTCCGATCAAGCAGCACTCGCTGGAGTGCGTGACACGGGAGGAAACCAGTTCAGTGTCAGCGAGACCCTGTTTTCCACCCTTGCCGCCATCAATGCCGCCGGTTACGACGCGGGGATGGACTCGCCGCTGAACGAGCGCTTCAAAGTTCGCACCCAGATCCGCGAGGCGCTGGCGAGCCGCAAGATTGGCTGTCTGGCGGAACTGAAGGCGTTCTATCAGGAGCACAAGAAGGCGTCAGACACCGCCGACCTGAGCCAGTATATTTCCTTCGCGCTGGTGGCCGGCGACGCACCCCAATTTGCGCTGCCGAATGACGCCGTGCCGCCCGATGTCGAGCCGCTGCGGGCTTTCAGCGAACTGCTAGCGCGCTTCTATAAGGAAGCGAACCTGGCGGAGCTTTGGAACCGCTCGCAGGCGGCTTACGCGGCGGCCATGTCGGAATACCAGGACCCGGTGATCAATACACTTTTCGAGGCGAACGGGTATTTGAGGAATCCGTCGGGATACCTGGGGCGGCGCTTTCAGATTTACTTGGATTTATTGGCGGCGCCCGATCAGATCCAGGTGCGGAGCTATCGCGACGACTATTATGTCGTGATCACGCCCACCAGTACGCCGGTGGTGGACGAAGTGCGGGACGCCTACCTGGCCTACCTGTTAGACCCGCTCTCGTTCAAATACAGCGAGGTGATCAAGGACAAGAAGCCGCTGCAAAAGTTTGCGCAGGAGGCCCCGGCGCTGGATCTGGCGTACAAAGACAATTTCTCGCTGCTGGTGACCAAATGTCTGATCAAGGCTATCGACAGCCGGCTCATACACGGCGGGCCTGAACGACGGCAGGCATTCGTCAATGAAGCCATGCGCGAAGGCTTCATCCTGACCGCCGGGTTTGCCGAGCTGCTTCCCGCCTACGAGAAACAGCAGGACGCGTTCCGGCTGTATTATCCCGACCTGGTGTCGGCGCTGGATGTGCATAAGGAAGAGAAACGCCTGAAGCATGTAGAGTTCGCCCAAAGCGCCCCGCTGCGGGTGGTTGCTCCGCCCGCCAGGATGCAGATTGAACCGGCGGAGGAATCGCTGGCGGCGGCGGAGGGCCTGTATGAGCAGCATGACCTGGAAAACGCTCGAAAGCTCTTCAAAAAGGCACTGGAGCAGACCAGCGATAAGAAGTTTCAGGGGCGCGCGGACTACGGGCTGGCGCTGATTGATCTTCAGGAGAAACATTGGGACGAGGCGCTCGATCTCTTTCAACGTACGATCGACGCAAACCCCAATTCCGCGCTGACGGCTTGGTCGCATTATTATCTTGGCCAGCTTCAACTCAAGGCCGGCGATGCCGAGAAGGCAACGGCCCAGTTCAAGCTCGCGTTGGCGACCGAAGGTGGCACGGTCAAGCTTCGGGAAGCGGCGGAGAAAGCGTTGGCGTCCAGTTCTTCAGGAGAGAAAGAGCCATGAAATCTCATTTTCGGGCATACGTGGCGGCATTGGCGCTGGCAGCCATTTCGCTGGCCGGCAAGCAAGCGCAGCAAACCGGGCCACACCCCAAATCGCAAAAAGAAGTGGATGCGTTGAAAAAAGTGCAGGCAGACCAGCAGGCGAAGAACTGGGATGCCGAGATGACGGACATCAATTACGTGCTGGAGAATTTCGCGGATACCGAGTACAAATCGATGCTGCTCGATATGGCGATCCAGGCGGCGCAGAACAAGGGCGACTACGCGCAAACAGTGGCTTTCGCCGAGCAAGCGGTGCAGGCCGATCCCAACAACGTGGAGGCTTATGTCAAGCTGGCCGAGACGATCGCGCTGCACACGCGCGAGAACGACCTGGACAAGGACACAAGCTTGAAGAAGGTGGACACAGACGCGCACAAGGCGCTGGATCTATTGAAGACCGCGTCGACGCCTCCGACGGGTATAACGGCCGATCAGTGGCCAACTTACAAGAAGCAGTTGGAAGGACAGGCGCATGACGCGATGGGCATGGCGGACGATATCGCCAAGAAATTCCCGGAATCGATCGAGGAATACAAGGCCGCCATTGCGGTCTACCCGAACCCGATCATTCTGACGCACATGGCGAAGGCCCAAATCGACGCGAAGCAGTTCGACGATGCCATCGCGACGGACGACAAGGTGCTGGCGATGAGCGATGCGCCGGCGGACGTGAAACAGTTTGCCCAAAACCAGAAAGACTCCGCGACGAAGATGAAGGGAGCAACCGGAACCGCGCAACCTAAATGAACGTGGGAGTCGAGGCGCTCGAACAAAAACTGGGTTACCGGTTTCGTGACAGAGAACTGCTTGTTCGCGCGCTAAGCCATCGCTCCTGGCTCTCGGAACGCGGCTCGCCGCCGGAACAGAACAGCGACAACGAACAACTGGAGTTTCTGGGCGATTCAGTTCTGGGATTTATCGCCAGCGAGAGCCTGGTGCTTCGCCACCCAAGTGCGCGGGAAGGTCAACTGTCGCAATGGAAGGCACAACTGGTGAGTTCCGCGCACCTGTATCGATGTGCGCTCGCCTTGGATTTGGGGCAATTCATGCGCCTCGGCAAGGGCGAAGAACGCAATGGCGGGCGGGAGCGCAAGACGGTGCTGGCGAATGCGCTGGAGGCCGTGATCGCCGCCATTCACCTAGATGGCGGAATCGATGCGGCGCGCCAATTCACGGTGGAGCACATCCTGCGAGCTCTCGACAGCGGCGAGGCGATGGATTCGATCGGGCTGCTGAACTATAAAGGCATCCTGCACGAGCGCGCCCAGGCGCTTGGACTGCCCGCACCGGAATACACGACGGTCGAAACGAGCGGTCCCGATCACGCCAAGATCTTTACCGTCGAAGCGAAAATCGGGGAGCATTTGACCAGCCGCGCGAGCGGTACATCGAAAAAGGCTGCCAGCCAGCAAGCCGCCGAGTTGCTGATGGGGCAGTTAGAGTCCGGGTAGGGGTAACCGCTAGGCGTGAGAGGTGAAGCTCGCGCCGGTTCTGTTGGCTGAGTGGCTCGTACAGGCAGAGGTTCCGGGGTGGCGAATCGAGTTGGGCCGGATCGAGCACGGGCCTTTGATTTCCGAGGGCGAGAATCGCGGGTTAGGAGCGGAATATCATGCGTCAGGATCGGAACAATTGCGTAGAGCCGATTATTGATCTGAGCCGTGTAAAATGGGGCGGCTGGTGGGATTCGAACCCACGACATCCAGAACCACAATCTGGCGCTACTACCAACTGAGCTACAGCCGCCGCAATATCATCGAGTTTACCATCGGTTCGGCGCCTCACATCAGGCTGAT